>Ga0209002_10004108_pt1 | contig 11502 bp, 9 predicted proteins | sample Rifsed16ft2_FD_184010 | JGI IMG/M metagenome (GOLD analysis project Ga0209002, IMG submission 184010) | Soil microbial communities from Rifle, Colorado, USA - sediment 16ft 2 (version 2) | ecosystem: Environmental > Terrestrial > Deep subsurface > Rock core/Sediment | place: Rifle, Colorado...
TCTTGATCACTATGCGGGTACAGTTAGCCTACTCGAAAACTGTGAACAGCAAGGTATAAGTTGGGATACCTTCATTTTTAGATGGGAGGATGTACGGCGTTATCCGAGCCTGCTTAACGACGCTGATGGACATTCCGGCGCAATTGACGGGATGAAACGGGACGCTTCTTTGAGAACGTTGCTTAAGTGGGCCAAGAGGCCAGAGATTAAGAAAAAGCATGCGCAGCCCCATGACTTACCCAGAAACGTTCGTATTCTCGACGCGTTGACCTTCTTGCATCCAGAGCATCGGGACTGGCAGGAGCTATTTGACACCAGCAGCCTCAATAACCTATCAGTAGTAATTCGTGTGTCAGATGGTGCAAGTGCCCTGCTTGCAGGTGACATAGAACCTGAAGGGTGGAGGCATCTCAGCGCAAATCACCCACAACTGCTCACGAATGCCATTCTCAAATTTCCTCATCATGGTGTATGGCGAAATGGAAATATTGCAGAGCTACTTGACCAAGTTGCTCCTGAGATTGTGATTATTTCCGTTGGCATGTCAAATGCCTATCAACATCCATCCAAGGACGTCTTCGCCGAGCTCAGGAAAAGACCAAGTATACGGCTGCTTTGTACCCAAGCCACTCCACAGTGCAGTGATAGGCTTCGAGAGGTGCGAGAGAAAATTCTTACAGCGATTGAAAGGGCAGGGTCATCGGAGCTGTTAGGAAGTGATCGCAGAGAAGGCGGATGCCCATGTGCGGGGACGGTGTTAATTGAACTTGGCGACAAAGCGAAAGTGCTCAGTCCGAGTTTACAACTGCATATCACTGAGATAATCCAGCCATTTCTTGAGTAACACCAGTGTATCTTACCATCACTAACTTGACTGTCGACCAAATGATAATGCGCCCTACTGCATCCTGTATCAACTCAAAGCCTCGCTGAAGGCACCGTCGCGTAAACAAAGTTGTGCGTCACTAAAGGTGCCCTATGTGGGGTTTGAAGACCTGGGTCGGCGCGTTCTTCCCAGCGGGCGCGAAACAGCGCGACTTCCTCACGCTCTACAGCCGCTGGCTGAAACAATCAAGCCTATTTTGAGGTAATACTTCACATGTGAGCTGTCGTGAGGTCAAACGTGAACGAGGCATTCGAAGATGAATATCTCGACGTTCTACAGAACGTCGAGGCGGGCATCATGCAGGTCTTTCGTGAGCACCCGGAGATGACCGATGCCGAGGCATTGCAGGCGGTCGAGGGCGCGCTGCGCCTCTATCAGGCCGAAGTGAAAAAGCGCAACCCGCCCGCGTTGCGCTTCTCCCCGCTGGCCCAGGAAGCCTTCGACGCCGTGAAGGCGATGTGCGACTGGCGGCTGGGGCGCGGCGAACTGGTGGACGATTCCGGGCGGGCGGTGGATCTAGGGATAACCCCGAAGACCATGGACGAGATCATCGCCTGCCTCAAACGCATTCGCCGTTCGATTGAACTCTGGAGCAAGCGCGGCGGGCGGCAAGGTTACTTGAATTACGTAGACGATTTCATTGACTGACAACCGCGCTTTCGACCAGCGCGGTCTTGAACGCCCTGGCAAATTCTTCTGCCGCCCTCACCGGCTCGGGGCTTTCCCCGATCGCCCGCACGCATGCCGAGCCTACGATCACGCCGTCCGCCATCTGGCCGACGGCGTGCGCCTGCCCTGGCGTAGCAATGCCGAAGCCGACGCAAATCGGTAGGGGCGGACGGCCGTCTGCCCCCCTATTGGCGCGCACGCGAGCGACGAGCTCCGGCAGCCCTTCCGGCAAATGGCTCCGCGCGCCGGTGATGCCCGTGAGCGAGACTAGATAAAGAAACCCGCGCGCGTTCCGAGTAATCATCTGCATCCGGTCGGGCGGGGTCGTGGGCGCGATCATGCGCATCAATGGCATATCCCCCAAGACCGCTTCAAACTCGGTAGACTCTTCCGGCGGCAAATCCGGCGCAATGAATCCATCTGCGCCTGCGTGTCGCGCGTCCTCTGCGAGGCGCGCCAGGCCGTACGTCATAAGCGGATTGTAGTACCCCATCAACACGAGCGGGATCGTCACGCCGCGTGCGCGCAGCTCGGCCACGGCCTCCAGCGCGCGGGCCGTCGTCATCCCGTTGCGCAGCGCGATCTGCGTCGCGCGCTGAATCACCGGCCCGTCGGCCAGCGGGTCGGAGAACGGCAGCCCCACTTCGATCAGGTCCGCGCCGTTCTTCGCCAGCGCAGTCATCACCTCCACCGAGACCTCCGGCGTGGGATAGCCGAGGGGGAAGTAAGGCATAAAGCAGGGACGATGCTGAAAGGCCGAAGCGATGCGGCTCATAAGTCTCCGGTGATGATGGCTGATTGTTGATCGCTCGCTGCTGATTGACCCAATCCACAATCAGCCATCACAAATCATCCATGTATTTTGTCACCGTACCCAAATCCTTATCCCCCCTCCCCGACAGGTTCACCAGGAGAATCTGGTCCGGGCGCAGGCGCGGCGCGCGCTTGACGGCTTCGGCGACGGCGTGCGAGGACTCGAGCGCGGGGAGGATGCCCTCCAGCCTGCACAGCAGTCCAAAGGCGTTCAAGGCTTCGTCGTCGGTGGCGTAGGTGTAAAACGCGCGCTCGACCTCGCGCAGGTAGGCGTGTTCCGGGCCAACCGCCGCATAATCGAGTCCGGCGGAGACCGAATGCGTGTCGGCGATCTGACCATCGGCGGTCTGCAGGACGTAGGTGCGCGTCCCGTGAATGACGCCCAGCCGTCCCCGGGCGGGATCGGCGAATCGCGCGGCGTGCCGGCCCGACAGGATGCCCTCGCCCCCGGCCTCGACGCCGATCAACTCCACCTCGTCGTCCGCGCGGAAAGCCTGGAACAACCCGATGGCGTTCGATCCGCCGCCCACACAAGCAATGCACGCCTCGGGCAGCCGCCCCACCTCGGCTAAAATCTGCGCCCGCGCCTCGCGCCCGATGACCGACTGGAACTCGCGCACCATCGTCGGATAAGGATGCGGGCCGAGCGCCGAGCCGAGCAGGTAATGCGTGCTGCGCACGTTCGTCACCCAGTCGCGGATGGCTTCGTTGATCGCGTCCTTGAGCGTCTGCGAGCCGGAGTCCACCGGGCGCACTTCCGCGCCGAGCAGCTTCATGCGGAGGACGTTCGGCTGCTGGCGGGCGATGTCCACGACGCCCATGTAGACCACGCACTCCAGGCCCAGCAGCGCGGCCACCGCCGCGGACGCGACTCCATGCTGGCCCGCGCCGGTCTCGGCGACGATGCGGCGCTTGCCCATGCGCTTGACAAGCAGCGCCTGGCCGAGCGCGTTATTGACTTTGTGCGCGCCCGTGTGCGCGAGGTCTTCGCGTTTGAGATAAATCTGCGCTCCACCGAGGTGCGCGCTCAGCCGGGCCGCGTGCGTGAGCGGCGTGGGACGGCCCACGTACGTCGCGAGCAACCGCTCGAACTCGCGTTGAAATTCGGGGTCAGACCGCGCTGCCAGGTAGGCATTTTCCAGTTCCGCCAGTGCGGGCATCAGCGTTTCGGGCACGAACTGCCCGCCATACGGCCCGAATTTATGAGGGGGTCGAGTCATCAGAGGGTCTCCGAGTTGACAAGCAGAGGAGCAGGGGAGCCAGGGGGCCAGCCCCCCGCGCCTCTGCTCCCCTTGCCGCTCTTACAAACGCCTTCATCTTCCGATAATCCTTCCGCCTCGGCGCGGCCTCCACGCCCGAGGCCACGTCCACGCCCCAGGGGTTGACCCGCTCAACCGCGTTGGCGACGTTTTCGGGCGTCAGGCCGCCCGCGAGGAAAATGGGGAACTGCGCGGCGATGCTTCGCGCCGCCTCCCAGTCGGCCGTCCGACCCGTGCCGCCATAAGCATTGGGCATGTGCGCGTCAACCAAGAGTGACGGATAGCCGGGGCTGATTCTGGCGAACGCCGCGTAGTCTACGCCGTCGGCCGCGCCACGAAAGGCCTTGAACGCGCGCCCCCACAGCGCCGTGAGGTGCTCCGGCGTCTCGTCGCCGTGCAGTTGGGCCAGGTCCAGGCCGCAGTCGTCGAGGACGGCGGCGACATCGGCGGGGTCGGCGTTGACGAAGATGCCCACCGTAGTCACTGGGGATCGGAGATTGGAGATGATATGAGCGCAGGCTTCGGGCGAGATGTAGCGCGGGCTTTTCGGGTAGAAGTTGAAGCCGAGATAATCCGCGCCGGCGTCAATGGCCGCCAGGGCGTCGTCGCTGTTGGTCATGCCGCATATTTTGAGGCGCATCGGCTTATCGGGTAGGTAGCGAGGCGCTCGGACGCGCCTGCAGGCCGAGCGCCAACTCCCGCACTTTCGCCCCAATGTCAGCCGCCGTCACGAGCGCCTCTCCCACCAGCGCCGCGTTCACGCCAAGCGCGGCGAGCCTGGCGATGTGTTCGGCGGTGAAGATGCCGGACTCGGAGACGACGCCGATGCCCGCCGGAACGTGCGGGCGCAGCTGCGCGGTCGTCTCGAGGCTGACGTTGAAGGTCGTGAGATCGCGATTATTGACGCCGACCAGCTTGAGACGGGGCAGGCGCAGGATGCGCTCCAATTCGGAAAGCGTATGCACTTCCATCAACGGGGTGAGGCCGAGGTCGAGCGCGAGCGCGTGCAGATCGGCCAACTCGGCGTCGTCGGGCAAAGCCGCGGCGATGAGCAGGACGGCATCCGCGCCCGCGGCGCGGGTTTCGTAGATCTGAGCGGGAGAGAGAATGAAGTCCTTGCGCAGCAGAGGCAGTGAGATGTGATGCGTGAGGCGTAATGCGCGGAGCGTGTCGAGGCGGCCGAGGAAAAATTTCTCGTCGGTCAGGACGGAGATCGCCGCCGCGCCGTTCGCGGTGTAAATTCGGGCGAGTCGGATCAGGTCAACGTGCGGCGCGAGCAGGCCGCGCGAGGGCGAGGCGCGCTTAAGTTCGGCGATGAGCCTCACCCCCCTCCCCGGCTCCTTCGGAGCTGCCCCATTCCCCTCTCTTGGGCTTTCGGCCCAGGAGAGGGGGGTGGGGGATGAGGCGAACCGCGGGGCCGCAAGAAAATCGCGCGGCGTGAGCGCCTCCGCCGCCTGCGCTTTCAGTTCCGCCAGGTTCAGATGCGCAATTTCCGCGCGTTTATGCTCCAGAATCCTGTCAAGCATATCCGCCTCAGATTTTGCAGCGCCCATTGGCAATCTGCGCTCTCTCAGGCCTCGGACATGGGCGTGCAGGTCTGGCTGTACTCGACGAGCGCATTGAGTTTCTGCAGCGCCGCGCCAGAGTCCAGCGCGTCTCGCACTTCCTCGACGGCGGCCGCCAGGTTGCCTGTCTCGGCCGCGATGGCGGCGGCGGCGTTGAGCAGGACTGCGCTCTGGCGCGCGCCGTTCAGCTGGTTGCCGAGGAGGCCGCGCAGGATTCGGGCGTTGTCGTCGGGCGAACCGCCGCGCAGCTCGTCAAACGCAGCCCGGGCAAAACCGAGTTCGGCGGGGTCAAGCTCGAACGTGCGCACCGCGCCGTCCTGGAAATGGCTCACGCGGTTGACGCCGCACGGGTTCAACTCGTCCGCGCCCCCGTAGCCGTGAATGACGAAGGCTGCGCGCGAGCTGAGCTCGCCCAACACGCGGGCCAGCGGCTCGGTGAGCGCGGGGTCATACACGCCGACGATCTGCACGTCCGCCCCGGCCGGGTTGGTGAGCGGGCCGAGGACGTTGAAGATGGTGCGCTGGCCGATTTCCTTGCGCGGCCCGACGGCGTGCTTCATGGCCGGATGGAACTTGGGCGCGAACAGGAAGCCGATGCCCACCTCGCCGATGGCGCGGGCCACCTGCTCTGGCGTGAGGTCGAGGCTCACCCCGAGCGCCGCCAGCACATCGGCGCTGCCGCACTGTGACGAGGCGGCGCGATTGCCATGCTTGGCGACTTTGCGCCCCGTGCCCGCGACGACGAACGCCGCCGCGGTCGAAATGTTGAACGTGCCGGTCCCGTCGCCGCCCGTCCCGGCCGTGTCGTAGATCGCCTCGCCGTCGTTGCGCGCGAGCGGCACCGGCACGGCGTTGGCGCGCATGGCGCGGGCCGAGCCGGTGATCTCCCCCACCGTCTCGCCTTTCATCCGCAGACCGACGAGATACGCGCCAATCTGCGCCGGCGTGGCTTGCCCGGTCATAATGATGTGCATGGCCTCCTGCGCCTCAGCGGCGGTGAGGTCTTCGCGCTTCAGCGCCTTGGCGATGTAGGGTTTGAGCATAGTGGCCTCCATAGAGCGATTAAAGATGGGTCTCCAGAAAGTTCTGCAACATTCGTTTGCCGTGCCGGGTGAGGACAGACATGGTCAATCTCCAATGACCAATCTCTAACGACTCGTGGCCACAGGCTCAAACTCCCCGAACAAGTCCACCGTATCTTGAGATAACCCCTGCGTGTAGCTCAAGCCGGTCGCCTGGCGCACCAGCCGCATCGTCTCTTTGGCCTCGGCCTGCATGCGGCGGATGCCGTTGGCGAGCGCATCCTGCACGACGAGCGGATGGGCGAGGTAGTAGGCGCGGCGCTCACGGATCGGGTCAAGGAAAGCGTTCAGCGCCTGGGCCAGGCGGGCCTTCACTTCCACGTCTCCCACACGGCCCGCGCGATAGCGTTCTTTCAAATCGGCGACCTCGTCTTTATCCGCATTGAACGCGTCGTGATAGATGAACACGGGATTCCCCTCGACCGTCCCCGGATCGGTGGCGCGGAGCCGCCTGGGGTCGGTATACATGGTTTCGACTTTGGCTTCGACAGTTTCGGCGTCGTCCGAGAGGAAGATGGCGTTGTTCAGCGATTTGCTCATCCGAGCCTGTCCATCCGTGCCGACGAGCGTAGGGACATCGCCGATGAGCGCTTCGGGTTCAGGAAAGACGGGACCATAGAGTTGATTGAAGCGGCGGGCAATTTCACGCGTGACTTCGATGTGGGCCTGATTGTCTTTGCCCACCGGGACGAGTTGCGCACGCGGCAGCAGAATGTCCGCGGCTTGCAAAACCGGGTAGCCGAGCAAGCCGAAGGGCATCGTGTCGAGGTGAGCGTTCCGGGCCATCTCCTTCAGCGAGGGCAGGCGCTCCAGGCGCGGGACGGTGACGAGCATCTCGAAGAGCAGGTTGAGCTCGTACGTCTCCGGGATAGCCGACTGCACGAAGATGCGGCTGAGCTCCGGGTCAATGCCCACGGCCAGGTAGTCCAGCACCATCTCGCGGATGTAGTTGGGAATCTCGCGGATGAAATTGCGCTCAGGCTTCGTCGTGAGCGTGTGCAGATCGGCGATGATGAAGAACGCCTCGTACTCGTGCTGCAGCCGGACGCGGTTCGCCAGGCTGCCCACATAGTGGCCGAGGTGCAGCCGGCCCGTGGGGCGGTCTCCGGTGAGGAGACGGGGTTTGGGGGTAGAAGCGGGGATTGTCGCCATGGGTAGCCTCCAAAGCAGTCATCAGTGATCGGTCATCAGCCATCAGTGACCAGTAAACGAAAAATCCCCTCCGTCCTTTCGGGGGTGATCCGGTTCGCGGCGAAACCGCAATCACCTATCCGAAGTCAGGGACGAGAGGGGACTCCCGTGGTGCCACCCAGGTTAGGCTGGTCGTTGGCCTCCGTGAGGGCGTTCCATTGAACGCCCTAAGGGGGGAAACAAAAACCCCGTTGGTGATAGCAACGGGGTAGGAAAGGACCAGCCTCACTCTTGCGGGTACGCTCGGATTGGCCCAAAGGGCGCACCGATTAATACCCTCTGCCTGGATAACGGTCGCAGTTTCCGGCTTGGGCTACTGGCCGGGCAATCACAAGGATTACCTCTGAAGCGTTCGCCCGCGCAACTCTGAGGGCCATTCGGCTTCCGCGCTTGGGCCTGGCTCACACCATCTGCCGCTCGGCTCTCTGACCATCGCTTTGAAGCGTACTCGTCCTCGTCAACGTCTTTGTGCTATTGGATTGTAGTGCTTATATCACAAATCGCCTCAACCAGTCAAGAGGCAAATTTCCAGGATGATCCGCAGGGGCAGTCCCACGAGTCTGCCGCCTCACCTGCCCATTGTTACGCAAATTCTAGATTTCAACGAACAGGTGCGACAGCCGCTAACCGCTCTGGGTTTCAGATTGTGCGATCGTTATGAAATCCGCAAGTGGGCCATAAGCAGTGGTCAGTGCATCTGGGTCCTGCTCGCTGAGCGTGAGACCATACAGGGTATCCATCTGGAACTGAATGATGGATGTTGCGCCGCGCACTGAGGCCAATGGATCGTCGAGCGGCACTTGCTCGGGGCGCACGCTGGCGGTCACGCGCCCATCGTCCATACGCTCGGCTTGGCATACGAGCTTGAAGGGGCGGCCTTCGGCGCGGGCGGCCTGCACCTTCTCCGGAGTCAGACCCCGAATGCCTTCGCGCTGGATGTCCTGCGGCTTGAGCGGCGCGCCCATCAGCACAGTGGCCAGGGCTGAGACTTTTACCGTCGCGTCCCAGCCATCCACGTCGAAGCTCGGGTCAGTCTCGGCGATGCCCAGATCCTGCGCTTTCTTCACGGCCTGGTCAAAACTCAGGCCGTTTTCCATCTCAGTGATGATGAGATTGGTCGTAGAGTTGAGGAGGCCCCGAAAACGTCTCAGATTCGTAGCGGGTAGCGCCTCCCGAAAGAGCGAGAAAATAGGCGCGCCGCCCATCACCGTGGCCTCGAATAAGAAACGCTTGCCCTTCGCCATCGCAAGATCACGTAATTCATGGTAGGCGTAAACAACTGGCCCTTTATTTGCAGTCACGGTATGCACCCCTAACTCAAGCGCCGTGCGGATATAGTCAATAGCGGGCTGGCCCGTATGCGGGTTCATGGAGGAGTTTTCAAAGAGCACATCTGCACGCGAGGCTTTTAGCCAATCCTGAAGGGTGGAGGCGGCAATCGGGGATTGGTAATTGCCCGCGAGCAGCGCCTCCACGTCGAAGCCGTCAGGATTGGAAAGCCAACCCATGCGGCGTGAGGCCACGCCAGTGATTCTCCATTCGATGCCGTATTTCTCGCGCAGTTCGTCGCGTTTGCTTTTCAGCAGGTCGGCCAGTGCGCGGCCCACGTTGCCGAAGCCGAGGAGAGCGAGGGAGTAGGTCCTGACGTGCGGCGCAGCGCTTTCGCGAGGTTCGGCCGTCGCGCGTGGGCTTTCTTCCAGTACACGACGGGTGTGGCGGCGAATCTGCTCGGCGGAGGTTTCTAATTTCCGGAGCACGTCCATCGCCACGCCTTTGTCTTGGCGCACTAACCCGAGGAGGAGATGCTCTGTACCGATGTAGTGGTGCCCCATGCGGCGGGCTTCGTCTACAGCGAATCCCAGCGCCATTCGGGTGTCGGGTGAAAGGTCCATCCCCGTGGGTTCCGTGGCCGTGGCCGCTGAGGTCTGGCGCCTGACTATTTCTCGCACGCGCGATAACTCCAGGCCCAACTCGCGCAGCACACGTCCCGCTACGCCGCCCCCCTCGCGCATCAGACCTAACAACAGGTGCTCGGTCCCAATGTGACCGTGGCGCATGCGCTCAGCTTCTTCCTGCGCGAAGGCGAGCACCTGCCGGGCATGCCGGGTGAAGCGTTCTAGTTTACTGCTCATGGTTCTGTCCTCGGGCTGTCGCACTGATGTGACGAGGCGATTATATCATCTTGAGGGCGACCGGCATCCGGCAACCCGACAAGGCTAAAACCAATCTGCAGTTCCCGCTGCCGATTGACGCAGACGACTCGGCATATAATAGGTGCGATGTCTACGCCTATTCCGCTGTTGGCAACCAAGCTCCGCATCCCGCCGACAGGTTCGACCCTGATCCCCCGGCCCCAGCTGCTCGAAAAGCTGAATGAAGGGCTGCGGCTGGGCCGGCGCATGACGCTCATTTCTGCACCAGCCGGTTATGGCAAGACGACACTGTTGAGTTACTGGGTGCATCACTGTCAACGGGCTGTCGCCTGGCTTTCGCTAGATGAAGAAGACAGCGACCCGGCCCGCTTTCTGGCGTACCTCGTCGCCGCGCTCCGCCAGATTGAAGTGGTCGCGGGGGACACCGTATCGGCCAGCCTGGCCACACTCCAGCCATTTTCTGCTCAAGCCGTACTTCCGACTCTGATCAATGCGATCGCAACCGGCGGGCGGGTGTTTGTGCTGATACTCGACGATTATCACTTGATTCAGGCCTCCCCGGTTCACGACGCCCTCACCTATCTGCTCGATCACCAGCCGCCGCAGGTGCATCTCGTCATTGCCTCCCGGGCCGATCCGCCCCTGCCTCTGGCCCGGCTGAGGGCGCGCGGGCAACTTGCCGAACTGCGCCAGAGCGATCTGCGCTTCACGCCTGACGAAACGACCGCCTTCCTGAATCAGGTGATGGGGTTGGGGCTGGAAGCCGGTGACGTCACCGTGCTGGCGTCGCGTACCGAGGGTTGGATCGCCGGTCTCCACCTGGCGGCGACTTCCATACAAGCTCGCGGCGACGCGCATCGGTTCATTCAAGACTTCAAAGGCAGCAACCGTTACATTCTGGATTACCTCATCGAGGAAGTTCTCCGGCGCCAATCGCAAAACGTCCAGGCCTTTCTGCTTCAGACTTCCATTCTGGATCGCTTGACCGGCTCTCTGTGCGACGCAGTCACAGAACAGGGCGGCGGGCAGGCCATGCTCGAGAGGCTGGAACGTGCCAACTTGTTCATCGTTCCCCTCGACGACGAGCGAACGTGGTATCGCTATCACCGCCTCTTCGCCGATCTGCTTCTGAAGCGGCTCGGCGAGACTCACCCCGAACTTGCGCCAACCCTTCACCAGCGGGCCAGCGCGTGGCACGAGCAGAACGGGTTGATGGCTGAGGCGATTGACCACGCGCTGGCGGCGAAGGACTTCGAGCGGGCGGCGGGACTGATCGAACGTATCGCCGAAGCGACGTTGATGCGCAGCGAATCCGCAACGCTCCTCAAATGGATCAATGCTTTGCCAGAGGCGCACGTGCGCGCCCAGCCATCACTTTGCGTTTATCACGCCTGGGTGCTGTTATTGGGCGGCTCCCCATTGGAAGCGGTCGAGGCGCGGCTGGAACAGGCGGAGGGACAACCTACCCTTCTTACCTTGCCGCTACGGGCTTTGGTGGCGAATTACCGGGGCGATGTTACCGGCGCCATCGAGCTTTCGCAGCGCGCGCTGGAACAATTGCCTGAGACCGAAGCGCTCATGCGGGGACTGGCTGCGCTGAATCTGGCTGCTGCTTATCACACCCAAGGCGACCTTGCCGCGAGCCAGCGGGTATTGCAGGAGGCGGCATTGGGCAGCCATCAGACGGGCAACGTGATGATGGCGGTGGCCGTGTTGTGTTATCGGGCTGAGCTTTGCCGCCGAGAGGGGAAGCTTCGACAAGCACGGTCGCTTTATCAACAAGCGGTCGATTTGGCAACGGAGAAGAGGGGAGACCGCTTACCCATTGCGGGCCGAGCCTTAATCGGGTTGGCCGAGATGGCGCGGGAATGGAATGAACTCGAC
>Ga0209002_10004109_pt1 | contig 11500 bp, 9 predicted proteins | sample Rifsed16ft2_FD_184010 | JGI IMG/M metagenome (GOLD analysis project Ga0209002, IMG submission 184010) | Soil microbial communities from Rifle, Colorado, USA - sediment 16ft 2 (version 2) | ecosystem: Environmental > Terrestrial > Deep subsurface > Rock core/Sediment | place: Rifle, Colorado...
AGCCAAAGTGGACTCGCCCAGCAGCTCCTCATCCGATAATTCAGGCTCTTCAGCAATAGCCATGGCGCGCTCCATCGGTAGTGCTTCGACTTCCTCTTCCTTGCGCTGCGCCTTACCTTCCAGGGCGGCGTCAGCGACCTTGCCGACCAACAGCTTGATGGCGCGGATAGCGTCATCGTTGGCGGGGATCACGTAGTCGATGTTATTCGGGTCGCAATTGGTATCTACCAGGGCTAGGACTGGGATGTTGAGTAGATTTGCCTCGTGGATAGCGGTGGCCTCGCGGTTTACGTCGACGACGAACAACATGTCCGGCAGGCTGGGTAGCTTGCGGATACCACCCAGGAGCATCTCCAGGCGATCCATCTTCCGCTCGAGGATCAAGGCTTCTTTCTTTGTGATGCGGTTGAAATCCCCCTTGTCTCGCATCCGTTCCAGGCGTTCCAGCTCATTGATGCGTTGGCGGATCGTGCGCCAGTTTGTGAGCATGCCACCCAACCAGCGGTTGGTGACATAGGGCATCCCGCTGCGCTCGGCCTCGATCTGGATCGTATCCTGGGCCTGGCGTTTGGTGCCCACAAAAAGCACCGTTCCACCTTCAGACACGGTGTCGCGCACCAGATTGTAAGCCTGTTCCAAGGATTTTGAAGTTTTCTGAAGATCGATGATGTGGATGCCGTTGCGCTCAGTAAAGATATACGGCTTCATGGCAGGGTGCCACTTGTGGGTACGATGGCCAAAGTGCACGCCGCTTTCGAGGAGCGCCTTCATAGATACAACTGACATTGTTAAAACTCCTTGTGTTTTTCCTCCGCCTCCCTCTTTCCGGCTCAGAACTTGCTGTAAGACAAAATGGCATTTTGTCCTACGGCGAGCACACCCGCGCCAGTCAGGAGACGTGTGAGATGGTGTTTGCCCTTTAGAGGGGCATAATAGCTCCCGCCTGTGGGCGGGAGCTTGGCGAGTATATCATAGAGCTTGGGATTCGGCAAGCGCCGCTCAACTTCCCCATGGCTTTAACAAAGTCGGATATCGCTGCGAGGAGGGCGGTTTTTGCCCGACGAAGCAGCCCCATTTCAAGCCATGGGATTGCTTCACCCGGCAAAGAGCGCCGGGTTCGCAATGACATGCCGAATTGTCAAGATACTTTGTTAAAGCCTTAACTTCCCGGATGCCTATTATAGAGTAGACAAAACAAAGTCGGACAATTTCACCACATGGATGTCATTCTGAGTCGGAGGCGGCGAGGAGTCCTTGTGGCGACCCTCTTAATCGAGCATGTCAGGGATTCTTCGGTCGCTTCGCTCCCTCAGAATGACATCTCGCCAGGTCAATTGTACGACTCCGGCCTATCTCTTCCATTAGAATTATTCGTGCCATTAGGTTGGGTGATACCATAGGTCTATCCTGCAAGATCATATCCGTGAGCAATCCGGGAAGTTAAGAACTTGACATATTGATGACATTAATATATGATTTGATGCATGAGAACCACCATCCGCATTGACGATCAACTGCTGAGGGAAGCGAAACAACTGGCCGCTCGTACCGGCCAGAGTCTGACTTCCGTGATTGAAGATGCGCTGCGGGAAGTATTAGCCAGGCAGCGCGAGCCAGGGAAGCGCAAACCGGTTCGATTGACGACTTTTACCGGGCGCGGACCTCTCCCTGGTGTCGATCTGGACGACTCTGCTGCTTTGCTGGACTTGATGGAATCGGCGCATGATCCTCACTGATATCAATGTGCTCGTCTATGCACATCGCGCAGACGCCCCGGCGCATGCTGACTACCGAGGGTGGCTGGAGGAAGTCATCAACGGCAACCAATCTTATGGCATTTCAGACTTCGTGCTGAGTGGCTTCATCAGGGTCGTCACGCATCCCCGGATTTTCAACCCCCCCAGTGATCTGGGGTCAGCGTTTGCATTTGCTATGGAAATCCGTAGCCAGCAGAACGCGGTGCCCATCGCGCCTGGCGCGCGGCATTGGGGCATCTTTAAAAGCCTGTGCGAGGCAGCCGGTGCGAAGGGAAATCTGATTCCGGATGCATACTTTGCGGCTCTAGCGATCGAATCTGGTAGCGAATGGATCACCACCGACCGCGATTACAGCCGCTTCCCTGGGCTGAAGTGGCGCCATCCGTTGCAAGGGTAATGGTTTGTCAAGATCCTATTGACCGGCTAAAGCATTAAATCCGGGATAGGCTTGGCCAACTTCCCGAAAGCTTGTGCGGAGCTTTCGGGAAGTTATTTTGCGCTCAATAGAGTAAAATCTAACCCATGGACGAAGCGGCGCTAAAAGAGCTTCTGGCTGGATTACCCATGGGTTCAATTCGGTTTTATGACCGCACCGGATCGACTAACACCGAGGCGGCGCGCTGGGCGGAGGCGGGCGCGCCGGACCTGTCCCTGGTCGTAGCAGATGAGCAGACCGCCGGGCGAGGCCGGCTGGGCCGCAGCTGGTATACGCCGCCCGGCGGCGCGCTGGCCTTCAGCCTGATCCTCAGATGTGTCGAGCAAGATGTAGGGCAGGATGGCATCTTGCCCTACGAAGTAATACTGCGCCTGACTGCTTTAGGGACATTGGCTGTGTGTGACGTTCTCCGACAGGAGTACAGTCTGGATCCCCAGATCAAGTGGCCAAATGATGTACTGCTGGCGGGGCGTAAGGTAGCCGGTGTGCTTGTCGAAGCTGGCTGGCAGGGCGAAAGGCTGGGATCGCTCATTTTAGGGATTGGCATCAACGTTGCAATCCATTCGGTGCCTCGTCAGGACAAGCTGCTCTTCCCAGCCACCTGCGTTGAAGCAGCCCTGGGGAAGCCGGTCGAGCGCTGGGCTTTGCTACGCGCCGTGCTCCAGGCGCTCCTGCAATGGCTGCCGCGCCTGGCCTCGACGGATTTCTTACAAACTTGGGAAGGCCAGCTGGCTTTTGGCGGAAAGTGGGTGCAAATCACTTTCAAACAGGGTTCCTCGTTGGAGGGGCGGGTGCTAGGTCTGAACCCCGACGGAGCGCTTCGGCTGCGCCTGCCAAGCGGGGAGGTGACTGCTATACAGTTTGGTGAACTCAACCTGCGCTCGATTGACAGGTACAGAAAATCGGCTAAACTAAAGCGTGAAGATTGAAACTAAAACGGGATACATGAAGGATTCACGTTTCACGAATCACGTATTTCGTAATATGTAATCTTGTCCTCAGGAGGTGATCATGCTCGAAGAATTTCGCGAACAGGCCAGCAGTTCACCCTTGTATGAAGGAGAGGAAACTTTCGTAGAGGTCAAGCCACGCCGACCGAGGAGGCGATTCCTGGGGATGACGGCCGCCCAACGCTTTATGATCGCCATCATGTTATTAATGATGGCCTGCCTGCTGGGTGCACTCCTTCTACTGGTGACCGAGAAGATCGTTCCGCCAGCTCTCTTCTAATCGACGAACGACAATCGTCCTTTGTCCTTCGTCATCCGTCTTCATTCAACTGCTGCCCCCACCCTGCGCAGATCAGCGTCGGCGATGCGGGCGAGCGAGGCGACGCTATCCCCATCCTGTAATACAATCAAGCGAACCCCGCGCGTCGCCCGGCCAGCCTGGCTGATATCCTTGACCTTGGTACGCAGGATCAGCCCGCTACCGGAGATGATCGTCAGGTCGTCGGCGCTTTGCACCACGCGCGCCGCGGCGATCTTGCCAATTGCCCCCAGAGCGTGGCGGTTGATGGTCGCTACCCCGCCTGTTGCGCGGCCCTTGACCGGATAATCCTCCAGGGGAGTGCGCTTGCCGAAGCCCCTGGTGGTGACGACCAGCAGGTCGCCGCTTGGCTCGACGACTTCCATGCTGGCAACATGGTCACCACGACCAAGGCGGATGCCGGTCACGCCGGCGGCCGCCCGCCCCATGGCGCGCACATCAGTTTCTGATATGCGCAGCGCTTGGCCATTTTCCGTCACGAGCACAACATCATCGTTACCATGCGTCATGCGTACCCATCCCAGCTCATCGCCAGCTTCCAGGTTGATGGCGATCAGCCCGGAGGGGCGTACCGAGGCGAATTCGGATAACGACATGCGCTTAATCCGCCCACGACGCGTCGCCATGATAAAGTATTCAGCGGCAGAAAACCTGGGCACGGCCACGGCGGCGGTGATGGTTTCATTGGCGTCCATAGCGAGCACATTGACGACCGGGATGCCACGGCCGGTACGGTCGGCGTCGGGGATCTGGTAGGCTTTCTCTGAATAAATCTTGCCGCGATCGGAGAAGAATAAAACAGTATCCAGGGTGCGTGCCGGGAAAAGGTAGACCACTTCGTCTTCATCCTTCGTGAGATGCCCAGTGACGCCGCGCCCGCCACGCCCCTGCGCCCGGTAGGACTTGGCCGCCACACGTTTAATGTAACCATGCTGGGTGAGGCTGATCAGCACGGCCTCGTCGGTCACCAGGTCCTCTTCGCGGAAATCTTCCCTGGCTTCGGCGGCGATGCGCGTGCGTCGTTGGTCGCCGTAAGCCTCAGCGATGTCATTTAAGTCAGCCTTGATCAGCCCCAGGATTTTCTGCGGATCGGCCAGCAGGTCTTCCAGGTAGGCGATGCGCTCCAATGTCTGGCGCTGTTCATCCTCGATTTTCTGTTGTTCCAGGGCGGCCAGGCGCCGGAGCTGCATGTCGAGGATCGCCAGGGCTTGCTTCTCGGACAACGAAAACCGCTCCATCATGCGTTCTTTAGCGGCATCCGCATCGGGTGACTGGCGGATGGTCTGGATCACTTCATCCAGGTGCGCCAGGGCGATCAGTAAGCCTTCCAGGATGTGTGCCCGGGCGCGCGCCTTTTCAAGCTGGTATTGGGACCGGCGAGCGATCACCTCCCGGCGGTGGTCGATAAATATGTGCAGGGTGCGCTTGAGTGAGAGCAGGCGCGGTTCGCCCTCCACCAGGGCCAGCATCTGCGCCCCGAAAGTGGATTGCAATTGGGTGTACTTGTAGAGCTGGTTGAGCACTTTGCGCGGTTGGGCGCTACGCTTGAGCTCCACGATGATGCTCATCCCGCGCCGGTCAGATTCGTCGCGCAGGTCAGTGATGTCGTCCAGCTTGCCCTTGCGCGCCAGTTCAGCGATACGTTCAATCAAGGTGGTCTTGTTCAGCTGAAAAGGGATCTCGGTAATCACGATGCGGTGCCGGCTGGGGCCCATCTCTTCGATGTGCGCCAGCCCGCGCAGCACGATGCGGCCTCGACCGGTGCTGTAAGCCTGGCGGATGCCTTCGTCGCCAACGATCACCCCGCCTGTGGGGAAGTCCGGGCCGGGGAGCAACTTGATCAGGTCCTCGATCGAGACATCATCGATCTTATCGTAATGGTCGATCAGATAGGTCAAGGCCGCGGCTAGCTCCTTCAGGTTATGTGGGGGGATGTTGGTCGCCATACCGACGGCGATGCCCGAGGAGCCGTTAAGCAGCAGGTTGGGCAGGCGCGCCGGCAGGACAGCTGGTTCTTGTAAGGAACTATCGAAATTGTCGCTGAAGTCGACCGTGTCCTGGTCGATGTCAACCAGCATTTCCTCAGCCATGCGGCCCAGCCGCGCCTCGGTATAACGCATGGCTGCTGGGGCATCTCCATCGATCGAGCCAAAGTTACCCTGGCCATCGACTAGCAGGTAGCGCATGGAAAAATCCTGCGCCATGCGCGCCATGGCGTCGTAAACCGCTGCGTCGCCGTGCGGGTGGTACTTGCCGAGCACTTCGCCGACGATGCGCGCCGATTTGCGGTAGGGCGTGTTAGCCCGGATGCCCATGTCGTGCATGGCGTAGAGGATGCGCCGGTGGACGGGTTTCAATCCATCCCTGGCGTCAGGTAAGGCGCGCGCCACGATCACGCTCATGGCATAGTCGAGGTATGCGGCGCGGATTTGTTGGTCGATATCCACTTGGTGGACGGTGCCGATTTCCATATTACACCCTCTAACAAAAAAGATGTGCACGCTTTCGCGCACACATCCTTATTATACCGCAGCAACATAAATTAGCCTGGGATGATCGGCTATTGATCCTAATATAAATACGCGTCGATCGTGTTCGCTGCTTTACGCCCAGCGACCATCGCCGTTACCACCAGGTTCGGGCCGCTGGCGACGTCGCCGGCAGCAAACACTCCCATGCGGCTGGTCGTCCTGGTTTCGGGGTCCGTTATGATCAACCCGCGATTGTATGTTTTCAAACCCGGGGTAGTTGCTCCGATGATCGGATCTGGCTGGTAGCCCAGTGCCAGGATGGCGGTATCGGCCTGTACGTGGAAGTTGGAACCCTCGATCGGTAACGGTCTGCGGCGACCTTTGGCATCAGGTTCGCCCAGCTCCATCCGCAGGCATTCAATGGAAGCCAGGCGGCCATCTTTGCCCGGATTGAAGCGCACCGGCTGAGTGAGGAATTCGAACCCGGCGCCTTCTTCACGAGCCAGGTCCCGGTCATGGCTGCCGCCGGGCATTACGTGCTCCGTGCGGCGATAAAGGCAGGTCACCTCGTCAGCGCCCAGCCGCAGGGCCGTGCGTAAGCAGTCGGAAGCTGTCTTGCCGCCGCCGATCACCACCACTTTCCGCCCGACTTCCAGTGCGCCAGCCAGGTCGAGTGACAGCAGGTAATGGTCGACATTAGCCCGGATCAGGAACTCAGTGCCTTTGTATACGCCCTGCAGTTCTTCTCCCACCATTCCCATCGGCATATCTCTCCAGGTACCTACTCCGATGAAAACAGCCTCGAACCCCTCATGGAACAGATCATTGATTGTCTTTGTCCGGTGGATGGTTGTATTTCCGACGAAGGTTACGCCAGCCCGCTGGAGGTCGCCCCAGATAGCGGCACAGATCGACTTGGGCAGCTTGAAACCGGGAATCCCATAGACCAGCAATCCACCCGGAGCCGGTTTGGCGTCGAAAATGGTGACCCAATGGCTAAAGCGAGTGAGTTGTTCTGCACAGGATAAGCCCACCGGGCCGGCCCCGACCACCGCCATTTTCTTGCCGGTTGATTCGCCCACCGGGATGATCACGCCAGCGGTTTTCCCTTCGTAGTCTGCGACGAATTCCTCCAATGCGCCGGTAAGCACCGGGCCATCACGCTTGGTGGGCACTCACGCTCCCCGGCAAAGTTTTTCGTGCGGGCACACGCGTCCACAGACTTCCGATAAAGAGCCTGTTTGCCGATAAACCCTGGCTGCCTCCAGGAAATCTCCCATTTCGATCCACCATAAAGCTAGGGAAATATCGTTGTGGGCTGGACAGGCCTTGAAGCATGGGGCTGGGTCTGGGCGGTCAATTCTTAACCTTAAGATAGGCGTCGATCGCAGCCGCGACGTTTCGTCCGGCGACCATGGCGGTTACCACCAGGTCGGGACCGGTGACCACATCGCCGCCGGCAAACACACCCGGTCGGCTGGTTGCGCCTGTTGCGGCATCGGTGACGATCAAGCCCCAATTACGCGTCTCCAGGCCGGGAGTGGACTCACCGATCACCGGGTCGGGCCAGTAGCCTAACGCTAAGACAGCGGTATCGGCTTCCACAATAAAGTTGGTCCCTTCAATCGGCACCGGGCGGCGGCGGCCAGATTTATCCGGCTCGCCCAATTCCATGCGAATGCATTCGAGCGCTTTCAGACGTCCATCCTCCCCGGCGATGAAGCGCACTGGCTGGGTGAGGTACTCATAGCGCGCCCCTTCTTCCTTGGCCAGCTCGCGGTCGTGCCGTCCGCCTGGCATTTCCTTCTCGGTGCGGCGATACAGGCAGGTGACTTCTTTCGCTCTCAGGCGCAATGCAGTGCGCAGACAATCGGAGGCCGTATCGCCGCCGCCAATCACTACCAATTTGCTCCCTATCTCAGGGCGGCCGCGCATCTGGCGCGGGAGTAACTGCTCGTCGTCGAGGCAGCAGCGGATCAGGAACTCGGTGGCCTTCATCACGCCTGGCAGCTCCTCGCCGGGAACTTCCATGGGTGCGTCGACCCCGACGCCCACCCCCAAGAAAACTGCTTCGTATCCTTCGGTAATCAAGTCGTCGATGGTCTTATCCTTGCCGATGTACGTTTCCGAGACGAATTCGACACCTGCCCTATCCAAATCACCCCAGCGTTCAAAGACCACCTCTTTCGGTAATTTGAAGTTCGGGATACCGTAGGTTAACAACCCTCCTGGAGCTGGCTTGGAGTCGAAAATGGTCACCGTATGCCCACGTTGGATTAACTGATCAGCGCACGCCATCCCAGATGGCCCGGCGCCGACGATCGCCACCTTCCTACCGGTTGGTTGGCCTCTCGGGATTTCGATCCCAACCACCTGCCTTTCGTAGCAGGTGACAAAAGCCTCCAAAGGACCGGTTAAAACAGCATGTTGCGACTTAAGGTGTGAGCAAGACCCCTGGCAGAGTTGCTCCTGCGGGCAAACCCGCCCGCAGATTTCGGGCAATGAGCTGGTGTGGCGGTAAATCCTGGCCGCTTCCAGGAACTCCCCCTGTTCGATCAACCACATCGCCGAGGGGATATCATTGTGCGCCGGGCAAGCCTCCACACAAGGCGCAGGATCTGGGCAGTGGACACACCGCGCTGCCTCCAACATCGCCTGGTCTGCATCCATCGGGATGACCACATCATTAAAATCGCAAACCCGTTCCGAAACTGGACGGGTGGCAACATCTAAAGACGGGATGCGGGCGCGGGCTTTTCGGTCTATCGCTAAAAATTCACTGGCAATGGCTGGCATGGGTTGACCTCCTCAATCGATGACACCACGTAGGCATATAATGATAATATCGATAACACTGGGTTGGTTTCAGTCGCGGATGTCATCAAATTCCGTGACGATTGTCACAAATTGGTAAAATCCGCTTGCTGTGAATATTCCCACCAATTGGGTCTTTACGTTAGAATAGGCGAGTGTTGATTATTGCCGCTTGGAGGTTTTGAACGCATGAAAAAAGTTATAGCTGTTGTGATCGTCCTGGGGCTAATCGCCGCAGGATGGTTTGCCTTTAGCCGTTTTCGCACTCAGCAACAGGCAGCTGCAATAAGCGATTTACAGACGGTATCGGTAGAGCTGGGTGACCTGATTTCCGGCGTAGGAGCTACAGGCACCGTTCGCGCCAACCAGACCGCGAGTTTAAATTGGCAGACCTCTGGGAGTGTTTCGAAAGTTTTTGTCGAGGCCGGTGCGCAGGTCTCGAAAGATGAAGTTTTAGCTGAACTTGAAGAGACTTCCCTGCCTCAAAACGTCATCCTGGCCGGGGTGGAACTGGTCAGCGCCCAAAATGACCTGGCGGACTTGTTAGAACCCGCTTCGCAGCTATCCCTACGACAAGCCGAGCAAGCCATCGCCAAGGCGGAGCAAAACGTCAGGGACCTAGAACGCTATGTCGCCAACCTGAATTCACCCGGCGCGCAAACGGATATCGACTCGGCACGCGCCACAGTGGTGCTGGCTGAAAATAAATTAGACCAGGCTCGCCAGAATTTTGAGCCTTATGCCAATAAACCAGACAATAACCTCATGCGAGCCAATCTCCTAGGTGTGTTATCTCGGGCACAAAAGGAATACGATGCCGCCGTACAGAGGCTCAACTACCTTTTAGGGACAGCGAACGCGGTCGACCTTGCAGCAGCCAAAGCCGATCTCGCCCTGGTTAAGGCCCAATTGGACGACGCGCAAGAGCAATACGAACGCTTATTGAAAGGTCCCGAGGCAGACGACATCCAGGCAGCAGAAGCGCGGGTGGCAGCTGCCCAGGCGACCGTAAACCAGAAGCACATCGCCGCGCCTTTCGCTGGCACGATCACCGAAGTTCAGGTGAAACCCGGCGATCAGGTCGCTCCTGGCGTGGTGGCTTTCCGGCTGGACGATCTCTCGCGCTTGTTGGTGGATGTAGAGGTTTCTGAGGTCGATATTAACCAAATCGACATCGGTCAAGAAGTCACCCTGACCTTCGACGCTATTTCGGCGAAAGAATATCATGGCACCGTGAGCCAGGTCGCTTACGTGGGTACCCCTGTCCAGGGAGTGGTGGACTTCATCGTCATCGTCGAGCTGACCGATACAGACAAAGATGTCAAAGCTGGGATGACAGCTGCAGTCAATATCGCCATCAAACAGCTGCAAGACGTCCTGCTGGTGCCGAACAGGGCGGTGCGGATCAAGGACGGTCAGCGAGTGGTGTATATACTCCGCAATGATGTTCCCACGCCGGTTGATATATCCCTGGGAGCCTCCTCCGAATCCTTTAGCGAAGTATTGGCAGGCGATCTGAAGGAGGGCGACCAGGTTGTGCTCAATCCTCCGCTTGAGTTTGAACAGAACAGCCCTCCGCCATTCGTAGGCAGGTAGCCAGGAAAGATGATCATGAGCGACTGGGTCATTGAAGCAGAAAATCTCACTAAAGTGTACAAAATGGGCGATATTGAAGTGCATGCATTGTGCGGCCTATCGGTGCAGATCGCCCAGGGGGAGGTGGTATCGATCATGGGGCCTTCCGGTTCCGGTAAATCCACCTTGATGAATATCATCGGCTGTCTTGACCGGCCAACTTCTGGGGAGTATATCCTGGATAGCGAGCGCGTTTCCGATTTAAGCGATGACCAGCTGGCCTCCATCCGCAATCGCAAGGTCGGTTTCGTCTTCCAAAGTTTCAACCTTTTGCCTCGTGCTACCGCATTAGCAAATGTCGAGTTGCCGATGCGCTACGCGGGTGTCGGACGTGGACGGAAAGAGCGCGCCCGGGCTGCCCTGGAGTCGGTAGGCTTGGGCGACCGGATTCACCACCGACCCAACGAGCTCTCCGGAGGGCAGCAACAGCGAGTGGCTATCGCCCGCGCCCTGGTCAACGAGCCAGCGATCATCCTGGCTGATGAACCGACCGGCAACCTGGATACCAGGTCAGGTGAGGAGATCATGCAACTCCTGCTTTCATTAAACCGGCAGCGGGGCACAACCTTAATCATCGTTACGCATGATCCGGATGTGGCTGTGCATACGCAGCGCTCCGTTCGGATTCGCGATGGTGTCGTGGAGGATGGGTCGTGAACCTCTTGACGTCTTCCCTCGAAGCCCTTGAGAGCCTGGCAGCTAATAAATTACGCTCAGGACTGACCATTTTAGGGATTGTGATCGGGGTGGCGGCAGTGATCGCCATGATCTCCATCGGGCGCGGGGCGCAAAATACGATCACCGGTTCCATCTCGGGAATCGGCACCAACCTGCTCTTCGTCTTCCGGGGTGGCTCTGAGGAAGTACGCAATCCCAAGCCGATCACCCTTGGCGACGCAGAGGCAATGGCCGATCCTTTTTTAGCCCCCTCTGTGGCGGAGGTTGCCCCCGTTTTGCAAGGCGATGGTAAAGTCACCTATGGGGGTGAAAGCACTCTTACCAGCATCATGGGTGTCACGCCACAATATGGCCCGGTGCGGAATGCCGCCGTCACCGAGGGTGAATTTATCAACGAAGAACATAGCCTTGGGCGGGCTTCCGTCGTGTTGCTCGGCACC
>Ga0209002_10004116_pt1 | contig 11493 bp, 16 predicted proteins | sample Rifsed16ft2_FD_184010 | JGI IMG/M metagenome (GOLD analysis project Ga0209002, IMG submission 184010) | Soil microbial communities from Rifle, Colorado, USA - sediment 16ft 2 (version 2) | ecosystem: Environmental > Terrestrial > Deep subsurface > Rock core/Sediment | place: Rifle, Colorado...
ATAATTTAAAAAATTGGAGGAGGTACAATATCCATCAATAATTCTAATATGGTAATGCTTTATAAAACTAAAGATTTAACAGATAGTTTTAATTGTGTATATGAGAATACTCCCGATATTTATTTAACAGATAAAAGAGTTAGTTGGTACTGTATGGATATTAATTCTATTTGCTCAAATGACTGTAAAACTCATATAGAAAAAGATGAAAACCTAATTTCTGTACTTCCTCAGTATGATTTGATTAGTGGTACTGAAATTGAAAATAGTTATTCATTCGATAATAACCATATAGTCCAAGTAGAGTTTGATGTTTCAGACTTATATCCTGATGAAGAATACGAATTTGAGGTATATTGCGGTGAATGTAAGTTTGAAAGTGATATAATGCTTAGGTATAATGAAGATACAACTTATAAGGTAGCTTATTATGAAATTTGGACAGGTAGAAATTTTGGATATATATTAGTAAGCATATTTTTTATAGCAATAGTCCTATTTATTGTATGGGTGCTTAATTAATGAAACTAAATAATACCAGTTTAATTATTGGAATGTTACTATTACTTATTGGAGTGTTAGATTGCCAATATAATCCTTCTCCTATTTACGATAAGTCTCCCTTAACTGAGGATAGGTTTTTTTGGTTTTGTGAAAATGATGAACTGATAAATGCTTCATGTTTTTCTATAATATATCAGAATGAAAGTATAATTCAATTAAATCCTAAGTATGAATATATAAAAAATATAGGAAGACGTTTTGGTAGTTTTTCTTTAATTGATGGAACAGGTAATATATTTTTTACTGATAAAAATATATATGAGGGTCAAGAATATTTAGCTGCAGTATCATGTATAACCTCTGACGGAACTTTTTTAGAATTTTCAGCTAATATTATTCCGATTATGCAAGATTTACATTTTATAAATTATAGGTTACTTTGGATGAAAAATAAAGCTCCAGTTTTTATAATTTTAATGGTTGTATTCATTATATTATTATTTTTTATCAAGATTTCGCCAAGATGGTTTATATATTTAATTTTAGGAGGAATATTAATTTTAGTTATACCATATTTATTAAAACTGTGGGGAGTGGTTTAGATGAGAAAAATATTAAATTTATTATTAATTGGGGTAAACCTTTTATTTGTCTTAGCATTTTCAACTTATGCTTTAGAGGAATGGCAAGACCATAATTTCGATAAATACGGTATAGATAGTTTTGACTCTAAAATGATGGTATTTATCCCGCAGGTTTCTGATACTGGATATAAGGCAGGAGGACAAACAATAGAGTTAGTAAATTCTACTGATGAATTAGGAAATTTTATGAGTACCTTTGATTCTGATACTTATATTATAGCTCCATCATTTACTACTGCTTCAGGAGTATTTGCAAGTGGTCCGAGTGATGTGTTATTTTCTGATGGCTCTAATATAAATGTTTATCGCCCAGCATTTGGAGAGGGAGGATTTAGATTTGAATATCCAGACCCACGTTCACCTATAACTTGTTACGATTTCGATGGAGATTTTTATGAGGAGTGTATTGGGGTAAATTTTCAGGCAGGAGAGTTAGTTGTTCAAGTATTTCAATGGAATACTATAACAGAAGAAATTATCCAAATGTCAGTAAATGCTTTAGATGGTTATGAAATAACTAACTCTGGTCCGATTTCTTGCAATAATTTTGCAGGTGCAAGTGATTGGAGATGTTTATTTATTGGATATAATAGCGGAGCAGATTCAACTGCTAAACTTATCACTCTATTAAAAAATAGTGGCGATGACCAGTTTTTCTTTGGTGAAAATGAAACATTAGTAGCTAACCAGTCTTTTTTTAGTGGGAAATTTAATAATAATAGAATTTCTCAACCTATGGATGTTGGAGGAAATGAATATTACTATTACCCCCATTGGCACGATAGAATATATTTAGTTAGTTACGATACAGATGGAGAATCACTTGCACAACTAAATAATATTGATTTAACTGGTCCAATAATAGGAAATGTCCAAGTATTTAATGATTTTAGACGTGCCTCAAGCACAACTGAAAATTTTGGAAAGTATAATTATAGAATTGGTGTAGCTTATACAAATGTAACTCATCCTAACGATTTTAATAATTTAGATATTTATTCACAGGGTCTTACTACTTTAGTAAATAGACACGCACAAATCTGCAAATGTTCATATTATAGTGATGATAGAATTGTTTTTGATAGTGCAACATTTTTATATGATTTAGACGGAGATGGAAGAAAAGATTTTTTTACTCCATGTGCTCTTGATGAAACTGGAGGAAACAGAGAGGGCTGGTCGATAACTTATCTAAATTCAACATTTGATAGTACTGGAACTGAGTTTATATCAACTCAACCTGCAGGAGTTGTTGGAGTATGTTCAGCACCAAGTAGTCTAACCTATCCAGAAGATGTGCAGATAGTGGATTATGCTGATGATGGGGATAATGATTTATTTATTCTGACCAAAAAAACAGGTTATTCATCTGGAAGTCATAAAATAATTGATTTATCATCAGAAACACTCACAACAATAGACCCAGACGCAGGAACATTTAGAGGAGCTGTATTTGCAGATTTTACTGGAGATGGTGATTTAGACTTATTACTTCCAAGAGGAGGTGACGTAATAAATCATTTAGACGGCGAAACCTTAAATTTTAATCCATCTTTTACTTTTAATAATACAGCTACAGGTTGTGGATTTTTTGGGGGTAATTCTGATAATGTTTGTAATGCTACACTAAATACAACTATAATATATGAAATTATTGCAACAGACCCAGAATCTGACCAGATATATTTTGCATACGATTGTGACAATAGATTTAACCCAGTTAGAGATAGTGTATTTACTGTATATAATTCAACTAATAAATATGCAACCTGTACATATTTGACAGCAGGAGCTAACATTGAAACCAGAATATGGGTTGATGACCAAAACTTTGTTTATTTTGAAGATATAGAGTTAGCTACTTTTATTAATATAAGTTTTGCTAATGGTAGATTTTGTAATCTAAATAGCTTATGTGAAAATGTTTTTGGAGAGGATAATTCAACCTGCCCAGAAGATTGTGAAGATAGTTTAGACGTATGCAATAATGATAGTTTTTGTATAGAACCAGAAAATATTTTAAATTGTCCAGCAGATTGTGATACCGATATAATATTAGGAGGGTTGCCTTCTCCTAAATTTTATACAGATAGCTCTACTTGGTGGGAGCAATATCAAATATCTGAGGGTAATGATGGAAGAAATACGTTTAATCAATTTTCAAATGGATTCTGGGATGCTAATTTCCCAGTTAAAAACTATACTACTACATACGGAGATGGTTTCCAGTCTTTAGTGACTGATTTTGATGGAGATGTTGCTAATGAATTAATGTTGTTAGAAAATGGGGGAGATATAAGGTTTTATGTGGGAGAGGGAGATACAGAAGCTGTATTTACCATGTCTTCAATAGGACTAACTCAAACGAATTCAACAAGTACAACAATTAGGCACAGTAATAATAATTATATTGTATTTGTTGATAACAACAGAGTTTTTACTGCTATATATGACAGTGAAAATCTTACGGCAGTTTCTTCAACTTCTGCCATTACTGGCGGAGTTAGTAAATCGGGAATAAAGTGTAAGAGTGCAGGAGGGGAGTTAGAGTGTTTCATGGCAACAGATAATAATAATGTTGCAAGAATAGATGTACTTGATGGGTCATTTATAGTATATACTACAAATGCAACTTTAACTTTTGCACAGGAGAAATATAGAGAGCCATCACTAAAAAATATTGATGCAAAAGATGATGATGAATTTTTATTTACTACTTATGATTCATCATTAGATAAGGGATATGTTGTTGCTTTTGATTTAACAACAAATGCTCTCGATTTAGGTTTTAATGGAGGATTTAAAAAGTTTTGTACTTTAGATTTTGATTCTCCTGATTATAACATGGTAATATCTAATCCGTTGGTAGTAAATGCTGATGGAGCAGGAGGAAGAGAAACAGTTGTAGCTTGTGCGGCGTATGAATCATTTGCAGGTGTATCATTTGTTAGAGGAGAGATTTATTTATTATCTCAGACTGGCTCAGTAGTCTGGGTTGATGAGGTAATGAGAACTAATGAGATTGGACTTGACAAAACAGTATATCTAAATAGTAGTAGTGCTAATAAATATATGGTGATGCAACAACCAGTACTTGTTCAGAATGTTGAGGGGATTAGTGGGGATTCTGTATGTTGGAGATTAGAACAGTTGGCAGGAGCAACTTTTGAATTACAACGTGCTGAGTTTGCGTGTTATTCATTAGATTCTGGTACAAGGGTAGCTGGGAGGGTGTGTGGAGATGGTACTGTCCTTAATTGCACTTATGCCGATGATATTTTTAATGATGTATGTACTGGCTCAGAATGTTATGAGTTAGTTGGGTCAGCATCAGCAAATTTGTTTATCGGTGAAGAAGGAGAACTTATAAACAACTATGGCGTTTTTGCTGTTACACAGACTGGCTATGATTCAGTACTAAAGTTTTTTACCCAAGATGGAATAAATCCTCTATTTGGTAGTACTGCAGTAGTGTCAGTAGCAGATTTAAATGATGATAGCGTTTTAGATGTTGTTGTAACCAGTAATAATGCCGCTGAGATATATTATACGGAGTATGCTAATATTGCTCCAGAATTAGTTAAAGTTGGAGCAAATACCTGTAATTCTGTTTGCGGTGGCTCAATAGTTGGATTTGAAGTACAAGAATATAATGATTTTGAAGGAGATTTAGTATTTATGCGAGTAGATTGTCTTGGTGATGGGAACTATTCTGAATTTACACTAAGTCTGAGTGCTTCGCCTTCAGTTAGTTGTGTTTATCCCACGACAGGAGATTATATTGCATCAATGCAAATAACTGATACATTTAATAAACCACTTGGGAGCTATTCAACTGTGCAATATCTTGTAAAAGTTAGACTTACTGATTGTTTTACGTCTGGACAATGTGCTCCTAATGTATGTGCTGATTCTGTATGTTCAACTATTTCAGGTGCAGTTAGTGGAGGATTTGATAAATTTGGAATAAATGCTTCGCTTGGTGAAGATTCAGAACTGCCCGATAATTATGTTAGTACCCACTTTGATTTTTCAAAGTGTAATAAGTGGAGAGGATTCAAAAGTTATATAAGATTTAGTTGTCCATTTTGGTATATTTTTGTCGGATGGCTTGAAGAAATATCTCTCTGGTCATTTGAAAATATGTTACTTGTACTTGGACTAATTTTAATTATCGTACTGTATGTTTTGATACGGAGAAGATAGGGTGACTAAATGGCAATTCCAATAATAGACCATATATTTGAGATAACGAGGGATTTTTTTAATTCTCATCGGTATCTTAAATTGATATTCATGTTAGTAGTTTTATTATTTTTACTTAATGGAGTTGCCACTTTTATAGCTGGATTCAATGTTGCCTGTACAACAGAAGGGGAAGTTAGGAAGCTCGATTCATTTACAATTACGCCAACTTTATATATTATAGATTTAGCTAATGATGGATACTTTGAAAATGGCACAGTATCGGTCAAATCAAATCAGACTTTAATTGAAACTGCGGCTACAAGTAGTATATCTGCATGGACCTTTACTTTGCAAAAGGTATTGCGTGGAGCAGTTAGATTAATCACAGGATTAAATAGTACCGAAATAACCGAATTAGCAATTTCAGCACAGGGAAATAATATTCGTGATGCTTATTTAGTTGCACACAGTACAACTTATGAAAATAATAAATATTCATTTGATTTAAAAGATTCTGTGCAGTATGGATGTAGAAAAAAAACTCCAGTAATAACTTTTTTTAGATTGGATATTTTAGATTATCGTTTATGGTTTATGATTTTTATAATAGGTGAACTTATACAACTCGTATTACTAACAAAACGATGAGGGAGGATTAATAAAATGAAACTAAATAAAATGCCCTTTAATTTAATCTTATTTTGTTTAATGTTATTTAGTGCAGGATATACTCAGACTTACGGTACTACTGATTTGCAAGAAATTGGATTTGATACAGGAGCAGGATTTTTTAATGAATTTTTTAGGTATTGGTTTATAATAATTCCTGCATTGTTATTAATTGCACTTGCATTATTAATAAAGAAAATAAAACAAAAACTTACAAATTTTTAAAGGTGGTATAAATGAATAAAAAAACAGTGGTCGGATTAGTATTTATTATTTGTATTTTATCGGGATTATCTGTATTTGCAGTTGATGAATCTGAATTAGAAATCTGTAAAAATTACGAAATTATGGTTAAATACGAAACAGAAAATCTTGTTGCAAAAATAGACCAGTCAAAGCTTGATTTTGAGAAGTCTGTTGGAAATCTTGCAAATAGTATGGTAGTTAGAATAGAAGACGTAGTAGTTAGCTCAGGGAAAAATATAGTATTTTATATGTTTATTGGCATTTTGTCTATCGTAACATTGAGTAATGGGATAATAAATTATTTTTTAGTTAAGAAATATAGAAATATTATGTCTGCATATACAGATTATATTAAACATGAAATGAAGAAGAAGTGATACCATGAAATTAGATAAAACAAAAAAAACTTATTTAATTGTCGGTGCAATACTTATTTTTTTGGTTTGGTGCTTACTAAATTATATTACTTATGGCAGTCTTTCTGCAGTATTATCTAAAATACAGGGATTGATTGTATGGATAATTATTTTAAGTGCAGTTGCCGCAGTCATATATTATTTATTTTTTCATAGATATAGAGTAGATGCTAACTTTGAGTGCTATAAACGTCTTTGTGAAGAGTGCAAACTTAATGGAGCACATGAATTAGGGGATTTAATAACTACAGGGGATGAAACCCATAAATCTAAAATTTATGGTAAAATAATAGGATATTCACAAAGACAAAACTCTAAACATGAGGAGGGAAAATATGCCGTTGAACATATTTTTTCAGTCAGATTATATGGTCACAGTTTACTTGATAAACTAATTAATATGTTTACAAAACCTCTATTGTTTAGGATTCCTTTTGAATTAGTTGATGAACTTACAGGGGATGTATATATAAAGTGCAATAGTTTTAATAAACATTTGGAGTATTTTTATCCAAACAACGTACACAGAGATTTCCAGTTTACAAATAAAAATTTATACGATGAAGCTAATAGATTTACACAGGAAAATTTTACTTCATATCTTCCGATGTTAGTAGAAAAAGCAGCAGGGATAGAGCAGGAAGATGAAGAAAGAATACGAGATAAAAGTGGGATGGAAAAATATAGAGAGTCAAAACCGCAGGTTGCCTCAAATCAAGATTATTCACAGGTGAATAGAAATGCTAACTGATATATCTCAAATAAGATTTTATGTCAATATTTTAATTATTGTTACAGTTATGACACTTACATTATATTTAGTTGTTACTGGGTATATATCGAAATCAAAATATAATAAATTGGATTCAGTACAAAAAGATATACTGCGAAGGGGTAAAAAAGTAGCAAGAAAAAATAGATTGGGTAAATTATATATTTCAGTTTTAGGAAATAAACCAGTATTAATAGGAAAAATTGTTGCATTTGCAAGTGGAGGAGTTTCAGAAAATGGAGTACAAATATCAAATTTAAGCATATTTGCTGTTAGAAAAACTCCATTTTCAGATTTTATATTTTATCGTGTTAGTCAAAATGAACATTCAGAATTAAGAGGTGACGTAAAACTATTAAAGTGGAATTTTATATTATCAAAGGAAACTGGATTTTTAGAGATAAACACAAATCAAGCATATAATTTTAAGTTAGATGTAGAAAACAATGAGATGGTTGATGTTGTAGGAAATATTCATAATACAGTGCAAAAAGCTGTACTTGCAGACCCTTATCATCGTAAAGAAATTAGACGTTCAAAACTTATAAAATTACAGAATGAAGATATCGTGGGGTAGTAAAATGAAAGCTGATATAAATTTTATTGAAACTGAAAATAGTCTAAGTGATGAAATAGAATTTTTGTATTTGGATTTTGAAAGAACTACTATATTTTTAATGATTGTGGGGATGGTTGGTTTTATAATAGCTATTTTATAGGTGACTAAAAATGTATGTTGTACCAGATAGTAGAGAATCAGTATATTATGATATTTTAAAAATTATGTCCTTAGATTCTGAACAAATGCCGCATTATTTTACTGTATTGACTAATCGCTTTAAAATACTTGGAGCAGGAGAGGTTATTCCTTTTTGTAAAAAATGTTGTAGCTCAGAGGTATTTGAAAGAAATAATAATTTTGTTTGTTCTAATGATGTGCAAAAAAATTATAAAATAAATAAAGTTGGAAATATAATATTAGATAAAGTAAGTATAAATGAAATAAATTCTCACGAAATTAGCTATATAGACCAAGCAGAAGCTGTTGATTTAATTATTGATAGGGTATGTGATACGTTAAAGGAATCAGGGGGATATAGACCCACACTTTTTCAATTAGAAAATTATTTATGGACTAAACGAATGGATGATTTCTTTGAAACAATAAATGGAGAAGTATCAAAAGCTAAAGTAATTGAGAATCTTTTGAAAGTGCAAGATTTTATAAATGAAAGACTAAGTGAAATTCGTACAACAATTAGATTTAGTGGAAATGTTGGAGGGATGTAAAATGAATAAGGATACTGAACAAAAACTAATAATAATTACTGGCGGATTTGGAGTATTCTTTATTTTATTTGGTATTGGGGATTTATTAAATTCTTATATTGGTTTAAAGTTTAATATTTTTAGGATATTATCTGCATTAGTTGTATCTTATTTGGGATTTAATTATTATCGTGATGCAATAGAGGATAATCCTAATAACCATAAAGAATACAAATTTAAATTTGCAGTTGCCATACTGTTAATAATTAGTTTTGTTTATTCTGGACAATGGATACTTGTTCCTGCCATATCTTTAATTTACTCTTCAATTATTATGGATAGGGAAATGAAATTATTTAGATTACATAAGATTATTTAATCTAAATAAACGGAAATAATAATTTTACAAGGTGAAACAGATGGATTTACTAAATAATAGGCAGTCAAAAACTATTGTTGATATTGACCACTGTTTAGCTTTACAGCGTGTCGATGAACAGATTTATTATTATTTTCATATTTTTCCAACTATCGACGTAGATTTAAGGGCAAAATTTAAGATGGATAATACTCTCAAATATCTAACAAAAATAATTAATGATTCGTCTATTCGTGCTAAAATAGAATTTTTTTATAAAATTAGTACAAGCGAGGCAGGATATATATTATTTGCCGATACATGGAGAGATGTAGATTTATACGATTTGGATAGTAATATTTATAAAATTGATACTAAAAAAACAGTATTTGTTTTAATAAATGATATAAAAATGCTTATATTTACAGAATTGGGAAATGTTAAAAATGAGTTAATGTCTTCAAAGCTTAGACTTGAAGACACTTTTTAATTAGCGAAAGAGGTAATACAAACAAGTTGCTTTCCACCACCAAGCAGGAATCCGCTGTACAGAGTGACGAATCTGTATTACCTCCGCTAATAATTTTACTATGATGTATCCTCCATATATAGCGGGAGCTTATCCCCCTAAAATTTATGACTACGACGACCCAGATTATTTTATCTGGTTAAATAATGTTTTTTTAACAACTCGTTATTTAAATATATTACGGAGAAAAAAAACTAAATGGTAACCTATAAAGAAAAACAAAGACTTAGGATGATATATAAAAGATATAAGTGTGGACTAATAACTGAGTCTCAATTATCCGATACAGATAGGGAATTATTAATAAAATATTATGGCGTGAAAGAAATTGACTAAACAAAAATTTTTACAACCTGAATTTATGATTAGCGAGAAGCATGAGATTCATGTATTATGCTCTGTTAATACCTCTTTTTATTCAAATATTGTTAGTAATACGAAAAAAGATTATACGGAAGTATTTATGAAAGAAATAAAAAATTTTGTATATTCTGATTATCCCCAAAATTTTATAATAAACATAACTGGAGGAATAGGCAGAAAAATGGGGATTTTTAAATCATCTCTTGGTATGCAGTTAGCTTTGGAGTTTTATCCTAACTTCAATGTCAATACTCATCTTGCATTTAGTTATGAAGACCTCTTATTATTAACCAAAAATGCAAAACGAAACGAGCTTTTTATTTTGGATGAACAAGTTAGAGATAGAAAGCAGAGTGCTATTGATAGGTTATGTAATGTAATAGAAAGTTGTAGAGAGAGGGGATTATCATTTATTCTTATTGGTGTACCAGAAATTCTTAGGACTGTTTCTGATTATAGATTAGAAAGACTTGGTGAATCTCCAAATTCTTATTTACCGAATAAAACAGTTTATTATTCTTTATCTAAACGAGTTGAATCGAGAAAATATTATATGGGATATATTAGGAGGAATATAACTCCTCTATCCAATAAAAATTGGAAGTTAGTCTGGGATGAATATATGGAGAAAAAATCTTCTCACCAACAGAAAGTATTAGATGGAAAAATAACAGGGTTTCCCATTGAAGAATATGCGAATCAACTTATGAAAGATGAAAAATTTGCAGATTGTATTATTGACGGAAAACTAATTAGTAGTATGTTAAATCTTATTGTTACTCAAAAGTTTCCCGATATAACAAATAATGAACGTAAATTAATAAAAACACTTATCACTGATTTAAATAAGAAACTGAATCCTCAGCGTTAGTATGTATATATTATAATATATATGTTTTTAGCTCAAGTATGTTTATATACTCGGTGCATATACATATATTGGTGAGTAGTACTAAACGGATTCTAAAAAACCAAAAGGTGATTTAGGAATGGACAACATTAAGAAGATGGGGATTGCCCTTGTGGCAGCAGTTGGGAACTACACGCCAACGTATGTATATAGCGACCTCGCTAAGATTACTGGCGACGTTATCGGTCAGGCAGCTATCGAGACTAAGGATTTTACGAGTCTCTTTGTTCTGCTTGGTGTCGCTGTTCTCGGCGTAGGTGCTTGGGCGATGTTTAAGCGTCAGTAAGGGTGACTAAAAAATGGCATACGTTCCAACATACGTTTATAGCGACCTTGCTAAGATTACTGGTGATGTTGTTGGTCAAGCCGCTATTGAAGCTAAGGATTTTACCAGTCTTGGCGTCCTTCTTGCTGTTGTTGTTTTAGGAGCTGGAATCTATTACAGCATGAAAAGGCAGTGATACTATGGCTAAACGACCACTAAAAGGAAACGAGAATCTTGCTATGCAAGTTAAACGTGCTCTTAGTCGGCAGGGAGTTTCGCAAAAAAGCAAAGCATTTCTTGTGAAGTACCACAGGGAATATTCAAAACGCTATACTTCGCTTCCAAAAGTTGCGAAGCATC
>Ga0209002_10004119_pt1 | contig 11489 bp, 10 predicted proteins | sample Rifsed16ft2_FD_184010 | JGI IMG/M metagenome (GOLD analysis project Ga0209002, IMG submission 184010) | Soil microbial communities from Rifle, Colorado, USA - sediment 16ft 2 (version 2) | ecosystem: Environmental > Terrestrial > Deep subsurface > Rock core/Sediment | place: Rifle, Colorado...
TAGGCAGGCACCGTGATTACAGCCTTGGTAATCTTTTCTCCGAGATAGGCCTCGGCATCGGCTTTTAACTTCTGAAGAATCATAGCCGACATTTCTTGGGGTGAATAATCTTTGTTTCCGATCTTGATCTTTTCAGACGTGCCCATCTTCCGCTTGATTGAGTGAACAGTTCGATCGGGATTGGTCACTGCTTGTCTCTTAGCCACCTCGCCCACGAGACGCTCACCGCTCTTAGTAAATGCCACAACGGAAGGAGTAACTCGACCCCCTTCGGCATTGGCGACTACCTTGGGATCACCACCTTCTAAAACCGCCATGCAGGAATTGGTTGTTCCTAAATCAATCCCGATAACCTTAGCCATCTTAAACCTCCTATTTTGCCGATAACTAAGCCAGCGTAAATGCGAGCAACTCCCGCTCAAGCATCGTCTATCGGCTGTTAAATATCCTTAGTCTAGTTGTATTATAAAATCTAAGTCTAATGTTGTCAAGTTTTAGATTTAAAGGGCAAGCACTTTTTTTATGCCTTTTTACCTCGTCTTTAAAAAAAGTAAAAGTGCGGCCGAGAGAAAGGCGGTGACTGTTCCGTAAAGAAAGGTGGCCGAGGGCGAAAGAACCTCCCAGAGAACGCCTCCCATAATACTAGCCGGAAGCAGCGCCAAACCGACCGCGGTGTGGTAAATACCCAAAGCCGTCCCTCTTTTTTCCTGGGGGACTAAATCCACCACCAGGGCTCTTTCCAAAGCATCGGTAACGCCCCGGTAAATCCCGTAGAAGACAAATAAAATCCAAAGATAAAAAATGGAGGGGGAAGCGGCAAAAGCAAGGTAAGTAAGTGCGAAAATTAGATAACCCATAATTAAGAGCGGCTTCCGGCCAATTTTGTCGGAGATGATGCCGGCCGGTAGCGAAACTAGGGTGTAGACAAGATTGAAGATAAGATACGCCAGGGGGACATATTTTAAAACCATTCCTAAATTTTGGGCCCGAAGCAGTAGAAAGACATCGCTCGAGTTACCCAAAGCAAAAATGGTCACTACCAGCAAAAAAAAGGTAAATTTCCTATCAAAGAGGAATTTGAGAGTAACCTTTTTCTCGCTGTGCAAAGTTTTTTTCTCCCGAACCAGGAAAATCAATAAAACAGAGGCGAGAGCGGGCAGAAAAGAGATCAAAAAAATTATTCGATAGTTGTTGTTCAAAAGCGGCAGAAGCAAAAAGGCTAATAGGGGCCCTACTACTGCCCCTAAGGTATCGGCCGCGCGGTGAAAACCGAAGGCCCTTCCCCGCTGATCAACCGGTGTTACATCAGCAATTAAGGCATCTCGAGGAGCGGTTCTTAATCCCTTTCCCACCCGGTCGGAAAATCTTAAGGCCAAAACTTGCCACCACGACACGGTAAGCGAAAGCAGTGGCTTGTTGGCGGACGAAATAGAGTAACCGCCTAGTATAAGTCCTTTTCTCCTCTTAAATCTATCGGACAGCCACCCCGAAAGGGTTTTGAAGACGCTGGCCGAGGATTCGGCTATACCTTCTATTAGGCCAATCAAAGCCTTGTTTGCTCTCAAAACGTCGGCGAGGAAGAACGGAAGAAGGGGGTATATCATTTCGGAAGCCACGTCTTGAAAAAAACTGACCACGCCTAAAATAATAACATTGGGGCCTAAGCCAAATAACTTCTTTTTTTCCTTTTTATTGTTTTCTCTCAAGATTAGTAGCTGCTCCTTTGTGCTTAAACATTAAAATACGTCGGTTTTTTGCCGATAGATATAGTGAATCAAAAAACTGGTCGAAGGAGAAGAGAAATGGGCTTAAGCCATTTTAAGGCTTTAAATCGCCTATTTTTTATCGCTTTTTTAGCCGCGATTTTTCTAGTCGTGATTTTTATCCCTATGGCAATGGCGGAGCGGGCCGGATTTTTTGCCTTTTATCCTTGGACTGGAGCCGAGGCTAACCAGTATCAATCTTTCGCTAACAATACGGACAAGATTAGGTATATCTCGCCCATGTGGTACCTGTCAAATGACGGTCGAGGAACCATCCAAGGCGAAGTCGGTGACTACAACATGCTTGAGCTAGCTCGAGCAAAAGGGGTAAAAGTCCTTCCCAACCTTTATAACTGGTCGGAAGAGGGATGGGACCAGGAAAAAGTTCACTCCCTTCTGAGCACTCCTTCCTATCGAGATAATTTTATCAATAATGTCTATAACTTGGTGACAGGAAAAGCCTTTGACGGCATCACCTTAGACCTTGAGAACCTCTCAACGGCCGACCGTGACAATTACACTGCTTTGGTCAGGGATTTAGCCCGAAAACTTCACTCAGGCGGTAAAATGCTCGCCCTGGCGGTGCCGGCCAAAACAAGCGATAGCCCCGATAATGACTGGGGATACCCATTTGACTACCCGTCCTTGGGCAATTATGCCGACATTATCTTTATCATGGCCTATGATGAACACTGGACCGCGGCCGACCCCGGACCAGTGGCCTCCCTCGGCTTTATAGAGCAGGTATCATCCTATGCCAAAAATGTCATCCCTCCCTCCAGGCTCGTAATGGGGCTTCCTTTTTACGGCTACGACTTCAGAACTTCGCCGCCGCTATCCAAAAATTCCTTAAGCTACCTCGAAATCTTGGATCTTAGCAAAAGAGTTGGAGCAGCCGTGAGCTATCACTCTTCATTCCGCGTTCCTTATTTTCTCTACACTCAAAACGGGCAGAACCATCAAGTTTGGTTCGAAAACGCCCAAAGCTTTAGAGAGAAATACGAGGTGATCGCGAACAGCGGACTTGGTAGCGGAGCGTTTGTTTTAGGTTTTGAGGATCCTGAGGTTTGGAACGTCTTGCCCAAAAATTCCTCGCCCCCAAACGCGGGCCCGGGCATCAAAATAATCTCTCCCAACGCCGGCGCAAACGTGAGCAGCCCCCTTACAATTGAGGTAACGACCGAAGGGGAAATTCAAGCAACCGAGGTCAAGCTTTATGTGGACCAAGTACTGATAGCAATCCTTGGTTCGCCACCCTACTATATTACCTGGAACGCTCTTGGTCTTAGCGAGGGATACCACCAACTTGTAGCGGAAGCTACTGGTCCGAATCAAAATGTTTACAAGGAAATAATTACCTTCTATTACCAAAAACCGGCCGCCGCGCCTAATCCTGACCTCTTTTACCCCCAGGATAACAGTTTAACCACGGAGATCAGCAACTCCCCGGGGCCGGTCCTGGCTGGGGATTCGGTCTCCAGTGAAACCGGCTCTGCGAACCCTCAACCAAACAGCGGTGCTGACGGGAAAAATGCGAGAGGAAAAACGGCAGGCGATTATCAGAAGCCAACTTCGGCCCCGGAGCGTAACGCACCCCCAAAAACAGGCCTCGCTGGCGGAATCAAAGAAAGTAAAGAGCCGGGTCCCCAAACACACTTTTTGCTTCCACTTATCCTGTTCCTCGTGATTCTCAGGCTAAAGATTTTATGCTAAAATTGGAAGAATCATAATGAAGGCCAATAAGAAGTTGTCTATGCGGAAACGTAAAAGAAACTATTTTTTCACCCTTTTTTTTCTGCTTCTGTTAACTTCTATCCTGATAACCACCCTGATTGGTTGCGAAAAACCTGAAACCAAGGAAACCAAGATTCCGGTCCTACTTTATCACCAGTTTTCGAATGATTCCCTGGCCAAGACGATAGTAACTCCGGCCAAGTTTGAACGGGACATGAAATTCTTAAAAAGCCGGGGATACACCGCCGTCTCCTTAAAAGATCTTAAAGATTTTTTAAACAAGAAAAAAAGGCTTCCCCCTAAGCCTATTTTGATCACCTTTGATGACGGCTGGGAAAGCCAATACGTTGTCGCTAGGCCCATTTTGCGCAAGTACAAGATGCAAGCGGCCTTGTTTCCCTTTGCCGGTCAAATTGGAGAATCTGGCTACCTCACCTGGACCCAATTAAGGGAAATGCTTGATTCTCATTATTTTGAATTGGGCTCTAAAAGTTTCGCCCTTGGTCAAAAGAGCCCCGGTATTTGGGCCACAGGCGGTGTTAGTTTCACTTTTGATGATGGTTGGGCCTCGGTCTATACCGAAGCCTTTCCCGTGCTTCAAAAAAAAGGCCTAAAGGCTACGGTGTTTCCCCTCGTCAAAGTGCTGAAAGAATCGATGGACAATTATATGACTCTAGCTCAGGTCAATGAGCTGAACGAAGCCGGCTGGGAGATAGGCTCGCACGGAATAACTCATCGCGACCTGAACACCCTGAGCCCCGAAGAGATGAAAGAAGAACTTGTCGAATCCCAAAAATATCTCGTTGCCCAAGGATTTTCCGCAGAAAATTTGGCTCTTCCTGAAGGCGCCCACAACGAGCAGGTTTTGGCCGAAGCAAAGCGATATTATACTTATATCCGCGGCAGTGAAAAAGGGTTTAATTCTTTTCCCCTAACTTTTCCGCTCAAATCTCAATTTCTTACCAACACGACCACCTTCGAAGAAGTGACTTCGTGGGTGGATGAGGCCAGAAGAGACAAAAAATGGTTGCTTCTCCAGTTTCATCAAGTTGACACTGCCCAACGGGAGTACGCGACCTCTCCGGAGTTGTTCTCCCGAATCGTTGATTACGTTTCTTCCTCGGGGCTGCCCATTACTCTCATAGAAGATGTTGAGGGCCGATTTCTGATCCTCCCCCAGCCGCGGGATGGCTCTCTTGAGGGCAAAAAAGCTTACCGCCTCCGCCTTGCCAAAGACTTTAAAAAATCAAGAGAGGTATTTAAAAATGAGGCGGGGATCGTGCCGGAGTATGTCGCTTATCCCTACGGGATCTGGAATAACGACGTCATCGCTTCCCTTAAGAAAACAGGCTTTGGAGGCGCTTTCACAGGACGCGCGGGAGTCAATCGCCAAGAGGAAAACCCTTTCCTTCTTAAACGGATCCTAGTCGAGGAAAAGACGGACTTAAAAGAGGCTCTTTCCAACTAGCTTTCCTGGGCCAAAAGGGCTTTTACAATCAGTCTTTTTTTAGCGCTGTACTTTGGGTAGCAGGTTGTTAGGGTAAGCATTGGTTGGTCGGTATTTTTCAGAACCTCGGTATTGTTGGGCAGGACAATCTCTTGGGCCGCAACTTTGTAAGTAATTTTTTGATCGGACAAAATAATCTCTACAATGTCACCGGCTGCCAATTCGTCCAAGCGATAGAAGAAAGCCCCATAGGTCGTGCGGTGGCCGGAAATCACGCTGTTTCCGTTTGTTCCCGGGAAGGCCGTTCCTTGAATGTGACCAGGTGCCCCTTTTAGCAGCTCCTTAGTGGTTCCTTCCACGAAAATAGTCCGCAGTCCAATCTTGGGAATGACAATTATGCCGATCGGATCCCCCAGTTTTAACTCTGGTATTCTAACCTCAGCGGCTGTAGGGGCTTTTTTCTCCTCTTTTGTGCTCTTAATAGCCGAGATTTTGCTAACTTTTGCTTCTTCCAGCTCCTCTTGGAGTTCTTTTTGCTTGAAATAGGTGGTTACATTGGTTAAAAGAGGAGAAACCAAAAAACCAATGGCGAAAAGAACTAAAATCCAACTTAGTATATTAATGGTTCGGTTTAAATTTATTTTGGCCACTTAAGTCACCCTCAAGCAAACACTACCATGAAGGCATTGAACCGGTTGGCTCGGGGAGTTATGAAAATGCCTGATAATAAGTGTATCATTGCCATGCACCAATCGTCGACCCTTCCGAAGCTAGATCAACAACCGGCGATGGCAAACGAGCAAGGAAAGATTTCCTCTAATTATTTTTCAATGAGACCCAGTTTTTGTACCAGCTTAAGCATGCCGGCTAGGACAAAGGATACGCCAGAAACAACTAAATGTAGCGTCATGCTCAGTCCGGTTTGAGGCAAGTACATGGGCGCCTTCCTTAGCAATACCCCTCTCTTTAGTCCGAATATCTTGGGGCCATTTTCCATTTATGCCCGGATCGTCTTAACAAAATCACCAAAACAAAAGTTACAAAAAAAACCGCGCTACTTACCCATCTCAAAAGGGGGAAAAAGAGAAAATATTTCAGCTGATCTCCCCTTCTTTTTCTCACGGCTACGAGAAAAGCTAAGACCGCCGTCATGATAACCTCTGCGATCAGGGTTAGGAGAAAAATCTTCAAATAAAAGCCGGAGAGCACTAAAGCTAAGAGCAGAAAAACTGGATAAAATAAGGCCTCCAGCGTCAAATATCCAAATTCAAAGTCTACCTTTTGTCCGCCAAAAGGAACGCGATGCTTCTTGATATTTTGCCAGATCCCTGAGTGCCACCGAACTATCTGGTTAAAATAGGCTTTAACTGTCGGGGGGTCTTGTGTGTAGACTACAGCTCGAGAGGCATATTTAATCCAGCCGGCTTTTCGCCGGTGAACCTGAAGCGTAAGATCGGCATCTTCAGCCAGAGTATCCGAATCGAAGCTCAGTCTTTTTAGTGTCTCGGTCCGGTAGATGCTCGCGCATCCGGGAGCAATAAAAATCACCTTCATCGTTGATTGGGCGTTTTTGTAGATTGCCTGCCAAAGTGTGTATTCAAAAGCCCGAAAAGCGGAGACCAAGCCTCGCGATCTGTTGCTCACCTGCCCGACTACAACCGCTGTTTTTTTATCAAAAGCCGCAATGGTTTCCAGAATGAATTTTCGATCTAGTTGCGTGTCGGCGTCGCTAAAAACTACAAATTTGTACCGATCGAGCAAGCCGAACTCATGCAGGAGAAGCTCAGTCGCTTTGGCTTTTCCCTTGTTTGTCTTAAGGGATAAAACATTTCGAGTAAAAAGGGAGGCCGTCTCAGACGTCTTGTCGGTGGAGCCGTCATCTACGACGTAAACGTCCTCGGCTGAAACCGGCAGACTCTTTAAAGTTCCGGCGAGAGTTTTTTCTTCGTTATATGCCGGAATAGCCACCGCTATATTTTTTTGTGTAGCAAAAAGAGATCTAACGCTCTTCATAACGGCACCTTTCCGCCACTAATATGATATTGATAACCTCTTTCAGTGTTAGATTAACACAAAATTTTTTTTCCGTCAAACGCCTTTAACGTCGCTTTTAAAGATTGATGAGGCGTCTAACAGGTATTTTACTAGATACAGGAAGCTAAGAAACTAGCAATTTAAACGGGGCTTGACGGTTGGTACTTAAGAAACCGGCTGGCTTTTCATTTCAGTCTTTTGGAGGATAATCTTAACTGCCTGTTTTGCTCGGGACCTCACCCACCAATTCTTCGAAGTCGTGGCCTTATATAGAGCGTCGAGGGCTTTTCTGTCTCCCAATTCCCCCAGAGCTTTTGCTACTCTTTCTTGAACAAACCACTCACCATCGTCCAAAAGGGGGATGAGGTAGAAAGTGGCCTTTAGGTCCTCTAGTTTTCCTAATGCTTCGGCCGCTGCTGCTCTTAAGTTTGGGTCATCGGCCTCCAGGGAAGTGACAAGGGCTCCGAAGGCGGCTTTGGCCCGTAGCCGTCCAAGCATCTCGGCTGCTTCATAGGCTACTTTCCGGTCATCCTGCGACAGGGATTTTGTTAAAGAGGGCACCACCAGAAAGCGGTCACCTTTTAATAAGGCTTCGGCCGCTTTCTCTCTAACAACCCATTCCCGGTCTCCCAGAAGAAAAACGAGAATTGAAACGATGAAGGATGTGTCACTCGGGGACTGAGGCTCCTCCAAAATATTTCCCAGCGCCTCGACGGCGTTTTCCCGAACAAACCAGCTCTTGTCGCTGCAGGCTTTGGCCAGTGCGTCCAAGACTCTAAGGTCTTTAATTTCACCAAGCGCGTTGGCTGACTTTGCTCTGATATTAGCTTTCTCATCTTTTAAGCTCTTCATGAGACCTTCGACCGCCCGTTTTGACCTTAGCTTGCCCAGAATCTCGGCCGCCCAGTAACGGGCAGTGGAAGAAGAGTCGTCTAACAGCTCCAACACCTGGCTCTCCGCCTTTTTGCCAAAACTCAAGACCGCGGTGGCGATTTCGGAGAGTTCGCCCCACTGGGGTTCTCTGAGTTGAGAGAGGAGGGGAGCAATAGCCCGCTCGTCTCCAATTTCCGCCAGAGCTTTGGCGACTTTTTGGCGTACCGCTGGATTAGAGTTGTTGAGCAGTTTAAAAAGGGAAGGAACAGCCACGGCCGCCCCGATTAACCCTAAGACTTCAACGGCTTCGGCCCGCTTGCTGTTTTTTTCCCCTAAACTTCGAACGTATTTCTTAACTAAACCTCTTTCCTCGAGAATGGCTACTAAGAAATTTTTCGTCTCCCTGGCGGTTTGAGGAATCATCTCTAAAATAACCTTGGTCGACCCCAACTTGGATTTTTCGATCGACTCTCTGAGGACTTTCTTTTCTTTTTCCTCTCCAGCCATATCGAGCTGCCAAATGAGTGACCGCAGTCTTGTTTTTTTCCTCTGAATATAGCCGGAAAATAGTAGGGATAGTAGCTCCTTGGAAACCAAATAAATTAAGGTTAGGAGCGTGAACGCGATTAAAATGAGTAGAAAAAGGGTAATGGCGATATTAATTCCTACCACCTCACAAAATAGTGAAGTTTATTCCTTTTAAGTAGCTTAATTTTAGCTTAAAAATACGCCGCTGTAACTTAGAATGTTTTAAGGTATACTGTTTTTAAGGTCGGGTCGTCGAGAATAAACATATGGAATTCAAGGAAATCAAGGAAAAGTTAAATCCCAAATAACAAATTCCAAATCCTAAACAAATTCAAATATTCAATATCTAAATTCAAAAATAAACCTGAACTTTTTAAAATTTTGGTCATTTGAATTTCGGTCATTGGTGCTTGTTTGGTGCTTGGCCTGCCTGCCGGTAGGCAGGGATTTGGTGCTTGGAATTTCATGGTAATACCTGGTATCCCTGAAATTATGGCTACTCGGTTTTGATCCCCGTTTCGGTGGCCAATTCCAGGGCTCTTCTTCTCTCTTCCAAGGTGAGACGACGATTTATTTCAGGATACGAACTTGCCCGATAACAGGGATAATACTGAAACATTAGATTGAAATAGACACCGGGGATGTTTTGGGCCATCCACTCCATGATAGGCTTGGTGCAGCACTCTAGGTGTCCCGGAAGAACCAGGTGCCTGAGGATAACATCTGCTTGGTCGTGAGCGAGCTTGAAGTTTCGAGAAACTACCTCAAAATAGTTGGAAACTTTTGAGTAAGTTTTGGCGCACTGGTCGTTGCCGTAGCGAAAATCGGCTAAATAAAGGTCGATTACCCCCTCAAGAAGGCTCATTGTCTCCCGGGAACTGTACATATTGGAGTTCCAGATCATAGGAACCCCTATTTTTACTTCATTGATGATTTTTAAGATAGTTAAAAGGTGTGGGTCGGGATTTCCGCCAACAAAGTTAACATTTTTGGAACCCTCACGGTGCCGCACGTGGATGAGCCGGGCCATGTCTTTAGGAACGACGACTTTCCCAAGACGGGGAGCTGTCGCGATATCCCAGTTCTGGCAGTAACAGCAGGAAAAGTTGCAACCGGAAAAAAAGATGGTATGGGAAGGAACAAGCTCAGGCTCCTCTCCCAAATGCAAAAACTCCGAGGCGTAAAAGGATTGCGCCCCCACACCACAAGTTCCGAGTTCTCCAATCTTTCGGTTTTTGTGGCACCTCCGCTCGCAAAAATGGCAGTTTTCTAAGATCCTTTCGGCTAGCGCTACTTTTACGTCGAAGAGGGAGGAGTTTGGACCGGTCTTCTCGCTTTTTTCGCGCTGCTCTGAAGGTTGATTCAAAAGTTTGCGATACTTCGCCATTCCCTCTTTGTGGAGTGCCCACAGTTCATCGACGTTGAGAGCCGAGAGATCCTCTGCTTCTACCTCGATCTTCTTGGTGACCTGATGATAGGGAGAGCTTTTTCTTCGAATTATCGCGTGATAGTGAGGGAGAATTTTTTTCTTCAAAAAAGTTGTCATTTTACAAGACCTCTTCTTTTATAATAGCAAATTAAGGGGGTATTTTTGAATAGATTGCTCCAAATGAAGGCTCACCAATATTTCTCTTTCACATAATTCGGAAGGCGTGCGATAATTAAGTTTAGAGTTTCTCGATTTTGACTTGATTTTTGATTTTTTCGAGAGACAGGATTACCAAAACTGTTTGGTTAAAGGCGAGATGAAATTATCATTCGTCCGGGAAAATATTAACCAAAGGCCAAAAGGGGAGGTTTGGCTCCTGTTAACCTCTTGGTCAATCTTAATTGCTTCTTATGTTTTAAAACCCGTTGGTTGGCAGGCGGTGACACTTCCCAACGGTCAAGCCGTTCAATCATTTTCGCCAATTCACTTCATTACCAAAATTCCCGGCCCAACCTGTGGTTTAACCAGAAGTTTTGTTAATATGGTTCGTCTCCAATTCGGAGATGCTTTCCGCGCTCATTTTTTGGGGCCTGTCTTGTTCGGCCTCCTTTTAATGGCCGTTTTCTACTACACCTATCGTCTTTTGGGAGGTAAAAGAAGAATCCACATTTCCTGGAGTAAAGCCGGCTTAAAAATAGCTTACGCTTCCGGTATTGTGCTTTTGCTCGGTGCTTGGATCTCTAAGTTAATCCTGGGCTTTTATTAGAGCTTATGGATTTAAAATGGCGGGCAAAATGCTTAATCCCCCGATTAACAACTGAATGAAAAAAATCACTATAACCAAAATAAGAAGAACGGTTCCAATTATTCCCAAGATAAAACCGGCTGTGGCCAAGCCGCTACCTGCGGCGGGTGATTTTCCTTCTTCGATCGCTTTTCGCTCCTGAGCCGCTAAAATCCAAGCCACTGGGGCCAGCAGACCGCAACACAAAACACCAATGATCCCTAGGACCAAAGAGGCCACCGCTTTGCCGCTGGCTTTTTCAACGGGCGCAGCCACCGGTGGAGTCGGTGGTGGAGTTGGTGCTTTCGGCCCTTCTGGAGTTGTTCCTTCAGCCATTTCATCCCCCTGTCTCGTAACGTTCCCGATTTTAAAAGTTAAACCAAAAAATGCGTCTCTTGCCCTCTGCTTAAAGATTTCTAAATTGGACCTCAAAATCCTTCTAAAGAAAACGGGAACCTCTGAGAATCGGACGCTATCGGGGGAATACGCCGCCTTGCGGCACAACCCCAACCTCACGCCGGCCGAGCTGCGCTGGGAGCTCGTGGGCCACGTCTGCCGCTGCAACGCCTACGACCGCATCGCCGAAGCCGCCAGCGACGACCGCTCCGGGCTTCTCGCCCGACCGCCTCGCACGCATCGACCGCCAGGATGCCGGGGCCGCCGGCGTTGGTGACGATGGCAATGCGGTCGCCCTTAAGCAGCGGCTGGTAGCCCATCGCCAGGGCGATGTCGAAGAGCGACTGCATCGCTTCGGCGCGCAGGACGCCGGCCTGGAGGAAGGCAGCCTGGTAAGCCTGCTCGGAACCGGCCAGGGAGCCGGTGTGGGAGGATACGGCGCGCGATCCGGACTGGGTCACGCCGGACTTTATGGCGACGACTGGCTTGAGCGCGGTGACC
>Ga0209002_10004120_pt1 | contig 11488 bp, 6 predicted proteins | sample Rifsed16ft2_FD_184010 | JGI IMG/M metagenome (GOLD analysis project Ga0209002, IMG submission 184010) | Soil microbial communities from Rifle, Colorado, USA - sediment 16ft 2 (version 2) | ecosystem: Environmental > Terrestrial > Deep subsurface > Rock core/Sediment | place: Rifle, Colorado...
CCCGCCGGTCGCCGAGGATGATGACCAGCACGACCGCGACCGCCCAAGCCACCGCCGTCCACAGGTGGATCTCCTTGACGAGCGCGCGCCTTCCCACCCAGACGGAGAGCTGGGGGAGCCAGAGTGCGAGGCCCGTGCCGAGCAGTGCGAAGAACGCCGTGGCGTGGATCCAGTGGAGCGCCCGCTCGGTACGGTCGAAGCGACGGACGTGATGCGGCCTCGGCGTCGGGCCGATTCGATCGCCCGATCGGCCCATCGCGCTACTCGATGCCCTGCCGGAAGAAGTTCGACTTCCCGATCCAGGCGTCGCTGTCGTAGCCGTGGGTCTCCCAGTATCCGGGGACGAAGTCGCGACGAACCTCGATCCTCGTCACCCACTTGACGCTCTTGTACCCGTACATCCGGGGCATCACGACTCGCGCCGGAAAGCCGTGCGGCCTCGTCAGCGGCTTCCCGTCCATGTCGAGCGCGAGCATCACGTCGGGAAGGAGGGCCTGCTCGAACGAGAGCGTGTCGACATAGGGGGCCTCCTCGGAGACGAACCGAAGCCAGCGGGCCTCCGGCCGCGGCTCTGCCTCGGCGAGCAAGTCGGCGAATCGGATGCCGGCCCAGTGGACGTTCTTGACGGACCACCCCGTCACGCAGTGGAAGTCGGACACCTGCTCTGCCCGCGGCAGCGACCGCAGGTCGTCGAGCGAGAGGGACACGGGCCGCTCCACCAGCCCGTCCACACGGAGTCGGTACAGGGCGGGGTCGATGCGCGGGACGCCACGGATAGTGAAGATCCGCCAGCCCTTGGTCGGCAGGATCTCCGCGACCGCGTCCGGCACGAGGCGGCCGACGAGCTCGGCGAACTGCCGTCCCCAGACCAGCCCGGCCATGCCGGCTCCAAGGATGCCGAGGAAGGCTGCACGCCCGATTACGCGATCGTCCATCGGTCTCGCCGGGGGTCGTACCTCTCGTTTGCGTGAATCTACCGTTGCCCTTGCAGGCATTCGTCGTGCCGGCTAGGGCTTCGGATCATGATACGCGCCGCCGCCCTCGAGTGGCACGCCGGGTCGGAACGGAGTCTTGTCGGAGGCGACTCGGTGAGCTCGACGCTACTAGGCTAGTGGCGGGCCAACGGGTCGACCTCGATTCCCTTCTTCTCGAGATCGGCGAGAACGCGGTTCGCTGCGATCCATTGTTTGAAGCTCAGGGTTCTGATGAGGGGCAGAGCGTCCGCGAACGTGGGATCTCGTAACGTCGCGGCGGTCCCTGCAAGCTCGGCTGAAAGGGCGTGCAGCGTCCGGACGAGCTTGTCGTTCTCGTCGTCGAATCCGTCGGCGACGCGGTTCTGGCCCTGGATGGTAGTCTGCATGTGGTGCGTGCCAACCGGGCTGCGGCCGAGATGCTCGGCTATCGTCCAGGCGAGCTCGACGGCCTGCCGATCCAGGATGCTCTCGTCGGACCGGAGGACTCGCTAGCCACGCTGTTGGACGCTCTGGGCCATGAGCGCAAGGCTGAACGCCCCAGCCTGGTGGTACACCGGCGCGACGGAACCCCGATCCCCATCAGCTTGCGGGCGATCCCGGCCTCCCCTGGGACCCGCCAGCGGCTGGTCGTGGTCCTCAACGACCAGTCCGAACGACAGGCCATCGAGGACCAGACCGAGATGTTGGCTCAAAGGGCGCTCCTCGGAGAAGTCACGGCGATCTTCGCCCACGAGGTCCGCAATCCGATCAACAACATCAGCACCGGCGTTCAGCTCGTCGCTTCACGTCTCGGGGCTGACCATCCCATGCATGAGTCCCTCGAACGGATCCGCAAGGAATGTACGCGTCTGGACCAGCTTCTGAGCGACGTGCTCTTCTTCGCCCGCCCACTGGAGGTGAAGATCGAGGCTCTCGATCTGGCCGACTTGATGTCGCGGCTTCTCACCCGCTGGCAGCCTCGACTCAACCAGGCCAAAGTTGAATGCCACACGACCTTCGATCCTGAGACACCCCCGGCTGCCGTCGATGCCCGGACCTTCGAGCAAGTCGTCGTCAACTTGATCACCAACGCTTTGCAGGCCATGGCCTCCGGCGGGATGCTCTCTGTCTCCTTGGCTCCGACTGAGGTGAACGCCGTAAAGGCGGTCGAATTGAAGATCGCCGACACCGGCCCCGGCATTCCACCGGCGGTCATCGACCGCATTTTCGACCCGTTCTTCACGACCAAGAAGGAAGGCACCGGGCTGGGGTTGGCAATCAGCCGGCGGATCTTGACGGCGCACAAAGGCGGCATTCAAGTTGAGAGCTTCCCGGGCGCAGGCACCGTATTCACCATCCGCGTCCCTGCCGCCACGATCGGGCAAACCCGAGGTGGGTTTCGATGAGTGCGACGGTCCTGATCGTCGACGACGAGGAAGCCGCACGCGGGTTCATTTCGGAAGCCCTGGGCGACGCCGGGTACGAAGCGATTGCCGCCGGTAGCCTGGAGGAAGCGCATCACGCGATTGACGCCGGTAAGGCGGACGTCGTCATGCTGGACATGATGCTCCCCGACGGCTCGGGAATGTCACTGCTGGATCGGCTGACGCGTGAAAACCCCCGCCCGCCGGTCATCGTCATCACGGCCTTCGGAGAAGTCGAGACTGCCGTCGAGGCGATGAAGAAGGGCGCCCAGGACTTTCTCCAGAAGCCGCTCGACCTGCAGCGACTGCTATCGGCAGTCGAAAGGGCACGCGAAGTCGTCAACCTGCGGCGTGAGCTCGACCTTCTCCGGCGTTCGTCGCATGGCGAGATCGAATGGGTCGTCGGCGAGACGCCCGTGATGAAGCAGATCGTGCGCGAGGCGGAACGGGCCTCAAACGCCTCGGTGTCGGTCCTGATCACCGGCGAGACCGGCACCGGTAAGGAAATCCTGGCGCGGGCGATCGGCGCCATGGGACCTCGCCTCAACAAGCCGTTCGTTCCGATCAACTGCGCCGCTCTACCCGAGACGATGATCGAGTCCGAGCTCTTCGGTCACGAGGCCGGTGCGTTCACCGGCGCCCAGAAGCGCAAGTCGGGCTTGATCGAGGTAGCCGACGGAGGCATCCTCTTCCTGGATGAGATCTCGTCGACACGCACCGACATGCAGGCCAAGCTGTTGAGAGTCCTGGATGAACAGCGCTTCCGCCGGGTGGGCGGGGTGAACGAGCTGAGCGTGGATATTCAGATCGTGGCCGCCTCCAATCGCGACCTGCCGATGATGATCAGGGACGGCACGTTCCGTGAGGACCTCTTCTATCGGCTCAAGGTCGTCGACCTGCATTTGCCTCCATTGCGGGAACGGCTTGGCGACATCCCGGCTTTGGTCGGGACGTTCATTCGCCAGATCAACACCCGGACGGCCAACGCCGTGACCGGGATTTCCCCGAGGGCGATCGACGCCCTCAAGGTCCACTCCTGGCCTGGTAACATCCGCGAATTGCGCCACGCCATCGAACGCGCCATGCTCTTCTGCGATGACGACCTGCTCGACATCGGGCACTTCTCGCCCGAGTTTCAACAGCTCGTCGCCTGATCTGCGTTCAGTTCTTACCTCCCGTGCGCAATCCGATCGGTGAGCCTTTCCGCGGGCTGTCTTCACTTGCATGCCTGGGATGGGCGCCTCTTGAGTCACGGGCCAGGCTGGCGTCGTTAGCCCTCAACCTCCAGCAGTACCTGTTTCGTTTCTGACGGCCCTTCCTGCTCCTCTCCCGTTCAGGATCTGACGGCTCTGCAGAGTTCCGTGAAGGAAAGCCGGCCATTTCCCCAGCCTGGCACTGGCATGGTCCTTGCAACATGCGGCGCACACGCGCACGTGCGGAGGTTGAAATGATCCCCCTTACCTTTCGAGACTTCCAGATCATAGTCGCCGGCGTTCTCCTCCTGCTAGGCTGTATCTACATCATCATCGGCACTATCGTCCTGATCAGTCGCGGCTACTCGAGCGAGGTCAAGGCGCTGGCGGCTCAGACCGCACAACTCGGCCAGAAAGGCATGGCCCAGGAGGTTTCCGGGCTCGTGAGCAGTGCAGCCGAGCTCGTCGCCTCCATCAATCAACTCATCCGAACCGGCACCGGCGTTGGCGCATTCCTGATTTGCCTCGGCCTGCTGATGCTCGGTGCTGGCTATTGGGTGGTTCAACAGATTTCGTGGACGGTCGCTTGACCCCCTGCGAGGGTTGCCCATGAAAACTGAGGCGGAAGTCCTTTCCGCACTGAGCGAACGACTCTCCCCTGGCGAGCTCAGGCAGGTCTTGAGCCGCCTGCTCCGCGTTCCTGAGGCCTGGAGTTATCTGCAGGGCGATACCGTCATCCAGCGCAAGTCGGTTGCCGCCTCACTCGCCTCGCTCTCACCCTGGGCGCTCGCCATGGATTCGTTAGGGCTTCCCGACTCGGCGGATGTCACCGCAAGGATTCCCGAGCCGTTCGAGAGCCGCATGGGGCTCGTGCCCGGCGAGGCATCTCCCGAATTCGGATTTGGGTCCGACCTTGAGGCTGTGGCCCTTGCTGCGGTCTGGATCGTCAGGAGATGCGCTCAGAACGACGGTACAGAAGTTGTTTCCGCGGTTACATCCGATCCAGGCCGATGGCAGTCTCCGCTGGCCTGCGCTTGGCCGCAGATCGCCGATCAGGACGCCCTCATCGGGGAGTTGACGACCGATGAGGCGATCGTTCCTGCGTCGTTCATCGCCAATGTCTTGCTCACGAACCTGTCCCCTGCGGAGGCCATCGAAACCCTTACTGCGTCCGCCAGGGGTTCACAGTTGCGCTTGATCAGCTTGCTGCACAGCCTCGCCGGGGAAGGCGCAGCGACCACAAAGACGACCTTCACAGAAACCGCAGGTGTGAAAGGCATCTCCGCCTGGGTCACCGATCGAGTGACAAGGTCCTTGGTTGAGGCCGAACTCGAGCGCATGGGGGGCGACGCCGGGGCTTCGAGATCCCATCTCGACGATGCCTGGGAGGAGGCCAACGACCTCCTGGCCTCGGTCTCGGATCACATTGCGGCCGCAGGCCGCCAAGATGGTGAGTCAGTCGTCGAGGTCGAGGCTCGGCGACAGGCGCTGCAGACCCACCCGACCCCGATTAGACGAGCAGCTCTGGCGGAGGCCCTCATCGACGCGGGGCAGCCCGAGGCGGCCATCACGGTACTCGGAGAGTCGACGTCCTCGATATTGGAGCAGATTGCGGCAGCTTCGGCGTATGTGGCCCTCGGCGAAAAGACAACCGCAACCGAGCGGCTGGATCAGACGACCAAAGATCTGACCGGTCTGGTCTCCCTTGAGCCGCAAACGCTTCGTCGTTTGGCAGCCGTGGCCAGAGAGTGCGGGCGCATAAACACTGCGATTGAGATCGCGCGCATCTTGTCGCGGACCCAGCCGGCAAGCATGCACGCCCGCCTGCACTTGGCCTCGCTCCTCAATGAAGCGGGGGATTACCTCGGCGCGGCGCGACAGGCTCGCCTCGCACTCGCGCTGGAACCATCCAGTCAGGAGTCCCTCAAGATGCTCGCGGCGAACCTCCAGGCTGGCGGCGAGCCAGCGGCTGCCCTCCCCTATTGGCAGGCGCTTGCGGCGTCAGAGCCCGGGCAACTCGAGCTATTGGCCGAATGTGCCCTCGCTTCAGGCGAAGCCACACTGGCCGAAGAGGTCGCACGACGGGCGCTCGAGGCCGACCCACAGTCCCCGAATGCGTTGGTCCTACTCGGCCGCGCCCTCTTGGCCCTCGGCGACCCCGAAGGCGCACGAAGCCAGATCGAGGCGGCGACTGAGTTGCACCCTGAATCGGCCGAGCCCTGGATTTACCTTGCTGAGTCGCAGGCAGCGGGGGGCGACACCGCCGCTGCCGGCGCAACCCTTTCATCCGCTGCTCAGGCCGTTCCCAGTAGCGGTGACCTTCAGATCGCCTACGCGCGCTGGTTGAGAACGACCGGCCGTGTGAGCGAAGCCTTGGAGTCTACCGAGCGGGCCGTCAGTCTCTCGCCGGAGCAGGCCTCGTGGCAGATCGAGCAAGGCGAGCTGCTGCGCCAGCTTGGCCATACGGACAGGGCACTCGACGTCCTGAGCCGGGCGGCGGAAACCTGGCCCGGAAGCTGGGAGGCGCGACTCGCCCTGGCGCTGACGTATGAATCAACCGGCCGCTTCACCCAGGCCCAGGGTGCGCTCGGGATGGTCCCTGCCGGCGTCTCGGCCGAGTCTCGTTTTCTGGCAGGTCGCCTCTTGGTTGAGGCGGCGACATTCACCGGCGGGGTCACACGAGTCCAGGAGGCGCTGAATCTGCTCGAATCCTCGGGATCGAGCTCTTCCCCAAACCCTATGCGCGATTTGTGGCTCGGCCGGGCGATGGTCCTCGGCGGGAGACCGGGAGAGGCCGTGCGGATCTTCAATCGCTGCCTGCCTCAAGCTGCCCAATATGAGGCGGACCGCGGTCTTTACCTCGACTGTGTCTTAGGGCTCGCCGAAGCCGCCATTGCCGACAACCAACCCGCGCTGGCCGTCTCCCAGCTTGAGTCGGCCCGTTCACTCTTGGGCGACCCGGCGCCACTCTTGGCAGGGCTTTCCGAGGCCTATCTTGCGGCCGGTTTGACTGACCAGGCGATCCAATCCGCCGAGCAGGCCCGCGCCGCCGATCCACATGCCTCCGGCCCGGTCCGCCGGCTGGCGAAAGCTGCGGTGCATGGCGGCCGCTGGGAGACCGCCCTGGAGGCTTTGCGCCAGCTTGTGGCGCTCGAGCCAGATCAGCCTCAGGCCAGGATGGAACTGGCGCGCGCTGCGCTTCACTCGGGTGATGCTCAACTTGCCCGGGATTCGCTCGCGGCGGCCCTAGTGCACCGGCGCCGCGATCCTCATGTGTTGCGCGAGTCCGCCGCCCTATTGCTCGAGCTCTCGGAGGCGGCCTCCGCCCGACGGATGCTGAGCGCTGCGGCCGGGATCTCGGTCCCCGACCCGGATTTGCTGCGCGATTTGGCGCTCGTCAGTGAAGAAACCGGCCATGTCGAGACCGCCCTGTGGGCCTGGAATGCTCGACTTGGTCTAAGGCCTGACGATCCTTCGGCGATGAAGGGTATCGCCACGGCCCTTGTCGGAGTGGGTCGCCGTGACGAGGCGATCGCCTACTGGGAGAAGGCTCTGTCGGTTTCACCGCAAGACCGCGCCCTTCCGGTGATTCTGGCGAGGGAGCTTCTAGAGTGCGGTGAGAAGCAGGCCGCCCTGCGCTATTACGAAATGGCGATCGACAGGGTGACGGGTGACGCCGATCTTGCGTTGGAAGCCGGGATCGCACAGATGCGCTTCGGGTCTCCCGAGGCGGCTCTGATCGCCCTCGAGGCAGGATCGGCGATCGCGCCCGATCGTGCCGACATCCAGACGGTGATGGGAGAGGCCTACTTACGCCTCGGGAAATCGAGGGAGGCCCTCGAGAGACTGCTCTCGGCAGCGCAAGCTTCGGTTCCGACGCCGGCCTGCTTGGGCTTGCTCAGCCTTGCCCACCTGGCGAATGCCGATCGATCGGCCGCCGAGGGCGCCCTCGATCGGGGGCTGAGGACGTCTCCGGAATCCGTAGATGACGCGGTTCAACTCTCGCGGGCTGCATTGAGGCTGGCAGAGTGGGACAAAGCGATTGCGATTCTCGAAACCTGGTTATCGAAGCACGATGACACGCGCGTCATTGTGGCGTGGATCCGGGCCCGATTGCGCCTGGCTGATGCCCGCTGGCTCTATGCACACTCCGCCGAGGCCTTCGCCCACGCCCCTTCAGTGGCATGGGAAGGCGAGTCGTTCATGCAGGACATGCAGGCCGGGATCGAGCGCGCGCGTAACTCGAAAGTCTCCGAGGACGAGCTGGCCCGCTTCACGCAACGGTCCCTGGCAGCCGCCGGCGTTGCGGGAGCTACCGGCCTCGAGGATCTGGAATCTTGGGCTCACCTTGACCCGTCTGGCGAGACCAGTGAGGGGCTGGCGATTGCCTTCTTACGGTCCGGGCGGGCGCCCGACGCGCTGAGGACCATGCTACCCGATCCGCGAAAGCGACCCGTCGGGGAGTGGGCCGCGCTCGTCATTGGTGTCGGTCAGCGAATGATGGAGCGTCATGAGCAGGCGCGGCAGGCCTTCTCATACGCCGCCTCGAATCCGGTTTTGACGCCGCTGGCGCAGTACTTTGCTGCCCAGGCATTCCTGGACAGCGGGATGAGGGACAAGGCGATCGCTCACCTGAACAAGGCCCTGGCTTCATGGCCGGACGAACCGGCCTGGCAGTTCAAGCTCGCGCGCGAATACCAGGAGCTCGGTCAAGCCGATTCCGCCCTGCCCCACCTCCAGCACGCCATGGAGTTGTCGCCCCGCAATGGCGAATACCTCCTGGCGCTGGCGCGAGCCTATCGGGCAGCCGATCAGCTGGCCGAGTCGGAAGACACCTACGCCCGTGCGGTCCACGCGTTCCCCGGCGTGGGAGACGTCTGGAAAGAGGCGGGCCAGCTTGCCCTGGCGTTCGGCAAGGCCGAGCACGCCGAGACATGGTTCGAACGGGCGTGCAGCCTCTCCCCCGCCGATCCACACTGCCTTGTCGGCGCGGCCCGCGCCGCCCTGGCCCTGGGCCGGGCGCGCGCGGCGCGCGAGCACGGCTTCGCAGCCCAGCGCCTTGCCCCCGATGACCCGGATGTCCTGATGGTCCTAGCGGACGTGTTGGCCGCTCAGGGCAAAGTGGACAAGGCCCTGCTGGCCTACGATCGTGCGCTTCAACTTGCTACCGATCCGACGTCTGTGCGCATCGCACGAAGCCATCTGCTCCTGCGGGCTGGCCGGGCGAGTGAGGCTGCCGAGTCCTTGAAGTCCTTGGCGGTGTCCCAGGCGGAGAACGATGAGATCTGGGCGGCCCTGGCCGAGGCGGCGCGATTGGCCGGTGATTTGGATCAGGCCATGGTGGCGGCAGAAAACGCTTCCCGGCTCGCACCCCGGAACGCCGCATACCGTTTGGCCATCGCCAGGATCAGCCGGGAAGCCGGCCATCTCGACCGCGCCTTGAGCGAACTTTCCCAGATCGGCGCCGGCACATCGCATGATCCCCAGATTGCCGTCGAGATCGGCCGCTTGCACGAGGATCGCCGTGAGCTCAAGCGAGCGCTGGACGCGTATGAACGTGCAATCGACCTCGACCCGACCAACGCTGATGCTCACTTTCGGGCCGGCCTCGTCTTGAAAGGTCTAAAGGCTTATCAACAATCAGGCGCTATGCTCAAACGCGCCGCCGAACTCAATCCGCGCAATCCCGATGTCCTCCACCAATTGGCCGCCGTGCGGGCCCTCGAGCTCGTGCATGGCGGCATCCGGCAGATGGCGGTGACCCGATGATCGATCGACAGACATGCCTCAACCTGATTCAGGCTTCGCAGATCGCACGCCGGCCCGATTTCGGTCGATCACTCGCCGCTGACTGGCTCTCGGCCTGGCCCGGTGACCACGAGGTTGCATTATTGCTGGCTCAAATCGAAGCCTCACAAGGGATGAACCATCCTGCGCTGGATCGATTGTCCGCCGTGGTCGTTGCCGACCCAGAGTACGTCGAGGTCTACGACCTTATGGCGAAGGTCCTCCGCAAAGCCGGTAACCCCACGCGTGCAGTCGTGATCGAGGCCTGTGCCCGAGCCTTACGAGGCGACCCGGTCGAAGCGGCCAACGCGCCATCCTGGGCATTCGCACTCACGCGCGCCATCGAGGGGTTGGAGAAAGACGAATTCCAGACAGCCGCCGTCGCTGCCCACCAGGTGCTTGCCGCTGACCCGGAAATTCCTCTCCCGATGCTGATTGCGGTGAAGGCACACCTCGAAGCCGGCGAACGCGACGTTGCCTATGCTCTTGCCCGTGCCGGCTGCGATCGCTGGCCGGAGTGTGTCCCTTTTCGTCTTGTGGTCGCCGACGAGCTGATGGCCAGTGGAGAAACCGGCAGAGGCGTCGAGTATCTGCATCGCGCCGCCGCTGAGGATCCGACCGGCAAGCAGGCGCGACGAGTGCTCGGCGAAGGCCATAGATACCAGCGATTGTGGCCAACCGAGATGTCGGCCAACTTGAGCCGCCCCGTGCCGGCGGAGGTGGCTGTCGTTCTGGGAGACAACCGACTGGCCTCGGCCCCCGCCGGATCGCCGGCTCCCTCAGCCGCTCCCATGGGATCTGAGACCGAGACCAAAGAGATACAGGTCGAGGCCGACTCAACTATCGACCGCCATTACGCCGGCGACACCGATAGCGCAGGCGATGACGCCCTCCCGACCCCCGAGCCATGGGAAGCCTTCCGCGGTCCTGATCCCGGCGACCGGCACGTCGAGAAGACGTCCTCCGAGCCCAGCCCGGTCGATGAGGCCCGGGCGGAGTTCGATCGGATTGCCGAACGTCTCAACGTTCGCCGCCGGCGCTCCAATGAAGACAATCGCGTGCCGGCTTATGTCGTTGTCTCGAACCGGACGCCCTTGATTCAGGCGTTCGGGGTTGACCGCTTCCGACGGCTTGACGAAGCGGCCATGAGTCTGGTCCAGGCTGTCCGCCGTCGCCCCGGATGGGCTGCCTATCGGCTGTATACCGACGATCCGGGATCGCTGGAAGAGTTCGGGTTGGCCCCCGTCGACCCCGGGAACGCCTGGCAGATCAAGCTTCGCCTGGCCGACCTCGACCACGAGCTGGCCAAACGAGGCGAGATGATCGGGGCGATGCTGATCATCGGAGGACATCGGATTGTGCCGTTCCATATGCTGCCCAACCCGACCGACGACGATGACGACGCCGTCGCCTCCGACAACCCTTATTCCACGACCGACGAGAACTACTTCGCCCCGGAGTGGCCCATCGGTAGACTTCCTGCGGATGACGATCTCGATACTCTCATCCGCCAACTGCGGAGTGCTACGGACGAGCATCTGATCGCCGTCCGAGCCGTCAGCGCGTGGGTGCGGCTGCGCCTGGGGATCTCCAGCCTTCTGAATCGCATACTGCGGCGACCCGTACGTACGCTCGGGTACAGCGCCAGCATATGGCGTAGGGCCTCCCTGGCTGTATTCCGGACGATCGGTGATCCACAGACTCTGTTCACCTCTCCCCCGGTTGAGGCCGGTGCGCTGCCCTCGGCTGCGGTCCAGCCGATGAGGCTCTCGTACTACAACTTGCACGGGATCGTCGATGGACCGGAGTGGTTCGGCCAACGCGACCCGCTGCGTGACAAGTCGACCGCCACGGAATTCCCGGTCGCCTTGCGTCCGGAGGATGTTGTGAACGGCGGCCGCGCCCCAAAGATCGTCTTTACCGAGGCGTGCTTTGGCGCAAACGTCTTGGGTAAGACCGCCGAGACGGCCCTGTGTCTGAAATTCCTCGCATCGGGCAGCCACGCCGTCGTGGGGTCGACAAAGGTCTCCTACGGGTCCGTCACGCCACCCTTGATCGGTGCCGATCTTCTCGGCCGGCTTTTCTGGGAGAACCTCAACCAGCGGCTGCCGGCGCCTCCGCCCTCGGCCCC
>Ga0209002_10004121_pt1 | contig 11488 bp, 12 predicted proteins | sample Rifsed16ft2_FD_184010 | JGI IMG/M metagenome (GOLD analysis project Ga0209002, IMG submission 184010) | Soil microbial communities from Rifle, Colorado, USA - sediment 16ft 2 (version 2) | ecosystem: Environmental > Terrestrial > Deep subsurface > Rock core/Sediment | place: Rifle, Colorado...
CTCAGCTACCCCAGCCGCGACTTTGGGTGGTGGAGCACACACGTTCTGGATCCAGACCTGGAACAGTGGAGGTTATGGTCCCTGGAGTAGCGCCATGAACTTTTCCGTCGGCCCATAAGATGTGATCCACATACAAGACTTACCCTGAATCTCATAAATAGGAGAAGAAATGTGGTGGGTGGGTCAGGCAAAGAAAGCTGAGAGCGATCTGCAAGCGAAAAAGCGGAGCCAGGGTTCCCTGGCTCCGCTTCCTGTTCGATGGCAAAAGGTGCACACCACAGCGCACCCTATCTCAATCCCTGTTCTTTTTCGGCGATCGTGATCACCTTCTCGAAAATCTCCAAACCTTCGTCCACTTCCTTTTTTGTGATGCAGAGTGGTGGCGCCAGGCGGATCACGGATTTGGCGCAGCCGAGCAGTAACAAGCCATGTTCAAAACCCAGTTTTTCGATTGTGTTGCGGATCTCCTCGTTCGGCTCCTTGGTGCTTTTGTCTTTCACAAACTCTATGCCGATCATAAGACCCTTGCCGCGTACATCGCCCATGGAGGTGTGCCTGACCTGGATTTCCTTGAGCGCATCAAGCGCATACTCGCCTACTTCGATTGCGTTCGCAAGATAGGATTCTTCCAGTAGTTCTATGGTTGCCAGGGAAGCCGCGCATGAGATGGGATTGCCGCCAAACGTGTTGCCGTGAGTTCCTTTCGGCCACTTCATCACTGATTCGCGGGCGATACATGCGCCAAGCGGTAAACCTGATGCAATGCCTTTGGCAGATGTAACGATATCAGGCTCAACGCCAAAGTGTTCGATAGCCCACCATTTGCCGGTGCGTCCCATGCCGCTCTGCACTTCGTCTGCGATCAACAAGATGCCATATTTATCGCACAGCTTGCGGAGCGCCGGGAAGAAACCATCTGGCGGAACCACGTACCCGCCTTCACCCTGGATCGGTTCAAGCAAAACTCCAGCAATTTCGTCGCCGGGAACGTTGTGATCGAATATCTGCTCTTCAATGAAACGCACCACGGTTTCGCCGTAATCTTCACCCAGTTTGCGATGCAGAATCGGGCGGTACGGATCAGGGAAGGGCACATGTGTCACGCCCGGCATGAGCGGATAAAAACCGCGATGATAATGTGGTTTACTCGCAGTGAATGCAACCGAACCCATCGTGCGCCCGTGGAACGCGCCGAAGAACCCAATGAAGTTATGCCGCTTGGTATGGAACTTCGCCAGCTTGATGGCCGTCTCAACGGCCTCCGTTCCTGAATTCGCCAGAAAGGTTTTGGCGTTCTCTTCGAACGGCGCGATCTCATCCAGCTTTTCGCTCAGGCGGATCCAGCCTTCATGATAAAAATCCGATGAAATGTGCAGGAACTTTTCTGCCGTGTCCTGTACAGCTTTTACGACTCTTGGATGGGCGTGTCCTGTTGAGACCACGGCAATGCCCGCCATAAAATCAATGAAGCGGTTGCCGTCCGGGTCCCATACTTCCACGCCTTTGCCGTGATCCATCACGAACGGATACGCGCGCGGATATGAGGATGAGACGACCTTTTTATCGCGCTCAATAAGTGCCTGGGCTTTGGGACCCGGCACATCTAATTTGTTCATACGAACTCCTTGATGTATTTCTTTCCTGTGGATGATGATACGTTTCGTGGCGCCAGCGGCGCCACGCGGCTTTCGAAGCCGGAAATTGATTCCGTTGTAGATCAGCTCGACGCTGCCCTATCTGCAGTCCACCACTTTGTGGCCATCCAGGATGGCGGCGGGGACACCACCGCGTACTTCCTGCTCATCCGGACTTCATCCTTGTGAGCGCATTCTAGCGAGTGCCAGCGCGCCCAGCAGACCCGCGTCATCGCCCAACGCGGCTTTTGCAATAACGAGATTATCCAGATAATGTGGATGAAATGTATGTTTCCGCAGGCTATCCTCGAATGGCCTGAATAACAGGTCACCAACTTGTGATACGCCCCCACCAAAAATCAAAATCGACGGATCGAAAATGGCAAGATAGTTTGCGACTCCGATGCCAAGGTAATATCCCGCGCGTTCGAATGCGGAGATCGCCAGCGGATCCCCTTGATGGGCGGCATCTGCCACCTGGCGGGCATTCAGGTCCGGGTGCGCATGAAGCGTTGACTTTTGTCCGAGGCCGATTTGCTCGTTAACGTAACGCGCGATCGAGGGTCCTGACGAAAATGATTCCACGTGTCCGTGATACCCGCAGCCACACAAGGGACCGTCAGCGTCGATGATCATATGTCCCAGTTCTGCGCCCATGCCGTGAAAGCCCTGCAGCAAGTGCCCGCTGCTGATTACACCGCCGCCGATGCCGGTGCTGATGGTAAGGTATACAAGGTCCTGATGCCCTTTGCCCGCGCCATACTGCCACTCTGCAAGGCCTGCCATGTTCGCGTCATTGTCAAGATGGACGGGCACACCGAAATGTTTGCAGAGCTTGGAGGCCAGGGGAAAGTTCTTCCAATCGGGGATGTTGGGCGTGGCAAGGATCGTACCGGTATGCGGATCAAGCGGGCCCGGTGACGCAATGCCAATTGCGTCCACTTTTTCTTTTGGCCACACAGTCTCAATGGCCTGCACAAGGCGGTCATATACCCCGGCTTCAGTTGCTTCTGAGTGAGTGCGGTGGTGGTCAAGCGGGAGGATGCTGTTCGGTTCATAGACGGCGACGCGGATGTGCGTCCCGCCAATATCCACGGCTACAATGAGGTTCATAGGGCCAATTATAACTGAGACGCCCTCCTTTGCCTCATCCAAATCTGTAAGGAGAATCACCATAATTATGAAAAGGATTCATGCAGATGAGGATAACCTGTCCAATAGACGGAGTGCCACAGCTGGTTGACTCTTACCTTTGTCCCTGCTAAACTCCTCTTATGAACGCATTGCGGAAGGCCGATAACGAACGATTTAAGCAAGGTCTGAGACAACTTGGGCGCTGGCTTGCGCCGGGCCTGGGCATAAAACGCTGGTTCTTTCTTGTTCTGGCAGGCATTACCCTGTTTGGAGTGGGCACAGCCATCTTTCTTTATGACATATACCATACAGAATCCAACAACCAGACATGGGTGGCAATTCTTTCCTATGCATCGCTTAGCTTCCTGCCGCGTTTTCTGCGGGTGTTGATCTTCGGCGGGTTGGGCGTTGGCCTCGTCGCATATGGCATTTGGGGACTCAACCGTTCCTTGTTGCGGCCGTTCATTCGCCCGGGGCATACAGTTGTGGATGAACTTGCCAATTATCGTCGCCGTGATCGCGGGCCGCGCATCGTGGCGATCGGCGGCGGGCACGGACTTGCTACGCTTTTGCGCGGCTTGAAAGTTTATACGCGCAATCTGACCGCGGTCGTCACCGTCGCGGATGACGGCGGGTCATCTGGACGTTTGCGCGAAAGCTTTGGGATCCTGCCGCCGGGTGACATACGCAACTGTCTCGCCGCGTTGTCGAATGATGAGCAGATGCTTACGCAGTTGTTTCGCTATCGCTTTAGTGGCCAGGGAGAATTGGATGGACACTCCTTCGGTAATTTATTTATCACCGCTCTGGCTGACATCACGGGAAGTTTTGAAGGAGCCATTGCCGAATCTGGCAGGGTTTTATCCGTCAGTGGGCGTGTACTTCCCTCCACATTGCACGATGTACGACTGGTGGCAGATATGCAATTGCCTACCATATCGAATCAGGTCCGGGTGCAGGGAGAGAGCAGCATCCCCAAAATGGCAGGGCGGGTGCGCCGCCTCTGGCTTGAACCCAATGACGCGCCTGCATTTCCCCCCGTTCTCAAAGCGATCTTGAGTGCAGACATGATCGTCGTTGGCCCGGGAAGCTTATATACCAGCCTTTTACCAAACCTGCTTGTGCACGATCTGCTTGGCGCGATGAATGCCAGCCGCGCCATCAAGCTGTATGTATGCAATATCGCAACGCAGACAGGCGAAACAGATATGTATTCGGTTTACGATCATGTGCGCGCGTTGGAGGAACACATCGGGGATAGTTTGTTCGATATCATTCTGTGCAATGACAACTATGCAGGCAAGCTTAGCGAGGATTCTCAATGGGTCTATGCCGATGAAAAGACCCTGTCTGACTCGCGCATTCATTGTGCAGACCTGGCAGATGAAAACCATCCCTGGCGGCATGATTCATCAAAACTGGCAAAGAAACTCATCGAGATCCTTGATGAATATACAGGGCCGCTGGAGTAAATCTGCGCCCGCTGATGCCTTTCGGGAGGGCGCAACATTACATTCATCATTTTATTCACGCAAGGCTCTGTGATAGAATCATTTTGTATCCTTAATCACAAACAAATCTCGGAGGTTTGAAATGACAGTAAAAGTAGGTATTAACGGATTTGGGCGGATTGGTCGCCAGGTACTCAAGGCAATCCGCGATATGTATCCAGACCAACTGGAGGTGGCAGCGTTCAACGATATTGGCGATCTGAAGACCATGGCCCACCTGCTTAAATATGACTCGAACTACGGCCGCTTCGACGGAAAGGTTGAAATCGCCGATGATGGACTCGTAATTGATGGCCGGAAAGTCAAAGCCTTCAAAGAGACCGATCCATCGGCGATCCCGTGGGGGGACCTGGGCGTGGATATCGTTGTCGAGTCGACCGGTTTATTCACCATCAAGGAAGATGGTGTGAACAAAAAAGGCAAGACTGTGAAAGGCGCGGTCAATCACATCAAAGGCGGCGCGAAGAAGGTTATCATCTCGTCCCCGGCTGAGGGTGAAGACCTGACCATCGTGCTCGGCGTGAACGAAGATCAGTATGACCCCAAGACTCATCACGTTGTTTCAAACGCCTCCTGCACTACGAATGGTCTTGCTCCGGCGGTGAAAGTTGCTCACGATAATTACAAGATCGTGCGCGGCTTCATGACCACCATCCATGCCTATACCAACGATCAAAAGATCCTCGACCTGCCGCACTCCGATCTGCGCCGGGCGCGCGCGGCCGCCATAAACATCATCCCCACGTCAACGGGCGCCGCGAAGGCTTTGAAACTGGTCATCCCTGATATGGCCGGCAAACTGGATGGCTACGCATTGCGCGTCCCCACATCCACCGTCTCCGTCATTGACCTGACCGTCGAATTCGAAGTTGCCACCACCACTGAAGAACTGCGCCAGGCTTACCGCGATGCCGCGCAGCAGCCGCGCTTCAAGGGCATCCTTCAGGCAGTCGATGAGCCGCTGGTCAGTGTTGACTACAAAGGCGATCCACATTCCTCCTCCATCGATCTGCCGTTCACCCAGGTGCTCGGCAAGGAAAAGAACAATTTCGCTAAAATAGTCGCCTGGTATGACAATGAGTGGGGCTACTCATGCCGCACTGCCGACCTCGCGGCGATGATGGCGAAGAGCCTGTAGTAAGTACGCACGCAGACAGGTACACAAGTAGACACGATTGACTTGTGTACCTGTTTCCTTGTATGCCTGTACTGGTTTACCTATTTGGAGTAACCATGAACAAGAAAACTGTAAGAGATATTGACCTCAAAGGCCAGCGTGTCCTGATGCGAGTGGATTTCAACGTGCCGATGCAGGAGGGCAAGGTAACCGATGACAAGCGCATCCGCGCTTCATTGCCGACGATCAAATATGTGCTGGACCAGGGCGCGTCGCTGATTTTGATGAGTCATTTGGGGAGGCCGAAAGGTGGTCCGGACCCTGCTTTCAGCCTGCGTCCCGCCGCCGAGGTTTTGTCTTCCCAGTTGGGGATCCCGGTGAAGATGGCCGCTGATACTGTCGGCGCGGAAGTCGAAGCGATGGCAAAAGAGCTGAATCCGGGCGAGGTACTGATGCTCGAGAATACGCGCTTCCACGCGGGGGAGGAGAAAAACGATCTGGAGCTGGCAAAGCAAATGGCCGCGCTGGCAGACATCTACGTGAATGACGCGTTTGGGTCCGCGCACCGCGCACATTCATCCACAGAAGGAGTTGCGCGTTTTCTTCCTGCGGTCTCCGGCTTCCTGATGGAACAGGAATTGGAATATCTCGGCCGCGCGGTTTCGAATCCCGAACATCCATATGTTGCGATCCTGGGCGGAGCAAAGATCAGCGATAAGATCTCCGTCGTTGAGACCCTGCTCTCCAAAGCCGACAAGTTGATCATCGGCGGTGGCATGGCGAATACGTTCCTCGCGGCCAAGGGATACAACATGCAGGATAGTCTGGTGGAAACTGCTTCAATTGAAACGGCAAAATCCATCATGGATAGATCGGGCGATAAGCTGCTGCTGCCTGCCGACGCGCTGATCGCCGATAAATTCGAGGCGGAAGCCACCACGCAAGTTGTTGACGTGGACAAGATCCCCCCAGGCTGGCGCATGATGGATATCGGACCGAAGTCCATTGAGGCTTTCAAAGCCGCGCTAAGGGATGCGGAGTTGATCGTCTGGAACGGGCCGATGGGTGTTTTCGAAATGCCGAAGTTTGCAGAAGGGACGTTCGCCATCGCAAGGATGCTGGCTGACTCCGGCGCAACGACCGTGATCGGCGGCGGTGATTCAGCGAGCGCGGTCAAGAAGGCGGGAGTGGCCAAGCAGATGACTCACGTTTCAACAGGCGGCGGCGCGTCGCTGGAATTTTTGGAAGGGAAGGAATTACCCGGTGTTGCCGCGTTGATGGATAAATAACTTCGCTCTACACGCCGTCCTCGGCGGAGATTTGTTTTTAAACAGGATGAGCGGAATCGTTCATCCTGTTCTTCTTAGATTGAAATTGTCATGTAAAATAAGGTTACCTAACCCCATTGAAGCAAAAGGATTCATCGTATGCGTCTACCATTTGTTGCAGGAAATTGGAAGATGAACAAGACCGTTGCGGAAGCGCGCGACCTGGTTTCCAGGATGAGCGCGCCATTGCGCGAAGTCGCAAACGTGGAAAAAGTGCTCTGCCCTCCGTTCACTTCTCTGCCCGCATTATCGGCCATGCTCGGAGGCTCCGAAATCGGTCTCGGCGCGCAGAACATGCACTGGGAGGAGAAGGGCGCGTTCACCGGCGAAGTTGCACCAGGCATGGTGAAGGAATTTTGCAATTACATCATCATCGGCCACTCGGAGCGCCGCGCCTATTTTGGTGAAACGGATGAGAATGTGAATCGGAAGCTGCGTGCCGCGCTCAAGTTTGATCTGACTCCCATCGTCTGTGTCGGTGAAACCCTGGATCAATACGAATCGGGGCTGACGTCCGAAGTTGTCCGCCGTCAAATTGGCCGGGGCCTCGCTGACATTGATTTCGCTTTCGGCGCGCGCATCGTCGTTGCGTATGAGCCTGTCTGGGCGATAGGGACGGGAAAGGCCTCCAGCGGAGAGAACGCCAATGAGGTGCTTGCGCAGGTCATTCGTCCCGCGTTGAGCGATCTGTTCGGAGCGGAGACCGCGCAATCCATAAGAATCCTGTATGGCGGGTCGGTGACCGCATCCAACGCATCCGAATTCTTTAGCCAGCCCGAAATCGACGGCGCGCTGGTCGGCGGGGCAAGCCTGAAAGCCGACGAGTTCCTCGCCATCACAAAAGCCGCGGCCCAGTGACTCTTCAATGGGGGAGTGGAAGAGATGACGCAGCTCGCTGGTTTGTTCTGGTTCATACTGATGCTCGTGCCGCTGATATTGCTTCAGCGGCTCTTGCATCGCGAGATACAGGCGGTATTTCTCATTCTAACTCGCGACGCAAGATTGAGCATGGGACTCTTTTCGATGATCTTTCTCCCCGGCGTGTTCCTGCATGAGTTGAGTCATTTTTTGGTCGCGAAAATCCTGTTCATCCGTACCGGGAGATTTTCCATCTTCCCGCAAACCCTGCCGGATGGACGTCTGCAGCTTGGCTACGTCGAAACCGCCAGATCGGATGTGGTGCGCGACTCATTGGTCGGCGCCGGGCCGTTGATCGTCGGGACTCTCTTCGTGGCCTATGTCGCGATCTATCATCTCCAATTGCGCGTCTTGTGGGATTTGTTCCGCAACGGCCAATTGGATTTGTTCTGGATGGGAGTGCGCGCTTTGCCGCAAGTCAAGGATTTTTATCTGTGGTTCTATCTGGCCTTTGCAGTCAGCAGCACGATGATGCCTTCGGAATCAGACCGTCATGCCTGGCTGGAGTTGCTTATCTCCATCGGTGTGTTGTTTGCAATTGGGTTTTTGATCGGCGCAGGACCGTGGATGTTGAGTAATATAGTCCCGCGCGTAAGTAACTTTCTCAGTTCTGCTGCGGTGATCTTTGGCTTGAGCGTCCTTGTGCATGTAGTTTTGGTATTGCCCACTGCATTGGTTCATAAATTGCTTGCGCGGGCAACCGGCGTGGATGTGGCGTAGACAAGAAGTGTCGTTTGTTCTTTCCAGGGGTTTTCTCTTCTTCGAGTCACTTGAATATTGTTGTGCTGTGCAAGTTCGTGAGAAAGAGGGGCAGGGGAGGGGGAGAACCTATACGCCATCACGCGAGAGAGAATTACTGAGAACTTTCAGTGCGTAGTGGAAAACCGGACAACGGCTTATTTACCGCCTTTTTAAAAAACCGGTAGGGCAGGGGAGTGGAGAGCTGATTATTTCTTATTGAAGATTTCATCATAGGCTGCATCAGCTTCGCTGCCGAAGTGGGCATAGCGGTTTGTCGTGGAGATGCTCTCGTGGCGGGCAAGTTCCTGCGATAATTTCAAATTTCCCTTGGCGAGATACGTCATTGTAACAAAGTAATGGCGGAAATCGTGGATGCGAACAAGGCTGCGATCCACGCCAGCCTCTTCAATTCTGCCTTTAATTCCCTGCTTGGGATCGCCCTTGATCGCGGTCCACATCCCACTTGCGCTGATGGGCTTTATTTTCCTGCTTGCCCTTATGTCATGACGGGCAAACACAGGCTGGGATTTAAGAGGGAGGCGCGTATTAGGTTCGATGGATGCGCAGGCAGCATGATATTCCCTTAATGCCTGTATGGAGCGATTTGAGAAACGAATTACATCTTGCTTATCTCGTTTGCCAATAATAATGGCGCGGGCTTCCTGCCAGTCAATATCCCCGCGCTTTAGGGCGCACGCCTCGGAGATACGCAAGCCGGTATCAGCGAGCGTTAGAACAAAGGCGCGATCTCGCAGGGCAAGCAAATCACCATTGAGCCGACTGCAATATTCAATGACCTGCTCAATGGCTTCACGGTCGAAGTTGACAATGCGTTTACCGGACCTTCGCCTGTAATACGCTGTAGCTTCCTTCAATTCCGCCCAGTTTCCGGCCTTGCAGAAAGCATAGAGCTTAAGCACAGCGGTCGTGTACACTCTTTGCGTGGATGCGGACTTCTGTTTCAGGGAAATCAGAAATTTGGAGTACATTTCTGTATTCAGCTCCGCATCTTCACCGACGACCTTTACGAATTGCTCAAGGGCGTTCCGATACGCGAATATCGTTTTTGGAGAGCGGCCCAGGGTATCCAGAAAGCGGTTAATATCTGTTTTCATCATTCCATCTAAGGTATTTTAAATTGGTGACGCAAAAGTTGGGCAGTGGAGTGGCGGGCTGATTATTTCTTGTTGAAGATTTCATCATAGGCTGCATCAGCTTTTTGCTCAAGTTCCTTCTCTTTTGGACTCTTCGGAGTGGTGTCTTTTCCTGGATTCAAATTGTAAGTGTTGTTTAATGCGGGTGACAGTTTTCGAATCATGATTGGCTCAACATCGTTAATTGTTTTTTCAAGTATGTCCCCAGGCAGTTCCTTCCTACAAAACTTAATGCAATCTTCCAATGTCCATAGTTGAATTTTCCAATTCAATGAATCAGGTAGATGATTTTCAATTTTTACACCAATGGGCGATTCGCCATAGATAACGTTTCCATCCCACATCATATGCCCGCCCCAGCCAAACCATCGCTCCCAAACATTACTCTTTGAGATTCCAATATATAGAATATCGCCAAGTCCATTTTTTAACACATAGAGCTCGTATCTCTTCTCGCGATACTTTTGTTCATGAAATTGCAGGAAATCCAATTCGATCATTTGACCTCTGGTTGAAAATCTCGCGGTGAAGTAATGTCAGTCCGTAGCTTGTTTTGACTTTTTCTCGAAGATGTCGTAATAAGCTTTGTCCAATTCGTCGTTTGACAGGTGGGTGTATCTTTGCGTGACCTGAATATTTTTATGCCGTGCCAGTTCCTGCGCATATCTAAGGTTTCCAGAACCACGCAATACGGAGGTGACAAAATAATGGCGGAAAGAATGCGGGGTAATCTTGCCAACCATTTCTTTGCCTAAAAACTGCGCTACACGTTTCTTAACGATATTGCGTCCTGTAGTGGGTGTCATAGATTTTACTTTTTTTCCTGCGCCTTTGTCGTGACGGGCAAAGAGGGGCAGGGAGCTCAATTGCTTTCCTGATTTTCCGTCGAGGGCAGCGCGACAGGATAAATAGTCCTTGATTGTTAAAAGCGAGCGTGAAGTAAAGCGGACAACAGCCTGCTTATCGCCCTTGCCAATGATAATTGCGCGTTGGTCATTCCAATCAATATCACCACGCCTTAGATTACAGACTTCATGGACACGAAAGCCCGTATCTGCCAAAGTAAGCAAAAAGGCACGGTCTCGGTATGCGCGTAGTTTAATGTTGGTTGCATCTTCCTCGCTATTGGTGGGAAGGAGCAGATTTTCAACATTTTGAACCCTCTCTAAAAGTGTTTCAATATCATCTGCAGGAAATTGTGGAAGGCGGATACCAGGACGACGTGAACGTTGTCGTATAAGCACTGTCAGACGGGACTGGCTGACATCTATCAGCTTTTCCGAGTCTGCATACAGGTAGAAGCCTTTCACGGCCTGCAAATATAGTTGCTCCGTAGTGGGTGCATAGACGTTGAGGTGGTCAACTAATTTAGAGAACAAATCTTCTGTGAGTTTCTCGATGGGGGTGATATCGGGATTGAGTGACTTTTTATTGAGCACTTCGCGGAATATTTGCAGCGCACTCTTATACGCAAGCATGGTGTGTTTGCTGCGGGCACGTTCCACCATACGCAAATACTCATTCATTACATTAGAAATGGTCAAAGGAGTATTGGAGGTATCTGTCATATGGTCATTATACAAAGTTTGACGGTTTTGTCAATGATCGCGACAATAATACTTGTCGAAAGCATAATCATTATGAAAGGATTTTTGCTGTATGTCAACCCTCCCCCACTGCGAAAGATGGATAAGAATAATTGGAAGAACACAACGAATTCAACGCCTCAAGTAGTAAAAGGAAGATGGTTTTGTTTCACCCATCTTCGTTCTGCCTTCATCCTTTGCCTTTCCTCCCCTGCCCTGCTGAGTTATGTACTCAACAATGCGGTAATCAGCACAATCCCTAATGCGATCACTGCCGTGCCAAACAATATGACCGCCGCCCTCAGCCACCGTGACTTGTGATTCAGCATCGCTTTGAACACTTGACTTTGTGTATCTGGCTTGCC
>Ga0209002_10004128_pt1 | contig 11476 bp, 12 predicted proteins | sample Rifsed16ft2_FD_184010 | JGI IMG/M metagenome (GOLD analysis project Ga0209002, IMG submission 184010) | Soil microbial communities from Rifle, Colorado, USA - sediment 16ft 2 (version 2) | ecosystem: Environmental > Terrestrial > Deep subsurface > Rock core/Sediment | place: Rifle, Colorado...
CGGGCCAGCACATCCTCGACTTCACGACGACGGGAACTGTACGCACCCGAGGCACGCTCGTGAGACAGCGGCCCGAGGCGCTGCGCGCCATCAACGACGCGATCCTGACGGCACTCGCGCCGTTCCGGACTGCGACCGGCTACGAGGTGCCGATGCCGGCGGTCCTCACGGCAGCGACGAAGCCCTGAATCGCGCGGTTCGCTGCATGCTCAAGGTCGTTGGCGACAGGCTCGAGGACGGAGCTTGGCGAGGTCGTGGACATGCCGGCGAACAACTTCAGTATCATCTTCCGCAGGCGCGCCTGCAAACCTTTTGGCTGCATCCAACACTTTCGGCAGCAGTCCTACATCCCCGGCCGAATTCAGGAACAGGCCCTCGTGCCCCAGCACCCAGTGCACTGCCAGATCGATGTCGGCTTGTTCTTCCAGCGGGCGGTACCAGGTCTCGTGGTCCTGCGGATGCGCACCCCAGGGCGAACGCACCAGGGATTTAATGGTTTGCACCGCCACATTCCTTGAGCGGCACAGCTCCAGTAACTGCATAAAATCGCGGCGGTATTGTTCGTTCTGCGCCATCACATAGCTAAATGGCAGCAGAACCGAATCAAAGTCGAAGCGCTCCAGCGACTTTTGATGCATCACCGGCACGCTGACCCCGTGACCCGTCACGCCAATAAAGCGCACCCAGCCTTTTTCACGTGCCTCGATGGCGGCTTCCAAGGCACCGCCCGGTCCCAGCGCTGTTTCCCACTCGGCGGGGTCGACCAGGTTATGCAGCTGCAGCAGGTCCACTTGATCGACTTGCAGGCGTTCCAAAGACCGCTGAATCTCCACGCGCGCTTTGTCCGCGGTTCGTTCGCCAGTTTTCGTCGCCAGGAAGAATCGTTTGCCGTGACGGCCAATCCAGCTGCCAAGCCGCAGTTCTGCCTCGCCGTAACTGGCAGCCACGTCCACGTGATTGACTCCCATGGCGATCGCAATTTCAATGGACGCATCCGCTTCAGCCTGGGTGACCCCCCAAAAAGCTGCCGCGCCAAGCAGGACGCGCGAACTCATATGCCCGCTGCGGCCAAAAACGTGTTTCGCGATCATGAACTCACCTCCTGCAAATGGCGTCAGTCAGGGTTGGTCGAATTTCCCATCTGCATTCACTGGTAAATTATGCCACAAAATCAAATACGGCCGCTTGAATAGCGGTTCGATCGACCGTTACCGCAAAAGGGGGATTAACTTTACCCGGCCGGTTCCCCCAGAATATCCTCTACTACATTTTTCGCCCAGTACCGCACCTGCCCCTGACGGCTTAACCGGCGCACTCCAGCCAGATCATTGCCAAGGGTGACGATGGCGGGTTCCTCGGTCATATCGCCCGGCTGCGTGCCCACCTGGCCCAATCCGATCCCGGCCAGCAAGCCGTTGCACAGGCAGCGTTTTCCTTCGGCGTTGAACGGCAGTCCGCGCTTGGAGACGAAATCCTCGATTGGCGCTGCCGGGCAGCGCTGCAGCAGCCGCCGCGAACCGTCTGCTTCCGGCTTGCTCAGCACACGCTGTTTCAAAAATCCAAGATCGCACAGCCTGCGCCGTTCGGCATACACCTCTTCATCCGCCAGAGTATGATCCAACTGCACCACTTTAAATGGGAAGCCGGTGGGTGAAAACAGCGAGGTTTGCACCAGCGCATTGTCTGTGCTGCCCTTTTTGAGTTCCTTGAAGATAGCGCTGCGGTAAACTGGGCTCAACCCCGATTCCTCCGCCAGCGCAAAATTGGAGCCAGCCTGCACACCAGCCGCCCCGGCTGCCAGCGCCGTTTGCAGCCCCAGCCGGCTGGCATAACCTCCCGCCAGCCAGAACGGCAGCCCGACCGCGCGAATTGCCTCAAGGTTTGGCTCGTCCAATTCACCGTACTCCGGTTGTCCCAGCTCATCCTTGGTCAAGGGTCCTTGCGGCGCGGCATTGTGACCGCCGGCTGTGTGGTGTTCGATGATGAAGCCGTCCGGCGGCTGACTCGAACTCTGCGCCAGGGCCTGAACCAGCTTCTCCAGTGATACGATCGCCAAAAATGCCGGTCTTGCCAGCTCAGCCTGGGCCAATTTACCATCCGCCACCTGACGCGGGTCAAAGGCCAGGTAAAAGGATTCTCCTGACTCGCGGTATAACACTGGCAACTCATGAGTCACCGCCTGGTGCCGCGCCAGATGTGAACACAGCTCGGGCAATCCTTCCGGGTTGCCAGCGCCCACCACGATGGCATCCACACCCGCCAGAATGGCGCCGTAAATGGCAAAAATCAGAGGCAACTCAACTTTTTTCAAGAAGTTGATTAATATTTTTCCGCTGTGACCTTCTTTGGCCAGCCAAACCTCGGCGTAGGCGCTGGCGATCAGCAATTCGATTAGTTCCGCCTCCAGGGTGAAGGTCACTGCTTCGGTAGATCCATCAGGGGCTGGAAAAGTGTGTCTGCCATCTTTTTCCACCAGGTTGTACACCGGGCCGTATTTAAACCGGTCTGTCGGCGCTTTACCGCCCTCGAAAAAGTAGCGCTCGCAGATCTTTTTGCCGATTTCCACGCCAAACTGCGCGTCGAATGCGGCATATGCACGCCGCAGGTGACCGCCCGGATCGCCGAGCTGCAGCAGGCGTACGTGCACCACATCCAGCGCCGTGCCGGAGACAGTCCCGGCAGTGACGCCTGGCCTCTCCGAGGCGACCGCTCTTGCCAGCCGCCAGTTTGACACGTACACCCCCATACCCCCCTGGATTAGTTTTATGTTGTGCAGAAATGTCATAAAGCGTGGCTCCATACCTTTAAAACTAAAGGTTGTAACACCGATTTGGCGTTCAAGGTATGGAGGAAAACTGGTTTTCCCGCTGTGCAGTTTCCCCCGACCACTAAAACGGTTTGAGCACCATCAAGCCAACGATGACGATTACCGCGACCTCCTCATAGATATGCGCCCATCTCACCACAGGGTCATTCATCGCGGCTCGCAATTCAGCGCTGATTTCTCCCCGGGCTAAATCCGCCTGCAGCATCGGCTCAAATTTCCGTCCGCGCGGGAGAAATATGGTCAGGATAATCACAATCGCGCCGACCAATAAAATGTTGGATACCAGCAGCCAGTTCTGGGTAGCCCCTTGCAGAAACCCAAAAATCGGAAAACCGCCCATCAGCGCCAAAAGGACGCCGAAAACCAGTGTGAGGATGCTGCCTGGCATCACCAGCAGTCTCTCGATCTTCCCGGCTCCCTGATTGAGCGCAGCAAACATTTTTATGTCTCCCTCCTTTTTGGCATAACTCCGCACCGCCTGCCGCGCAAATAACCCGCCTACGAACAGGATAACCGCCAGAACATGAAAGAGTTTTACCGCGATATACAGGTTCATATGTTCTCCTTGCCATCCTTATGCCCAGATTGACTGGTCATTTTTTCTGTTTGGCTATATCCGACCGATAGGCCAGATCCAGCGAATGGCCTGGCTGAAAATTGGATTGTAAATAGATGAGCGCCTGCTGCCGATCTTCCCCGCCCCCATCGGCAAATAAGACTTGCTCGCAAAAAATGGCTGTATCCTCAATAATCCGCTCAAAACGATAATACGCCAAAGCAATTGGATCGACCTGGATCTGGCCATACCCCTGGTAGAAAAGCGCTTCTTCCTCCTGTGGGGGAAAGCCATTTCCTCCCAGGCCGGCGCCGATAAACATCAAATCGCGTTCTTTAGGCGCAAAAATTAATGTGTCCCAATCCACCATATAAAAAGTACCATTGACAGGGATTAAAAGGTTCCAGGCATGGATATCCCCGTGGCATAAAATAAACGGGCTGCGTTGATCCCGTAAAATCCGCGCATAGTCTTCCGTCCGGTTGACCAGGTCGTAAATTTCGGCGCTTTTAGTTTTTATAAATGCCGCCATCTTTGCCGCGACAGGTTCTGTAAAGGTTTCGACTTCGATCCGTGCCAGAACCAGCTTGACTGCCTCGCGATAGTGAGCCGGAAACGTCTCGGCAGGTACTTTGCCCGTGATCGCCTGGGGGATATCCGCGCAGTGGAATTTTTTTAATGCAGCGCCAAATTCGATCCATTGTTGCCGGGTCAGGTTGCGTTCAAAACCGTTGAGCCCTTCCACAAAGGGATAGAGGATTAAATGGAAAGCCTCCAGCCTGGCCCACAACCGCCCCGACACGGTGGTGAGCGGCGGAATAATCTCCTGGATGCCCAATTGACTCAGATATTTTGGCACTGTTACCGCGGCTTCATTAAATTCTCCGCTTCGCAATTTGACGAAGTAAGCCGTTCGATCGCCGCCAACCGCGCGATACACTGCTGTATTCAGATCTGCTCCGAGCGGCAGAAACGCGATTTCTGCCACCCGCAATCCATATTCTTCCTGCAAACAGTCGATAATGAGTTGGTCTTCGAGATCGGGTTTTTCAAGCATGGCTAATTGTAACGTTGTGCCGATCCAATGCGGGAGTGTAATTATGCCGCCACGACCGGTAGGTTTAGAAAATCGCCATACCGTTGAATGGCTGCATTGACAGCCCGATCTTCTGCCTCGGATAATGATGAAAAGAGGTTGGTCTCGACAATCACTGCATTTTTTGTCAGCTTGCGTTTCCAGGTGCCAACAATTTGACCGTCGATGACCGCAATATAGCTCAAGGCATTTCCCAGGGCAAATAACCTGGCGCCGATATCGTCATTACCCATAGTGCTGCGGTCTTTATACCCGGATATATATTCGTCATAAATCGATAACATATGAGCGCTCGGCGAGAGTTCCTGGGATGCCGCGATGGTCTCCGCCAGCCAATAAACCTGACCGTAAGCTGTCTCGGTTTGGAGGTAACCTTTGACGGCTTCCAACCCGCGATTGGCGTCGGTGATGGTAAGCCCCGACCATTTCGCAAAATCCTGCACCGTCGCCGGTCCCCGGCTGGCAAAATACCGCCGCGCCAACTCGACCAGGGCGGTTTGTCTATCCATGGTCGCCACTGGGGGGACACGCTCCTCTAGCAGCGCGTAGGTGAATTGCCTCCCGCGCCTGGCCCCGCTGCAAATCAGGCCGTCCAATTCAGCCTGCATCATGATGTATGCCATGCGCAGATTATCGCTCACCGCGATGCCAGATTTATCCAGGATGTCCCGCAGTTCATCCCGCGTGAGTTGTTGCCCGCCGCGTAATGCGCTAGCCAGGACGGTGTTGCAGCGCTTGAAAAACTCTCCATCCAGCTCCAGCTTGCGATACATAAAGGCATTGGCCAGGTGGACGCGCGGAGCTGTCAGCGCGAGGATCCAGCGGATGTCAGCCGGAGTCACAAAATGCCAGGTAGGCCGAAGCGCATGCGTGCGTAAAATCTCTCCGTCCGCAAAGGATTGATCGATCTCCGCGTCAGTCGCCTGCTGCATACGAAGTCCCAGCGCCCACTTTGCGCCGGCATAATCCTGCGCTTGTACGGCAGCCAGCCACGCCACCACCTCGCCAGGCTTACGAAAGCTGGTTGAGCTTATTCGCTGGTTTTTCAGCCGCTGGCGCGCAATTTCATTGGGGGCTAGGCTGATGATTGCTCTCCTTTATACTACTCTATCCGCGCAGGTGCGCCGGCCTGTTTTTCGGAATGTCCTGCTTCATACCCCGACCAGCCTTACCGTCAGTTGAATTTATTTTAACGGCAGAACGGGGTTACTGCCTGTGTTAGTAAATGGCACATCATCGAATGAATCCGGATCCGATAAGGACTCTAAATGGGTGAAAACCTCACATTCTTCAATCGCACGGTTTAGTTCATTCTCAATTCGTGTCACCAGTTGATGGCCCCGGTTTACCGTCCAACTCCCGGGCACCAATACATGCATCGATATCACCTTCAATGATCCGGATTGACGTGTCCGAATGGCATGGAATTTCACCTCGGTCTCTTTTTGACTATCCAGAACCCGGTGGATAATGTCGATGTACTCTTTTGATAATGAGCTGTCCATCAAACCCGATATGGACTTCCGGATGATGCCAACCCCGGTCCACACGATATTCAAGGCTACCAGGATTGCGATGACCGGATCCAATACTTGCCACCCGGAGATCGCCACCGCGCCAACCCCGATCAGAACGCCCCCGGATGTCCAAACATCTGTCATGAGATGGTGTGAATTTGATGTCAATGAAATCGAATTGTATTGTTTCCCAGCGCGTCGCAGGATTAAGGCGACGCCAAAATTTGCCAAAGACGCGATGATCGAAACGATAATCCCAATCCCCACCTGTTCCAGAGGCTCTGGAGTGATCAGCCGCTGGATTGCCGCATACGCGATACTGATTGCGGCTACCAATATTAAGGCTCCTTCGACTCCGCTCGAAAAATATTCAGCTTTACTGTGCCCAAAGGTATGGCTTTCATCCGCCGGACGGGCGGCAATGGTCAGCATTCCCAATGCCATCAAAGCGCCAATCAGATTAACAATCGATTCAAGTGCATCCGACAATAAACCGACTGAATTCGTGATCAGATAGGCGGTCGTCTTCAGGCCGATCGTTAAGAGTGCGACGGCGATCGAGAGCCAGGCAAAACGTGTCAATTTTGAGCGATCTGGATGATTGATGTTCATTATTTTTGGATTCCTATTATCAATCTTTAAATTATATCCACCTCAATCGCTGCATTGAAGAATGAGCGCCCACCATTTCTGGAGAGCGCTTCATATTTCATGCAAGGTCCCCTCATCGTTCCATCTATTAGCTGGCGTTCTGATAGGCAAATTCCCAATTAATCAGCTTATCCAGCACGGCATCGACGTAGGCAGCGCGAAGATTCTGGAAATCCAGGTAGTAGGCATGCTCCCAAACGTCAATGGTCAGCAGCGGCTTCATTTCTGTGGTCAGCGGGTTATCGGCATTGGCGGTCTTAACCACCTTGACCTCAGCGCCGTCGTAAACCAGCCATGCCCAGCCGCTCCCGAATTGTGAAACAGCGGCGCTGGCAAGCTCTTTTTTGCAGGCGTCGACACTGCCGAAGGAGGCCACAATGATCTGCTTCAGAGCAGCTGGCGGTTCTCCCCCACCCTTCGGGCTCAGGCTTTTCCAATAGAAGGAGTGGTTCCAGGTTTGAGCCGCGTTGTTAAAAATGGCGGATCTTTCTGCCCGTCCTGCGGTTCCCTTGATAATCTCTTCCAACGACATTTCGGAATAATCAGTTCCTGAAATCAATTTATTCAGATTGTCCACATAACCTTTGTGGTGTTTTCCGTAGTGATAACTCATCGTTTTGACCGTTATCACAGGTTCCAATGCAGTTTCGGCATAGGGGAGTGGGGGTAAGGCGATGGTCGATTCACCTCGAAGAATATTGGAGGCATTACTAGGGTCAATGGTAGTCATTTCGTTCTCCTTAGGTTGATGGGCGACTGAGAAAGGTTTGTGTTTTGGTTGCGGTATGCCCGATTCAGCGGAGAGATACTGTTCCCATCACTCCGAGCTGCGTTTCACAACACCGACCGGAACGGTGCCACTCACGGTCAGTTATTCATTACCGTAAGGGCATTCGTGGCCGAGTCGCGAAAATTGAAAGGACACGCGCGAAAACGACGGTACCATTTCCATTTTATTCCACGAGGGTCTTTATTTCCTCAAAAATGCCTAAAAAATTTCTATAATTTCTAAGTCGTTGTACCAATCCTTTTCCTGCGGCTCGCGAGCTGGAAAACCGGTAAAACGCTCCCATCCAAGCGAATATCATGAGAAATTGAATCACGTTCAATTCGCATGGTCACTTGGCTAGAATGAATAATAATATGACTACCGCTGTTTCGATTCGCAACGCGAAGGGATGGTAAAGGTATGGACCAGAAACAACAACATCGTAATGAAAATGAAGAAAACCAAAAAGACAACCCGGCACTCAGTAAAGTGATGGAGCGGAATATTCGCACCATCATCCATCTGCGCACTAAAACCGCGAGTGAACGCGGTCTGCAGGACCGGATCGCCGACGTCATCACCTCGGTTTCAGGGCGGATGATTTTTGCGTATGTGCATATTGTGTGGTTTGGGTTATGGATTCTACTGAACACCGGCAGGGTCGGGGTGCGTATTTTTGACCCATTCCCCTATGGGCTTCTGACGATGATCGTTTCGTTGGAAGCTATTTTTCTATCCACATTTGTGCTGATCAGTCAAAATCGGTTGAGCGCGGAGTCGGATCGCCGCGCAGACCTGGATTTACAAATAGGCCTGCTGACTGAACATGAATTGACCCGTGTGTTACAGATGCTGGATGCCATACAGGATAAGTTGGGTGTGGCAGACCACAAGAATAGTGAACTGGCAGATCTTGAAATGGAAACCAGGCCGGAAGACGTCCTGGCAGAAATCCACCGGATACAGGCTACTGAACTCAGCAATAAGATACCATCCTTAACCAAGACACAGTCCAAACGCCGTCTTCAGTCATAGAAACGAATTTTTTCATGCTGATCTCGTCCCGGCCTGGCCCAGCAGGTAGGTCCGATCGATGACCGGCGCCACTATGCCGCACACCCCCAAGACCTCATCCCCAGGTATGAACTCCGTCACCTTGCTGCCGACTGCTTCCACTACTCCGGCAATATCGGCTCCCTTCCCCGAGGTTTTGGGCTTGAAAAACCCCTCCGCCAGACGGGCAATGAACGGTTCGCCGCGCATTTTATGCCAATCCAAAGGATTCGCCGCCGCGGCATACACCTTAACCAGCACCTGGCTCTCCTTTGGCGTCGGTTTTTCCACCTCTACCAATTGCAGCACGTCCGGCGATCCGTATTCGGTGATTAGTATGACTTTCATTGGTGTTCTCCCAATTGGCGATCTATACCGGTGGCTCCACCGTAATGACTATTTTTCCTATGGCGTGACCTTCCCCATGATACCGAAGCGCTTCTGGCACTTCCTGCAACGGGAAAGTCCGGTCGATCACCGGATGGATCTTGCCAGCCTCGCACAGCCCGGTCATAAAGAGCATATCCTCGATTTTTGGACGCACCGCCAGCACGCGGATCGCTTTGTTCTCAGCCTTGCCGACGCTGGACCCCAGTAGCAGCACCTGGAGAAAAGTGCCCACCGAACCGCCTACCAGATAGGCTTTTCCATTTGGAGCCAATGCCCGCCGGTAGTCATATACGGAGCGGACCGCCACCAGGTCCAGAATAAAATCGTAACGCTTTCTGTTTTTGCTGAAATCCTCGCGCGTGTAATCTATGACGGCGTCAGTGCCCAACCCACGCAGCATGCCCAGCTTCTCCGCATTGTCCACGCCGGTGACTTCCGCCCCATACATTTTGGCCAGTTGCACCGCGAATGTTCCCGCTCCGCCGCCCGCGCCGTTGATCAGCACCTTTTGCCCGGGCTGCACCTGTCCCTTGTCGCGAATACCCTGCAGGGCAATCACCGCCCCCTGCGGAAACGTCGACGCTTCCTCGAAAGTCAAATCGGCGGGCTTTAATGCCAGAATTTTCTCAGGGGCGCACACATACTCGGCGAAACAGCCGGTGTGGTAAAGCAGGTCGCCGAAGACCGCGTCCCCTGGCTTGAGGTGCGTGACCTGACTGCCAACCGCTTCGACAACCCCGGACATGTCTGAGCCAAGGATCTGCCTGGAAGGTTTGAACAGTCCACCGAAACGCGCATACAACGGTTTACCCGTCAGGCCTTCCCAGTCTGACAAATTGACCGATACCGCCCGTACCTTCACCAGGGCTTCGTTGTCTTTGGGTGTGGGTTTTTCAATTTCCTTTAGTTCAAGCACATCCGGCGTGCCGTAATGGGTGTAAACAATCGCTTTCATGCTTTTTCCTCAAGCAAATTTGGATACTTGTTGTCATCATTATCACACTGAATCGATCAAAAGCGGTTGCGGTCAACCAGACCAGGCATCACCTGCTTCACCCGGTATGACAGTAATGAGTGTCAAACTTGCCAACTTTGGATTGCATATTGACCAATTTACCAGTCAATTTGACAAGTAAACTTGACATTTACCTGATTACGTGCTATCCTGTATCTCAAGGATGAAGATTATGGATAAACCTGTACTCAAAAATCGGCTGAAGGTCGCCCGCGCTGAAAACGACATTTCCCAGGAAGAACTTGCCAACCTGGTTGGCGTAACCCGGCAAACCATCAGTTCGATCGAAACCGGGCAGTATTGCCCCTCGGCCCTGTTAGCCTTCCAGCTGGCGAAAAAACTCGAAAAGCCAGTCCAGGAATTATTTTTTCTAGTCGGAGATGAAGAATGAACAACCAGCCTGTCACCCGTGACGAGCGTTCCACCGCCGTCGAAAATGCCAGTTACCGCGTTGCCTACCTGGTGATGTCCTACGGCGCGCTTGCTATCGTTGCCTACCGCGGTTTTGTCCTCCAGCAAAGCAGCTGGGATCTGTTGGCCCTGGTCGTCCTGGGCGGGGCGACGGCGACCGTTTACCAGGGCAGCAACAAAGTGCTTTCACGCTACTGGGTCATGGCGACCATCGCTGCGTTGATCCTGGCTGCCGTCCTGGCGGTCGTATTTGTTTTGATCCTGCGTTAGGCCAGGCTGGAAGGCATCCATTCAATGTTGGTTGGCGGCGAATTTTATGAGGACAGCTTCTGGCTGACGGATCAGCCGACGATTTCAACTGAAAATATGAAATTTCTTTATGGCGGCAAAGCCTGCCTGGTTGTGATCAGCGCGACCTTGCTGGATCACGGTGTGAAACAGATCTTGCTGCCGTCTTATCTTTGCCCTTCCGTCGTCAACACGCTGGAACAATGCGGGCTGGTTTGCGAGTATTACCAAATCAACCCGGATTTTTCCATTAACCAGGCTGATCTGGCGGAAAAAGCGCTTAACCACCAGGCCGTCTACTTCATAAATTACTTCGGCTTTTTACTGCCGCCGGCAGATCGCGACTTCCTGACCGGCTTGCAGCAAAAGGGAGTCTTGATCGTCGAAGATAACGCGCAAACCGGTTTCACCGACCAGCCCACCGGTGATTTTATTTTCAACAGCATGCGTAAGCTGACCGCGCATGATGGCGGCTACCTGATGACTCGCTTCGATGTCCAGCCTTACATCCACCAATATCAAGGAACAGTGAACCGGCGTTTGCCCGTGATCCGCAGCTACCGCAAACAGTTGGCGGAATACCATTTCCAGGGCAAAGGGCGTCATGACGAATTAACCCGGTTGTACGCGCAAGCCGAAGCTTATTATGACGCTGATCTGGTGGTCGAGGGTGACGTGCAGGAACGGGCGCAGATCGAACGCCTGGATTGGCAAGGAATCAAGCAGGTTAGGCGGGAAAACTATACCTATCTGCTCAGCTTGATCTCTGGCATCCCCGAACTGACCCCCATTTTTCCCAGCCTGCAGGCGGACAATATGCCGCTAGGACTGCCTGTGTACGTCTCTGGAGTTCCACGCGACTGGCTGTTTGATCAACTGGGGAAGGCTGGAATCGGATTGACC
>Ga0209002_10004131_pt1 | contig 11473 bp, 12 predicted proteins | sample Rifsed16ft2_FD_184010 | JGI IMG/M metagenome (GOLD analysis project Ga0209002, IMG submission 184010) | Soil microbial communities from Rifle, Colorado, USA - sediment 16ft 2 (version 2) | ecosystem: Environmental > Terrestrial > Deep subsurface > Rock core/Sediment | place: Rifle, Colorado...
TGCCGGGCTGCTTTGCACGGAGCGTGAACACGGAGGGACCCGGGGCGTAAGCCGCCGCGCAGGGTCGCCGCGGGAGCCTTGGAGCGCGGGGCGTGCGGGGGCTGTCTTTTCTTCCCGACCGCAACATCCATTGCCACCGCGCTGCTCCAGACACCCGGCTGGCCAACCCGGTCAAGCTGTTTTGCCGACGACGAGGAGGGCTTTCCCGAGCCGCCCTCCGAGAGTTCCGACGCTCATCGACCACTGCCGGGCTACGGCATACTGTTCGCTTTCTCTCGGAGCAGCCGTAGGGTCTCCGCGAGCTGCTTCTGCAATTCCTGGTAGCCAGCAAAGTTCCCCTGCCGCAAGAGCTCCTGGGCCTTGTCGAGCTGCTCGACCGCTTTGGCGGCCAGTTCGCGGATGGAAGAGGGAATGCGCGCGGACGGCGGCGTGGCCAGGAGCGGAGGAGGCGCGAGGGGCGTGGCGCTGAAAACGCGCGTGAGGGCGAGGTCCAGTGTCTCCTCCATAGCGATCCGGTTGCCGTAGGCGACGATCACGCGCTTGAGTTCCGGCAGCGACTGCTGCTCGGCGGCGAGATAGAGCGGCTGGACGTAGAGGAGGGAGGAGCCGATGGGGACGGCCAGGAGCGATCCGTATATCACCTGGGATCCCCGCTGCCCCCACAGGGAGAGCTGCTGGGAGATGAAGGCGTCCTGGTTGAGCCGGGTCTCGATCTGGCGGGGGCCGTACACGAGCTTCTGTTTGGGCATGTTATAGACGATGAGCTTTCCGTAATGCGGCGGATCGCTCCGGGCCGCCATCCAGGCTGACATGTTGTCCTTCCGGGCCGGTGTAAAGGGGATGAGGAGGACAAACTCCTCGCTCTGCTCCGCGGGCAGCTTCATGATGAGGTAGTACGGCTCCATCGGTACGTCCTTTTCGCCCGTCCGGAGGGGAATGGCCCAGACGTCCTCCTTGTTGTAGAAAACCTGAGAGTTCTTCATGTGATAGGTGGCGTACTTCCGCGCCTGGATGGCGAAGAGCGTTTCGGGATAACGGATGTGGGCCTTGAGATCCGCCGGCATGGCGGCGAGCGGCTGGAAGAGACCGGGGAAGATTTTCGCGTAGGTTTGGATCAAGGGGTCGGTGGGGTCGCTCACATAGAAGCTCATCGTCCCGTCATAGGCGTCGACGACCGCCTTGACGGAGTTGCGGATGTAGTTTCCCACGTGCCGGGTCGGCTCGGAATAGGGGTACCGGTCAGACGTGGTGTAGGCATCGACGATCCAGAAGAGCCGTCCGTCCTGGCCGATGACCATGTACGGGTCCGGCTCGTACCGCAGAAACGGGGCGACCTTGCTGACGCGATCGCCGATCCGGCGATAGTACATGACCCGGCTCTCCGGGAGGATGTCCTGGGACAGCAGGATCCGAAGCGTTCCGAAGCGGAGGGCGAACAGGGCCTTGCGGAAGACCGAGCCCACAAGGACTCCGCCGCGCCCCTGATATGTGGTATAGACGTTCTCCTCGCCGGCCGGATAGTCCAGCTCCTTGCTCCCGGTATTCACGAAGACGTACTCGTTGGCCAGTTCGCCAAAGTAGATCTCCGGGCGGGTGATCTTCAGCGGGACGCTCGACGCGGGGGGGATGTCTTTGAGGTGGAAGACCGGAAGGCCCTCCGCGCTCACGCGGTTCACGGGGCTCAACACCAATCCGTACCCGTGGGTAAAGGTCAGGTGCTCATTGATCCAGTTGCGGCTCGGCAGATGATCGTAGGAAAGCTCGCGCGGGGCGAGCATCACCTGCTCGGTGCGCCCGTTGAACCGGTACCGGTCGACGTCCACGTCGACGAATTTGTAGTACGTGCGGATCTCCTGGAGCTGCCCGAAGGTGGCGAGGAGCGGTCGCGGATCCCAGAGCCGGATGTTGTTGACGGTGAGGGCGTTCCTGCGGAGATCGGCGAGCGTCAGGTTCTCCTCGGCCGGAAACTCCACCTCCTCGATGCGGTCGAGGCCGTAGGCGGCCCGAGTGAACCGGATGTTGTGGAGGATGTACGGGCTCTCCAGATCCAGTTCGTTGGGAACGACCCGCAGGCGCTGCAGCAGGGAGGGGTAGACCATCTGGCCGATCACGGCCGCGCCGACCAGGATGCCGAGGCTGACCAGGAAAGGGGTCATCCGCACCCGCCAGATCTGGGCAATGCAGAGCGAGCCGCAGACCGCGGCAACGATTGTGAGGATGCGGAGCGCCGGCAGGATGGCGAAGACATCGGTATAGGCCGCGCCGAAGAGGACGCCCCGGGTCGAGTAGAGGAGATCGTAGGTGCTGAGGTGGTATCCCCAGGCCTTGAGGAGGAGCAGCGCGGCGAGCAGGGCCAGGAGATGGGTGCGGGCCCATGCGCTCAGGCGCAGGCCGTGGACGGTGAGCTGGACCCCGCGATAGAGGAGGTACGCGGCCCCGACCAGGAGGGTGGTGAAGACCGCGACGGTCATCAGCCACTGATAGCAGAAGGCCAGGAACGGCAGACGGAAGATGTAAAAGCTCAAGTCCTTCTGGAAGAGCGGATCCTCGACCTGGAAGGGCGTAGGGTAGAGGAAGCGCAGCACGGTCTCCCACTCTCCGTTGGCCTGCAGGGCCGCCACGAGACTGAGGGCCGCGGCCACCGGGAGCCGGAAGCGTTTGATATAGGGCTCCAGGATGAAGCGGCCGGGCAATCCCAGATGGTCCTCGAGCTCGATGAGGACATCCGTCGCGGGGGAGCGATGGACCAGGAAGAGGTTCAGATAGAGGACGGCAAAGCAGACGCTCCCGAAGATGAGGGTCAAGGCGCTGCGCGTGAGCAGGATGGTGAGGAAAGCGGATGAGAAGCCCACCGCCTCGAACCAGAGCCAGTCGGTGTAGAGGGGGACCGACTGGCTCGCCACCACGGCGAGGGCGAGGAGCAGGAGGATCAGAATCCACCGGGAGCGCGCGCGGCCCGATGGTGTGGTTATGCGAGGGCGTCTGGCGAGGCGAAAGATATCCCGCATGCGATGATGTCCCCGTATCCGCACTACGGTATGCCGAAAGATTGCCCCAGTCAACTCTCATGATGCCCGGACCCGGACCGCGCCGGACGGGATGACGGTCGCAGGGGGCGCTTCGGGGCCCCCCGGCGGGTGGTTGTACAGGCGGGGGCATGGGCGGGGATTGACAAGGGAAAATGGGGGGTGATAGGGTAGCGTCGCGAGGGCTTGCCTCGTAGCGGCCAATCTGGTGTCCGGTTCCGAGGGGATTGACTCACATCGCGGGAAGAAGACATGGGTGAAATCCAGGTGGGACGGGTGGCCCACTACTACGGGAAAGTGGGGGTCGCCATCGTAGAAATTCAGGCGGGGGAGCTCAGGATCGGCGATACGATCCGCATCCGGGGCAAGAGCACCGACTTCTCCCAGCAGTTGGAGTCGATGGAGGAAGACCGCAAGCCGGTGCAGGCCGCCGGCCCCGGGCAGGTCGTCGGGATCAAGGTCCGGGAGCGCGCGCGCGAGGATGATCGCCTCTATAAAGAGGTGCCCGACGGGTAGCGGTGGGCGATCCGGAAGCGGTTCAGCGCGAAGAAGCTGAGATGCGGCTCCTCACGTGGCTGACCGATGCGACGGTCTGGCGCATCACGGTCGGCCCGATCACTCGGGCAGAGGGCGAGGCGGTGATCGCCCGTGCGCGGGAGCGGACGCTGGCCTTGTTTCCGGACAAGGCGCATGTGTTCGACCTGGTCTTACGCCCACGGTTCGAACGACTCCTGGCGGAGCATCTCGATGAGGAATTCTGGCGGAAGCTCCGGGGGTAATGGGACACAGAAGGAGCGGGAGACCGAGCCATGATGGATCGGAGTGAGCTCGAGAAACAGACCATCACCAAGCTCAGGGAACTCTGCATGGCGACATATCCGGAGATCCAGGGGGTCTCCGGGATGAAGAAGGACGAGGTCATCGAGGCGATCATCGCCGAAGAGATCCGGCGCGGCCTCCGGCCGAAGACCGACGCCCGTTCCCCGAAGGGCGAAACCGCCACGCGCCTGAAGGCCCAGATCCGGACCCTCAAGGGTCAGCGGGATAAGGCATTGACGGAACGGGATGGGCATGGCCTGGGGGAGGCTCGGCGTGCGATCAAGCGGCTGAAGCGGCAGCTGCGGAAGCTCCGGGAAGCCTCGTAGGGCAGGGGCGACGGGCAGGGTGCGGATGCGATGAGGGGGTGAGGAGGATGCCCACCTATGAATTTCACTGCACGAAGTGCGACAAACCCTTCGGCCTGACCATGACCCTCAAGGAGCGCAAAGAGGGGGCGATTGCCTGCCCGGCCTGCGGGTCCAGGGATGCGCAGCCCCTCTTGAGTTCCTTTTTCGCCAAGACGTCCAAGAAGAGTTGATCCGCGTTGCGGCCGGTGTCCGGATAGGGGCGGACTCGAATCCTGCACAAGGGGAGTCCGCTTTTTGCCTTTTAGGGAGAGGCGCGGATGGTCGTTCAGTACTGCCTCCGGTGTGGGGGAGGCGTTCGGGAACAATGGGTGGAAGTCGAGCGACGGGAGCGACCGGTCTGCGAGACCTGCGGGTTCATCCTGTACCTGAACCCGAAAGTCGTCGCCGGGGCGATCCCCTGCCGGGACGGCCGCGTCCTCCTCTTGCGGCGCCGCATTGAGCCCGCGGTGGGGAAGTGGACCTTTCCCGCCGGCTACGTCGAGTTCGGCGAGAGCGTCGAGGAGGCGGCGAGGCGCGAGACCCAGGAGGAGGTGGCACTCGCCATCGACGATCTCTCGCTGCTGAACGTCTATTCCTATCGGGAGTCACCTGTCGTGACCGTCGTCTACCTTTCCCGGATCGTCGGCGGGGAACCGCAGGCGGGGGAAGAGGCGGAGGAAGTTGCCTTCTTTGGCCCCGAGGCGCTTCCGTGGGAAGAGTTGGCCTTCCGGAGCACGCGGGATGCGCTCCGGGAATGGGTCCTGCGCCTGGAGGACGTCCGATGACGCGCTGGGAATGGAACGCAGGTGTCGTCGTGCCGGTGATCGGGATCTTCGGCTACTTCCTCGGCCTTTGGCTGGCCCCGGCGGGGGCCTTTCACCGCATCGTCCTGTCCGAGCAAGGGGTGATCGAGCTGGGGACCGCCGCCTTCTACGTGGCCGCCGCAGCGTTGGCGGTGGCGCTCGCGAGCAAGGCGCGGGGCTCGGTGCCGCAGGGGTACCGGGTCCTGTATATCCTCTTCGCCCTCGCCGCCCTCTTTGTTGCCCTCGAAGAGCTGAGCTATGGACAGCATCTGCTGGGGTGGGACAGTCCCGAGTGGTTCGCCGCGCACAACACCAAGCAGGAAACCAACCTGCATAACCTCCTGGGATCCAAGCCGGGCCGCATGCTGTATGATGTCGGCCACGTCATCTTTCCCATTGGCTGCATTGTCGTGCCGCTCGCGCTCATGCGACGTCGCGGCGCCTATACCCCCGGTCACTGGTCGTTTTACCTGCTGCCGCGGGCGCAGTTGATGACCGTGGTGATCCTGGCGGGGCTCCTCGGGCTGGTGAGGAAAGTGGCCCCGATGGAGCAGGCCTCCATCGCGGGACTCGGTGAGCTCGTGGAGTTCTATTGGGGCTTGGCGGCTCTGCTCTACGTCGGCACGCTGTGGCAGCGGCTGATTCTGTCGGACCGCACGGCACAGCGCCGCGTTCTTGCCGCCTGACCCTCGGGCCGAGGATGGGCATGTTTGACTCGCCGGGCGCCATCGCAATCTGGATAGGACCTCTGGCGATCCGCTGGTACGGCCTCCTCATTGCCACGGCCGTGCTGCTCGGGACCCTGCTCGCCCAACGGGAAGCCCGCCGCCGGGGGGAGGACCCGGACCAGCTCGTCAATGTCGCCATGATCGCCATCATCGCCGGCCTCGTGGGGGCCCGGTTCTACTATGTCCTCTTCAATTGGGATTACTACGGGGCCTCTCCGTGGAGAATCATCGCGATTTGGGAGGGGGGACTGGCGATTCATGGGGGGCTCATCGCCGGCGTGATCGTCGGCGGAATCGTCGCGTGGCGGCGCCGGCTTCCCGCCTTGACGTATCTGGATATTGCGGCGCCCCCTCTCGCGTTGGGTCAGGCCCTCGGGCGGTGGGGAAACTTCTTCAATCAGGAGGCCTTCGGGACCCCGACCGACCTGCCCTGGAAGCTCTATGTCGATCCGGGGCATCGCCCGCCGAATCTCGCCGAGTACGAATACTTTCATCCCACGTTCCTGTATGAATCCCTCTGGGATCTTGCCGTCTTCGTGGTCCTGTACGCCTTCCTCCGGAAACGGCTGCAGCGGTACCCGGGCGCCGTCTTTCTGTGCTACCTCGGACTCTATTCTGTCGGGCGGTATTTCATTGAAGGGCTCAGGATCGACAGCCTGATGCTCGGGCCCTTCCGGGCCGCCCAGCTCATGAGCCTGCTCCTGATCCTCGGTTCCGTGGCGGGGCTGTGGAGGCTTCTTGCCCGCTCCAGGCGCGACCGTGCCTCGCCTGCCTCAGGGTGATGCATTTTCACTTGACGGCCAAGGGTTTAACGGCTATTGTTAAACATCTTGTTCAGGGGCACGAGGGGGTGCGGAAACCCGGACGTGAGCGGGCGACGCTGTAAGGGCGTCGGGATCCGCGCGCGTCACGGGCTGAGACACGGCGGAGTGCGGGTAGCAGTTTCGCCGCCAGCGGAAGATATCCGGAGTGCGGAGGGCCTCTATGCACGATGTGGTCGTGATAGGGGCGGGGCCGGCGGGGAGCCAGGCGGCGGCAAGCCTGGCCCAGCTGGGTTACGACGTCCTCGTCCTTGAAGAGCATCCGCAGATTGGAGTGCCGACCACGTGCTCAGGCCTCATCGGGGCAGAGGCCTTTGAGCGATTCGACCTCCCCCGCGCCTCGGTCATCAGGGGATTCGATTCCGCGACCTTCTATTCGCCCAAAGGGAGCTCCGCGACGGTCGGCGCAGGCCGGGTGATGGCGTATGTCGTGCGCCGGTGCGAGTTTGATCAGACCATGGCGCAGAGGGCGATGGCCTGCGGCGCGACGTACCTCCTGTCGGTGCAGTGTGTCGGGCTGGAGGCGGGTCAGGATCATGTCACGGTGGCGGCGATCCAGCGGGGACCCGAGGGGGCCGGCCGGCCGGTCAGCTTCACGGCGCGGGCCGCCGTGGTCGCGACCGGCGTGCGCTATGGGCTGCTCGGACGCCTGGGACTCGATCGCCCCGCGACGTTCCTGCAGGCCGCCCAGGCCGAGGTAAGCATGGACGGGGTGGATCGCGTGGAAGTCTACCTGGGGCGCGAGGTCGCCCCCGGGAACTTCGCCTGGGCCATTCCGGCCGGCCCCATGGTGCGGCTGGGCGTCTGTAACGGCAGCGGAGTCCGCCAGTACCTGCACCGATTTCTCGAGCATCCGGCCATCGCCCCTCGCCTCCGCGGACCCGTGACGGCCGTCAAGCGCAAGGCGATTCCCATCGCCAACATCTCCCGGAGCTTTCGCGAGAGGATCCTGCTGGTGGGGGATGCCGCGGGACAGGTGAAGGTAACGACGGGCGGAGGGATCTCGTATGGCATCCTGTGCGGTCATCTGGCGGCGGCCGCATTGGACCGGGCGTTTGGTCTCGGGGATCTCAGCGAGCGAGTCTTGGCGGATTACGAGTGGCGATGGCGCCAGGAGATCGGCGTCGAGCTCCGCGTCGGATCGTTCTTCCGGCGTCTCGGGGGAATGATGTCGGACGAGCAGATCGACCGGCTCATCCGCGCCTACCATGACTCCGACCTCCCCGAGCTGGTGTGCCGGTGGGCGGATTTCGAGCGGCATCGGAAGTTCATCCTGGCGCTGTGTCGCTCGCACGTCTTTTTCCAGCTGGTGTGGGGGTGTTTTCGCCGGAGGGCGCTCTCGTGAGCGCATCCGGGGCGCGAGGGAAGGCATGATGCGTGATCGAATGGAGCGGCCGGCCCCGGTCCCCTCCCCCGAGCTGCTGACCGGATTTGCGCGCCGCAGGATCCTCGTTCTCGGCGACGTCATGGCGGACGAATATATCTGGGGGACCGTCTCGCGGATCTCCCCGGAGGCCCCCGTCCCCATCGTCGAGGTGGCGGACGAAAGCATCCGCCTGGGGGGCGCGGCCAACGTGGTGGCCAACATCCGGGCTCTCGGCGGCCAGGCGGATCTCATCGGGGTCGTGGGGGCCGACGCGATGGCGGAACGGCTGATCCACGAGGTCGAGCAGCTCGGGATCAAATCCGACGGCATGGTCGTGGATCGGTCGCGGAAAACGACCATCAAGACGCGGGTTGTCGCCGGAGGGCAGCACGTGGTACGATTCGACCGGGAGTGCGCGGAGGAGCTGACCAATGAAGTCCGGGGAAAGATCGCGGCCGTGGTCCGGGAGCGGCTCCCCTCGAGCGATGCCCTGGTCATCTCCGATTACGGCAAGGGCGTCATCACCCGCCAGCTCCTGCAGGAGGTCCTGCCCCCGGCGCGGGCGCGCGGGGTGGTCATCGTGGTCGATCCAAAGATCAACCACTTCGATCTGTATCGCGAGGTCACGGTGCTGACCCCCAACCACCGGGAGGCGGCCGCCGCCTGGGGACGTCCCATCCGGAGCGAGGCCGACGTCATTGCGGCGGGCCGACACCTCCTCGAGGCACTGGGGGCCCAGGCGGTCCTCATCACCCGGGGAGAGAAGGGCATGTCGTTATTCGAGGCCACCGGGCGGGTGACCCACATCCCGGCGGTGGGCATAGAGGTGTTTGATGTGACCGGGGCGGGGGACACGGTGGTCGCCACTTTGGCCCTGGCCCTCGCCTCGCAGGCGAGCATGGTGGAGGCGGCCCAGATCGCCAACCACGCGGCGGGCATCGTGGTGGGAAAGCGCGGCACGGCGACGGTGAGTGTGGCGGAGCTGAGGCGAGGCTTGCAATGCACGGAGGATTAGGATGGTGAAGGCGGTGGGCGTCATTCCGGCCCGCTACGCCTCCTCCCGATTTCCCGGCAAGGCACTGGCCCCGCTGTGCGGGCGTCCCCTCGTCCAACACGTCTATGAACGGGCCCGTCGGAGCACGACGCTGTCGCAGGTACTGGTGGCGACGGATGACGTCCGGATCCGCGACGTGGTGCTCGGGTTTGGGGGGGAGGTGCGGCTGACGGCGGCGCATCATCCCTCTGGAACCGATCGCGTCGCCGAGGTCGCCGCATCCCTCTCCGCTGATGTGGTGGTCAACATCCAGGGGGACGAACCCCTCATCGAGCCGGCCATGATCGATGAGGCGGTGACCCCCTTTTTTATGGATGCCGACCTCAGGATGGGGACGTTGTGCCGGCGCCTGGAAGCGGAGGACGAATGGCAGAGCCCCCATGTCGTCAAGGTGGTCCGGGACTGCCGCGGATTCGCCTTGTACTTCTCCCGCGCCCCGATTCCCTACCACCGCGACTCGCGTGCAACGTGCAACGTTCAAGGTTCAACGTTTGAAGGTCCGGACATCGGAGTGCGGACCTCAGACACCGAGCGTCGCACGTTGAACGTTGAACATCGAACACTGTACTACAAGCACATCGGCCTCTATGTGTACCGGAGAGACTTTCTCCTCGAGCTTGCCCACCTCGCGCCCACGCCGCTCGAGGAGACGGAGCGGCTTGAACAGTTACGGGCACTCGAGTACGGGTACCCGATTCGAGTCATCGAGACGAAATACGACAGCGCGGGCGTGGATACGCCCGCAGACCTGGTGCGGATAGAGCAGATGGTCACGGCGGGCGGGGGGCAGCGGGTGCGTGGTGCGTAACGGTGGGGGGGCGATGACGAAGTATATCTTTGTGACCGGCGGTGTCCTGTCCTCTCTGGGCAAGGGATTGGCGGCCGCGTCCATTGGGTATCTTCTGGAGAGCCGGGGCCTCAGGGTGACCCTCCTCAAGTTCGACCCGTACATCAACGTCGACCCCGGCACCATGAGCCCCTTCCAGCACGGCGAGGTGTTCGTTACCGATGACGGCTCCGAGACGGACTTGGATCTCGGCCATTACGAGCGGTTCACCACTGCCAAGCTCACCCGGGACAACAATGTGACGACCGGACAGGTCTATTTCAACGTGATCACAAAGGAGCGGCGGGGCGATTACCTTGGGGCCACGGTCCAGGTCATCCCGCACATCACGGATGAGATCAAGCGGTCCATCTACCGGGTCAGCAAAGGGGTGGATGTCGTGATCGTGGAGGTGGGGGGCACGGTGGGCGATATCGAAGGCCTCCCGTTCCTCGAGGCCATCCGGCAATTCAAGGGGGACGTCGGGCGGGAGAACGTGGCGTACGTGCACGTAACGTTGGTCCCGTACGTCGGGACGGCCGGGGAGCTGAAGTCGAAGCCGACGCAGCACAGCGTCAAGGAGCTCCTCCAGATCGGAATCCAGCCCGACGTGCTCCTCTGCCGGACGGACCGAATGCTCCCCAAGGAGCTCAAGGCCAAGATCGCCCTCTTCTGTAACGTCTCGGAGCGGGCGGTGATCACCGCGAAGGATGTCTCGTCGATCTACGAGGTGCCGCTGGTGCTCCACAGCGAGGGATTGGACAACCTCCTGGTTGATCTGTTGCACTTGGACGCCCGGGAGCAGGATCTGACCGGCTGGGAGGCAATCGTCCAGAAGATCCGCAACCCGTCCACCTCGACCTCCATCGCAGTGGTCGGGAAATACCTGGAGCTCAAGGACGCGTACAAGAGTCTCACGGAGGCGATCTCCCACGGGGGGATCGCCAATGACTGCCGGGTCGAGATCCGTCCGGTCGAGGCAGAGCGGGTCGAACGGGAAGGCCCCAAGGCGTGTCTCCATGGCGTGTCGGGGATCCTGGTGCCGGGCGGTTTCGGCGTCCGCGGGATCGAAGGGAAGATCGCGGCGATCACGTATGCCCGGGAAGAGGAAATCCCCTTCTTCGGCATCTGTCTTGGAATGCAGTGTGCGGTCATCGAGGTCGCGCGCCACGTCTGCGGCCTGCAGGAGACGAACAGCCGGGAGTTCGATCCCGCAACGCCGCATCCGGTCATCGACCTGATGCCCGAGCAGCGGGGGATCACCAATCTGGGGGGGAGCATGCGGCTCGGGGCCTACCCCTGCCGGCTGCGACGGGAGACCAGGGCGTTTCGGGCGTACGGGGAGGAGGAGGTCTCGGAGCGGCACCGCCACCGGTACGAAGTGAACAACGAATACCGGAGCCTGGTGGAGAATCACGGGCTGATCGTCAGCGGTGTGTCCCCCGATGGAAAGCTGGTGGAAATGGTCGAGTTCACCGATCATCCCTGGTTTGTGGGCTGCCAATTCCATCCCGAATTCAAGTCCCGCCCCGGACGTCCTCACCCCCTCTTCCAGGCCTTTATCCGGGCCACCCTGGACTATCAGAGACGGCCCTGAACCACAGGTGGCGGACCGGCCCCATGCCGGCTCGTGCGTGATGAGCACGCTCGCTCGACTCCGGATGCGCTATCAAGATGGCCGGG
>Ga0209002_10004139_pt1 | contig 11458 bp, 12 predicted proteins | sample Rifsed16ft2_FD_184010 | JGI IMG/M metagenome (GOLD analysis project Ga0209002, IMG submission 184010) | Soil microbial communities from Rifle, Colorado, USA - sediment 16ft 2 (version 2) | ecosystem: Environmental > Terrestrial > Deep subsurface > Rock core/Sediment | place: Rifle, Colorado...
CAATCCTTTTTCAAGGAGGCTTCACATGTCACGACCTGTCACACTCTTCACCGGTCAATGGGCTGACCTGACCCTCGAAGACCTCGCCAAGAAAGTCAGCGCGTGGGGCTATGACGGCCTCGAGCTGGCCTGCTGGGGCGATCACTTCGACGTGGACAAGGCCCTCGCCGATCCCGGCTACGTCAAAACGCGCTGGGATATCCTCAACAAGTACAATCTCAAGTGCTTCGCCATCAGCACGCACCTCGTCGGGCAGGCGGTCTGCGACAACATTGACGCGCGCCACAAGGGCATCCTGCCGCCGGATGTGTGGGGCGACGGCGACCCCGAGGGCGTACGCCAGCGCGCGGCCAAGAAAGTGATGGACACGGCGCGCGCCGCCGCCAAATTCGGCGTCACGCAGGTCAACGGCTTCACCGGCTCCAGCATCTGGCACATGGTGTACTCGTTCCCGCCGAACGACTGGAAGGCCGTCGAAGCGGGCTACGAGGATTTCGCCAGACGCTGGAACCCGATCATGGATGTGTTCGACCAAGAGGGCGTGAAGTGGGGGCTGGAAGTCCACCCGACCGAGATCGCCTACGACTTCGTCACGACCGAGAAGACGCTGGCCGCCATTGGCCGCCGCCCGGCCTTCGGCATCAACTTCGACCCCTCGCACTTTGCGCACCAGTCGCTCGACTCGGCGGCGTTCGTCGAGCAGTTCGCCGACCGCATCTATCACGTCCACGTCAAGGACAGCAAGAAGTACCTCAATGGCCGCCGGAGCATCCTCGGATCGCACCTGAACTTCGGCGATGGGCGGCGCGGCTGGGATTTCGTCTCGCCCGGCCATGGCGACGTGGACTTCGAGGCGCTGTTCCGCTCCCTCAACCGCATCGGCTACAAAGGCCCGCTCTCGGTGGAGTGGGAAGACAGCGGCATGGATCGCGAGTGGGGCGCGCAGGACGCGCTAAAGATGGTGCGGAGCAAGGACTTCGCGCCGTCGGCGGTCGCGTTTGACGCGGCGTTCGAGAGGAAATGAGCGACGAGGGCCGGGGCCGCAGCGACGTGGCGGTTCACCTCGCCTATGGCCGGGAGGGACTCACCGTGGAACTCCCCGGCCCGGTAGACGTGGCAGCGGCCCCACTCGTCCCCGGCCTGCCCGACGAAGCCGCCGCGCTCCGGGCAGCCTTGCGAGAACCGATCGGCTCGCGCCCGTTGGCGGCCCTCGTCAAGCCCGGCGACCGGGTGGTGATCGCCCACAGCGACATCACGCGCGCCACGCCCAACGACCGTATCCTGCCGGTGTTGCTGGCCGAACTCGAGGCGGCGGGCGTCGCACGGCCAGACATCACCTTGCTGAATGCGCTCGGCACGCACCGCCCGCAGACCGAGGCCGAGTTGCGCGGGATGCTGGGCGACGATGTGGTGGACAACTACCGCTGCCTCCAGCACGACGCCTTCGACGACGAGAACCTGGTCTCGCTCGGCGTCACCGCGCGCGGCCATCCGGTGCGCCTCAACCGCCGCTTGATGGAGGCCGAGGTCAAAGTCCTCGTCGGCTTCGTCGAGCCGCACTTCTTCGCCGGGTTCAGCGGCGGCCCCAAAGGCGTCCTGCCCGCACTCGCCGGGGCCGAGAGCGTGTTTACCAATCACGGGCGCGAGTTGATCGCGGACCCCAGCGCGACGTGGGGTGTCACCGAGGGCAACCCGATCTGGGAGGAGATGCGCGAAGCGGCTCTGCGCGTCGCACCCCTCTTTCTGCTCAACGTGACGCTGAACGCGCACAGGCAAATCACAGGTGTGTTCGCGGGCGGCTTGTTGCCGGCCCACGCCGCCGGGTGCGACTTCGTGCGCCAGCACGCCATGGTCAAAGTGAGTGCGCCGTACGATGTCGTCGTCACGACGAACAGCGGCTATCCGCTCGACCAGAATCTGTATCAGACGGTCAAGGGGATGAGCGCGGCGAGCCGCATCGTGCGGGTGGGTGGGAGCATCCTCATGGTTGCCGCGTGCGCCGACGGTTTGCCCGATCATGGCCAGTACGCTTCCCTGCTGGCCGAGGCCGGGTCGCCGCGCGGCGTGCTGGACATGCTGGCCCGTCCCGGTTTCTGCGCGCACGACCAATGGCAGATTCAGATTCAGGCGCAGATTCAACTCCGGGCCGACGTGTACGTGTACAGCGACGGCCTGACCGACGAGCAAATCCGGCGCGCGCTGTTCACGCCGTGCCGCGACCTCGCCGGGACGGTGGCCGCATTGCGATCCCAATACGGCCCGCGCGTCTGCGTGATGCCCGACGGCCCGCAGACGATTGCTCATCTCGAATCATTGAACTGACCGGGCCTTGCGCCCCGCCGCCTCGGCGGCGTGAGGCGCAGCCCATGACAAGGAGGACACTATGTCGGAAGCAGCTGGTTTCACCACCATGGCCGGGGCCAAGGCCGAAAAGCCCGCGCCCGAAATCGGCGTGGGGATGCTGGGCTACGCTTTCATGGGCAAAGCCCACTCCAACGCGTTCAAGAAAATTCCATATCTGATGTACCCGCCGCCCGCGATCCCCAAATTGATCGCCATCGCCGGGCGCGACGAGGCGGCGGCGAAGGAAGCAGCCCTGCGCTATGGCTACGAGGGCTACTACACCGACTGGCGGCAGATGCTCAAGGACGACCGCATCCAGTTGTTCGACAACGGTGGCCCCAACGACACGCACGCCGATCCCTGCATCGAGGCCGCCAAAGCGGGCAAGCACATCCTGTGCGAGAAGCCGCTCGCGCGCACGGCGAAGGAAGCTGCGGCGATGCTCGAGGCCGTGACCAAAGCAGGCGTCAAGCACGCCGTCGCCTTCAACTACCGCTTTGTCCCCGCCATCCGGCAGGCGAAGATGCTGATCGAGTCCGGCGCATTGGGGCAGATCTATCACTACCGTGCGGTTTACCTGCAAGAGTGGATCATGCCCCACTACAACGCGCCGCTCTGGTGGCGGATGGACAAGAAGGTGGCCGGAAGCGGCGCGCTCGGCGACCTCGGCGCGCACGTCATTGACCTCGGGCGGTTCCTCGTCGGCGAGTTCCGGAGCGTGAGCGCGCTGGCGCGCACGTTCATCAAAGAGCGCCCGCTGCCGGACGGCAAAGGCATGGGCAAGGTGGACGTGGACGATGCCTTCGTCGCGTCGGTCGAATTCGAGAATGGCGCGATCGGCACGGTGGAGGCGACGCGCTTCGCGGCGGGCCGCAAGAACTACAACTGCTTCGAGGTCAACGGCGAGAAGGGCAGCCTCCGCTTCAACCTCGAGCGCATGAACGAGATGGAAGTGTTCTGGGTGGGCGAAGCGCCGAAAGAAACGCAGGGCTTCCACGACGTGCTGGTGACCGAGGGCTATCACCCCTTCTGGTCGAACTGGTGGCCGCACGGGCACATCATCGGCTGGGAGCACACCTTCGTCCACGAGATCACACACCTGCTCGACGCCATCGTGAACACGAAAGACGTGACCCCCTATGGCGCGACGTTCGAGGACGGCTACAAGAACGCCGTCATCTGCGACGCGATCCTGCAGTCGGCGGAGAGCGGCCAGCGGGTGATGATTAAATACTGAGTCGGCAGCGGATCACTGAACGGATGTAGCGGATGGGGACATCCGTGTCCGTCACATCCGATACACAATCTGTTGCTACGGGAGACATGCTATGCCTTTGGTAGACTTGCGCCCGCAAGCCACTCGCCGTACGCCCGACGAGATGCTTGCGCACCTGAAGTCGTTTGAGTTGGCGTTGAAATTCTCTGCGGGCGTGTGGTTCTTCTCGCCGCCACAGTCGCGCTTTCACGACCGCTACAAGCCCGTGATTGACATCCCGGCCCGGCTGGACATCGCCGCGACCCTCAAAGAGTATGGTCTCTCGGCGATGGAGGCCCACTACCCGAACGAAATCAACGAAGACAATCTCGACCTGTGGAAGCAGTTCACGCGCGACACGGGCATCCGCCTGCTCACCGTGATCCCGCTGTTGTTCTGGGATGCGGATTACGAGTGGGGCAGCCTTTCGTCCCCGATTGAGCCCATCCGCCACGGGGCGATTGAGCGGACGAAGAACGCGCTGCGGCTGAACAAAGAATTCGACACCGACTTCGCCGTCGTGTGGCCGGGGATTGACGGCTACGAAAACGCCTTCGGCATGGATTTGGTCGCCGCACGGGATCGCTTCGCCGCCGGGCTGGCCGAGGCGATGGACGCGGTGCCGGGTGTGCGTATCGCCTTCGAGCCCAAGCCCTACGAGCCGCGCGGCCACATCCTGTACGGCCTCACCTCGGAGGGCATCCTGCTCGGGATGAAAGTCGAGGGGATGCTGAAGCATCTGGAAAACCGCAAACTGCTGAGCGAGAGCCACGCGCTCGTCGGTCTGAACCCCGAAGTTGGGCACATGCTCATGGGATACGAAGACCTGCCGTACGCCTACAGCCTGGTAATGGAATACGGGCGGCTCGCGCACACGCACTGGAACAGCCAACCGCTCGGCAACTACGATCAGGATTTGAACGTCGGCGTGATTTCGCCCGAGGCGGCGGAAGCCACGCTGTACGCGATGAAGATGTACGGCTATCGCGGCTACTTCGGCATTGACATCAACCCGGAGCGGGTGCCGGTAGAGGTGGGTTTGAAGAACAGCATGGACGCCCTGCGCGCCGCGTACGACCGCATCGACAGCCTCGACCACGAGGCGATCCTGTACGCGACCCATCACCCGGACAAAGCGCGCGGCTGGCTCGAGGCCTACCTCATCCGCACCCGCGCGCCCCGGCCCGACAGACTGCCGCCCCTGCCGGCCTTGAAATAGAGATGAGAGATTGGAGATTGGTGAAGCAATCTCTATGCTCGCATGGAACAAACCCTAACATTGGGGTGAGCCTATGACTATGCTTCTCGGCATTGACATCGGCACCACGGGCGCAAAGACGTTGCTCTGCGATGAGAACGGAAAAGTGTTGGCGACGGCCACCGCCGAGTACCCGCTCCATACGCCATTCCCGCTGTGGAGCGAGCAGAACCCGGCGGACTGGTGGCGCGGCGCGCGTGAATCGATTCGCGCGGTGATCGCGCAAGCGGGCGTGGATGGCAGGACGGTGGCGGGGCTGGGCCTCACCGGCCAGATGCACGGCGCGGTCTTCCTCGACAAGAACGCCGAGGTGATTCGGCCCGCGCTCCTGTGGAACGATCAACGCACCGCCGCCGAATGCGAGGAGATCACGCGGCGCGTCGGCGCAGCCCGGCTGATCGAGATCGCGGGCAACCCGGCCCTCACCGGCTTTCAGGCCCCCAAGATTCTGTGGCTCCACAATCACGAACCGGAGAACTACGCGCGCCTCGCACAAGTGCTCCTGCCCAAAGATTACATCCGATTCCGGCTCACAGGCGAGCGCGCGACGGATGCCTCCGATGCCGCCGGGACGTTATTGCTCGATCTGCGCCAGCGTGACTACAGCGACACGATCCTGGACAAACTCGAGATTCGACGCGAATGGCTGCCGCGTGTGGTGGAAGGCCCGGACGTGACGGGCAGCCTCCTGCCCGAGGTGGCCGCCGAGTTGGGCCTGCCCGCCGGGTTGCCTGTGATCGCGGGCGGCGGCGACAACGCCGCGGCGGCGGTTGGTACGGGCGTGGTGCGCACGGGTGTGGTCAGCAGCAGCATCGGCACGAGCGGCGTCCTCTTCGCTCACTCCGACAACATCGCGCTCGATCCGCAGGGCCGCCTGCACACCTTCTGCCATGCCGTCCCTCAAAAGTATCACATGATGGCGGTGACGCTCTCGGCGGGCGGCGCGTTCCGCTGGCTCCGAGACGTTTTGGAATTCCGGCATGCAGATTTCGGAATGCGGAATGCCGATCTGCGTTTCCCCTATGACCAACTCACGGCAATGGCGGCAGCTGTCCCGCCGGGCGCAGAAGGCTTGTTATTCTTGCCGTATCTCACTGGGGAGCGCACTCCGCATCTCGATCCGCTCGCGCGCGGCGCGTTCGTGGGGCTGACCGCGCGCCATACCACGGCGCACTTGATCCGCGCGGTGATGGAAGGCGTGGTGTACTCGTTGCGCGACGGGTTGGACATTATGCGCGGACTGAACGTGCCGATTGAGCAAATCCGCGCGACGGGCGGCGGCGCGCGCAGCGCGTTGTGGCGGCAGATGCAGGCCGACATCTACGGCGCGGAAGTGGTCACACTCAGCGCAGAAGAAGGCCCGGCTTATGGCGCGGCCCTGTTGGCCGGAGTCGGCATGGGGCAGTTTGCGAGCGTGGCAGATGCGGTTGACCAGTGCGTATCCATCGCGGGTCGCACGCCATCCGATCCGACGACTCAACCGCGCTACGAAAAAGCCTATGTGATCTATTGCGAGTTGTACGGCATGCTGCGACCGAGCATGCATCAACTGGCAGGGCTGTGAGAGAGTTTGTCACTCTGAGCGAAGCGAAGAGTCTCTCCGATTGGCCCGGAGATGCTTCGCTTTGCTCAGCATGACATGCGTCACGCTATCCGCGATTGAGAATTGCCGTGCCTTCTCTATTCGATCTCTCCGGCCAGAAAGCCTTCGTTACGGGCGGCAGCGGCGCGTTGAGGCGCGCTGGCCGAGGCGATCATGCCTCAACTTAATCATGATCCACTCTTCGTCGCCGCCGTCGTCGCGCTGCTGGGCGTCATGATCGGCGTGACCAAGGGCGGCTTCAATGTGCTGGGTGCGCTGCTCACCCCACTGCTCAGCCTCGTCCTGCCGGTTTCGCTGGCGGTGGGCGTGCTCCTGCCGATGCTGATTGCGGGCGACGCCTTTGCAGTGTACTCGTACTGGCAGGAATGGGACGGCAAACTCGTGCGGCGGATGTTGCCCACGGGAGTGATCGGCGCGCTCGCCGGCACATTCCTGCTGGCCGAGCTCTCGCCGAACGCGCTGCGGGTCGTGCTGGCGATCTTCGTGCTGCTCATCGTCGCCTACAAATTCATCAGCGACCGCATCTCGCAATGGCGCTACCAGCCGCAAGCCTGGCACGCTCCCGCCGCCGGGGCGCTGGCCGGGCTGGCTTCCGGCATGTTCAACAACGGCGGCCCGGCCTTCAACTCGTATCTGCTCCTGCAGAAATATCAGCCCCGCCCCTTTATCGCCACCACGGCCCTCTTCTTCGCGCTGCTCAATTTGCTCAAAGTGCCGGGCTTCCTGTATACAGGCGTTCTGAACGTGCCCCTGCTATTGTCGCTGTGGTGGGTGTTCCTGTTCATCCCGCTTGGCATCGTGGCCGCCCGCTGGTTGGTCACGCGCCTGAACCAGCAAGCCTTTGAGTGGATTGTGATCGGGCTGTTGATTCTCGCCAGCGCCCTTTTGCTCTGGCAGAGCCGGTAAATCAATGCTCAATGCACAATGCGCAATTCACAATGTGAAGCGGGTTGTGCACTGAGTATTGCGAATTGTGCATTTGAGGAAGAGATATGCCCCTCTTGTTCAATCGCCACTTCACCCCCGATGACCTCCGCCGCCTCACCGGTACGATGGATCAACTCGCGGGCGTCCGCCTCGTCGAGTACGCGGACGGGAAAGCGCGCGGCCTGCGCGCCGCCGAGGTCTGGACGGGCAGCGGCTTCCGGTTCACTGTGTGGCTGGATCGCGGCATGGACATCGGCCCAGCGGAGTTCGCGGGCAAGCCGCTCGCCTGGCTGCATCCCGCGCTCGGCACGCCGGGGCAGTTCGAGCCGGAGCAGTCCGGCTGGGTGCGCACATTCGGTGGGGGGCTGATGACGACGTGTGGCCTCACCTTCTTCGGACAGCCAGAGCAGGATGGCGCGGAGTCGCTTGGATTGCACGGGCGCATCTCACATATTCCGGCGCAGAACGTGCGCGTGACGACGGAATGGCAGGGAGATGATTACGTGTTGGTGATCGAGGGCGAGGTGCGGCAGTCGGTGCTGTTTGGCGAGAACTTCCTGCTCACGCGGCGCATCACGACCCGGCTAGGGGCGACCTCCTTTCGCGTCGAAGATTGCGTCCACAACGACGGTTTCCGCGCCACGCCGCACATGCTGCTCTATCACTGCAACTTCGGCTTTCCAGTCGTCAGCCCGGACAGCGAGTTGATCGTCAATAGCGAGGCCGTGCGTCCCCGCGACGCCGCCGCCGAACGCGGAATGGTCACCCACACTCGGTTCGACCCGCCGACCCCCGACTACGCCGAGCAGGTCTTCTTCCATCATCCCCGTGCCGACGAGGCTGGATACGTGACAGCCTCGATCGTCAATCGGCCGCTGGACCTCGGCGCGTTCGTCCGCTACCGCGCGGCGCAGCTCCCCGCGCTGGCGCAGTGGAAGATGATGGGCGCGGGCGATTACGTGTGCGCGCTCGAGCCGGCGACCAACCACGAGACGCCACGCGCGAAACTCCGCGAGCAGGGCCGACTCAAGATGCTCGCGCCGGGGGAACAGGTCAATTACGTGCTGGAAATGGGCGTAAACACTGCCGCCAACGGCTGATCCATTGCCCGACCGCCGTTGCGCAAGTAATTAATGGCATGGGATCGAAGGGTGGCGCGTTGCTTCATTGCTGAAGTACGTTTCCGCCCAGCGCCCTCCAAACCGGACGGGCCACTTGTCGCGGCATCCGGCTTTCCCACATAGCGCTTTAAGAACTGACAAAGTGATGATGGGTCATGTGGCACGAACGGCAGAGCAACTTGGTTCGTTGCTCGAAGCCCGATTGGGCCACATGCCCCCATCCTTTCTTGACCCGTTCTGCTTTGACTAATCGGTTAGGATGATGCACGTAGAGCGTTACGCCTGTTGCACCACAGTGCTCACAACTTAAGTTGGCTTTGGCTTGCGTCTCCAACTTCTTGTGCTGGCTGCGCCCCGTAGCCCAGCCGGTGTTCAGATAGGCGTGTTGGTCTTGGACTGTCTTCGCCCGATTTGAACCCAGTTGCAAGCGGAGGGGACTTTATGCCAGATGAAGAGGCGGTTGTCCGGTGCGAGTGGTTTTCCGGGGAGGGGCGTGAACCACCCCTTGCAGCCGGTCTTGGGGTCTCTGGCGTAATAGTCACGCATCATCTTGGCAATCGAACATCGATGTCGTTTGCCGGGATAGTGAGCGACTCGCCAGTAGATGACCATCGACAGTTTGCCGCCGACAACCGCGAAGTTATGGGCATAGCGGTGGAGTTCGTCCAGCCCCAGGCCACGGCATTCACATTGCGAAAGACATCGTATTCGGGAGCTTGCGAATAGCGCGTGGCTTGTTGCACTTTGGCGACCACATTGCGGACGGCATCTTTGGGGATGCCCAGATGTACCCAGCCGGCGGAACGCCCCTCCGCCCAGTCGCGCTCGGCGCTCCCGGTTCCGCCCACCCCGCTCGTGGGCCGCGAAACGGAACTGGCCGAGATCACCCGCCTGCTTCAAGACCCACCGTGCCGCCTGCTCACCCTCACCGGGCCGGGCGGCATCGGCAAGACGCGCCTAGCGCTTGAAGTGGACTTGGAACGGGAAGTGGGGGCCTTCTTGCAGGCGTGCGTGCCAGGCTTCAGCCCTGCCCCGACTGATTTTTCGCACGGCTCAGGCCGTCAATAGCGGGCATGGCTGGATCGAGATCCGCACCCTGACCACGAGTAGTTTGTTGAATGAGACCTGCGACTGGCCGGGCATGGCGCAGGTGTTCAAACTGGAACGGAACAGCCAAATTGTGGCCCGCGGCCAGACGCGTGCGGAAGTGGTCTAGGGCATCACCAGCCTGAGCGCCGCCGAAGCCGGGCCCGCGCGGCTCCTGGAGATTGTGCGCGGGCATAGGGTCAGGCGAATGGTCTGCATTATCGGCAGGATGTCACTCTGAAAGAAGATGCCGGACGCACCCAGGATTGGACGGTGGCTCATGCCCTGGCAATCCTGAACCGGCGAAGCCGTGGTCTTGGCCCTGTTGTTGCGCGGGGGCAAGACGAATGCGGCTCACGAGCGGCGCTACTATGCGGCTCATCCCGATGAGGCGCTTAGCCTGCTTTTGACGGCCCCGGCTTGAAAATGGAAAAGCCCCGGCGTTTCGGTACGTCTTGCTTGCATCTCGCGCAATTGCGCTTCACAATAACTCTGTGCTGTTTGAACTCTTGCGATGTTCTTGACATTTTAGAACTTATGTTCTATTCTATTCAACAACAATGCAAATAACTACGCCAACGGAATTCATTGGCAGTTGAACTGCGAAAAGAAACAAGCCTGAGCCACAAGGACACGGCCATGAAAAAGGCCAACCCATCACCAAGCCAAACAGAAAGCGATCTGCCGCTCAAACTGGCTGTGCCCGCGCGCCGGGCACTGGCTGGGGCTGGCATTGTGCGACTCGAACAACTCGCCAAACTCAGCGAGGCCGAAGTCAAGCAGCTACATGGCATAGGGCCAAAGGCGCTCGATCTGCTCCGGCGCGCCCTGGCTGCCAAAGACCTGTCATTCAAGGTCAGCACCCCGAGATAGCTTCGAGGAGATGAAAACAGCCATGCAAAAAATCACCACCTTCTTAATGTTCGATGGCAACGCCGAAGAAGCGATGAATTTCTATGTCGCTCTATTCAGGGATTCAAAAATCATCCACATCACGCGCTACGGCCCAAACCAGGCTGGCGCTGAGGGGACTGTGATGCATGCGCTCTTCTCACTGAATGGGCAGGAGTTCATGTGCATCGACAGCAATGTCAAGCACAACTTTTCGTTCACGCCCGCCATATCGCTCTATGTGGTCTGTGACACAGAGGACGAAATTGATGAATTGTTTGAGAAACTGTCTGAGCATGGACAGGTCATGATGCCGTTGTCACGATATCCGTTCAGCGACAAGTTTGCTTGGCTTTCCGACAAGTACGGCGTTTCCTGGCAGTTAAGCCTTGTGAGGAAGTAGAGTCGGTGTTTTGCATATTGACCAATACAACCTTGCAGAGTGAATATGTCCACACAAATTCAAACTGATCACTTCACCAAGGCGTTGTACGCATTGCTCGACGAGGCGTTCGACAACGTGCACGGTTTCTTCTTGGACAAAGGCACTTCCCTGTTCGAGACGCTGGCGACGATCTCAGCCGAGGAAGCGTCTATCCCGGTCGGCGGCAAGTGCGCGACGTTGGCGGCGCAGGTGAAGCATGTGGCGTTTTATCTGGATGTGCTCGAACGCAACGTGCGATCTGGCACGTACGAACGCGTAGATTGGGGTGAAATCTGGCGCACCACGAAGGAAGTGACCCCGAGCGAGTGGGAAGCACTGAAGATAGGGCTACGCGAGAGTTACGATCGCATCAAGGCGCTCATTCGTGACTCGCAAGAATGGCCGGACGAGTCGCAGATCGGCGGCGCAATCGCGACCGTCGTCCATACTGCGTATCACCTGGGCGAAATTCGGCAGGCGTTGTGCACGATCAAGTAAAGGAGAAACAAGCTATGAGCGGAGTACGAGTCCTGGTTGGCACGCGCAAAGG
>Ga0209002_10004141_pt1 | contig 11454 bp, 11 predicted proteins | sample Rifsed16ft2_FD_184010 | JGI IMG/M metagenome (GOLD analysis project Ga0209002, IMG submission 184010) | Soil microbial communities from Rifle, Colorado, USA - sediment 16ft 2 (version 2) | ecosystem: Environmental > Terrestrial > Deep subsurface > Rock core/Sediment | place: Rifle, Colorado...
GGAAAAGGTCCGAGCCGAGATTGACGCAGAACGAGAACGATTCGAAAAACTCCGCGAGGAAATCGAGAGTCGGAAGGGAGAGCTCTCAACCAAGGACGCACAGCTCGTGAGCTGGGAGAAGGATCTCGCGGCAGCTATGGAATCGCTCTCGAAGGAGCGGTCCGGCCTTTCCGCGCGAGAAGAATCGCTCCGGGAGAAGACGAAACAGCTCGACGTTCGACAAGCGAGCCTTCAATCTCTGTCCGCCCACCTTGATGCAAGCACGAGGGAAATTGAGCAGGCCTCTGGCCAGGCCAGGTCCATCCGGGCGGAGGCAGACGTCGCGACGCAGGATGCCCGGCTCCGCGCCGTGGAACTCGACAAAAACCACAAGTTTCTCCAGAAGAGGGCTCTCGAGATGATTGAGAAAGAGGAGCGGGTCCGAGTGCGCGAGGAGATGATCAAGGAACGGGCAGGGGGCCTGGACACTCGCGCCGAGATTATGGACCTGAAGGATCGTCAGTTCGAGTCGGATCGCGAGGAGATCGAACGAGAGTGGGCTCGTCTCCTGCAGGAGCTCGAACGATTCTCCGGACAACGACATGCGGTGGCGCAAACGGGAGCGGGAAGTCGACCCGACCTGAGTGCCTGGAAAGAGGCGGTCAGCGCGCAGTTCCGACTGTTGCAGAACCGCCTTGCGGAGCTTCTCGATCACGAGGAAGAACTTTGACCCCGGGGAAAGCCCCTCGCCTAGAATTGAGGGGGCGCACCATCCAAAGATTGTCTGGGGCCTCCATGGGCATCTTGCATGGCTCGTCCTCCAAGGGCAATCCGGGGCCGTCCTCTCAGGTCCTGAGAACCAGTCGAGAAACGACGTTAGCCCGAGCGTCCGTTGTGATGCCGATGATTCGCGAGCGGGTCGATCGCCTGCTGGCTCGCCTTTCGCGGGAGCCGCAGTTCTCCACACAGGGGTCGGACCCTGTTCATCGACCTCGAGCGGCGGGAGGACCGGGAGGCCTACACGCCGAAACACGTAATCGACGTATTCCTCGGGGGCCGCTGGGGTGAACATGTTCTACTTCGCGAACCTGCTCGACCCTCCTCAGACCCGATGAGCCCGGTGACGCCCGTAATCTACGGCGCTGGAATCGCGACGGGGATCATCCCGCGCGCGTTCCGGGGGAACCTTCCCTCGTGATCCCCGGACAGCCGGATCCTCCTCGACTCGAACGCGGGCGACTACGTCCCCTCGTTCCTCAAGCTCAACGGGATCGACCATCTCATTACTTACGGCGGCGCACCGAGACTCACGCTCCTCTCGATCACGGGCGGCCAGGTCGTGACGATCGACGGAAGCCGCAGGATCGTCGATGTCGTACCGTGAACCAATGCTCTTTCGACTAGGGCATCAGCCTCGCAGTTAATTGGATGCGTGGGCCAGGATTCGACAGGGTTTGAGAGTTAGTGCATCCGCCCCGCTCGCAGGTGGGAAGTGTGCCGTCAACCAGCAGCGCGCGCTCCGGGGGAGGGGGGGCGACCCGCACACGTGAGGCTGCCGCGGATCTGGGCTCCCATGACCGCGTGACCCTTCAATAATTCAGGGTCGGGCTTTCGGGGAAGTGACGGACATTCCTCGTGACGACTCGAAGGTCGCCTCGTGCCTTCGCAAACCCTGCGACGAATGCGTCGATCCACCCGGGAAAAATGCCTCGGAGGAACAGCCGCCGCGCGAGGGCGGCAGCCGCCCGAGCGTCGCTCATTCGGAAGTCGTCCAGAATGGCGGCCCGATCCAGCGTGGCCAGGTCCGCTTGCGGGTCGCGGGAGCCCGCCAGGTACTCGGCCACCAGAACACTCGGAACGAGTGCGCCCTCCCCGTCCTGGACCAGCCGTTCCAGCAGGTCGACAGCCCCCGCATGCCCTCGACGGATATCGGACAGGAATGAGCTGTCGAGGACCACGGTCACGCTTTCTGCCCCCGACGAGCGCGTTCGCCCAGGAGCCGTTGCAGTCGCTTGCGATCGGTCTCCGCGCCCGTGCGGTGGATCAACGTATCGTCCCATCCAGGGATGCGTGGTCCGAGCTTGAGGAGCGCCTTAAGATCCTTTTTCGCGGCCAGCCGCCGGACGACGTCGCTGAACGACTCCCCGGGAGCCTTCAGGGCGGACAGCGTCGTGTACGCATCGTCGCTGAGTTGCACCTGTTTCGGCATGGAATCAATACATATGTATTGCTTACTCTCTATTTATAGCCTTTGAGTCGGGGCCGAGCGGTCGTCCGAAATCCATACCCAGCGTCCTTGGCCGATTTCGACCCGAGGGGAAAAGCGAATACCCTCGTGGGGTTCAGCGCATCCACCCACAAGGCGGGCCGAGTGAAGACTGCTCTCGCCTACAGAATGGGGCGAATTCGAATGCGTGGGCCAGGATTCGAACCTGGGGACCCCTTCGGGAAGGGATCTTGAGTCCCTCGCCTTTGACCGGGCTTGGCTACCCACGCGCGAGCCGCAGAGAGGCCCGTCGCCGTAAAACCTTTGGCGTGCCTCTCCGGGTGCGGGCCGCTGGCAAAGTCTTTTTCTGTCGACGACCCGTCCCGCGGTCGAGAGCGACTGTCATGGCGAAGTACTTCACGAGTGCGTTTTTCAATGAGGTGGCGAATCGCCTCAATGCGGATCCCGAATGGTCGAAGAAGGCCGCGACCGTCAGCGCGAAAATCGTCTTGACGTGCACCGATCGAAACGCTTCCTTCTTGATCGATATCCGCAATGGGACGGTCTCGTCGATCGAGTCGGCCCCGGATGTCCCCGCCGATTTCAAGTTCGAGGGGACCTACGACGCGTGGACCTCGCTGGGAAGGGGGGAGAAGGACTTTCAAAGTCTCGTGTTGGGCGGTAGGGTCCGGTTCCGCGGTTCGATGCCGAAGATCATGGCCCTGATGGGCCAACTGAACCGGATCACCCAGATTGCTCGGGAGACTCCGAAGGAGTTCTGACGGCGCGACGAAACACCGCGGCCGCGACGATCACGCTAACGAGTTCGAGTCCGCCGAGAATTGCTCCCGTCGCGACGAAGACGGGAGTCCACGGAGCCGGACCCATGGAGACGTTGTCCGGACCCGGGGCGAGAAAATGGCCTTGAACCCCGTACGCAAAGGCGGCGGCCATCGCTACCGCGAGAAGCCCGGACGCAAGAGGCCGATTGAACCGGAGGATCGGCAAGGTCGTGACCGGCGCGATCAGGATCACCGCGAGGATGAACGCAGTGTCCGCGGGACCGGGAAGGATCTGCAGGGCGAGGTGGGCGACGGTGTGGACTAGGACCACGATCAGGTGAGCGAACACGAGGGCGATGAAGAGCCCCTCGAGACGGTTCACGCGCTCACGCCCCGTCGTCTCGGAAAGCCCTCGGCCCGCCACGTGGCGACGACCTGTTCAACGCCCTCCGCGATCGTGGGGTAGGACGGCCTCCAGGGGAAGTCCGCGCGAAATCGTGCGTTCGAAGTCGGGAACGACGTCGAGAGGAGATCCGACGCGTATCGGCCGAGAACCAGGCGGGCCACCCATCGCGGCAGATGCCGCGGAGGCCGGGTGCCGAGCTTGTTCGCGAGCGTCCCCAGGTATTCGGATATTGCGACCGGCCGATCGTCGACGACGTGCCACGCGCCGGACCTCGGTTCTTCGGACGCGATTGCAAAGGCGGTCGCCGCATCGTCCGCGTGGAGGAGCGACCACACGGCGCTCCCGTCGCCCACGAGGGCGGGGCGCCCCCGCCAGAGAGATTCTCCGAGAATCCGCGTGTGCCATGCGTCGGCGGAGTAGAAGTTGCCGCATCGGAGTACGACCGCCCGGAATCCATGCTCTTCACCCGCCTCGAGGGCAATCTCCTCGCCATTGAGGGACGATGCGAGGATCGGATCCGCGGCGGGTGGTGCGGTTTCGTCGAAGGGCATCCCGTTGGGCCCTCGCACGGCCCATACGACGCTCTGCTGAATGTACGTGTCCACGCCGACCCGCGCTGCCGCGGCCGTGAGACTGCGGGTGCCCTCCCGTCGGAGCCGATCGTTCATTGCCCAGTCCCGCAGGCCTGTGCGCAGCTTCGTCGGGATCGCGGTCGCGGCATGGACAATCACGTCGCAGCCTGCCGCCGCCTTCGTCACGGCGTCCGCGTCGAACAGGTCCGCCCGCGTCGGTTCTCCCCCGTGGGAACGGACGACCGAATCGCCGTCGTCCGTCCGGACGAGTCCGATGGCCACATGGCCCCGTGCCGTGAGCTGCCGGAGCAGACGCCGCCCGAGGACTCCCGTCGCACCCGCGACGAAGACGCGCATCCCGTGGGGATGTCACTCAAACGATTAAATATCGCCGGATTCATCGTCATGGACGAGAGCGAGGGCGGGGCAGGGACGATGGTCGACTTCGAGCTCACCGACGAGCAGCGGCTCATGCAAAAGACGGCCCACGAGTTCGCGGAGCGGGAGATGCGGCCCGTGGCCCTCGAATACGACAAGAAGGGCACCGTTCCCTGGGACGTCATCAAGAAGGCTCACGCCCTCGGCCTGGACACCGCGTTCATTCCCGAAGCCTATGGGGGCGGCGGAATCGACTCCACCCTCACGCACGTGATCGTGACGGAGGAACTGAACTGGGGCTGCGCGGGCATGGCGACCGGGCTGATCGGCGCAGGACTCGCCTATCTGCCGATCATCCACATGGGGACGGAGGACCAGAAGAAGCGGTTCCTCACGCGGTTCACCGGCCCCGAAGCACGCCTCGGGGCGCTCTGCCTCACGGAGCCCGACGCGGGCTCGGATGTGGCGAACATCTCGACGAGCGCGAGGAAGGAGGGAACGCACTGGGTTTTGAACGGGGTGAAGCGCTTCATCACGAACGGCGGGATCGCGGACATCCACGTCGTCTTCGCTACGGTCGACAAGAGCCTCGGCTACTTCGGGATCCGCGGGTTCGTGGTCGAGAATGGGACCCCGGGACTGAAAGGCGGGAAGGTGGAGGACAAGATGGGCGTCCGGGCCAGTCATACGGCGGAAGTCATCCTGGACGACTGCCGAATCCCGGCGGGGAACATGCTCGGCGCGGATGAGAAGACCGCCTTCTATGGAGCGATGAAGACCCTCGAGTCCTCCCGACCGCTCGTCGCGGCCGGAGCCGTCGGAATCGCCCGCGCCGCGTACGAATACGCGCTCGACTACGCGCGGAAACGGAAGGCGTTCGGCTCCCCCATCGCGAAGAAACAGGGGATCGCGTTCATGCTCGCGGACATGAAGACGAAGGTCGACGCGGCCCGGCTCCTGACGTGGCGCGCGGCATCGATGCTCGACCGCGGAATGCCGATGAACAAGGAGGCGAGCATGGCGAAACTGTTCGCCGCCGACATAGCGATGGAGGTCACGACGGACGCGGTCCAGATCCTCGGTGGCGCGGGCTACATGAAGGACGAGCCCGTCGAGAAATGGATGCGGGATGCGAAGATCTTCCAGATCTGGGAAGGGACGTCGCAAATCCAGCGCGTCGTGATCTCTCGCGAGGAGATTGGCGAACTCTAAGCCTTCGGGGCGACGGCCTTCACGGTCGGTTGCTCGACCAGCGATTGGACGAGCTTCCGGTGCTCCCGAACGAGATCCAGGTACTCCTCGAACTCCTTGTCGCCCATCGTGAGGAACTGCGCATAGTGGGCCATCTCCTGACGGACGAAGAATTCGACGTCCTCGATCGCCGCGATCTTCTCGTTCCAGCCTTCCTTTTCCCCGAGGACCGCCATGCGCTTCTCGATCTCGACGATCCGCGAGATCACCTCCGGATCCACGCGGACGCTGAAGCCCGCCTTCGCGAGGCCCTGGATCGCCTCCAAGGTTTTGGCCTCTGCGACGGCCTGGGGCTGTCCCTCGCCGTGGGAGAGGTTGAACACCTCCGCGGTCGCCCGATAATACGTCTCGATGAAGTGGTCGACCCGCTCTTCGCGAGCCACTTCGACGAGATCCGCGTCTCGCATCTTGCGAATGTGATGGTAGATCGCCTGAGGAGTGAGATTCAAATCGGATGCAATCTGGCTCACGGCCATCTCCTTCGCCCGAAGCAGGTATACGATCCGCCGCCGGGTTTCGTCGGCAAGGAGCTGAAACGCTTCGGGCTTTCGAATGGTCTTGAAGGCCTTCATTTGGGACCCTCAGAACAATGTATGTTTGTGGATGTTTATAAGCGTTTCTATAATTAAAACAAAGGCTTTATTAACAATGACTACAGTCACACAAACATGGAGTATAACAAGGAAAACGTGCGATTTGTAGAGTGCATCGAGACCGACAACCCCCTGCGGCAGGGCCCGGTCCCGGCGGCTTCCTGGATACCGACGATCCCGGAGCTCCCGGCGCTGAGGTTGCTTCGATGAGCCCCCCCTACTCGGACGTGGTCCGGCCAGAGCCAATGCGCCGGAACTTGAGCGACGCGGACCGCTATGTCCGCTGGGAATACGGCGCCCCGGATGCGACCTGGCTTCTCTGGGCACACCAGGCGCCCCATGAGGCCGACCCGCCCTGCGAAACCCCGTCCAACGAGGGATTGCTTCGCCGTCTCACCCAGGCGCTCGCCTCCTTTCTCTTCTAGACGACGTGTCCCTTCCCGGTCCTCGATCGGGCGAGCCTCCCTTCCAATCTCGCGCCTTTTCGCCGCCATTCGGATCTCGAGTCGTTGTCAGCGGCTCCCGAATCAGTGTTCGATCTAGGTGGGTGCGGCCGCCGCTGGCCTGGCCCGTAGCAGGAGCGGTAGGGTTCCTAGCCAAGCGATCTCAAGGACGAGGGAGACGACAGCGGGGAGGGTCGCGTCCGGTCCGAAGATGGAAAAGGCAAGGACGACGGTCAAGCCGAGATTCTTGAAGGACGAGAACGCGGTGGCCGCGACCTGTTCCGCCCGGCGCAGGCGAAGGGCTCGCGAGACGACGAGGATACCGCTCCCGAGGGCGAAGGTCCGGACGAAAGAAAGCACGGCGAGGGAGATCAAGAGGTCCGTTCGACTCAGAAGTGTGGCCCGGGTCGAACCGACGATCGCAATGACGAGCACGCAGAACGACACGCACACGGCCGAGACGCGGAAGCTCTCGACCTTTCGCCATCGTCGCAGGGGCCGGGAGACCAGGATTGGCAGTCCGATAAGCAGGGCCGTCTGGAAGACGAGGTCCTGCAGGGGCACCGATTGGTGTGTGAACGCGTACGTGATCGCCGGGACCAGGAGGAGACCGAGAAGGTACAGGATGGCGAGAGAAATCAGGGTCCTGCGCGTGTCGCCCTTGAGGTACGAGGTGATCGGCACGACCGCAATCGCAGGAGGAACGGCGGCGATGAGCACCCATCCGTCGTGGATCGCCGGCTCCGGCGCAACGGCCGCGAAAGCAAGGACGAGTCCCCCGAGTACCCCGTAGCTGGTTCCCAGGGCGAGGAGGAACCACCGAATCTCCGCACGAGGAGAGATGCCGATGAACGAGATCTCCGTCAACGCGAATGTCGTCGCGACGACCAGCATGACTTGAGAAATCTCCCGCGCGTAGGCCGGGAAGCCACCCGTGAGGAGCCCGATCAAGAGGCCGGAAGCGACCATCGTCGGGAAGCTCCGCCACGGCCGAAACACGCACGGCCGAGAACCGAGGCCCGCCAAAAGGCTGCCGCATCAGAGGGTCGTGAGCAGTCCGCCGAGAATCGCGAGGCCGATCGCAAGCTTTTGCTTGAACGTGAGTCGCTCGTCCATCCAGAATCGGCGGACGAGGATGGCGACGACCGGGTACGCGGTCGTGAGCGGGACCACGATTGCCACGGGACCGAGGCCGATGGCGAGGAAGATCGTCACGCCCGCGACACCGAACAAGCCAAGGGATGGGATGGCTTCGCGGATCGCGGCCCGATCCCAGGTTCGCTTGTCCGCCATCCCGCGCGCCGCGACGAGGAGATAGAGCGGAGTCGACACGGCGACGTAGATGCCTGCGTTGCCTGCGAAACCGACGGCTTCAATCGCCAACTTCTCCACGATGCCCCAAACGCCCCAACAGAAGACCGCCAAACTTCTCCCTCCTCTCGTATGGCTTAGAGGAAGTTTTAAACCCGCGACTCAAGAAACGCTAGGCGTCCTCTCGGGACAAGCGAGGAATCAAATCACGATTGATTTTTGACGCGCCAAGTATTAAGTCGGGGTGACTTGTGGATGTTTTGTAATGCCTCTGTCCCTCAGAGAGGACTCTCATGCCGTCGCTTCGTCAGTCGCGACGCTCTTCACCCTCGTGATCGTCCTTCTTCTCCTTCAGGCTTCCGTCATCGGCACGATTCCCACGAAACAGTACGAGGCGGAACGTCTCACGAGTTTGAACGCGATCGCCGCCTTCGACCGGCTTCGCTCCATGGCGGCCGCCGTGGCCGCCGTAGACGATCAGTTCTCGGTCTCCTTCCCCCTCGGCACTCCGGCCGTCTCGCCGTTCGCCGTGCCCAGTTTCGGCACCCTCCGGTTCGATCCGACGGAGGTGGCCCACTCGAACGCCTCGTTCCAATTCGTGCCTCGCCTCTTCGACGCCCGGCTGACGAAGATCGATCAGGACGTGATCCTCGCGATCGACAGCTCGGGCTCGATGTTGTGGAACGATCCGACCCGCCTCCGGATCTCTGGCGCGAAGGACTACTTGACCCACCTCACGTGCCCCGACCGGGTGGCGATCGTCGACTTCGACAGTGATGCGCACCTCACGAAAGCAAACGTCGGGGGAGCGCAGCACCACCTCTATCTCTCGGGCCATAACTGCCAACCCGGCTACACGGAGGTAGAGACGGATCTCGACACGATCGACCAAAGCGGCGCCACGAACTACGGGGCAGCCCTCAAGGTCGCGAACGACGAGCTCATCACCTACGGGGATGTGAGCCACGCCTGGGCGGTCATCCTCCTGACGGACGGACAGAACACCGTCAGCGGGGCCGACGCGCTCGCCGTATCTGAGGCGAGCCGGGCGGCCGCGAGCGGGATTACGATCTACACGATCGGACTCGGTCCGGACGTGAACCCGGCGCTCCTCACGCAAATCGCACAAACGACCGGCGGAAGCTACTTCGCGGCCCCAGACGCGGAATCGATTCGGTGGATCTACTTTGAGATTGCGATGCACTTCAAGGGCTTCATCACCTGCGGCACCCTGACCGCCTCGAATCCCATCGGCGGATCCTTGAGCCTCTCGCTTGGCAACCTGCGGTATCCTTCGCAGACGATCCGGATGGAGACGAGCGGCGTGGCCGTGTCCCAGGCCGACGGCAACCTCATCCACGAAGGGATTCCGCTCCGCCTCGACCCAAGCGGCCTCGGGACGGGGACGCTCCGACTCACCCTGCTGACGTTCGTCGGTCCGGCGTTCTCGGCGACGGGTTCCGACTACGAATTCCTCTCGGGCCGGTTCCTGGGCGCGAGCGTGGACGACTCGACCCTTGTTCGGCCGCACCTCGGCAACCAGAGCCTGGAAGTCGCGAACATCTCCGAGTTCGTCAAGTACTGGGGCGACCAAGGCTTCGCCACGCCGGGTGCCGTTGCGGCGATTCAGGGGATCCTCGCCCAGGCCTCCGACCGGCTCACGTGGGGCCAAGCGAACATGACGGCCAAACAACCGACGCCCGCGAAGTTCAACACGGACAGCGCGCAGTCGCAACTCGCCGCGGCAGCGCTTCAGGTGGGGCAGGAGGCTCAGGCCGGGAACATAGAGCCGTCGCTGGCAAACGCCACGAAGAACGACATCCTCCGGGTCGGTTGTCAGCTGGATCAATGGCTGAACTGGTATGCCGGGATCACATTCACCATCGAAAGCCCCAACGCGGCTGCCTGGGCGATCTGGTTCAACGCGACCTTCAGCCCCTCGGGCTTGCCGATCTCGTATGGCACCTCCGGCAACAAGGTCCTCTTGACGATCCGCGCGATCGATCGTTTCATCGTGGACGAGCGCGTGATTGAGCTCAGCTTCTACTAGCCGGCCGACGGCGAGGCGAAATCCAGATAGGCTGAAAGGCCGTCCCATCGCCGGACGGTCCCATCGTGGCAGACGCCGATGCGGTGATTATTGGTGCGGGCCATAATGGCCTCGTCGCTGCGAACTACTTGGCGCGAGCGGGTCTCAAGGTCGTCGTGCTGGAACGGGCCAAGCAGGTGGGGGGTGCCTGCGTCACGGAGGAGATTGCCCCCGGCTTCAAGGTCAGCGCCGCCGCGTACGTCTCCGGACTGTTCCGTCCACAGATCATCGCGGACCTGGACCTCGCGCGGTACGGATTGAAACAGGTGGCCTTCGATCCCCAGGCCTTCTGCCCTTTTCCGGATGGCCGGTCGTTGCGCCTTTGGTACGATCCAGCGCGGACGGCGGCGGAGATCGGGGCTTTCTCAGAGCGCGACGCGGTGGCCTATCCACGCTACGAGGCGATGTGGTCCCATGTCCACGATCTCATCGAACCGATGCTCCTGAGGCCGCCCGTCCCGGTCTCGGATCTCGGGGGGCTTCTCCGCGACCCGGAGGCCGAGGAATTGTTCCGACGCCTTCTCTTCTACAGCGCAGAGGATCTCCTCCGGGAATACTTCGAGTCCGAGGAAATCGTCGCGGCCCTCGCGAACCAGAGCGTGATCGGCCATTTCGCGGATCCTTCCACCCCGGGCACCGCCTTCACCCTCGCCCACAACCTCCTGGGGGCTATCGATGGCCATCGGGGAGCGTGGGGATTCGTTCTCGGCGGCATGGGAGCCCTTCCCGGCGCGCTCGCCGCGGCGGCGCGCGCGCGGGGGGTCGAGATTCGCCTGGATGCGACGGTCACCCGGATCCGCGTCCGCCACGGCAGGGCCGTCGGTGTCGACCTTGAGAATGGCAAGAGCATTTCCGCAAAGGCCGTCCTGTCGACCGCGGATCCCAAGCGGACGTTCCTCCAGCTCGTCGAGGCGAATCATTTGCCACCCGAGTTCCTCGCTGCGGTCCGGCGAATCAAGATGCACGGCGCGGCGATGAAGGTGAACTGCGCCCTCTCCGAACTGCCGCGGTGGACGGCCGCGCCGGAGACCCCCGGCCCCCATCACCGCGGGAGCACGTACATCGGTCCCTCCATCGACTACGTCGAGGAAGCGTTCGCCGACGCAAAGGGCGGACGCCCATCCGAGCATCCGTCGATGGAAGTAGTCACGCAGAGCGCCGTGGACCCGTCCGTGGCGCCGCCCGGAAAACATACCCTCTCAATCTATGTCCAGTATGCCCCGTATCACCTTGCCTCCGGCTCCTGGGACGACCTCCGGGAGGCGTACGGCGACCGGGTCGTCGAGACCCTGGCAGAGTACGCTCCGAACCTCCCGAAGGCAATCCTCGCGCGGGATGTCGTGACGCCCCTCGACCTCGAACGGCGATACGGACTGACGGAGGCCCACCAGTCCCATGGCGAGATGGGACCGGACCAATTCTTCTCGTTCCGGCCGGTCCCGGG
>Ga0209002_10004144_pt1 | contig 11451 bp, 9 predicted proteins | sample Rifsed16ft2_FD_184010 | JGI IMG/M metagenome (GOLD analysis project Ga0209002, IMG submission 184010) | Soil microbial communities from Rifle, Colorado, USA - sediment 16ft 2 (version 2) | ecosystem: Environmental > Terrestrial > Deep subsurface > Rock core/Sediment | place: Rifle, Colorado...
GGCCTCGGCGCCTCAGTCTGGCAGTAGCCATCCTGTCCCGCCTGCCTCAGCGCCTGTTTGCTCTCCCCGGCGCGGAACGAGGCGTGCAGCACAACGAAGTGGCCGGCACGATGTTATGGATCAGTCCGCTCGCCATCAGTCTGGCGGCGGCCTGGTGGGCGTGGGGGTGGAAGCGGAAACCTGCGGCGCGAGGCGAGTGGTGGTCAGGCGTCATTGCGACGGGCGCTGCTTTGCTCACGACCTTTGTGTTGATCTTAGCGCAATCGCGGGGGGGCTGGCTGAGCTTTGGCGTAGCCCTTCTGGTCTTGCTCGTATTGAGCGGCGGACGCGCACGAAACGTTGGGTTAGTCGGCGGCGGAGTCGCGCTGGCGGCGCTGACGGCGTTGACCTGGCTCATCCCTGCTCAGATGGGGGAGTGGATTTTTGGCGGGGTCGAGCAGGCCGCCGAGGTCAGTTCGCTGGAGAATCTCGCCGGACGCCTGGAAATCTGGTCGCGGGCGATCTACGCCATACAGGACTTTCCGCTGACCGGCGTGGGGATGAACGTGTTTCGTCAGATCGTGCCAGTGCTTTATCCGCTGTTCCTGATTAGTCCAACGTTTGATATTGCCCATGCCCACAACACCTGGCTGCAAGCCGCATTGGATTTGGGGTTGCCCGGATTGGTCGCCTATCTTTCGATGTGGATCGTAGTGGTCGCCATGCTCATTCAAGTTCTGCGGAGCTCACCTGATTGGCCATTACGTATGGTGGCCGTGGGCATCTTGAGTTGTCTGGGGGGATATTTCACTTATGGCATAACCGACACAGTGGCGCTGGGGGCCAGACCGGGATGGTTGTGGTGGATGCTGATGGCACTGGCGGCAGCAACGTGGAAGTTAACCCAGGCGGGGCAGCCCATGCCGAGCGCCGCCGGAGGTATGTCGGTCTAGTTTCCCGTCAGGGGTGAGGCGCATCAGACAGGCATGACACAGCCGAAGGACGCATTGCTCTGTTGAGCCTGATCTGAGAACAATTTAGCCCCAGGCTGCGTGAAAGGTAACTTTTACCGTTATAATGTGGGCCTTGGCGTGGCTCAGTTTCGCATAGAAACGTACACGGTTCAATTGCCAAGGTTGAATTTTGCGCCAAATGGGAGGAGAGTCAGCTATTTCCCGGCGGCGACTTCGGCAAAGTATCTTTATGATCTCAGTTATCATACCTGCCTATAACGCCGCCGGCTTTTTACCAGCCTGCCTGGCGGCGCTGCGTCAGCAGACGCATCCGCCAGATGAAATCATCGTGGTGGATGATGGCTCTACGGATAGCACCGCCGAGGCGGCGCAGGCCCTGGGGGCGCGGGTGATCTCCATTCTGCACAGCGGCCCGGCGGCTGCCCGGAATGCCGGCATCCAGGCAGCGCGGGGGAACGTCGTGATGTTCACGGATGCCGATTGCCAGCCGACGCCCGAATGGGCGGCGGAACTGGCCCGTTCGTTGTCTGATCCGGGCGTGAGCGGCGTCAAAGGCACTTACCTCACGCACCAACGCGAGGTGGTGGCCCGACTGGCGCAGTGTGAATTCGAGGAGCGTTATGCACTCCTCGAGCGCTCAGTGGTCATTGATTTCGTGGACTCGCACTCGGCTGCCTTCCGCGTGGCCGTGTTGCGCCAAATGGGCGGTTTTGACCCGGCCTTTCCTCAAGCCAATAATGAAGATGTGGATTTGTCCTATCGGTTGTCCCAAGCTGGATACAAACTGGTCTTCAATCGCCGCGCGACCGTCTGCCATCATCACCGTTCAGGCTGGTGGGATTATTTGCGTCTCAAGGCCAGTCGCGGCTACTGGCGGATGATTGTTTACCGCCTGCACCCCAACAAGGCTTTGCGCGACTCGTACACGCCGCAATCGTTGAAGGCCCAGATTGTGCTCGCCGGTCTGGCCGGCCTGATGACGGGCCTCTCAGCCATCTGGCCCCCGATGTTCTGGGGGGTGACCGCCTGCCTGGGGGTGTTGCTCATGACAGCGATCCCGTTCATGAAGCTGGTGGCCTCGAAAGACCCCGGACTGCTACCGTGGACGCCGTTCTTCGTCGTTGGGCGCGCGCTGGCGTTCCTGGTCGGCGTGGTTGGGGGGGCGATCGGTATGTTCTTCTTCCGCCCGGCCCGGACGGGCCTGGATCACACCAGCGGCCCGACGCGCGACTTCGCCGCGATCACGGATGAGGCGGCGCACGGTCCGCGGCATTCGTGAAACCCCCTCCGCAGCAAGTGAGTCATTTGGCGCCGATTGATTGGCCGCTTGTAGGCTTCAGCGCATTGTGGATCCTTGGCCTGAGCCTGGTCGTCGCTGCCCTGAGTTTCGCTGACTATTCCGCCAATCGAAGCCATGCGTCCATCCGCCAGGTGCTGCGCGGCTCCCACTATCAGACTGTGCTCAAGCTGAGCGGCCTCCTGTTCACGCTGGGGATGCTCGGCGTCAGTCGGGGCGGGTGGGAACGTCTGGCCTGGGCCATTCTGGCCGCCGCGTTTGGGTACGAAACCTGGCAAGCTGCGCGAGGCCATTTGAGATGGACGTTGAATCCCATAGCCTGGCCTGGGATCAGGCATCGGCGCGGGGTGCAGATGTTGGTCACGGTTTTGGTCACAACGGCTCTGCGAGGCGTGCTGTACGCGTTCACAGTGCCGCCGTGGCAGCACCCTGATGAACCAACCCATTTTGAACATGTTCGCCTGATTACAGATACGGGGCGTTTGCCAACGCTGGATACAGTTTCCTTGCCCCTGCGCCGTGAAATCGCTGAATCAATGTTGCGTCATGATTTTTGGAAAGGCATTCCTCAACCACCCTTAGACGACACTTCTCTAACCTCCGTCGGATATACGCCTATAGGAATTTATACGTTGTCTCAACCCGGGTTGTACTATGTCCTAGCGGCGGTATGGTTGCGCCCGTGGTTAAGCCTCTCGGTCGAAACGCAGTTGCTTGTCGTGCGCCTGTTTTCCGTGGTTTTGAATCTGGGCGTAATTGCATTTGCTTTTCTCACAGCTCTGGCGCTGTTTCCTGAGCGCGCCGACATTGTCCTGGGAGTGCTGGGGTTTATCTTGTTCCAGCCTATGTATACGGATATCATGGCGGCGGTCGCCAACGATGCCCTCGTCAATGTTCTGATGAGTGCCTTCTTCTGGCAGGTGGCTGTGATATACTCCCGCGGCCTAACCTGGCGGACAGGCGGGTTAGCTCTGGCGTTGCTGGTCGGGGGTGTTTTCAGCAAAACGACAGCCCTAGCGGTTATAGCCGCGGTCCCTTTTGCGCTGGCCCTATACCCCTGGCCGAGCAAACAGGAAAGATGGGTTGTGACAGGCGTGCTGATATTGACTGGGCTGGCGCTTGTTTTGGGAATCCTGTCTTTGAATCAACAGGGCGCCGCATGGTCGCAGCCCGTGGTTGCAGTCCTCAGGCGTTATCTGCGGGCAGATATCGTGGGGACGTGGCAAAACATCATCAGCCCTGAAAGCCGCGCTGGATATTACCAGACCGCGATCGTTGTGTTCGACAGTTTCTGGGCCGCCTTTGGGTGGCGGCATGTCCTGCTGTCATCCGATTGGTATCGGGCGCTGGCCCTGGCGACTTTCGCCGCTCTAGCTGGCTTGGCCTGGCAAAGCGCTCACTGGATACGCCGGCGAGGCTGGCTGGAGGGAGACCATTGGCGGGCGCGCTATGTGCTCTTTGGGTTTAGCGCCGTGGCTTTAGCGTGGCTGGCTGCCATTGTGCGGACGCAGGCAGAGCAAGGGGGCCTCCCAACCTATCTCTCGCACGGGCGCTATGCCTTTGTCGCCATCGCGCCGTTTGCCATGCTGTTCGCGACCGGTTGGCTGGCAGGTGTGCCTCCGCAACACCGCCGGTCGGCGTTGTGGATCTATACGCTGGCGTGCATCGCCTTTGAGGCCATAGCGTTCTGGGGGTACCTTGTGCCTTATTATTATCTTCGCCCATGATAGGCTGAGCGAAACCAACGAGTTCGGATCAACGTCAGAGGAGGTTTTTTCAAGGATGAGGTACTTACCTTCACGAGGGAATATAGCTCGCTTGGCATGCATTCTGAGTATGGTCGCTTTCATCTCCTTCGCTGGAATCAGGGGGCAGGAGGTCGGGCGGTCGGATGAAAAGGTTGCCCAGGCAGCCAGTGCAGCCTCCGCCACTATCTATCTGCCTTTAGTCACGCGCAACTTTCCCTTGCAAACAATCTTTGGGGTAGAGATGTCCAGCATCAGCGCCAGCCAGGGACTGGAGAGAGTGGCGCAGGCGGGGACTACCTGGGTGCGGCGGGCGGCGCTGGAGTGGAAAGCCGTGGAGGCGATACAGGGGGTGCGCGATTGGGGGGCGGTGGCGGGGCTGAAGCAGGAGGTGCAGCGGGCAGGGGCGAATAATCTGCAAGTCATCCTGGTGGTGCGGGGGGCGCCGAGTTGGGCGGCGCCGCGCGCGTGCGGGCCGATTGAGGCGGATAAGTTAGCGGCGTTGGCGGACTTCATGCGCGAAGCGGTGGGGCAGTTTCCGACGGTGAGGTATTGGGAGTTGTGGAACGAGCCGGATATTGACTATGCGCTGCTGAGTGACCCGAACAGCCTGTGGGGGTGCTGGGGGGATGGGGGGGACGCGGCGGGGTACGGGGGGAGCGGGTACGCGGCGATGCTGCAGGCGGTGTACCCGGCGGTGAAGGCGGCGAACCCGCAGGCGCAGGTGGTGGCGGGGGCGCTGCTGCTGGACTGCGATCCGGCTGATCCGCCGCCGGGGAAGGACTGCACCCCAGCGAAGTTTCTGGCGGGGGTCTTGCAGGCGGGGGGCGGGGCGTATCTGGATGGGGTGAGTTTCCACGCCTATGACTATTACTGGGGGCAACTGGGGGAGTATGGGTCGGCGTTCAGCGCGGGGAGCCGGTGGGACACGACGGGGCCGGTGACGGTGGCGAAGGCGCGCTTTGTGAAGGGAGTGTTGGCGCAGTATGGGGTGAGCGGGAAGTTTCTGATGAACACGGAAGCGGCGTTGTTGACGGGCGACAATGCGGCCTGCGACAGTGTGTGTGAGATGACGAAGGCGTTCTATGTGGCGCAGGCGTATACCAGTGCGCTGGCCGAAGGGCTGTGGGCGAACATCTGGTTCAGTGTCCTGGGCTGGCCGGGGCGCAACACCGCCTTGCTGGACAGCAGCCTGAACCCCTTGCCCGCCTACACCGCTTATCAAACCGCCGCCGCCATCCTGCGCAACGCCGTCTTCCAGAGCGAAATTGCTGGCTATCACGGGATCAGAGGTTACAAATTTAATCGTGGGGACCGCAATATCTGGGTGCTGTGGTCAAGTGATGCTGTGTTGCACACGGTTAGCCTGACTCCCGGTACACCACACGCCCTCTTTGATGCATTAGGTACTCCTCAGAGCGTAACCGGCAGCACCTTGGATGTCACTCAGAAACCGCTCTATGTGGAGTGGTGAGAGGACCCGTTTTGCGGCGCATGACCAGAATAAGCGTACTAGCATTGACCCTGCTGCTCGTTGGCTTTGTGTCTGCCAAACAGTCAGCGGCTTCGTGCTCACCAATGGGGTGGTTTCCGTCCACTTTTGGCCTCTTGGACCACACGGTTTTCGAGTATCAGGGATACTATTATTTGGCCTCCATTTATCTCGGTACTGATCACTATGAAGACCTCTTCGCATATGCGCGCTCCCGAGATTTATGCAACTGGGAGGAACTCGCGCCCATTCTAACTGAGCGCATTCCCGGGGCCAGCGACGAATTTAAGATCTGGGCGCCTTTCGTCTACGTGGAGGATGAGACCTATTACATGTACTACACGGGGGTGACGCACAACTTCACCCAGCGTATCATGCTGGCCACCTCCACGAATCCAGCCGACCCGGCCTCATGGCGTCCTCAAGGAATGGTCTTCCAGCCCGATCATCCAAACATGCTGTGGCAGGATGACGCGTGGGCCGATTGTCGAGATCCCACCGTCACCCGAGTAGGCAATACATACTATCTGTACTACTCTGCCCGAGATTTGGCAGGGGGAATTATCGGCCTCGCTACAGCCTCTTCACTCTCAGACCCCTGGCGTGATTGGGGAGCTATCCTTACGTTGACTGACCCCGACGCCATGCCCGAAAGCGCAACAATCATCACACATGGCGGCCTCTATTATTTGTTTTACAATGAAGCGGGGCAGGGCGAGCGTTACCGGATTGGTGCATCTCCTGCTGGGCCATGGACGAAGGCCAGCGTGTGGTTTCCTGGATGGGCGCACGAGATCTGGAAAGGGCCGAATGGATACGAGTATACTTCCTTCTTGACAACGCATACGGTCACCATGTCTATATTGTCGTGGGATACCCTTTATGATCCGGCACGCCCCTTTATTGGCGAGGCAGTTTATCACTTTTGGCTTCCGTTTATCACTCGATAACGCTGTTGCCGGCTAATAGATCCGTGATTGTCTGGCATGCCCCAGGTTTCATGTAGGAGGAGTCGTTACCCTCAATCTGTGTCATGGCGAGGTACATCCAGTACGAATGAGAACGCTCACCTGTCTGTATCCCTGAGAAAGAACGATGGAATTTTGAGAACAGTGTATGAGCTCACCTCGATCGGTGATGATTGGCGAAAGGGCTTGATCAGCCGAGAGCAAATCGGGGGTGGTGTGCTCTATGCAGGGTTGGTGACTGGCGTCCTCTTCGCGATTTTTGTGTATTGGGCTTACGACGACCCCTTCATCACCTACCGCTACGCCGAAAACGTTGCCCTGGGGGTCGGGTTCGTTTACAATGCGGGGGAACGCGTGTTGAGCACGACGACGCCGCTATTTGCGTTGCTGCTCGCGTTGCTCAAGCCTCTTCCTATTCCCCTGCCGCAACTGGCGAAGGCTATTAGCGCGCTGAGTTTGAGCGTGGGCGCGCTCTGTTTGTGGGATTTGTCCCGTTCGTGGGAAGCGCCTTTTGTTGGCTGGGCAGGGCTTTTGCTGTACCCGTTCTTCCCGCTCGTGCTCAGCACGCTTGGCTCAGAGACCCCGCTGTATATCGCGTTCTGCCTCGGCGCGTTTGCCTTCTACGCCCGCCAACGCTATCACTGGGCTGCGCTCTGCGCGGCGTTGGCGGTTCTTGCGCGGGCAGATGGAATCCTTGTTCCGGCTGTCTTAGGGGTGGATTATCTGGTACGTGTTCGTCATCCGCTCCCCTGGCGGCCTCTCATTCTATTTGTCCTCCTGCTGACGCCGTGGTTTGTGTTTGCCTGGGGCTATTTTGGATCGCCCTTCCCGGTCACCCTGGCCGCTAAACAACATCAGGGGAGCATGGCGATCAGCCAAAAGTTCGCGCCTGGCTTCCTCACCATCGCACAGGGGTACGCAGCTCACTGGCATTACTGGCTGGAAGCGGGCCTCGCGGTGATGGGCGTAGCGTTTGTAGCAGCGCAAAAACGTATCTGGGCGACATTTCTCGCCTGGCCGGTCTTGTATTTCGCGGCTTACACGGCGCTGGGGGTGAGCCGTTACTATTGGTATTATGCCCCCCTCGTGCCAGGATTTTTGGTCGTGGTTGGTCTGGGACTGGAAACCCTCAAAACCAGCCTGCGCCGTGCGCTAGTTGGGCTATCGGTGGGGGTGAGCCTCTTGCTCATCCTCGCACTGGCGCAGGGCGGCGACGCGCTTCGACTGCGCCAACGCGCCGACGCGCGCTACCCAATCTACCGCGCGGTTGGCGAATGGCTGCGGGCCAACACGCCCCCCGAGGCCACGGTAGGAACGCTCGAGGTGGGTATCATCGGCTATTACGCTCGGCGCCCCATGATTGATTTCGCAGGGCTGATCCAACCGGCTGTGGCTGAACGGCTAACGCCCGACGCCACGTATGCCGATGCGGCAGACTGGGCGATTCAGGCCTACCACCCCATGTACCTGGCGCTTAATCCGGCGTGGTTTCCGACTCTGATGCAGACGCAAGTTTTGCCGGCCTGTGAAGCGCTGCAGGTGTTTCCCGGTGAGGCCTACAGCTTCGATGGCGAGATGGTGATCTATAGGTGTGATTGGAAGGAGTAGCGCGTGACTCGCCCCAGTTGTGGTAGAATTTCCATACTATGACGCCCCCTTATTCCGGGGGCGTTTTTGTGAGCGAGCGATTCTCGTTTAGAATCTGTTCGACTGCCGCGGCCAGGTCAGGGACGGTGAGGAGGGGGTTCTGCGCAGGAGTCCACCAGTGGACCTGTGCAGAACCAAGGCCGGTGAGGACGAGGATAGGCTCCACCCTGACGGCTTCGGCCGCCTGCACATCCGTCAGTGCGTCGCCAATCATCACCGAGGCCGCTAGGTCAATATCCAAATCGCGGGCGGCTTCCAACAACATGCCAGGGGCGGGTTTTCGGCACGCGCAGCCGTCCTGCGGATGGTGGGGGCAGAGATACAAGGCATCCACCCGTCCCCCGGCGGAGACGATCTGCCCGACGACATAGGCGTTGATCGCGTCAACCGTTTCCCGGGCGACAATTCCCCGGCCGATGGCCGATTGATTGGTGACAATGACGATCAGCAGGTTGTGGCGGGCGAGACGCGCCAGGGCTGTGAGAGCACCGGGGATGAACTGCACTTCTGCCAGCGATTTGACATAGTCGGCCCGGTTTTCGATGATGACGCCGTCACGGTCGAGGAAAACGGCCGGGCGAAGGGTCACGGAGGTCATCGGCGGAGATTATAGCATTGCATACGTGGCCTGAGATAATCCGGAGTTGGAGAGAGTTGCCATGAAGGTTTTAGTCACAGGCGGCGCGGGTTTCATCGGCTCACACACCGTGGATTTGCTCCTGCAAAAGGGCCATGCGGTGCGCGTGCTCGATGCGCTCGAACCGCCGGTCCACCCAGAAGGAAAAGTACCCGATTATCTCCCGCGCGAGGTCGAATTCATACGCGGGGATGTGCGCGACCGCGCGGCCTGGGGGCGCGCACTCGACGGCGTGGAAGCCGTGTTTCACTTCGCGGCGTATCAGGACTATCTGCCCGACTTTTCCAAATTCTTTTACGTCAACGCGGTCGGGACGGCGCTGTTGTACGAGATCGCCGTCGAGGAGCGCCTGCCGATCCAGAAAGTTGTCGTCGCTTCGTCGCAAGCGGCTTATGGCGAAGGCAAATATCGCTGCGCCACCGACGGCATTCAATATCCCGGCCCGCGCTCCGAGGCGCAGTTGAGGGCGAAGGATTGGGAACCGCGTTGCTCTGCGTGCGGTCAAGTCATGGCGGTGGAGGCGACGGATGAAGCGGTCGTCAACCCGCACAGCTCCTACGCGATGAGCAAGTATGCGGAGGAGATGCTGGCGCTCAACCTCGGGCGGCGGTACGGCATTCCGACCGTCGCCATGCGCTACAGCATCACGCAGGGCGCGCGGCAGTCGTATCGTAACGCTTATTCGGGGGCGATGAGAATTTTCGGGATGCAGGCTCTCGCCAAGCGACCGCTCACGGTATACGAAGACGGGCAGCAGTTGCGGGATTTTGTCTACGTGGGCGATGTGGCGCGCGCGAACCTGCTCGTCTTCGAAGACCCGCGCGCAGACTACCAGACTTTCAACGTCGGGGGAGGGCGCGCGATCACGGTGCTGGATTTTGCCCGCATCGTCGCCGCGCGGGCGGGGCAGGGCGCAGCGCCGTTGGTCACCGGCGAATACCGTTTCGGCGACACCCGCCACATCGTGTCCGACATCTCTAAACTGCGCGCGCTCGGTTGGGAACTGCGGGGGAGCATCGAGGGCAACGTGGATGAGTATCTGGGCTGGGCGCAGAACCAGCCGGATTTCCGCAATTACGCCGATGAGGCGCGGGAATACATGAAGAAAGTTGGCGCCGTCCGAAGCCAGGCGGCCCACGGATAAGCCGGAGGCACTTGGACAAAAGCAAAATGGATCTGATTGACGCTTATCTTACCGAACTCGAGCAAGTCATTCACCAACTCTCCCGCGACGAGGTGCGCGCCGCCGCCGAGGCGCTCATGGAAAACTGGCGCGCGCGCCGGCAGTTGTTCGTCATCGGCAACGGCGGGTCGGCCGCTACGGCCTCGCACATGATGAACGATCTCAACAAGTTCACGCGCGTCGCAGGCAAGCATCGCTTCCGCTGCATCGCGCTCACCGACAACGTGCCGTGGATGACGGCGGTGGGTAACGACCAAAGCTACGACGACGTGTATGTCGAACCGCTGATGAACCTGCTCCAGCCGGGGGACACCCTCATCGCCATCTCGGCCTCAGGCAATTCACCCAACATTGTCCGGGCGGTGGAGTATGCCAAAGCCAATGGCGCGCGGGTCATTGGCTTTACCGGTCGGCCCGGCGGCAAACTGGCGCAGTTGGCGGATTTGAAAGTCGTCATTCCCAGTGACCGTATCGGCCAGCAGGAGGATGGGCACATGGTCCTCAACCACGTCCTGTCGCTGGCGCTGCTGGAAAGAATCCGGCAGGAACCTGGCACGTGACTGAGGCGATCCCCAGCCTGTCCGTCATTATCCCGGCCTACAACGAGCGGGAACGCCTTGGCCCGAACCTGGGATCCGTGCTGGCCTATCTACGCGAGCACTTCCCCTCCTTCGAATTGATCGTGGTGGATGATGGAAGCCGGGACCAGACGGCGGAGATGGCTCGGCGCATTCTGGCGGATGAGCCGCGCGCACGGGTGTTCGCTTACCAGCCTAATCGGGGGAAAGGCTACGCGATCCGCACGGGGGTGCTGGCCTCGCGCGGAGAGCGTGTGCTGTTTATGGACGCCGACCTTTCGACGCCGATCGAAGAAATCCCGCGCGCGCTCGAACTGCTTGAGCAGGCGGATGTAGTCATCGGCTCCCGCGCCTTGCCGGAGTCAGACATCCGTGTTCGCCCGCCGCTCTACCGCCGTTTGGCCTCCATGATCTTCGACCTGATCAAGCACCTGATGGTCGGTCTGTGGAACATCGCCGACACCCAGTGCGGCTTCAAGGCTTACCGCGGCCTGCTGGCGCGGCAGTTGTTTGCCCTCGGCCAGGTGGACCGTTTCATGTTTGACGTAGAGATCCTCTATCTGGCCGAGCGCGCCGGGTTGCGCATTCAGGAAATGCCGGTGCGCTGGGCCGACGCGCCAGGGAGCAAGGTGCGCTTCTGGGAAGGGGTCGTCTACATGATCCGCGATTTGTGGCGCATCCGCATGTTGCACCGGGGTCGGCTCGTGATCACGTGATAAGCGGAGGAGAGATTCATGCACGCACTCATCACCGGCGGCGCGGGGTTCATCGGCAGCCATCTGGCCGAAGCGCTGCTTATGCAAGGTCACACGGTCACGGCTGTGGACAACCTCTCGACGGGCCGTTTTGCGAACGTCGAGCACCTGACTGGGAACGCCGGTTTCCACTTCGTGTACGAGACTGTGACCAACGAGACGGTGATGGACCGGCTGGTGAGCGAGTGCGACATCA
>Ga0209002_10004152_pt1 | contig 11434 bp, 7 predicted proteins | sample Rifsed16ft2_FD_184010 | JGI IMG/M metagenome (GOLD analysis project Ga0209002, IMG submission 184010) | Soil microbial communities from Rifle, Colorado, USA - sediment 16ft 2 (version 2) | ecosystem: Environmental > Terrestrial > Deep subsurface > Rock core/Sediment | place: Rifle, Colorado...
ACCTCTTCCATGCGGCGGGGGTAGGATTGGTGAACCAAAGATGGTCCGTTCGTGATGTTTCACCCCCGCCTTTCTCACCTTTGACACTGTGGTATTTTGTGTGTTCTTTTAGAGGGTGTAGTACGACTCTTTTGCATCCCCCGACCTTCCTTGGATCACTCAGCACGATTTGCTGGAGAAACGATCAAGACCGCACAAGTGATCGCTGATTTGAAGAGGTGGGTTGGCCTTCTCGGTGCCGAACTGAAAACAAAACGATGTTGTATCCGCGTCGATATCTTTGGATTCTCCCCCTCGTTCTCACTGTTGTCAAACCCAATTTCAGCACATCTCAAAGTCTAAATATCTATGGCTCTGTCGTTGACAGCGTAACGCTGGAACCGATTCCCTTCGCAAATGTTCGGATCGCCGGAGGATCGATCGGAGTGGCGGCAAACGCACGAGGTTTCTTTGCCCTCCCCGAAATTCCCCCCGGCACCCATAAGGTTGTTGTCACGGCTGTGGGATATATCTCTTCCGAAAAGGAGGTGACAGGTTCTGCCGGAACAACGATCAGGCTGGATGTGAGGCTTGTGCCGACTGCGGTCGAGCTAGGGGAAGTGCTTGTGACCGGCGAGAGAAAGACCCATGTCCCTCTCCCTGTTACCGGATTGAGGCGGCTCGAACAAAGCCAGCTTCGTGCAGCCCCGGTCCCGGTTCAAAAGGACCTCATGCGGTCCCTGCTGACCCTCCCGGGGATCGTCTCGACGAGCGATGTGAACAGCCGATTCTATGTTCGCGGAGGGGGAGGGGATCAGAACCTCTTCATGCTCGATGGGATGCGCCTCTACAGCCCTTTTCACGCACTGGGGGTGTACGGCATTTTTGACCCCGATGTCATTCGCTCCGTCGATGTCTACACCGGCGCATTCCCCGCCGGTTTCGGAGGAAGGCTCTCTTCCGTTGTCTCGATGGAAACCATGGAGCCCCGCGCCGACAAGCTTTCCGCCGGGGCCGAAGTAAATCTTCTCTCTTCAAGAGTCCAGGTCAGTACACCTCTCTCTTCATCCTCCCGGGTGTTTGTTCACGGCCGCATCTCGTTGTTTCCGGATACGTTCAAGAGACTCTCGGGATTCGACCAGACATTTTCTTTCTATGATGTTATGGCAAAAGCGAGCACGGACCTTCTCGGGCCGAATAGCCTCTCCGCACTCGTTCTTCTTACCGGCGACGATCTAAGATCCCAGGGACCCGCCTCCGCAAGCTATCGATGGCGCAATCAGTTGTTCGGTGTGAGCGCACACGGTCTGGTTGCCAACAGGATGTACCTCATGGCCTCCCTCTATTTTTCCCGTTACACCGCCGCACGACTTCCCGACCAGAACTCGGTGATCACCTCCACCTCGACCGGTGTCGCGCAGCCGGGATTCCGCCTGGATGCCACTCTCTATTCGACAAGGCCGAACGATTTCCTCAATTTTGGGGTCGAATTCGTTCTTCCGCAAACCTCGTACGACTTCGTCAATAGCAACGGCTCGCAACGAACATATGAGAGAGAGTCCGCGAACGAGCTTACGGGATGGCTGCGCTCCCATAGCGAGTTTTGGGGGATGCAGGTGGAGGCGGGAGCTCATCTTCAATTTCTGAACATCCTTAAGAGGGGGTGGAGCGGGGTCGAACCTCGTGCGAGCATCTCCCAACCTCTCTGGGGGGACTGGAACCTTCGCCTTGCGTACGGAAGAATCTCCCAGAGCATGGTCACCGCAAACAACGAGGATGATCTGATCCCGATATTCGATGCCTGGATTGCGCTCCCGAAAGGGTTGCCCCCGGAGTTTGCCGACCACTATGTTGCGGGCCTTGACGGCGGCATTGGGAGCAGCCTGTCGCTGGGAGTGCAGGTCTATCGGAAGCAATACAAGAACCTTGTCCTCTACAATCGTGACAAGGTCACTCGCTTTGATCCCGATTTTCTCGCGGGGAGCGGAAAATCGTCGGGGCTCGAAACGACGGTCCGATTCGTGCAGGATCCGGTCGACCTTTCCGGCTCCTACACGTTTTCCAGGACGGAAGTATCCTCCGGCGGATTCACCTATCCTCCCCGATTCGACGTCCGGCACACGATCAACGCCCTCCTGCAATTTCGTCCGTCACCATCGGTCGATATCGCCTTGCTATGGGAGTTCAAATCCGGTTCTCCCTTTACGCAGACGATGGGATTCTACAGCCGCATGCTCCTCGGGAGTGCGTTCCTCGATCCGTTTGAGGATGATCCATCCTTCACATATGGAATTCTTGGCCCCAAGAATGCGGCCAGGCTCCCGTCATATCATCGTCTCGACATCAGCGCGCGATATCGATTTGTTGTCGGTTCCCTCTCCGGCGAAGTGGGCGGAAGTATCGTTAATACGTACAACAGAAAGAACATCTTCTACTTTGAGCGAAAAACCGGCCAACGGTTCGACATGATGCCCTTCTTCCCCTCCATGTATCTGAGTGTTTCCCTGTGAAAGTCCGATCTCTCATAGGCGCCATCGCTGTGCTGCTTCTCTCGTGCGAAAATCCCTTCAACCCATACGGAGAATACACTCCCCGGCTCGTGGTCTATTCTGTTCTCACCAATATCCGCGGTCCGCAGTTCGTGAGGGTCTCAGCGACATATGATCCGTTAAGGATCGATCCGGGCGGACCGTTGACGGATACCGGACTTGAGGGAGCGTTTGTGAGGATCACCGGCGGAGGATCGACATTCGTTTTCAGGGATACTCTCCTGCAGGATACACACGCGTATGTGTGCGACTCAATGCCCGTGGCTCCCGGAGCGCAGTACTCACTCGAGGTGAGCAAGGATTCTCTGGGACTGGCCCAATCCAGCATCGTCATACCGAGTGCCCCTTCCATTGTCGTGCCTCGCGGAACCGCAAGTGCGCTCGACGGTCCGTCTTTCGGCTTTTTGGCATTTTCTGTGGGTCTTTCCGCCAACACGAGGCGACATCGGGTGCGGATGTTCATAGAATTTGATTCACCTGATTCGGTCCGACATCGCTGGGAAGTCCCCTTCGATGCTGTTGACACTTCGCTTTTCTTTATTACCTACCCGGATTTTCAGTACACGACGGCCTCTGCATTCGAAATAAAATATTCAGGGAGATCGTATGAAATCATGCTGACAAAGATCGTCTACCGCTACACGACTGCGGTGAAATGGAGGAATGTTGTTTTCGAAGTGTTTCAGGTCGGAGAGCCGCTCGAAAACTATTCGAGCGTTGCGAACGGATTCAAGGATGAACTCTCATTGCGGGCAGATGAGCCGGATTACTCAAACATTTCAGGGGGATTCGGATTGTTTGGTGCCTACACAGTGACCGAAATTGCCCGCCCATTTCCCCCCGGGTTCTTCTTCAACCCCTATCCTTCCCATTAGTCCACGTCGTTTACTCGTTTGCTCGTTGCTTCGTTGATTCGTCATCACATCATCCCCTGCGGATCCACATCGATTGTCATCGTGACTCCCGCGGCCTTTCCGCCTGATTCGTCAGAGAGGCTCAGTGCCTTTTCAAGCACTCCCCGCAATCGCGACCCGAAAGGATCCGTGGACTTGATGTTTTTGATGACAATGAGCTTCCGATAGAACGACTTGATCCTCGGAATGGCCGCATCGGCGGGCCCCAGGACAATGAAGGCATCTGTCTGCATCTTCCTGAGAAGATCGGCGAATCGCCTTGCGCGCTGAAGGACGGCCCCTTCTTCCTTCCCCTTGAACTCCAAGAGCACGATCCTCGAAAAGGGGGGATAGTCGAGCTCCTTGCGATAGGCAAGTTCTTCGTCATAGAAGCCGGGAAAGTCGTGCGTGATGACATGCTTCAGGCTGTAATGCTGGGGCTGAAGGGTCTGAACGACAACCTCGCCAGCAAGGGTGCTTCGCCCGGCCCGTCCTGCCACCTGTGTGAGAAGCTGAAATGTCCTTTCGGATGAACGGAAATCCGGCAACAGCATCTGCGTGTCGGCAGAAATAACTCCGACAAGGGTGACCCTCGGGAAATCAAGGCCCTTGGCCACCATCTGTGTTCCAAGGAGGATATCCGCTTCACCCCGCCCAAACTGCTGCAGCATCTTGTCGTGAGCCCCTTTTTTGCCTGTTGTATCCAGGTCCATTCTCAAGACCACTGATGCTGGAAACAGCCGGTGTAATTCCTCGTGAACCTGCTGTGTTCCAAAAGACTGGTAGGAAAAATCTATTCCTCCGCACTGCGGGCATTTGGAGGGAGGTTTTCTGACAATTCCGCAGTAATGACACCGCAACTGTTTCTTTATCGAATGGTAGGTCATCGTCACTTCGCAATTATCGCATTTCTCGACATAGCCGCACTCGTAGCATTCGACGACATGGGAAAATCCGCGCCTGTTCTGAAGAAGAATTGTTCCTTCCTTCTTCTGCAACCGATCGGATATCTGATCTTTCAAGAGCTGCGAAAGTGATGTTCGCGGCAGGTGTTTCGGAAAATCTCCGCCCTTCTCCTTGACCTCGGCCTTGATCTTCGCATACACTCCTTTCCACTCTTTTGTCATATCCACAATATCGATCCGCGGGAGTTGCGCCGCATCGACCCGGGAGGGGAGCCTGAGAAGCTGATACTTCCCTGCGGTGGCATTGTAATAACTTTCTGCCGAGGGCGTCGCTGATCCGAGGAGAACCACTGCACCCGAACCGACGGCCCGAACAATGGCTACGTCCCGCGCATTGTATCGGGGGGTTGCGTCGAATTGCTTGTAGGAACTCTCATGCTCTTCGTCCACGACAATGAGCCCCAGGTTCTCAAGCGGCGCAAAAATGGCCGACCGTGGGCCAATGACAATCCTGGCGCGGCCCTCGCGGGCCATCCTCCAGGCGTCATACCGTTCTCCAACCGACATCTGACTGTGCATCACCGTTACGTCTGCCCCGAAATGTGCGCGGAAGCGCCGGACCGTCTGTGGTGTAAGGGAGATCTCGGGCACAAGCACAATCGCTGTCTTTCCGTTGGCAAGCAACGTCTTGATCGCCTCAATATAAACCTGCGTCTTGCCGCTTCCGGTAATCCCGTGAAGGAGGAAAGTCTTGTAGCCGGATTGAGCGATCGCCTCGCTGATGGGCTTCAACGCCTCGATTTGGTCGGCGTTGAGCGTTATCGCCGAAGGCGTTTGAGCCTCTTCGTATTCCGTCGTCCGGACGACCTCTTCCTTGGAAAAGGCGATGAGCCCTTTGGCGTTGAGAGATTTCAGCGTGGAAAGACTGCTGCGTGTGCTCTTCAGGATATCCGCCGCGGGGATCTTTGACCCGTCATGAGGCACAAGGTCAAACAGACCTTGCTGTTTTGGCAGGAGCTTGCGTTGGAGCCCGTGAAGGATCTCCTCGGCATCCGTCATTCGCTGGACGACAAGCCGGGTCTTAGCCTGCGCCTTTGGCTTTTCCACGTGGTCTTCGAGAACGATCCAGCCGCGCTGCTCCATTTCCGAAAGGATTGCATGGATGCTGGAAGCTTTGGCTGCGCTGCGAAGGTGCGCTGCGGTATCAGGATTTTTTTCCGACAGGGAAAGCAGAATCAGGTGCTTCTTCTTTGCCGAAGTTCTGGTCTCTTCGAGGGCCGATGGAAGGTCGGTTGCGACGAGCCGAACGAGCCTCTTGCTCTCCTGGCCGAGTCCCTGCGGTGTGGCAGACCTCAATACTTCGCCCCACGGCGCAAAATAGTAATCGGCAATCCAACGGGTCAGCTTCAACATCTCGGCAGAGAATGTCGGCCGGGAATCGAGGATGTCGCGGATCGGTTTCAGTTTCTGAACGGAGGTCGAAGCGGGAAGCGCAACGATGACGCCGGTAAGGAATTTTGTGCCGAAAGGAACCAGAGCGCGGCTCCCAGGAACTGCCTGTGCCTGAAGATGAGGTGGGACGAGATAGGTGAACGTTCGGTCCAGGGGGACGGGAAGAGCGATATCGACAAGAAATTGAATCATTTACTCATTTGTTCATTTGTAATGCTGGGGAGGAGGTTCGCCAATGAGTCCCCGCCTGCCTTTTTGGACTTCCATCCGGCGGGCAGGAATGAGAAAACGATTCAATGAATAAATCCTTGTTGCATCCTGCTGACGGAGTCCCCCTGATCAAACCGTTATTGGATCTCCTTCTCAAGAATCTTATACACATCCTTCAAAGCCATGTTCTTCTCTCTGGCAATCCTCTTACATTCTTCGAACTCGGGGACAATTCTTTCAGTCCCCTCATTGACAACGACTTTCACCTTAACAGGACCAAGAGAAGTCTTAACTTCCCTCGAAGAACGGGGCAGTTTGAACCGTTCAGACGGGATGGTCCTCACTCCCAGCGTGGTAGTCTCTTTGAAAATCACCGCGTTCACCGCGTCAAGCTTCCCGCGCTCCGTGATCGCTGACAGAATCATACCCGGGCGCCCCTTTTTCATCAACACAGGGAGCACGAAAGCGTCATAAGCACCAGCCTCCATCAGCCGTTCGATGACATACGGGTATATTTCGGGGTTCATGTCGTCGATGTTGGCCTCGACGACGATCACCGTGTCGGTCTCGTACTCCCGATCGATCTTCCCGATCATGACGCGAAGAAGGTTCGGAATTGCCTCAAACTCCTTGGTGCCGGCTCCGTACCCTATCGCCGTCGCCTTCAGCTTGGTCGTCGGTAACGTCCCCTTGGAAAGAGCCTTGACGATCGCAGCTCCGGTGGGTGTCGTCAGCTCATGCTGAATGTCCGTCAGAACAACCGGATAATCCTTAAGAATCTCCATCGTCGCGGGAGTCGGAACAGGGAGTTTACCATGCGCGCTCTTGACAAATCCGCCGCCGCCAACTTTGACGGGTGAGGAATAGATCTCGTCGATGTTAAAAAATCCGATGCAGATTGACGCGCCCACGATATCGACAAGCGAGTCAATGGCCCCCACCTCGTGAAAATGGATCTTTTCGATCGTGGAGCCATGGATTACTGCCTCGGCTCTGGCAACTTCCAGGAAGATTTTCTTAGCCCGCTCCTTGACGCTCTGGGACAATGAACTTCGATCGATGAGTTCGTTGATGTCTTTCAGGTGCCGGTGATAGTGAGGCTGCTGGGAAACCACGACGTCGATCTTTGTCGCGACGATGCCGCTCCGCTCAATGTGCGACGCCTGCAGTTCGAATCCCTCAAGCCCGAGCTTCGCAAGCTCATTCGCTAAGGTGTCAAAAGGCATCCCGGCGCTCACAAACGCTCCAAGTGTCATGTCACCGCTGATTCCGCCAATCGTGTCGAGGTAGGCAATCATGATTTGTGTCCGTCGAGAATGGGGTTCAGGTAACCCAGAAACCGCTTCGTGGCTCCTACGTTCTCTTTCACCATCTCAAATGCAACCGCCCCGGTCTTTATTCTAAGTTGCGGGTTCGCAAACATCTCGTGCAGCCTTGCATGACACTCCGCCTGATCGTGAACAACAATCCCGCCGCCCCGGGCGGCCAGTTGGACCGCCTCACGCGATTTTTCGTGCTCCGGGCCGTACATAACGGGAATTCCGTAGACCGCGGGTTCCAAAACATTGTGAATTCCCTGTTTGAAGCTCCCCCCGACAAAAGCTACGTCGGCGTACTGATAGAGCGCCATGAGCACCCCCACGCTGTCGACAATGATCACCTGCTCATTGGAAAAATCATTCAGGTCCGAAAAACGGATCGCCCGAAGCCCCAAATAGGCGATCTGAACCTCAAGCCGCTCAATGGTTTCGACCGTAGGCTCATGTGGAACAAGGATCATCAGTGCCCCGGAATCATGACGATTCATCTTCCTGAAAGCGGGCAGAACGACCTCCTCGTCTTCTTCCCAGCTGCTTCCCACTACTAGCACCGACTTTCGTTTGAGCAGGGAGGGGGGAATCGGATGTTTCCGCTTCGCTTCATCGCTCCGTTGACGCACCTGGTCGTACCGGGTCTCCCCAACGACCCTGATTTCTGTCGCCTTCAGATTGAAACGGTTGAAAGAAGCTGCATCTTCATTTGAAACAGTCAGAATTGACGTGAGGGACTGGTACACAGTCTTGTGGAAGCTCTTGAACGGCCACCAGAGGCGGGCTGAATTTGCCCTTAAGGTGGCGTTGGCAATGAAAATGGGGACGTTTCTTTTGCGCAGTTCCCATACATGGTTGGGCCATGCGTCGTACCGGACAATGACGGCAACGTCGGGCCGGACCAAATCCAAAAACCTGCGTGCGTTGGAGGCGCTGTCGAAAGGGATATAGGCGATCAGGTCGGCAAGCTTGTAATTCTTGGAGTGTTCGTATCCCGACGGAGAGAAGAAAGTAACAATAATGTCAAGATTGCTGAACTTCTTTCGCAGCGCTGCGATGATCGGCTTTGCCTGCTCGAACTCTCCTAAAGAAGAAGAATGGAACCAAATGCGCCTCTTCCTCTTTAGCTTCCCGACGTTCTCCTCAAGGCGCTCGAACAAACCGGTTCGCCCGCGAATTCCGCGTCGGATCTTCGGGTTGAAAAGAGAGAGAGAACGGAAAACGATCCAGAAGATCGGAATCGCTATTCCGTTGTAGATATTATACCAGAATCGTTGCATCACGTGTGAAGGCGCAGGGGGAAGATCGGTCCTTTCGAAGGACGACCGAAGCGGCGAAATGTTAGACAAAAATTGATGGAAATGCAACCGACCTTTGCCGCGCGCGTGGCTCTCAAGAGAAACCAAATCGGTGGTTCGTCTCCTTGACTAAGTGCCCGATTTGTGCTAATATCCAAGCCATGGAACGCCCTCCCCTTTCCATTGGAGTCGATAATGACTAAGGCCCTTGATCGGCAACTTCAGGCTCTGAAGAATTCCAGCCTTTTCAAAGACCTGGACGCAAAGACTCTGACGTCGTTTGCGGAAAACGTCAAAGCAGAAAAACACAAGGCCGGATCCGTCATTCTCGAAATGGATTCGGAGGTTGACAAGTTGTACTTCATCGAGAAGGGGAAGGTCAAGATCACCCGGACCACACGGTTCGGAGAAGAGACCGTCCTGAATATTGTTGAAGAGGGAAATGTTGTCGGTGAGCTTGCTTTGGTCGATGGGAATCATCGGTCGGCCAGGGTGATTTGTCTCGAAGATTGTGATCTTCTTGTTCTGCCGAAAAAGACCTTTGAAAAAGCCCTCAAGTCCGAACCTGCCCTTACAGAAAGTCTCCTGAAAGAAGTATGTTCCCGCCTCCGCCGGGCGAATGACAATGTCGTCCGCAAGCTCGAGAGCCAGCGGGAAGAAACAGATGAAAGCACCGAGCGCCTCCAGAAGCTGATCGAGGCCAGCAAGAACATCAATTCAACCCTCGACCTGGACAAACTGCTCGGACTTATTCTGGATGCGGCGGTCAAGAGCATCGACGCAGATCGGGGAACCCTCTATCTGGTTGACGATATCAAGAAGGAGCTTTGGTCAAAAGTGCTTCAGGGCGAGAATATGGTCGAAATTCGTCTGCCTGTCGGCAAAGGCTTGGCAGGGTTCGTGGCAGAAAAAGGAGAAGTGATCAATATCCCGGATGCCTACAATGATTCCCGATTCAATCCGGATGTTGACAAGCGGACGGGATACCGTACGAATAACATGCTTTGCATGCCGATGAAGAACAAAGACGGAAAGATCATCGGCGTTTTTCAGCTTTTGAACAAAAAAGGGGGGGTGTTCGGGAAGGAAGACGAACAGTTCATCGATGCCCTTTCATCCCATGCCTCCGTGGCTATTGAGAATGCCCGTTTGGCGCAGGAAATGGTCAAAAGTGAACGTCTCTCGGCGGTGGGCCGAATGGCAAGCACCATCATTCATGACATCAAAAATCCCATGGGGACTCTGAGAGTCTACGCTCAGGTCATGAAGAAGAAATCGGGCAACGAGGAGGCAGCCAAACTGGCCGATGAGATGATCCACCAGGTCGACCGCTTTGTGAACATGACGCAGGAAATACTCGATTTCACGCGCGGCGTGAGTTCGCTGAATATCACAGAGCTCGATTTTGCCGAAGTGATGGAAAACGTTCTCGCCTTCATCGAGAAGGATCTGGTGAAGAACAATGTCGAGTTGGTTCGGGATACGAAGTTCAAGGGGAAGGTCAGGATGGACCAGGACAAGATTGTCCGCGTGTTCTATAATATCGCCAGTAACGCGCGCGATGCCATGCCACAGGGGGGGAAGCTCACCGTGAAAACCGAACCGAGCAACGGATTCGTGAAGGTTGAGTTTGTCGATTCAGGAACAGGAATGCCCGAAGAGGTGAAGAAAAGGTTGTTTGAACCTTTTATGACATACGGCAAAAAGCATGGCACCGGCCTCGGCATGGCTATCGTTAAGAAAGTCATCGACGACCATAAAGGGAAGATCGAAATCGACAGTGAGATGGGAAAAGGAACCACCATCCGAATCTTCTTTCCTGCCGGCTAGCTCATCTAAGAGGAGACTCCGCACACCTGTTCTATTCCGCCCCGCATTGCCGCGACATTTCCAACATTCGACTTAATTCCCTCTTGTCATTGTCTTTTCGATGTTCTTTCAGCCACGGCTCAGAAAGGAGTCACGTATGTCATTCTCACCCTTGATTCCCCCAGGGGAATTTCGCAGCCGCCTCGCCCGGTGGCGTGAGTTCTTTTTCGCACAAAAGTACAGGTTCGACCTTGGTCAGTCGTTTCTCGTCATCCTGAACTTCACGCTGTTGATCATTACCGCAAGCGATAAGTTGCAGATCTTTTTCGGCATCCCCCGCCTGCGGTCGTTATTGGTTCTTATCGTCCCTCTCGGCTTTCTGGGCGTGTGGGTCTTCGGCTATTTTATGGACAGAATTGTGCGTGCTGCGCAAATGGCGGAACGCCAATCGATAAAACGGAGCGAGGTTTGGGCAAAGCATAACGAACAGATGGATCGGTTGGAGTCGGCATTGAATGAAATTCGGGTCAGGATGGAGAGGAAAGGAGGGAAGCGCAAGAAGAGGCGAAGCTGATTGCAGGCATCAGAAAAGAGAAAGGACTCCTGACACGTGGTCGGGAGTCCTTTTTCTTACGAGTTCGAAACGTGTCTATCCGCCGATGCCGAGGTATCCCACCCCAACAGCCCACAGAATCCACAATCCCATCGCATAACCGATCGCCGTCGTTGTCGGTTTCCCCGTAACCTTAGCAAGTCCAATGCCAATGACAAAGGCCTGCCAGCACGCGAAGACGTCCAGCCGCGTCAGTATCCGGTGGACCTCATTCAGTGGGTCGTACTGTGAATACACAGCCAGACCGCCGCTCGCGGATGCAAAGACGGAGCCCATGCTGAGTTGCAAGAGCAAGGTTATCACGGCCCCGAGGACTGCAATCCAGGCGGAAGTCCCGTAGAGCGCGAGATAGGTCCCGTACCCTTCGGGAGACTTCAGAGCTAGTTTCCCGACAAGCCAGAAGACAAGTGCACCTC
>Ga0209002_10004153_pt1 | contig 11433 bp, 5 predicted proteins | sample Rifsed16ft2_FD_184010 | JGI IMG/M metagenome (GOLD analysis project Ga0209002, IMG submission 184010) | Soil microbial communities from Rifle, Colorado, USA - sediment 16ft 2 (version 2) | ecosystem: Environmental > Terrestrial > Deep subsurface > Rock core/Sediment | place: Rifle, Colorado...
TAATTCTTTATCTGTAGTTGATGCAACATATAAGGAATTTCCTGCCACATTTAATGCATTTACGGTTCCATTAACGGCAAATTTTTTAACGTTTTTATTTAATGTAATTCGGTATATTATACCTGTATTGCCTCCAGCCCACAAAACATTTCTAGACTCATCAAAATTAATAGAGTTAACATTATCAGTTATTCCCTGTGACGCAGCCACAAAAGCAGCAGGTGCAGTATTCTCAGCAACTTTATAGACTCCTTTTATACCTCCTCTAACAGCATATATGGCATTATCAGACGCAAAGGTTATTGATCTGAAGAATGTTTCAGGACCTTTAGGTGCAAAACTCGTAAGCACACCTTGGTTATCAATTTTTTTAGTACCTAAATCTTTAAGCGACGCATAAACGTTTTCCAAATTATCTACTGTTACAGCATAGGGAATTTCGAATATCTTCGGATTAAATGCATAAAACTCCGAAACTGCAGGATTAAGTTTATATGTATAAACATTACTAAACTGCTCCGAACCAATTACAGCAATTTTAATTAAAACCGAATCGGATATAACAACCGCAGAAATTACTTCTAATTGAGTTGGAATTGAGCTAATCACCTTTCCCGGTACACCATCAAAATAAACCAAGTTATTTTTTAAAGTTGTTGAGAAATTCGAACCTGTGATTGTCAGTTTAGTTACACCGGCTAAAGCTTCAGCTGGAGGATTAATTGATGTGATCACGGGTGTCGGTAAACTTTCCGAAGAAAGCTCTGTAAGAGTAGGCGTGATATCTTCAGAGCAACCTGCCAAGTATAAAAAAGCCAAGATAAAACTTGCCAATGTTATAATTTTGTAAATGTTCTTTTTCATTTTTATCCCAAACTTGATTTTCAATTAAGATATTGATCTAATAAGCAAAATTAATTGTAATACGATGGACACTATTGAAAATACCAAAATCGGTATAGGAATAATCAATACCGAGATTTAATCCTTCAATATTTTGTTTCAGACCTACACCGGCAGTAACATCTCTCTCATCATTTGGTGCCGAATAACCGCCCCTGAGAGATAAGAAATTCATAAAAGTATATTCAAAACCAACTAGAATTTGCTCTGGAAAATCTCGAGGATGGTTTGCATCAGCAGTCAGCAATATAGAATGTTCATTTTTATCCAATTCTAATATATCAGAAAAATTAAAAGATGAGCCAATCTGAAATATTAAAGGTAATTGAAATCCTTCCTCTTTGTATTTAACCTCCCTCGAAAAATTTCGAATGCTCATTCCAATGTTAAGACTTTTAAACCCGGTTTTGTAAATCACACCGAAATCGAAAGCAAGAACATCAAGCTTATTATCTTGAGTTGTTCCGCCAGCATAGTTAGTAGTAGCCGGATCAAGCACTACATTATCAATGACACCTGTTCCTAAAGATTGCCTTACATATTTAACATTTCCTCCAACTGCAAATTTTTCTGATAACGATTTAGCGTAACCAATACCGAAGGCAATGGCAGTCGGACTGAAAGTACCAACATCCAGAAAGCCTTGATCGTTATCAGCTCGAACCGTTCCATAAAAATCTCCGTAATCCACGGAAACAAAGCTTAATCCTAATACTCCATAATCACCATCGAAAGGTGCAAATGCAATGCTGCCATTATAGTATTTGATATCCGCAATCCATTGAGTCTGACCAAGTGAAATGTCAGCATAGCCTTCAAACCGAGCCATGCCGGCCGGGTTATAAAACATTGCACTTGAATTAGTTTCTAATGAAGTAACCGCATCTCCAAATGCACTCGCACGAGCATCGAGAGAAACATTTAAAAATTTCATCCCGGTTTGTCCTAATTTTTGCCGCTGCGAAAATATATTTTGGCTCTGCATTAAAATCATTAGAAGAATCAGAGCAAAAATTATAGCTATTTTTTTCATTATTATTCTCATAAAATTTTTTATCTCCATTTATCTAATGATTACAAATTTTACGATTTTATTTACACCGTTAACAAGATCTTCAATAACTGCGATGTATATACCGCTAACCACAATTTGTCCGGATGACGTCAATGAATCCCACGCCTCGTCTCCACTGCCATTTGTATGTTCAATTGTTTCAATTAACTCGCCCAATTCCGAATAAATTTTTATATTACATCTGCCGGGTATATTAAAGAAGAAGAGCCTGTTCTGAGCTAGATCGCCGAAACCTAATTCTTTAGCTGCTGATATATTAAAAGGATTTGGAACGACTCTAATATTATCTAAGGCTTCCTGAACAGTTGGTTTTCCTCCACTTTGGGTTCCAATATTTAATCCAAGCGTCGCATACGCGTTTTCAGAAATATTAAGAATTTCTATCTTAGAATCAGCACCGATCGTGGGAGAAGTGAACCAAAGATAACCGAAGCCATTATCATAGGCAACATTCATACTTAATGCAAGATTTATTAGCGATACAATAGTATTTATTTGTACAGTATCACCTGCTACTGAATCTGCCGGTATCGTGATGTCAACTGCGCTGCTAGTGTCTATCTGTATTTTTAATTTGTCATTTACACCGCCCTTAATATAAAAAGGACCGGCTTTATTTCCCTTAAGCTTTGCAGCATAAGGGCTATCACCTGATGGTCTTTTCAATACAGCCCCGTCATAAGTTTGAGTATAATACCTGCTGCTTCTTAACTTTCCAGGAGGAGTTAAGCCAACACCTGTGTTTGAAGCTGCACTGCCGACTGAAACAATGTAGTAGAAGTAATTAAGTCCCCTTATTGCCGTAGCATCATCATAGTTTCTATCGCCTGGCCCTGCAGTATGAACTAAAGTATAAGTACTGTCTGGTTTTCCAACGGCTCTATAAATTTCAAATCCTTCTAAATTCGAACCCGGGTCATCAAATGTTTCCCAGCTTAAAGCGATTCTATCTCCCAGTCCATCTACGTTAAAAATTTTGGGAGGCAATGGCGCCAATGGAATAGCGTATCCAGATTGATAATTTGCAATTGCTCTTCTGAAACTTTGGAAAAGTGAATCACGTCCTTGAAAAACGATAGTATTTTTTTGAAGAGCACTTATTTGTCCATTTTTGTATTGCATCCCTGCAGTTGTTGCCAATTCGCGGCTAATACCTGATACAGCTTCTGCAATAACAATCACAATACTATCACCAGGCGCAAGAGTATATGGCCCATACCCATTTGCATTAGAAAATCCACCAGGTGTTCCTAATGCTGGATCACCTTTGGGATCTACAAAGCCTGCAAATCCTGTTGGTTCTACAACATCGGCATGTCGCGGAGAATGACCTCTAGTTATCCAGCCATATTCGCTTTCCATTCTTTTTATGTTATATGCATCATTTTGCGAGGTATTCTCCTCATCAGAACCTTCGTACGAAGTAGTTGAAGGTTGACTAGGATCATCATTTTTATTGGTTGCAGAAACATCTGCGTGTAATGTTACAACACCGGCAAATTGATATGCACCGAGTCGTCCTACTGTGTCACCTTTTTCAACATTAAGACCATTGCCAGGATATGTCTGAATTGGACCACCAATGTTATCATACTTATTAAATGGAGGATATTTTCCGTGCCAAACATACTGAGCACGAAAATTTTCATTTGGCGGATCCACTTTGGTTCCATCTCCGCGGACATCGAGCATAGCATTAATTCCCCACCCTGTTTGATTACCTATGACATATCTTGTATTTGCACAAACTGATAATCTATAATGAAAGTAGAAATAAACTCCCGTTAAAGTTGCAGGAGGTATTGTCTGACCACCCTCAACAATTCCTGTATTTTTAAATGTGTACTCAGTTACAATATAATTATCATGATACTCCTGACTGAACTGGAATATTCTTCGAGTCATGGTAATACCAAGCTGAGTATTAACTTTGTTATAAATTAGTCTATCCGTAAATAAATTAGGATCAACCTCATCAATGTCTACACTCTTATCAACAGAGGGATCACCATCTACAAAAACTGCTGGAGCATCAAATTTACTAATCATTTTAAATTCTTGTGGAAAGAATTCTCCTCCGCCGGAAACTCTTGGTCCGATATGTACTACTTTAACATTATACGGACTCTGTGGATCTACCGGACTACTGAAATTTGTGCAGCCAATCCATAATGCCTTGGCACACTGAATATCCTGATGAGCATATATTGCAGGCCACTGAAGCCCATACTGCTGCTCTTTTACAAATCCTTCCTCAACTTCCATCCCTATTTCAGAATACCAGTTTTGTAAAGATCCAACAGACATCCATTTAACCGCATACTGTGGAAAAATGGTGTTTGAGAATACAAAGAAGCTAATAATCAGAAGAATATATAGAAACTTAAGTCTCAAATTATTTTGTTGCATTGATTCCTCTCAAAATCTAAATTAAAAATCAAAAGATAATTTAAGCCCCCAAAACACATCTCTTGGATTCAGGAATGTAAAATAATCCTGATTGGGCATATCGATATATGATTTATTTTCTGTCCACTCATCTTTTTGGCTTTGACTTGCATTAGGATCCCATGGAATATAAGGACCGGTTCTGTAGTCACCAGGCCGGTCATCTCCAGGAATGTTACCATAACCAAGTGGATCACCGATCTCTGCCGGGAGATGCAGTGATTTCATATATGCATTGAAATCGTTGCCATCAAAAAATCCATAACCGGCAGGATTAAAATATTTATAATTGAATAAATTAGTTATATCAGCAAAGATCTGAAGATTTACACCCATAACGTGAAATGATTTGCTAATCCTTAAGTCAACATTCCAGTAATCCTTCCACTGCACGTTGTTTTCAATTCCTGGAATACTTCCACCGCCAGCCCATGTATCATAGTCACCAGAATACCAGTTACCAACAAAACTAAATCTAAAGTCTCCAAGCAGATATAAATCACCTAATTTAGGACCGAAGTCATATGGAGTGAAAATATCAATATTAGCATTTGCATAGGGGCGCGGGATTGGTTTCTCCTGATAAGTTGAGGTTGTTGTTGCTTCATAAGATCTCTGTAAGGAAGCACTTTCATAATAGTTTATGAAGCCGAAATATCCACTGGATCTGACATCATATGTATAGTTAATAAATCCCTGTATCCAATTACCTCTATTTTTGGTCAGGGTGATTTCAACACCACGCACATCCTGATAGCCATTTGGTTCGCTGCGAGAATAGTTAACTTTATTATCTCTGCTAATATACGTGACTAAACCAGTATATGAAGCATTCTTGGAAAAATTAGACTGAAGAGATACATCCTTATAATATCCTGCAATTTTCAATAAAAATTCGTCGAATAAATTTTGTTCATATCCTAATTCATATGAAATCGTTTTTGGTAAAGGATTATTGGGATTAGCAACTCTTGTTACAGCATTATTATCCGAGAATCTCCTCAACAGGAATAAGTTTTCCGGAGTAGGCATCGATCTAAAATGTCCGTAATTAAAATACAATTTGCTATTAATTGAGATAGGGAATGATATGCCAAGCCTGGGACTGAGATTTATTTGTTTTTCAACATCAATTTTTGTTAGGAGTTCGTCTAATCTTAATGAATTTTCAGAGGCAAATGCTTTAGTGTACGGACTGTATTCATACCAACTACCCTGCGGGTCCGAATAGTCTAACCTTAATCCAATATTTGCAACCATACCTTCAAATTCAAGTTTATCCTGAACATATAAAGCAGCACGTATTGGAAAATTACTCCAAACCGATCTTGAACGACCAACTGGAAGGAATTTATCTACACTTGCATAATTTACTCGATTATCGGTATATACTATCTCTACACCGGTTTTAATATTATTGTATTTATCAATTTGACTTTGAAAATCAGCTTTCACAGAATATACCGTTACAACGCTGCTATCACGCGAATTACTAAACCCGACACCCATCCTTAAACCATTTATACCAGTAGATGGGAAATCAGCATAACCAAAAGGAGCTTCATCAATGTAAATTCCACCAACATTATACAGAGTGGTTGTATCGCGCAATGGACTGGGATTAGTACTATAATTAGATCTGAAAGTGCTTAAAGTGATTTCATATAAAGTTGTGGGGTTAATAACGTTTGTAAACTTACCGCCGAATGATGTGTAATCAATTGAGCTGGGTGCCCAATAATCAGTTGCAAATATTCTTCCATCAATATAACTGACTCTGTTCAGCACACCGCCGATACTTTCAGGAGATCTGAAGATCCCTGGTAAACCTGCATTATTATCATTTGTACCTTTTACGTTACTTCTTAATCCCTGAACCATTAATTTTTTACCTTGCCCAAGATCTGAAGTCAATTTTAACTGGGCAACCCAATCATTAACACCATCACGTGAAAGTGGAACTAAGTACATGTTCTGTGTCTGCCTGTAAGATGCGAAGAATCTAAGATTTCCTAAATCCTCTGCAAAAGGAACAGGACCACCAAAACTTGCATCAACATCGTAATCAGGATCTTGAATGTCTGTAATTTTTCTATGCTGCCATAAAAATATTTTCTGAGCTTGTTCAGGTGTTAAATCGTTAGAGGGATCATCATCAAGAAGAGTTTTTTGGGCCACAGATACCCAGCCTTCAAACTTTGGATACTGCTGCTGAAGGAATGCGTCCCAAATAGGTAGTCCAGTACCGGCATCAATTGCCTCAGTACCAAACCATGCAACCTGAGGATCAACATAAGGACGAATCCAAAATGAGTTTGGATGATTTGGAGACGCACCAAAATGTTTTTGTGAAGCGGCACTATATCTTGAGATTAAACTAAAAGTGTATTTATCTCTCAAACCTTCTTTGGTTACAACATTAACTAAACCGGATCGAATATTTCCATATTCTGCATTAAAACCACCGGTCTGAATTTGTACCTCATCTATTGCCGTATAGCTGATTCCAGTAAAAGGGGAGTTATTTCTTTCATCTCTTAATGTAACTCCGTTAACAAGAAACGCAGTTTGGTTCGATGAACCACCTCTAATTTCCAATCCGCTTCTAACACCGGCCTGCAATCCAATAACAGCGGTTAAGCTAGAGACGGGTAGGTTTTCAATTTCTGCAACATTTAGATTTACACGGCTTGAGGAAACATCCCTCTGGACAATCGGAGTTGTTGCAACTACTACTACTTCTTCGGTCTGGAATGTACTGGAGGTTAGTTCAAAGTTAATTTCAGTAGTTTGATCTATACTGATCCTGACTTGTTGAGTGACTTTTGGTGCATATCCAACCATTGAGGCTCTGAGATTATATGATCCTGGTGGAACGTTAAGAATTACATAATAGCCATCAACATTCGTTGCTGCGCCAATGGTCGAACCTTCAATGAGAATGTTGGCTCCAATTAATGCTTCGTTTGTTGAGGCATCTTTAACCACACCATTGATTTTACCGACTTGCGCAAAGATTTGAAGAGAGAATATTTGAAGGGATAGGATACCAAGCAATAACAATTTTTTCATAAGCTCATGCTCCTTTTATTATTTGGAACTCGCAGAAGTATTTCTAATTTGAATAAACGTTTTAATATCGGCAACGTAATTACACTCATCAGAATAAAAAATAAAATATTTTTTACTTGGTAAAAACATATAAAATTTAGTTTCTAAAGTCAATAATTATAAATCAAAACAAAAAGCTATTATTCTATCATTGGAAATTTATCCTCGAAATAACTTATTACTTTATTGATCGCTCCGTCCAGTCTTAAAGGTGCATTCACATGTCTTTCCAATGTGATATCATTTCCGAGTGCGCTGTAAAAGGTTTTCAAACCTTTTTGGTCCTTAGCTTACCTAAAAAGATTGACTGATAGTTTTAACCATGATTTATTTTTTCAATGGTTAGTCATATTTATCCAAAATAAATCTCAGTATTTGTATTATTATTATATGCAGCATAGTGCAATTATAAGAATAAGCTGATAAGGTTATGTTTTACTAAATATCTGCGGTTACTAAGGTTTTGGAAAAAGAAATATGCTTTTGTGGATTAAATATCTAATGGCGCAAACCTTAGTAACAGACTAAGATAAATCTCTTTAACCTTATCACCTTATTAAAAAAAATTGAGAAACCAGATATAGTCGTTTGCTTAGATTAGCATTCAAACCACCGAAATATTATGGATTTAGCAATAGAGAAAAAAATTGTTTTAATGGGGGATAGAAATTTGAAAAAGATGAAAACTGTTCAACACGATCCGATTTTCAAATTTTTTCTGAGTATTAAATTTGTTTTGGACAGCCATGGGATCAATAAAAATTTTAGAGTAAACTTTAAAAGAACTTGACATTAAAATTTAATATTAATATTATTGCAATAAATAATTATGAAATACATAGCTAACATATTATTTACTGAAAAAACTAAACAAATAGATTTGGCTTACACTAGCTATGTAAACCGATACACACTTCCAACCAATATCATTCTGCTCCTCGGGATCATTATTAGCCTTAACATTATACTTATCGGCTAATTTTAAGTCAATCCCAAAAATCAAACGTACTTCAAAAAAATAAACGATTTCGGGATTGACCCGAAAGAGAATTATATTTTTGGATTTTTTTTTGAGGATTGCTATGAGATCAGATACAATAAAAAGCGGATATGATAAAGCACCACATAGAAGCTTACTTAAAGCCACTGGCGTTATTAAAAGCGATGAAGATTTTAAAAAACCTTTTATCGGAATTTGTAATTCGTACATCGATTTAATACCCGGGCACGTACATCTCCAAGAATTTGGAAAAATTGTAAAAGATGCTGTGCGTGAAGCAGGTGGAGTTCCATTTGAATTCAACACTATCGGAGTTGATGATGGAATTGCAATGGGACACATCGGCATGCGGTACTCGCTGGCAAGCAGAGAATTAATTGCAGACAGTGTTGAAACCGTTGTTGAAGCTCACCGTTTGGATGGAATGGTCTGCATCCCGAATTGCGATAAAATTGTTCCGGGAATGTTAATGGCTGCCGTTAGAGTAAACATCCCGACAATTTTTATTTCGGGTGGACCAATGAAAGCTGGCAGAACTCCTTCCGGTAAAAAAGTTGATCTCATTTCAGTATTTGAAGGCGTTGGTGAATACCAATCCGGAAAAATAAATGACGAACAATTAGCTGAATTAGAAAATTACGGCTGCCCTACATGTGGTTCCTGTTCCGGAATGTTTACAGCCAATTCGATGAACTGCTTGATGGAAGCTCTCGGAATGGCTCTCCCCGGCAACGGTACAATCCTCGCAGTTGATCCTCTTCGCCATGAATTGGCAAAAAAAGCGGCGAAGCAAATTCTTTCTTTAATTGAAAAAGATATTAAACCAAAAGATATAATTACAAAAGAATCTATAATGAATGCCTTAGTTCTCGATATGGCAATGGGCGGAAGCACCAACACCGTCCTTCATACGCTGGCAATTGCAAATGAAGCGGAAATAGATTTTGAATTAACAGATCTCAATAAACTTTCAGAAAAAGTTCCTTACATCTGCAAAGTTAGTCCTGCAACAAAAGATGTACACATGGAAGACGTTGATGCATCCGGGGGAATTTCTGCTATCCTAAATGAAATTTCTAAAGTAAAAGGAATTCTTGATTTAACAAGACCTACTGTAACCGGAAAAACTCTTGGTGAAAACATTGCTCAAGCGGAAATTAAGAATTCCTCCGTTATCCGTTCGGTTGAAAATCCCTATTCAAAAACCGGCGGACTTGCAATTCTTTTCGGAAATTTAGCTCCGCTTGGCTCAGTTGTAAAAACCGGAGCCGTTGACTCTAAAATGATGAAGCACACAGGTCCCGCAAGAATTTATAATTCGCAAGACGAAGCGATGGAAAATATTTTAGCCGGAAAAGTTCAAGCTGGTGATGTTGTAGTAATTCGTTATGAAGGTCCAAAAGGAGGACCGGGAATGCCGGAAATGCTCTCTCCAACTTCCGCAATTATGGGAATGGGTTTAGGAGATAAAGTTGCGTTAATAACCGATGGAAGATTTTCCGGAGGAACTCGCGGAGCTTGCATAGGACATGTTTCTCCTGAAGCAGCTGAACGCGGACCAATCGCTGCTCTAATTGAAGGTGACTTGATCACTGTTGATATTGCGAACAGAATGTTAAACGTAAATTTATCTGAAGAAGAAATACAAAAACGGTTATCGGTGCTTCCAAAATTCGAACCGAAAATTAAAAAAGGTTATTTAGCCAGATATTCGAGAATGGTTACTTCAGCTAACACCGGGGCAATTTTAAAATAACCAATACAAAGAACTCAGAGAGGATACCTTATGAAAGAAACCAGACAAAAAATCAGCGGAGCTGACATTTTCTTTGAATGTTTACGCAAAGAAAAAGTCGAATATATTTTTGGCTATCCCGGTGGAGCTGTACTCAAACTCTATGAGAAACTCTATGATGTAGATTTCCTTCAGCATATTTTAACCCGCCACGAACAAGGCGCAACCCACGCTGCCGAAGGATATGCAAAAGCAACCGGAAAAGTTGGGGTAGTTCTTGTTACTTCAGGACCCGGTGCAACTAATACCGTTACAGGTATTGCCGATGCTTACATGGATTCAATTCCTATCGTAGTGTTTACCGGGCAGGTGCCGACAAAATTAATCGGCAACGATGCTTTTCAGGAAGCCGATATTATGGGAATATCCAGACCGATCACAAAACATAATTTTCTTGTGCGGGATGTAAAGGATTTGGCTGGAACGATTCGTAAAGCATTCTTTATCGCTTCAACCGGAAGACCGGGACCTGTGCTTGTTGATCTTCCGAAAGATGTTATCAATTCGGTTTGTGAATTTGAATATCCTGAAAAAGTTGAAATACGCGGGTATAAACCAACCTTCATTGGACATCAGATTCAAATTAAAAAAGCTGCCGAGATGTTGAAAAAAGCGAAGAGACCATTGCTCTATGTTGGCGGCGGAGTAATTATGTCCGGAGGAACCCGTGAACTCTATCTTCTTGCAAAAGAAAATAATTTACCTGTTACCATGACGCTCCAAGGTTTAGGAGCTTTCCCGGGAACAGACGAACTTGCTCTCGGTATGCTTGGAATGCACGGAACCTATTGGGCAAATCAAGCAGTTAATAGCTGCGATTTACTTATTGCATTAGGGGCGCGGTTTGATGATCGTGTTACCGGAAAAGTTGAAACCTTCTCGTTAAAGTCCTTTAAAATTCATGTTGATGTTGATCCGACTGCAATTGATAAAAATGTTATTGTTGATTTACCGATTGTCGGCGATGTTAAACACGTAATTGCTGAATTAGCATCTGAGATGGATGAGCATCCTGATATTTCAGATTGGTGGAAACAAATTGAAAAATGGAAAAAGGAATGTCCCTTTGAACTCGATGCAAATGACGGAAAGTTGAGAACA
>Ga0209002_10004154_pt1 | contig 11431 bp, 7 predicted proteins | sample Rifsed16ft2_FD_184010 | JGI IMG/M metagenome (GOLD analysis project Ga0209002, IMG submission 184010) | Soil microbial communities from Rifle, Colorado, USA - sediment 16ft 2 (version 2) | ecosystem: Environmental > Terrestrial > Deep subsurface > Rock core/Sediment | place: Rifle, Colorado...
TGCGCCGCTGGCGTTTCCCTGATGATGGCTTTGAGAAATTCCTGCGTCCCTTTGCTCTCGAATCGGGACTCATCGACTCCAGAGAAATCCACGCCGCTATTCAAGAAACCCGCCGCCTGTTGGGATGCCTGCGCGCTCATTCCCTCTTTACCGAACTCAACTCCGCCGAGCGTTATCACGAAGTCCGCTACGATTTGCCCGCAGAACGCGGCGTGATTGACTTACTCTACCTCACCTCTGAAGGCTGGTGTATCATTGACTTCAAAACCGACGAAGTCCGCACTGACGCCGAAGCGCAATCCACCATCAGCCGCGAACGGTATGATCGTCAGGTGGAGCGGTATGCCCAGGCCGTCGCGACCCAGCTCGGGGTCCAGGCAAAGACGCGGCTCGTCTTCCTGAACGTGAAAAATAGTCTTGCGATATTCGATCTGTAGGAGAATCCCATGTCCACTTCAAAAACAATTTACCAACTCAAAGTCACGTTGAACGATTCCAAACCACCCATCTGGCGCAGAGTCCTGGTCGAGGATACAACCACGTTGAGCAAATTGCACACCATATTACAAACCGTAATGGGCTGGACTGACAGCCACTTGCACCAGTTCATCATCAATGAAGAATTCTATGGCAATCCCGAAGATGATGAATTTGGCGACATGGAGACAAGGAACGAAAAGCGTTACCACTTGAATCAATTTGTTGAGCGCAGGGGATTCAAGTTTATCTACGAATATGACTTTGGCGATAGTTGGGAACACACCATTCTTGTCGAAGCCATCCTGCCCGCTGAAAAGGATGCGTACTATCCGCGTTGCATCGAGGGCAAACGCGCCTGTCCGCCCGAAGATGTGGGCGGCGTGTGGGGCTATGAGGATTTCCTGAAAGTAATTGCCGACCCGAAAGACCCCGAATATGACGAAATGATGGAGTGGATTGGCAACTTCGACCCCGAGCGATTCAATCTGGATCATGTGAACGAAGGTTTGCGCCATCCCCGCCGCGTGAGGATGGACGAACAGGATTTTTACGAACCCCCGCAAGCGGATAAAAAGATTACTCTAAAGACTGCCACTTGGGCAAAGCGGCTGGACAAAAAGCAACTTGCCTGGGTTGAGTTATTGGCTGTGCGGCGGGACATGGTCACGTTTTTGACGTACCTGAAGGACAACCGTCCCGTCGGCACGCAGTCCACGGGTAATCTGCCTCTTAAAGCCGTGCGCGAGATTTGCGCACAATTCGTTAACCCGCCTGCGCTTGAAGAAAAAATTGGAAACAAGGTTTATAAAATACGCAGTGAAGATGATGTCTGGCAGGTGTATTACCTCCACACGCTTGCCAGTATGGGCGGGTTCGTAACGGGTGGGCAAGCCCGCGCATGGAAATTGACCTCGGAAGGCGATGATTTTTTGAACGCCCCTGCTCCGATTCAACTTGGCTTTATGTTTGCTCTCTGGTGGTATCGAACAGATTGGCGGATTGCCTTTCCCGTCTCGGGTTTGAGTGGGGGCTTGCCGAGGGACTTCAGTAAAATCATCCTAAAGCGTCTGCTGGAATTGCCCGTTGGCAAATCAATTTCCTATGAACCGTTCGCCGACCAATTGATCAAAGAGACGCGATTCACCTGGCCCAGCATCGATCAGACCTTTGTGAATGACACCATGCGTTCAGCCATTGAACGCATGGTGATATCCCCCCTGGTTCAATTTGGAGTCATGAAAAGTGAATATGGGCTGAAAGATATTGGAGGCAGTAAATTTTCCAAACTCTCTTCAATACGTCTGACCCCATTTGGAAAAGGATTACTGGAAACCCTATAACGCGACATTAATATCGCCAGTTTAAAGGACAACCTATGACAAAAGATTTTGAACTCGAATCCGTCGACAACATTGACGAAGCCATGAAACTCATCGAGAAGATGAAGGAACATTTGCCTATCACTGTCCGACCCAACAGCGCGTTGGTCAAGATGTTACGCAGGCAGGGTGTGAACATAGACCGCTATAAGCCATTGGAAATTCACAGTGTACTTTACATGGGAAACGAAGCGGGGATTGCCTGCGACATTACCCCGAAAGGAAAAGAGGATAAGCCTGTTATTTGTTCCTTGACCCAATTGGAAGTGATGGGGAATGACACGCTCACAGATGAAATGAAAGCCTATCAACAAGAGCGGATAAAAAATCTTGCGCGCTACCCAGGCAACGCGCCGATAGGTTTTACAGTTACCCCAAGAACAAAAACAAAGTAGGCGGTTTTACGTTGGAGTGGGCGTAATGGATCTAAAAGTCTTCATCACCAACCAAGATTCAACCTGCGACGAATGCCGCGAACATTTGGGGCACGGCGCATGGATCACGCTCGTCGAGGGCAAGGGCGCGCTCTGCCTGTCCTGCGCCGATTTGGATCATCTCATCTTTCTCCCCTCAGGCGATGCGGCGCTGACTCGTCGCTCAGGAAAATATTCCACGCTGTCGGCGGTTGTTTTGAAATGGAGCCGCGCCCGCAAACGCTACGAACGGCAGGGACTGCTGGTGGAAGAGTCCGCGCTCCAACGCGCCGAGCAGGAATGTTTGGATGACGCCGATGTGCGCGCACGTCGAAGTGAGCGTGAGGCTGAACGCCGTGCAGAAATTGATCATGAATACGTGTCTCACTTTGCAGGGAGAGTGCGTGAGTTATTTCCCAATTGCCCTGCTGGGCGCGAGCAGGTCATTGCCGAACATGCCTGCCAGAAATACAGCGGACGAGTGGGACGTTCCGCAGAAGCCAAAAACCTGGATGAGAAATCCATTTTACTGGCGGTCATTGCTCACATCCGCCATGCCGAGACGAATTACGATGAACTGCTGGCGCACGGCAGGGATCGTTCGTCCGCGCGCGAACGTGTGGAGGCGGAGATTGATAAGGTTTTGGATCGTTGGGCGGCGAAGTAGTCTTCGATCGTGCGACGAACATTCTTACATTGGCAGCCACTGGCACCGACGCGTTCAGGTCGATGTGGTTGCTATCAACTGGGAAATATGAATTGCTTATCCTAAACCGTTGCCCCCGATATGTTATAAAATGCAAACAGGCGGAGATTATTTTGCGCCTGTTTCTACTTCATTAGATGTAATTTGGGCTAATTTAGTCCGGAAGGACGGAACTTATACCTGTATTGTTGATGTGTATCGCGCGCTGTAAATCATGGGTAAGCTGCAACTTCCAAGGCAAGTATAATCTGCAAAGACAATCCATCCGTCAACTTCTTCGGGGTTTCCCATGACATCTGACATTCAGGAACAAATCGAACGCCGACGCGAACCAAGGAATACCGGCGATGATATATCATTCTGACGAAACCCGGTTTGGATTATCCATTTTAAAACTTATGATGTATTACTTTACTATTTGATCGGGATCCACTGCGAATACTTCCATAGGGATGGTTATCCCTTTGAAAACGACGGGGCCGAGGGATTTCACTTGAATGGAATCTGGCAAGCCTGCGCGCGTGGGTGTGTCAATGATGATGGGATAACCCGCGACTTTGGTATGGCTTTCAATGCGCGCGGCAAGGTTGACTGAATCGCCCACACAGGTGTAGGTGGCGCGATGTTGTGTACCTGCATAGCCAGCCATGACCGTGCCTGAGGCGATGCCGACCCCGATCCGAAGTTGCACCTTGCCTGCTTCGGCTTGTTTTTGATTGAAGGTCTTCAATTCATCCAGCATCCCAATGGCGGCAAGCACGGCTTTCAGGCGGCGCTCTTCCTTATTGCCAGAGATGCCAAAGAGCGCCATCAAGCCATCGCCCATGATCTGGTTGATAATTCCGCCGTGACGTGAAATGGGTTCGAACATCGTAGAGAAATAGTTGTTTAGTAATTCGATCGTGTCTGCGGCATCGCTCTGTTCGCTGATAGTGGTGAATGAGCGGATGTCTGCGAACATGATGCTGGCGTCGATCCTTTTTCCGCCGAGGGAGAACCCGCTTGCCATGAGTTCCTCCGCCACTTCTGCGGATGCAAAGGTATGCAGGAGTTTGCGTTGCTGGTCGCGCAGGCTTTTCTTTTCAAGGCTGGCTGTGATGCGCGCCTTTAATAAGGCTGGCTCAAACGGTTTGGGGAGATAATCCTCCGCGCCTTGTTGAATTCCTTTAACGAGGCTCTTGAGGTCGTTCATGGCGGAAATAATGATGACGGGAATATCGCGCGTGTGCGGGGATGCCTTTAGCCGCGATAAGGTTTCGAATCCATCCATGACCGGCATCATGATATCGAGCAGGATGACGTCGGGCGATGCGCCCCGGACTTTGTCCAGCGCTTCCTGTCCATTTGTAGCGGAAATGGTTTCGTAATTCAGTTCTTCGAGTTCCTGTTCGAGGTAATCCACGTTGAAGGGTTCATCGTCCACAATGAGGATTTTAGGATGGGTCATGATGTGTTTATCCCAAATATTCTTTCAACTTTTTCAGCAGCAAGTCTTCATCCACGGGCTTCGTCAGGTAATCGGTACAGCCCGCGGCTTTGGCTTTTTCGTCATCGCCCTGCATGGCATGCGCGGATAAACCAATGATGGGCAGGGATTGAAATGTCTTGCGGATGTTGCGCGTGGCTTCGTAACCATCCATGATAGGCAGGGAAATATCCATGAGCACCAGATCGGGCTTGTGCCTCTCGGTGAGTTCCACACCCTGCGCGCCATCCTTTGCGACGAGGATGTTGTAATCGTCCTCGAGGAGTTGTGTGAGCAGGTCAATGTTGAGTTCGATATCTTCGACGATCAGGATGGTTTTCATGCAGACATCCTCTCTTGCTTCAGCACATTGTTGATTTCATCCACCAACTTCTCGCCCTCGAAGCCTTGTTTCTTCATGACGAGCGATACAGTTTCCTTCAGTCGGGCAATTTCGGCGGCAGTCAATTCCTTGGCGCTGATGACGATGATGGGCAGGTCACGCGTTTGGGGATTCGCCCGCAAACTTTCGATGACTCCGAATCCATCGAGGTGCGGCATGATAAGGTCCAGCAAAACGATATCGGGACGCTTCGCCTCGATCGCCCGAAGGCCTGCTTCGCCATCGAGAGCGGACTCCAGGCTGAAATCTGATTCCGGCAAAGACTGGCGCAACATATCCACGACGTTGGGATCATCGTCCACCACAAGGACATGTTTTGGCAACCGAATATTCGAACCAATGACATGATGGAGTGCATCCCTGACTTCAACCGCATCCAGCGGCTTGAGCAGGTATGCCGCCGCGCCCAGTTGGAAGCCTAACGCTTTATTATCAACGATCGTATGCAATACAACCGGAATATTGGATGTGGATGGGTCCGCTTTCAGATCGTGTAGCACCTGCCAACCGTCCGTGCCGGGCATAACGATGTCCAGCAGAATGGCATGTGGATGTTGCTCACGCGCCGCGCGCAGACCGTCCTGCCCGTTGAGTCTGCCGATGATTTCGAACTCCTGTTGGTTTAGATTCTCTTGCAGGATATAAACAGCGTCGGGATCATCGTCAATGACGAGGATTCGTTTTTTGGTGGAACCGGGTTCGGGTTGTGGAACAGTCACTTGAACGGGAGCAGGCTTGCCCTGAGTTTGATCGACGCTCCCCGGCACTTGCTCCCGGGGCAAGTGTGCACCGGGCGCACACCTGTCCTGGCGTACGGTGCCAGGGAGTGCAGGTGAGGGCTCACGGTCCGAAGAGAGGCGGAGGGAATCATCCGATGGATGCAATGATTTGCTTCTATATCGAATCGGGATCACGAGAGTAAAGGTCGAGCCTTTTCCCAGTTCGCTTTCAATGGTGATGTCTCCGCCGAGCAGGCGCGCCAGATTGCGGCTGATGGAAAGTCCCAACCCTGTACCACCATATTGACGCGTGGTGGTGTTATCAGCCTGTTGAAATTCCTTGAAGATGCGCGGCAGGGCTTCTGCACTGATGCCAATGCCGGTATCGGAGACGGAGATGCGCAGATTATCCCCATCTTGTTTTGCCGCGAGGATGATTTTTCCTGTGGGTGTAAATTTGGCGGCATTGCTCAGCAGATTGAGAACAATTTGCCTGATCTTGTCCTGATCGGAATAAACGATGTTGAGGTTTTCATCAACCTGTTTTTCCAGCGTCGCGGTGGGTTTGATAAGCGGTTGGGCAGTGTTGAAGCACAGGTCAATGAGAGCGCTGATTCGGAAGTTGGCGGCCAGCACATCCATGCGACCTGCTTCGATCTTGGCGATATCCAGAACGGTGTTGATGAGATTGAGCAGATGATCGGCGCTGGTGAGGACCTTATCCAGATTCTCCGTTTGTTTTTCGGGGAGTGCGCCTTCGGCTTTGCGGCGGACAATGCGCGTGAAGCCGATGATGGAATTGAGCGGGGTGCGCAGTTCATGACTCATGTTGGCAAGGAACGCGCTCTTGGCATGGTTGGCTTGTTCGGCGGCGGCACGGGCTTTTTTCAGTTCCTCTTCGGTGTGCTTGCGGTCCGTAATGTCGCGGATGATTTCGATGGCGCCCACGATATTGCCTTGCGCGTCGTGCAGGGCTGAGGCGGTGGCATACAGGTAGCGCGCTCCGTCCTTGAGTGCTGGCGTATACGCCTCGCCTGTCAGGATTTCCCCAGTCCATTGGATGTGTGCGTACTTCTTCTCGATCTCCTCACGCGGCAGGAGCACCAGGTCAATGAGGATTGGTCTGCGCTCACCATAGAAGGGAAGAGCATATTCATAGTTGCCCTTGCCCACTATTTCTTTTGATGTGACTCCGGTCATTTCTTCAATCGCGTGATTCCATGCAACAACTTGCCCTTCATGATTGATGACCAGAGTGGCATCCGGCAGGAAATTGATGATGTCCGCCAGACGGCGTCGTGTTTCCTGAGCATTTTGCTCCTGGTGCTTGATCTCGTCGAAGAGGCGGGCATTTTGCAAAGCAATACCCACATTTGCTGCAATCGTACTGAGCAAATGCTGATCATTTTCAGTGAAGAGACCTTCCTGTGTTATGCTTTGCACACTGACCACGCCAACGGCTTTGCCACCCACGTTGACTGGAACACCGAGATAGGACAGGGATTGCCTGCCGACAACTGTTGCACCAATCTCAACCGTCTGACGGTTTAATTCTTGATTGATCAACAGGGGCATATTGGTTTCGATGATCCTGCTGGTTAGTCCATCGCCATATTGTATCGGTGTAAGTTCTTCTCCGTATGTGTAGGGGAAGTTAATCATGCCGCTGGCTTCGTCCAACAGGGCAACGTAGGCAATGTCCGCATCGAAGATGGAACGCATCTGTTCACCAACGAGGTGGATCAATGCAGTCAGGTCCAGTTCGCTGGCGAGCGCGGAACTGACAGTGTTGACAGTGGCAAGCTCGGCGGCGCGCTGTTCAGTCTCGTTGAGCAGGCGTTGGGTCTCGTCGAAGAGGCGGGCGTTTTCGAGAGCGATGCTCATGCTGTTGGCGAGCGTTTGCAAAAGGCGCATATCCGATTCACTGAAGGCGTTCTCGCGGATTATATTTTGCAGGCTGATGACGCCGCGTACTTGCCCACTCATCATCAATGGCACAGCCAACACGCTCTTCGGCATTTCCCCTGCGAGCGGTTTGGCGTTCGGGTCAATCCTTTGAACATATACGGCCAGGTTGTTGTTGATCAAAGTTGGCTGACCTCGCCGAATGAAATCCATCCATACTTCAGGAATGGGAATCGGTTCAATAAAAAATCTCTGACCCTTTTCAAGGGCAAAGCGCGGGTGCATAAAATTTTTATCAAGGTCGAATGTGGCAAGGGTGACTGTATTGGCATCGAATATCTCGCGGACTTTGTCGCCAACCAAATCATAAATTCCCTGCATATCCAGTTGGGAAGCCAGCCCCTGCTGGATACTGTTGATGATGGCAAGTTCTGCGGCGCGCTGTTCGGTCTCTTTAAGCAGGCGCTGAGTCTCGTCAAAGAGGCGGGCGTTTTCGAGAGCGATGCTCATGCTGTTGGCGAGCGTTTGCAACAGGCGAACATCCGAATCGCTGAAAGCATTTTCCCTTTCAAGATCCTGAATGGAGATGATGCTTTTTACAGTGCCAGCCACCAGCAGTGGAACGAACAATGCAGATTTAGGCCATTCCCCGGTGATAAGCGGATTGTTATACTGCGCAGCCAGATCCGCAAAATTCTGGTTGATCAGGAGAGGTGTGCAACTGTTAATGATATGCTGTCGGAAACCATAAGGTGTTCTGGGAGAGATAACACTGCGATCGCCTTTTTCATAAGAATAGGGCATGGAAATCAAATTGGTGTCTGGATCGTAGGTCACAATGTCTACGACCAGCACATTGAACACCTCCCTCACTTTCTCACCAATCAATTCATAAATGGCTTCTATATCCAAGTTGGATGCCAATGCCTCCTGCACCCTGTTGATGATGGTCAGTTCGGAGGCGCGCTGCTCCAAGCTGAGATTGGAAGCCTGCAATTCCCCGGTACGTTCCTGGATCTTTTGCTCCAGGGTCACGTTCTGCTGCTCCAGCAACACCTGGGCGTGAAGTAAGTCGGCCTGTGTGCGTCGTTCCTTTTCAATCAAACGTTCCTGGAAACGGTAGAACATGATGAGCAGCGCCATAACAACAGCCAAGAGCATCGCTGTGTCTACGAACTCAGCAAGCCAATCTGCCAGGAGCAGGGAGTTCCGATCATTGACCAGCCATTGCAGCAGCACACCACGCTCAGCCAGAAAGGCGAAGACCACCATGGTGAGGATGCTGAGCACCGACATGATGATGCCCGATCGCACACCCATCAGGATAAGCGCGCCGATGGGCAGCGCCAGCAGATATAGGCGGCCACTGCTACCCAAGCCGAAGGATGCCAGGGCGGTCACGCCCACGGCATAGGGTACCAGCAAGACGCCCCAAGCCCGTATTCGGTAATCGATCCGTTGGAAGATTGCCAGCACAATCAAAACCAATTCCATGACGAAGAAAAGGATCACGGCAGGCCATTGACCCGGGCGGGAAATCGCGTCCAGGATACTCGCCGCGGTCATCACTGCAGCTGCGACCGCCACGATTACGAGAAAGCCATTCAGAATCTTCGTGCGCCAATCGCGCAGCACAGCTTCTGGATCGCTATGATTCTTTGTGTCCAATGCGCCTCCCCACTGGTTCACAGATTCTGATGTCACTTCTTCAGGTTGCGTTTTATTATCAGGCTTGCTGGCATCTGCCAGCCCTGGCTCTTTATTATTCCCGCTGGAAATTGTTGTTTTAGCCATACCCGTCACTCCGTTCTGCTTTGGTATTCCGGGGGCTTTATGTATCTACTATACACTTCGGGATGGATAACGTCAATGGAAGCATTCATTGGCAAAACGATATAGCTCACTTATCATCATCCCTGATCAATGGGACAGCTAATGCGAAGACTCGCTTAAACGTTCAAACTGGATCTCCTCGCTTCCCGGGAACTCTGCAATCTGTTCTGTTTGTTAATGAAAACTGGACAGGCTGCCTGCCTGTCCAGTGGTGGAGAAAAGTATGTTGGGTTTATGCGGTGACAGGTTGTTGCACTGCCGGACGAAATTTATACCCGTACACGATCAAGCCTCGTTCGTCGCCGTCGTTCCTCATTTTGCGGGTAACCATTTCGACGGGCATGCCAATTTCCACAGAATCTGTGTCTACATCGGTTAATTGTGCGGTGAGCATGGGACCCTCATCCAATTTTACGAGCGCCACTGTGTAAGGCGCATTACTGTCATATCCGCTGGGGGCCTCATAGATCGTGGTGTAGGAATACACTTCGCCTTTGCCGCTGAATGTATAGAGCTCTTTCGCTTCATCGCCGCAGTTCGGACAAACGTCGCGAGGCGGAAAAATCTTGTAATCGCAGTGCGGGCAGACCTCCCCAACCAGGCCGTAGCGTTGTTTCTTGAGTCTCCAATGTCTCGGAATTTCCATTTTTGAGTTCCTTTCTGCAAGGGTAATTCTATCCCGCCAGACTCTCAAAGACTCTCAAACTGCGGCCTTTCGGAAGTGTTAATCGGACGTGATAGGTCTTGATAGGTTTGGGCAAAGCCGCAATTAACCCTTCTCGAAGCGGATCGGGCATCGGCCTGGCGTGAACCGTGTTTAGTCACAAATCTGCCCCAGTAGGCGGTGCCGGGCGTATTCATCCATCCGATTAATCCAGACTATAATCACGCACGGCAAGGACGCCCGCATCACATGAAAATCCTGTTGATCAATCAATCGTTTGTTTCGCCCGACGAACCCGGGCATACCCGCCATTTTGAGATGGCAAAATTTTTGCGCTCGCACGGACATGAACTCGTGATCGTGGCGAGCGATATGAACTACCAGACCGGCCAACGCACCGTAAATACGCGCGGCCTGTACGTGGAACAATCCATCGACGGGATACGCGTGCTGCGCGCCTACAGTTATCCGTCATTGCACCGCAGTTTTGTCTGGCGTGTGATCTCATTCATTAGCTTTATGTTCAGTTCGGTGTGGACCGCGATGCGCGTGAAGGATGTAGACCTCGTGATGGGCACCACGCCTCCGATCTTCCAGGCGGTCTCGGCGTGGATCGTGGCCCTGATTCGGCGCAAATCATTTTTACTGGAAGTGCGTGACCTTTGGCCGGAGTTCGGCGTGAGCATGGGCGTGCTGAAAAACCCAATTGTGATCGCTCTGGCGCGCGGGCTGGAAAATTTTCTGTATGCGCGCGCGACTCACATTTTGGTCAACTCGCCTGCATATAGAAAGTACATGATTGAGAAAGGTGTGCCTGAAAAAAAGGTGACCTTCATCCCCTACGGCACCGATATTGACATGTTCAACCCGGGCGTGGACGGTTCGTCCATTCGCAAAAAACTTGGGCTGGAGGATGAGTTTGCAGTCGTTTATGCGGGGGCAATGGGACAGGCGAATGATATTTACACGGTATTGCACGCTGCCAAACGCCTCAACAATGAAGAACGGATCCGCTTCATCTTCTTTGGCGACGGAAAGGAGCGCGTAAATCTCCAGTCGGAAGCAGGACGTTTGAATTTGAAAAACGTGGTTTTTGCGGGCGTATATCCTAAAAAGGAAATGCCGCTCGTGATCGCATCCTCCGATGTGTGCCTTGCAATTCTTCAGGATGTTCCGATGTTTCGTATGCCCTACCCAAACAAGGTATTTGATTACATGGCAGCCGGGCGCGCGACGGTGCTTGTGATTGATGGCGTCATTCGCGAGGTGATCGAATCCTCCCATGGTGGGGTGTTTGTCGAACCTGGAAATGATGAACTGCTTGCGAAAACGATCCTGGAACTCTCGAAAGACCCAGGACGTGTGAAGCAGATGGGCGAGAACGCGCGGGCGTATCTGGTGAAAAATCTCGACCGCCGCGAAAAAATGCACGAAACCTTGCAGTTGATCGAAAGACTGGTGCGT
>Ga0209002_10004155_pt1 | contig 11431 bp, 14 predicted proteins | sample Rifsed16ft2_FD_184010 | JGI IMG/M metagenome (GOLD analysis project Ga0209002, IMG submission 184010) | Soil microbial communities from Rifle, Colorado, USA - sediment 16ft 2 (version 2) | ecosystem: Environmental > Terrestrial > Deep subsurface > Rock core/Sediment | place: Rifle, Colorado...
CAGCGGGACTACACGATCGTGCTGCTCCTCGCGCGGCTCGGGCTGCGGGCGGTCGTCTTCGTCCCGGCCACGACCGAGCCGGCGAAGCTCGCCGCGGTCACCACGTACGGCGCGCGGCTCGTGCTGGTGGACGGGACGTACGACGAGGTGAACCGGCTGGTCGGCCAGATCGCCGAGGATCGCCGCTGGGCGTTCGTGAACTTCACGCTGCGCCCGTACTACGTCGAGGGCTCCAAGACCCTGCTGTTCGAGACCGCGGAGCAGCTGGGATGGCGCCTTCCCGACGCCCTGGTCATCCCGATCGCGTCCGGCGCGATGTTCGTGAACAACGCGAAGGCCGCGGGCGAGCTGGTCGCCACCGGCCTCGTCGCGGACCGGCCCCTCGCGTTCTTCGGCGCTCAGCCCGCCGGATGTGCGCCGGTGGCCGACGCCTTCGCCAGCGGCGCACCGCGCTATGTGCCGGTGAAGCGCCCGCAGACGATCGCTCACGCGCTCGCGATCGGCTCGCCCGCCGACGGGAACCTCGTGCTCGAGATCGCCCGGCGCAGCGGCGGCGCGGTCGAAGCGGCGAGCGACGACGAGATCCGCGCGTCCATCGCCCTCGTCGCGCGGACGGCGGGCATCTTCGTCGAGCCGGCGGGCGGCACCACCGTTGCCGCGCTGGTGCGGCTCGCGGAGCGCGGGCTGCTGCCGCGCGGCGGCACCGTGGTCGCGTACCTCACCGGGAACGGATTCAAGACGCCGGACGTCGTCCCGCTCGACACGGACGCTGTGGTGCGGATCCCGGCGCGGCTCGACGCGTTCGAGGACGCGCTGCCCGAGCCGCCTCCCACTGTCGCGGGCCGCGAGCTCGCGGAGGTCAGGTGATGGCGAGGCTCCGTATTCCCACCGTGCTGCGGCCGCTCGCCGGCGGCGCCGCGGTCGTCGATGTGCCGGCCGGCTCGCTCGGGTCGCTCCGCGAAGCGATCCGCGGCGGCTATCCCGCGCTCGCCGAGCGCGTGTACGGGTCGGACGGCCGCGTTCGAGAGTTCGTGAGCGTCTTCGTCGACGGGGAGGACGCGCGGGACCTGGGCGACGATCGGCCTATCGGTGAGGGGAGCGAGGTGGTGCTGCTGCCCGCTATCTCCGGAGGCGCTTAGCGCGGGTCAGGCGATCTGGATCGGCTCGGCCGGGACGAAGCGGATGCTCAGCATGGTGAGGCAGCGCTCGCAGGTCAGCGTCGCGAGCGTCGGCTCGCCGCCCCCGAGCGTCGCGATGAACTTGGGGCCGTCGGACGGGCCGACATGCCGGCGGCACTTCGGGCAACGCACTTCCCCTGCGTCGAACGAGCTGCGCGTCGTGTGCACGTCGGCGAATCCAGGGCGCTTCTTACGTCCCACACATCATTTGTAGCAGGTGCGCGCGGTCTCGGCTCGCTAGGGCCGCGGCGAAGCCTGCGGAATGATGATGTCCTCGCCGAATAGCTCGCTTCTCGGCACCGCGTCGAGGAAGCGGATGATCCCCTCGGCGACCGAGCGGGCGACCAGGTCGGGCTGATCGACCAGGAGCGAGCGGTCCTCCGGGTGGGAGATGAAGCCGAGCTCCATGATCGCCGCGGCGGTGTGCGGTGCGAGCGCGTGCTCGTACCGGAACCAGGCGAACGCGTAGTAGTCCGTCATGTCCGTGGTCACGTTGCGGTCCCGCGGCAGCCCGGTCCCGGCCGCGTAGTGCTCCGTGAGGAGACCGACGAGGCGCTCGTCCTCGGGTGAGCGGTAGGAACCGTGCGCGATCTTGAAGCCTCGCGCGGTACCGGTCGCGTCGGCGTCCGCATGCAGCGCGACGAACACGTCGGCCAGGTAGCTCGGAGGGACCGTGGCCGGGAGCATGTCGACGACGATGCCTCGTTCGGTGAGCACGGCCGCGACGCGCTCCGCGACGTCGCGCGTCACATCGACCTCCCTGATGCCGGCCGCTTCGCCGCCGGAGCTGAAGCGAAGGCGCGGGAACTCGGCGGGCGCCTCGTCCGTGCGCCAGTGCCCGGTCTGGATGGCGACGCGGCGCGGCGTCTCCGCGACGCTGGGCCGGAGCAGACGGATGCGGCCGTCTTCCACGACGACGCCCGTGCGCGGTACCTGCGCCCAGACGGGGGAGGGGTCGCCGGCGATGGGCGCCTCGATCCACAAGATCGGAGGCGGCGACGTGGCGGCCGCACGCCGCGCGACGGCCGTCACCGGCTCGGCGGCGGCGGGCGTCGGTCGCACGGTCTGCTGCGGCACGCACGCGGTCAGGCCGACGATCAGCGCGTACCGGATGATCCGGCTCATCGGTCCCGCGTGAGCAAGCGGCGGGCCTCGCGACCCGGAATAGGCCGTGCAGCGCGGGCGTTGGGGAGGTCGTCCACATGAAGGTCCACGAGCTCGGACACATCGTCCTCTATGTCTCGGACTTGGGTCGCTCGCGCGAGTTCTACCGCGACGTGCTCGGCTGGACCGAGCTGCCGCTGCCCGGAGGCGCGCGGGCTCCGATCGCTGCGTTCTCGTCGGGGCGCACGCATCACGAGCTCCTGCTGATCGAGGTCGGCCCGGACGCGGCGCCGGTCCCCAGGGGGCGCCGGCTCGGCATGTACCACTTCGGCCTCAAGGTCGGCGAGTCCGATGACGAGCTGCGTGAGGCGCGCGACCGCCTCGTCGCCGCGGGTGCGCGCATCGTCGGAGCGACGGACCACGGTGTGACGCACAGCCTCTATATCGAGGATCCGGACGGGAACGAGATCGAGCTGTACATCGACGTGCAGCCGGCGCGCTGGAAGGACGACCCGTCCGCGATCTTCGCGGACCCCCGCGCGCTGCGCATCTAGGATGCCAAGCGTGGTCTCTCCCGAGAGGTTCCCCGACCCGGAGATCGATGCGCCGGCGTCCGGCGGCGAGGGGGTGGCCGTGCTCGCGGGCGGCTGCTTCTGGTGCGTCGAGGCCGTCTACAAGCAGCTCGACGGGGTGAGCTCGGTGCGCTCGGGCTATGCGGGCGGAACGGCCGAGACCGCGGACTACCAGACGGTCTGCGGCGGCACGACCGACCACGCCGAGGTGGTGGAGGTCCGATACGACCCCGCGAAGATCGGCTTCGGACAGATCCTCAAGGCGTTCTTCTCCATCGCTCACGATCCCACGCAGCTGGACCGGCAGGGGCCGGACGTGGGGCGCCAGTACCGCTCCGCGATCTTCTACACGACCGAGGGCCAGAAGCGCGTGGCGGACTCATACATTGCGCAGCTCGACCGCGCCAAGGTATTCGACCGGCCGATCGTCACCGAGGTCGCGCCGCTCGAGCGTTTCTACGAGGCCGAGACGTATCACCAGGACTATGCGGCCCGCAACCCACTGAACCCATACATCCTCTTCAACGCGCGTCCGAAGGTCGAAAAGGTGCGCAAGCACTTCGCCGACCGGCTGAAGGGGGCGGCTCGCCGCTCCTGACCTCGGCGCGGCGAGGTCGTCGCCTCGCTAGCTCGCCCGCTCGGCTTGGCCCGGCAGGGCACACTACCCGCGGTGCCGGTGGACGGGAGAGGGCCGATCCTCATCGTCGACGATGAGGAGACGATCCTCGACATGCTGAAAGAGCTGCTCGTGGCCGAGGGTTACGAGGTCGAGGTCGCGCGTGACGGGGTGGACGCGCTGGACTCGGTCACCCGACGGCCGCCCGCGGTGATCCTGCTCGACATGCGCATGCCACGCATGGACGGATGGCAGTTCGCTCAGGAGCTCCGCCGCCGCGGGATCGGAGTTCCGGTGATCGTCATGACGGCGGCGCACAGTGCGCGCCAGTGGGCCGACGAGATCAAGGCCGACGACCACCTTGCCAAGCCTTTCGCGTCGCTGGACGAGGTGATCGAGAAGGTCGAACGGCTCCAGCCTCAGGCGTAGTCCGCAGCCGCGAGGGCGATCGCCCTCACCGCTTCGTCCGCACCTCGTCGATCTGCTCCTCGGTGCGCCTCTTGTTCGCCTGGCCGCTCTGGGCGCGAGCTTTCTCCTCGAGGCGCTCCTCGGTCTCGTCGGGCGTCTTGGTCGGCGGCTGGCCCGCCTGGTTCTTGGGCGGCTGGGCGTGCTCCTTCATGGTCATCCCTCCCGCGTCTGGATGCCCTTTCGTCCGCGCACGGACGGTGCCAGCCGAGCGCGAGCGAGCGAGGGTCCGTTCGGTCCGGTGTTACTCCTATCCGGGAGCGATCGCGGCGACGCGCATCCTCACGAGCTGCACCGCGGCCGCCGCGACGAAGAGGCCGGAGCCGAGGGCATCCCCGAGCGCGCCGGGCTGCAGGAGCAGCAGTCCCGCCGCGACGAGGAGCGCACGCTCCAGCAGTGTCGTCCGCCGGAAGAGATAGCCGCCGATGCCCGTGACCAGGGCGGCGATGCCGGTGGCCGCGGTCCCTGTCGCGACGATCGCCTCGACGGCCGTCGTGTCGCGAAGGAGCATCGCCGTGCCTTCGGGCTGCGTGAACATGAACGGGACCAGGAACGCGGGCAGCGCGTACTTCCAGCTGAGCATCATCGTGCGGTAGGGGTTGCCGCCGGTCAGTGCCGCGGCCGCGAACGGCGAGAGGCCGACCGGCGGCGAGACCTCCGACAGCACCGAGTAATAGAAGATGAACATATGCGCCGCGGGCGCCGGGACGCCGAGCGTGATGAGCGCCGGCGCGACCGTCGGCACGGCGACGAGATAAGAGGCGGTGATCGGCAGCGACAGGCCGAGCACCCAGAGGACGATCGCGGACAGGATCAGCGTGAAGAAGAGGTCACCGCCCGCGAGCGTGATGATGAGGTTGGAGACCTTGAGCCCGAGTCCCGTCTGCAGCAGCACGCCGACGATGATCCCGGCCGCGGCGATGGTGGCCGCCACCGCGAGCACGCCCTTGGCGCCGTCCGCCAGGACGCTGACCAGCTTCGGGGGCGTGATGGCGAGCTCGCGGTCCGCATAGGACACGACGATCGCGAAGACGACCGCCCAGAACACGGCCAGGATCGGCGACATCCCGAGGGCCATGAACGCCACGATCGACACGAGCGAGGTCAGGTGGAACCAGTAGCGGCGCAGGAGCGAGCCGACCCCCGGCGCCTCGATGTCGACCTCTCGCGCGCCCATCCGGCGCGCGTCGACCTCGATCATGAGGAAGATGGAGAGGTAGTAGAGGAGCGTCGGCACCGTCGCCATGACGAGGACCTCGAGGTAGCTGATCCGCAGCAGCTCGGCCATGAGGAACGCCGCCGCGCCCAGCACCGGGGGCGAGATGATCGCGCCGATCCCGCCCGCGGCGAGGATCGCCCCGGCGGTCTCGCGGTCGTAGCCCGCACGCTTCAGCAGGGGATAGGTGATCGACCCGAGCGTGACCGTCGTGGCGACGCCGGACCCGGAGACCGTCCCGAGCAGGAATGACGCGAGCGTGACGGTACGGCCGGCGGCGCTGCGCCGGCGGCCCGAAAGCGCGAACGCCAGATCGACGAAGAACTTGCCGGCGCCCGAGTGCTCGAGCACCGCCCCGTAGATCGTGAACAGGATGATGAACGAGCCCGCGATGTAGACGAGGCTCAGCATCCCGTCGAGCGAGAGGTACTGCTGCGCGACTATCTGGTCGAGGTCGAACCCGCGGTGGCGGATGGCCTGCGGCAGGACCGCGCCGAAGTAGGCGTAGGCCAGCGTGACCAGCACGAGCGCCGATAGGTGCCAGCCGACGGTCCGGCGCGTGCCCTCCAGGACGAGGGCGATCGCTAGGAGGCCGAAGGCGAAGTCGGCGGGGCTCGGGATGCCGACGCGGTAGATGGCCTCGTCGAACTCGGCCAGCAGGTAGCCCGCGACGGCGACGGCCGCGGCCATCAGCACGAGGTCGACGGCGTCGACGCGCGTCCGCCACCGGCGCAGGGGCGGGTAGTGGATGAACGTGAGGATCAGCGAGGCCGAGAGGAACACGATCGAGAAGATGTGCAGCGTGGTGAGGGACAGTCCGAAGACGGTGACGTTCGGGATGAGCTGGATGCTCGTGAACGGGATGGGCGCGCCGGCCATCGCGTAGTAGATCGCGATGAGCGATACGGCGACGCCGAAGATGCGCGCGGCGCGCGCCCAGGCCGGCGGCAGGTCGCGCGTGCGCGCCTCGGCCTCGTACTCCTCGATGAGCTCGTGCGCGCGCCGCTCATCCACGGCGGTCTCGCCGGTCGGCGGGGTCACCGCCATGGGAGCGCGCTCCACAGCCACGCGGCGAGCGGCCGCGACGCGGCCCTCACGCTGGCACCCGTGTCGCCGAACGCGTCCTCCAGGCTGAGCCGCCGGACGCCCGTGTCGATGATCTGGTCGCCTCGCGCCACGACCGCGATATCGAGCCGGTCGATGCGGTTGTCGGGCGCCCGCCACGCGAGCGCTCCGTCCGCTTCGCTAGCGCTGCCCGGCCAGCGGAAGTACTCGAGCGCGCGGAGATCGGTCGAGACGGCGCGCTCGATGCGAAAGACACCATCCGCCACGCGCAGCTCCTCTCGAACGGCGACGTCGTAGATCGACTGGCGGTATGTGTACGTGAACGCGCTGTCGCGCATCGGGAGCGCGATCTCCCGATCCGCGGACCGGACCTCCAGAACGAGCGCGGGGGCGGCGAGCGCCGCCCCCGCGAGGAGGACCAGGACCAGATGGTCGCGGGCCGAGCCCGGCAGGTCAGCCGGTCAGTTCTTCCAGACGCCCTTCTCCTTGTAATAGGTGATGGCGCCTGGGTGGTACTCGAGCGGCGAGCCCTTGGAGGCGTTCTCGAGCGTCAGGTTCTTGGCCTCGGGGTGCGCCTTCTCGAGCTCCGCCTTGTTGTCGAACATCGTCGCGAGGATCGCGCGGACGAGCGCCGGGTCCATGCCGACGTCCGCGACCAGCAGGTTCGGCACGGCCGACGTCTTCACGTCGGCGTCGAGCTTGTAGACGTCCTTCGGAAGCGTGTGCGCCACGTAGAACGCTCCGTACTTCTCGACCATCTTCGGCACGAGGTCGGAGTGATCCAGGATCTTGATCTTCAGCCCCGCCGTGTTCGCGAGCTCCAGGATCGCGGCGGTGGGGAGGCCGCCGGACCAGAAGAAGGCGTCGACGCGCCCGTCCTTCAGCTGGGCGGCCGAGTCCGCGATGCCGAGCTTCTGGACCTGCAGGTCGGCCTGCGACAGGCCGGCCGCCTCGAGGATGCGGTTCGCGATGACCTCGGTCCCGGAGCCGGCCGACCCGACCGAGACGCGCTTGCCCTTGAGGCCGGCGACGCTCGTGATGCCCGTCCCGTCCTTCGTCACGATCTGCGTCACGTTGTTGTAGAGGACGGCGAGCGTGCGGAGGCCGGGCGCGGCCGCGTTCGCGAACTGCTTCTGGCCCTTCAGGGCGTCGTACGCGGTGTCCGCGAGGGTGTAGGCGAGGTCGGCCTTCTTGTCGCGGACGAGCTGCATGTTGGTCACCGACGCGTTCGTCGCCTGCGCGGTCGCGGCGACGCCGAGCTTGTTGGTGAGCACGTTCGCGAGGCCGCCGCCGTACACGATGTACACGCCACCGGTGCCGCCGGTGACGATGAGCACCGGCTTCCCGGCGAAGTTCGGCGTGGGCGAAGCCGCGGCGGTGGCCGCGGATGTCGCCGCGCTCGTCGGGCTCGCCGGCGCGGGGGTGCCCGTGCCGGGGGCCTGACATGCCGCGGCGACCAAGAGCACGGCGATCAGGATCCCTGCCGTCCGGATGGTCGATCTCATCTGTCTCTCCCCCTTAGATGCGTTCGTCTGGTCGGACTTTATGCCTCCGGGCGCCGAGGACGCTGGAGCCGGAGCTCCCGACGCTTCTTCGCCGCCTCCATCCGGGCACGCTCGTCCTCCGTCTCGGCGAGCAGGGGAGGGAGCTGCCGCGGGCGGCCCTGGTCGTCAATGGCGACGAACACGAGATACGCGCTGGCGACGTGGACGACCTTGCCGGTCAGCGTGTTCTCGGCCTCGACACGCACGCCGACCTCCATGCTGGTGCGGCCCACCTCGTTGACCGAGGCCGTGGCGGTCACGAGATCGCCGACGATCACCGGCGCTACGAAGGAGAGCTCGTCGATGCGCGCCGTGACGACCTTCGAGCGCGAGTGGCGCTGCGCCGCGGCGCCCGCACACGAGTCGATGAGCTTCATGATCTCGCCGCCGTGCACGTTCCCCCAGGGATTCGCGTCGGACGGGAGCATCGCCCGCGCCATGACCGTACGCGACGCGGACACGGGTCGAGCCTGCTCGGCCACCGCGCGCGAGTGTCGCGCATCCGTCCCTTTCGCGCTCGTCCAGCTCGCTATCGCGTCGCTGGCCCAGGGGCAGGGGCCCCTGTGCACGTAGTGCCCGCCTCGCTCCGCTCGGTCAGTGCTGGACTCGCTCGGACCGGCGAAGCCGGATCCTCGCTCGCACGAATGAGCGCGCCTATGCTCCGCGCCCGATGTACTTCGTGCGAGCCCGTCGTCGGCCGCTCGCGGGAGCAAGCTCCCGCGGCCGGCACTCCTAGGTCTTGTTGGTGCTCTCCCGCGAAGAGCTTCGCGCGGCCCTGGCGGGCCACCCGCCGCTGGTCGAGGGCGTGGACGTGGCCAGCCAGCTGCAGCCGAACGGGATCGACCTCCGCCTCGACCGGGTCCAGCGGCTCACCTCGCCCGCGCTGCTGGGCTCCGCGGACGCCGTGCGCGAGCCATCGGCCCGCGAGGACCTGGATCCCGACGGCGACGGCTGGTGGGACCTGCACCAGGGCGCGTACGTGATCGGGTACCGCGAGAAAGTGAACCTCCCGCCGGACCTCACCGCCCTGCTGCGCCCGCGGTCGAGCCTCCTACGATCGGGCGTCGCGATACACGGAGCCGTGTGGGACGCCGGCTACTCGGGCCGCGGCGAGGGGCTCCTAGCGGTCATGAATCCGCGGGGCTATCGGATCCAGCGCGGCGCCCGCGTCGCCCAGCTCGTCTTCTTCCGACTCTCACGCCCGACGGGAGAGGGATATGCCGGCCGGTACCAGGGCGAGAACGCCTGAGCCGACACGCGTGTGGCGTTCGGGTCCAAGCCGAGACGAAAGCGTCACGTTCGGGCGGCCGTAGAGGCGAGCGGTGGCACCGTTGTTGCGGCGAGGCGCAACGTGCCGGAAGGGGATGCGGCTGGCCGGCGGCGGCCGTCACGCGACCCGGAGGAGACGATCCGCATAAGGCGGTGGCTCTCCATCGCGGACGAGTTCCTGAGGCGCAAGAACGGCAAGAAGGGCGGCGAGCGCGAGGACCCCGGCCGCCGGCCCTCAGACGACCCCCGGCCGCCCGTCCGCTAGGCCGCGCGCGTCGCCGGGATCACCCGCTCCGCGAGGACGCGCACCATCTCGCGCTCGCGGCCGTAGGGGAAGACCGGGATCACGTACCCGACCCCGAGCTCCGCGTATGCCCGCAGCTTCTCGATGACCTGGTCGGGCGTGCCGATGGGCACGTGCGCGCGCCTGGCGAGCCACGCGTCCGGTGAGACCTTGGCGCGGGCCGCGTGCTCGGCGACCATCTCGTCGAGCTGGGAGCGGCGCTCGGCGACCATCATGAACATGAACGCGCTGCGCAGGATCGCGCTCGGGTCGCGTCCGATCTTCGTGCAGGCCGCCTCGAGGTCCCGCATCGCCTCCGCGTAGCGGTCGGGGCTGGGGAAGCCGCCGACGTTCACCGCATCGGCGTACTTCGCCACGACCCGCATGAGCCTGGGCTTGGCGCCGGCGATCCACATCGGCAGCGGCGTCTGGACGGGCTTCGGAGCGCACTGGGCATCCTCGATCCGGTAGTGCTTGCCCTCGTACGTCGCCTTCTCCTCGGTCCACATCCGCCTGCAGATCTCGATGGTGTCCACGAGCTGGTCGACGCGCACGTCGGGCGCGGGGAACTTGTAGCCATAGGCGCGGTACTCGATCTCCTTCCAGCCGGCCCCGATGCCGAAGTCGATGCGGCCGCCGCTCATGTGGTCGAGGCTCGCGGCGGTCTTCGCCAGGAGGGCCGGGTTCCGGTACGACTGGCACGAGACGAGCGTCCCGAGCCGGAGCGTCTTGGTGGTCTGCGTCAGTGCGGCGAGCAGGGTCCACGCCTCGAGGCAGTTGGTCTTGGTGGAGTTGGCGTCGAGGAAGAAGTGGTCGCACACCCACATGGCCTCGAACCCGCCCTGTTCGGCGTCCCTCGCGATCTGCCGCACGTCGTCGAAGCTGAAGCCGAACTGGGTCTCTATCTGGATGCCGAAGCGCATCGGATGTGAGCCTAGATCACGCCCGTTGCACGTTCGACACGATCCGTCTCACGAAGTACAGTGATCAGTGACCCATCGATCGCATGGGCCAGGCCGTATTCAGGCCGAGTCCCTCGATCACGGCCGAGGGAGCGGGGGAACCCCTTTCAGGGGGCGAAGGATCGTGGAGATCCAGGGCACCTTCCAGCCCGAGCCCGGCAGCTCACCCCGTAGGCGACTGGAGGATGCTGCTGGCTGCTGTCCTCGCGCCGACCGCAGGTGACCCTGCCCATCTCGCGATCCTGTTGCGCGCGCTCGGGCGGCGGCCACGCGGCCTCTTCATCGACATCGACGGAACACTGAGTCCGATCGTCGACACGCCCGATCGGGCGACCGTCTCGCCGGCATGCCGCAAGGCGGTCGGTCGGCTGACCCAGATGCTCGACGTGGTCTGCCTCCTCACGGGCCGCCCGGCCGACGACGCGTGGCGCCTGGTGGGCGTCGACGATGCGCTCTACGTCGGGGAGCACGGGGCCGAGCGGTGGTATCGGGGCGAGCTTCTGCGCGCGCCAGGCATTGAGCGCTACGAGGGTCGGCTCGGCCGGGCGATCGGCGTGCTCCGCGGGCTGCTCGCGAACACGCCGGCCCTGACCTTCGAGCAGAAGGGGATCGGCTTCGCCATCCATTACCGGCGCGATCCCTCCGTCGAGCGAACGGTCGTCGATGCCGCTACGCGCGTCGGTCGCCGCCGCGGCCTCCAGGTCATTCAGCGGTCCGCGCACGTCGAGGTCCGCGCGCCGGTCGAGGGCGACAAGGGCGTCGCTCTCGCCGAGATCGCGAGCCGCCACGGGTTGGCCGGTCTCGTCGTGATGGGCGACGATCCAGTCGACGCCCCCGCGTTCGCGGCGGCACGCGCATACGGGACGGCGTCGGGCGCCGACGTGGCCGTGGTGACCGTCGGCGAGGGTCTGCGCGGTACCGGCGACGTAGCTCTCGACGACCCGGCCGGCACCTGCCGGCTCCTCTCTACGCTGGCGCGGGAGCTGGGCCGATGACCCTGCCTGCCGGTCGGGATCTCCTCATCTCTAACCGGGCGCCGATCGCGTTCGTCGACCGCGCCGGCTCACTTCGAGCCTCGCGCGGTGGGCACCTATTGAGCGACACCCGCCATCCCGCCGAGAAAGTCCTCACCTGGGCGCGCGCCCGTGAGTGGCGGG
>Ga0209002_10004156_pt1 | contig 11428 bp, 8 predicted proteins | sample Rifsed16ft2_FD_184010 | JGI IMG/M metagenome (GOLD analysis project Ga0209002, IMG submission 184010) | Soil microbial communities from Rifle, Colorado, USA - sediment 16ft 2 (version 2) | ecosystem: Environmental > Terrestrial > Deep subsurface > Rock core/Sediment | place: Rifle, Colorado...
CTCACCGCCTACGCCTCGGTGGAAACCGCGGTCGAAGCGTTGAAGCAGGGTGCCTTCGACTACCTCACCAAGCCGGTGGACCCGGACGACCTGTCCCATGTGGTCCGCAACGCCTTGCGCCAGAAGGAGCTCACCGAAGAGAACCTGCGGTTGAAGGAGAAGGTCTCCGACCTGAGCCTGCCCACGCCCATTGTCGGCGAAAGCCCCAAGATGCAGCACGTGCTGGACCTGGTGCGCACGGTGGCCGAGACGGATTCGACCGTGGTCATCCGAGGCGAGAGCGGCACCGGCAAGGAACTGATCGCCCGGGCGATCCACGCCCAGAGCCGGCGTCGGTACTTCCCCATCGTGGCGGTGAACTGCGGCTCGATTCCGGAGACCTTGCTGGAAAGCGAGCTCTTCGGCCACGAGAAAGGCGCGTTCACCGGCGCACAGTACCGGCGCAAGGGGAAGATCGAGCTGGCCCACGGCGGCACCTTGTTCCTGGACGAAATCGGGGACATCAGCCCCAAGATGCAGATTGACCTGCTGCGGGTCATCGAGACCAAGCGGTTCACCCGGTTGGGCGGCGACCAGGAGGTGACGTCCGACTTCCGGCTGGTCTGCGCCACCAACAAAGACCTCGAGAAGCTGGTGGAGGAGAAGGCGTTCCGCGAAGACCTGTATTACCGGATCAACGTCTTCACCATCCAGCTGCCGCCGCTCCGGGAGCGGACCGGGGACATCCTCCCGCTGGCGCGGCACTTCGTGCAGAAGTACGCCCGGGCCATGGCCAAGCCCCCCATGGAGTTCTCGCCCGAAGCCGAGGCGATGTTGCTAGCCTACCGGTGGCCTGGGAATGTCCGGGAGCTGGAAAACGCCGTGGAGCGGGCCATGGTGATCGGAAAGGGACCCGCCATCCAACAGGCAGACCTGCCGCTCGCCTTGGACGGGGAGGTTGCGGATCCGAAGGATCTGTCCCTGGAGGCTCTGGAGAAGGAGCACATCGAGCGGGTGCTGGCGCAGCACGACGGCAATGTCACCCAGTCCGCCCAGGTGCTCGGCATCGATCGCGCGACGCTCTACCATAAAATCAAGCGGTATGGCCTCAGGCGGTAGCCGTGGCCCCGCCGGTGTTTGTCGCCTTCCTGAACGGCTACACCCCGCCGTGGGCCGGTCAGGCGATCCAACGCTTGGCCGCGATCCTGCCTTGCCCGATCCGGCGGATTGACCTCCGCTTCGACCTGCGTCCGTATTACGCCCCCGAACGCCGCCAGCACCACGCCACTCTCCTGCTGGCCACGTTGCTGCGCCATCTCCCGGAGCCCACCGGCAAGATCGTCGGCGTTACCGCCGAGGATCTGTTCATCCCGGTGCTGACGTTCGTGTTCGGCCAGTCCCAGTTGGACGGGCCGGCCGCCATCGTGTCCACTTACCGGTTGCACAACGAGTTTTACGGGCTGCCGGCCGACGAGGAACTGCTCCGCGCGCGCACCGTCAAAGAGATGGTGCACGAGCTGGGGCACGCTTTCGGGCTGGTGCACTGCCGCGACCAGGTGTGCGTGATGCGCGCTTCGACCTACGTGGAAGAAGTGGACCTGAAAGACTCGAGCTTCTGCGCGGCGTGCAGTGCGGCGCTCAGATCTCCCCGTTCTCGCCCGGCGGCTGGATCCGCTGGCGCTTGAGCCAGCTCCGGTACTCCCGCGGGTGGTGCTCCTTCAAGTCCCGCAGCGTGACCTTCCCGTTGATCCACACCTTGCTCAGGGGGAAGACTCCCGGCTTGAGATGCACGTTGTACAGGTGCCAGAGGATGATCGAGAGGAAGGCGAGCAGCGCCTCGTAGCCGTGGATCAACAGGACCAGGTCATAGCCCCACTTGGGGATGACGCGCAACGTGGCCTCGAAGAACCACATCATGAAGCCGGTGGCCACCATGATCGCGGATCCCCACACCACGGCGAAGTACTCGATCTTCTCGAACGGATTGAATTTCCCGAACGGCGGAGGCTGGCTCACCTTCCCCAGCTGGTACTTCACGTAGTGCACGAAGTCCGTCACGTCTCGAATCCGCGGAGCCATCCGGCCGAAATCCCGCCGGCCCTCCTCGCTGAACAGCACGTACAGCACGTGAAAGGCCGCGAGCAGGGCGAGCGTCACGCCCGCGAAGCGGTGCAGGAAGGTTCGAACCGGGAACATGCCGCCGAAGACGCGGATCAGCGGCGTCTCCGGGAACAGGAGAGGAACCCCGGTCACGATCAGCACCGTGAAGCTCACCATCAACACGATGTGCTGCACCCGCTCGGCCAGCGTCAGCCGGATGACCACCGTGCGGTCAAGGTCGCCCGCATACGGCTCCCACTCGGGGGTGGGCGTCCCCGGAAGGCCGCTCTCAGGCATGGCCTCGCCCTCGCCGGCGGGCGTCTACCACCCGGTGCCGATACTGATCCAGCGCGATCATGCTCGCCGCAAACAGGATGATCCCCGCGATGAGCAGGTAGTAGAACCACTGCACGCCGAAGGCGAACAGGTTGATGTCCTCCCGCACCGATGCCACGTGGATCTTTCCTTCGGTCACCCGCGCCCCAATGCCCGGGTGACACCGCCCGCAGGTCGTGACCAGGTTGGCGGGGGCGATCGACGACGTGGAATCGGAGGGGGGCCGGATGTCGTGGGCCCCATGGCAGCTCTCGCAGTTGGCGGCGGTGAGCTGGCCCGACACCAGCGCGATCCCGTGGAACGAGCCCAAGTACGTCTGCCGCCGCGCAGACGGCAGCCCGTACCGGGCATTGAGATCCTCCCGTTCGTGACATGCCAGGCAGGTCCCCGGAATGTGGCTGGGGTAGACGCTCGACCCGGGGCTGGTGATCGGCTGGACGGCGTGCTCGGTGTGGCAGTCCACGCACATCGGGACGTCGGCGTTCCCCTGGGCGAACCTCTGGCCGTGGATGCCCCGGTTGTAGGCCGTGACGATCCCTTCGTGGCACCTTCCGCAGGTCTCGGTCACGTGCGAGCGGTTCATGGGCGATGCCGGGCTGGCGACGATCTGGATCTCGTGCGCGCCGGTTCCCCGTTGGCCGTGACAGTCCGTGCAAACGGGGGCCACCGACAGGCCCTTCTGGATGAGCGCCCGGCCGTGCACGCTCTCGAGGTACGTCGGCACCGCCGCCACGTCGCCCTGTCCGAATCGTGCCATCTTCTCCCGATCGCTGTGGCAATTGGCGCAGGCCCGGAATTGCGTCAGTCGATACACCGTGGACTGGGGATCGGCGTGACGACGGATGTCGTGGCTGCCGTGGCAGTCGGCACAGGTGGCGGGAATGGTCCCGGCGGTCGGGTGCACCCGGCCGTGCACGCTGGCTTTCAACTCGTCGTTGGCCGCGCTGTGGCAGCCGCCGCAGTCCACCGGGGTCACCCGCGCGTGCGGATAGTCGGAGATGCTCGGGTGACACATGGTGCAGGTGAAGCCCATCTGGCCGTGGATCGAGCTCGTGAAGACGGCGGGGTCCACGTACAGCCGCGCCCCCGCGGCCGAGTCGCTGGCCAGCGAAGCAGCCATGGCGCGATCCCCATGGCAGCCTGCGCAGACCTCCTCCTGCGCCCGCGCCCTGGACGACGCCACCAGCGCGGCGCAGACGGCCGCCAGGGGCCAGATCGACGAACGGTGACCGGATCGTATCACGGTGCGGAGTGTTCCCCCGCAGCAATCAACCAAGGTGGCCCTCGGCGTTGGTTCTAGAGTTCATGAAGAATCGTTCAAGCCCGGGCGCCGGGCCAGGCTGGCGCCAGCGAGCTTCGTGAACAAACCTTCATAATCGTTTGAGTCCCCGGTAGCTAGGGCCGGGCGATGGTACCATGCCGCCAAAACGGTCCATCCTCGGCATGCGGTGGAGGTTAGCGGAGCACGGTGGGGAGAACGCGACGTGCATTTCGAGACGTGCGGTCTGAGCCCGGCGCGTGGAGCGGGGCGTGGCGAGTGGCGGGGATCCTGGCCGCCGGCGTCCTGTCGCTGGCGCCGCTGCGCCCGGTGCGGGCGCAGGAGAGCGAAACGTGCCTGATGTGCCACGGGGACCCCGAGGTCTTCCGGGGTGTCCCGGGCGGTGCCCGCCTGCTGGTGGACCAGGAGCGCTTCGCTCGCTCGGTGCACGGAGTCGCCGGGGTGCAGTGCACCATGTGCCATCAGGGGGTCGAGGCGCCGCATGCCGACTCGCTGCCTCCGGTGGACTGCTCACCGTGCCACAGCGCCCCGGCCGAGCTGCAGGGCCGCTCGATCCACGGGCGGGCGCACGCCCGGGGAGATCCGCTCGCGCCGCGCTGCGCGGACTGTCACGGGACGCACGACATCCGCTCGCACACCGATCCAGAGGCCCGTACCGCGGTGGTGAACGTGCCCGGTCTGTGCGGGTCGTGTCATCACGAGGGATCCCCGGTCTCGCGGATGCGCAACATCCCGCAGGATTCCATCCTGGAGAACTACTCCAACTCGATGCACGGGGAAGGGCTGCTGCGGCGTGGGCTCACGGTGACCGCCGTGTGCACCTCCTGTCACACGGCGCACGACATCCTCCCGCACACCGACCCTCGGTCCAGCATCAACCGGAACAACGTGGCCGCCACCTGCCTCCAGTGTCACGGGCAGATCGAGCAGGTGCACCGGGCGGTCATCGAAGGGCGCCTGTGGGAAGCGGAGCCCCACAAGATCCCCGCCTGCGTGGATTGCCACTCGCCTCATCGCATTCGCCAGGTCTTCTACGAGACCCGGGCGGCCAACCAGGACTGCCTGGCGTGTCACGGTCGCAGGACCCTGCGAGGCCTGGCCCGCGGGGATTCCGCGTCGCTCTACGTGGACCAGGCGATCTACGACGCCTCCATGCACGGGGAGACCGCGTGCGCGCAGTGTCATACCGAGGTGACGGCGTCGCTGGCGCGCCCATGCTCCACCATTCGCTCCAGGGTGGATTGCTCCGTTTGTCATGCCGAGAGAACGCAGGAGTACCAGTCGAGCCGGCACGGCGAACTGGCTGCGCAGGGCGACCCCGACGCCCCCACGTGCGGGGACTGTCACGCCAAGCATGCCGAACCCGACCGGACCGTGGCGAGCTCCCCGACCTTCCCCCACAACATCCCCAACCTCTGCGCCCGGTGCCACCGCAAGGGCGAGAAGGCGGCCAAGCGGATCGCGGCCAAGGACTCGGCGCTGGTCCAGAGTTACGAGGAGAGCATTCACGGCAAGGGGCTGCTGGAGAGCGGGCTCCTGGTGACCGCCACCTGCACCAGCTGTCACACCGCCCACGGGGAGCTGCCGCCCGAGGATCCCCGCTCCACCGTGCATCCGGACAACGTGGCGAGCACCTGCGGGAACTGTCACCACGGAATCGAGCAGCAGTTCCTGACCAGCATTCACGCGGCCGGGGTGGGCCAGGCCACGGGCGACATCCCGCTGCCGACCTGCAAGGACTGCCACACCTCGCACACCATCAGCCGGACCGATCTGGGCAATTTCCGGCTCCGCATGATGGACCAGTGCGGGCGCTGTCACGAGACGGAAGCCACCACCTTCTTCGACACCTTCCACGGCAAGGTGTCGCGGCTGGGCGACCTCGGCGCCGCCAAGTGCTACGACTGCCACGGCACCCACAACATTCTGCCGGTGACCGAGCCGGTCTCCACGCTGAGCCGTCGGAACATCCAGGCCACCTGCTCGCAGTGTCACACCGGGGTCAACCGCCGCTTCGTGGGGTACCTCACGCACGCCACCCATCACGACTCGGAACGCTTCCCCTACCTGTTCTGGACCTTCTGGGCCATGACCGGGTTGCTGGCCGGCACGCTGACGTTCGCGACCGGGCATACGCTGGCGTGGCTGTGGCGGTTGTGGCGCACGCCGGAGCTGCGGCCGCAGCGGCAAGCGTCGCGCAGCGGCAAACAGTACCAGCGGTTCAACGGTTTCGCGCGCAAGCTGCACGGGGTGATGCTGCTCAGCTTCTTCACGCTCGCGCTGACGGGGATGGTCCTCAAGTTCTCCTACATGGGGTGGGCGCAGGGGCTCTCCGCGTTGTTTGGGGGTTTCTCCACCACCGGCGTGCTGCACCGCATCGCCGCGCTCACGCTCATCACGGTGTTCCTGATGCACCTGTGGGACGCCTGGCGCAAGAAGCGGCGCTCGGGAAGGACCTGGCTGCAATTCATCACCGCATCCGACTCCCTGGTCTTCACCTGGCAGGACGCACGGGAGTTCTGGCAGTCCATCAAGTGGTTCTTCGGCCGAGGCCCCCGTCCGCGCTACGGCCGCTACACCTACTGGGAGAAGTTCGACTACTTCGCGGTGTTCTGGGGCATGCTGATCATCGGCTCCACGGGACTGCTGCTCTGGTTTCCGGAGTTCTTCACCCTGGTGCTGCCGGGCCAGGCGGTGAACATCGCCACCATCCTCCACAGCGACGAAGCGCTGCTGGCGGTGGCGTTCATCTTCACCGTGCACTTCTTCAACACGCATTTCCGGCCGGACAAGTTCCCCATGGACCCCGTCATCTTCACCGGCCAGGTCTCGCTCGAGGATCTCGAGCGGGACAAGCCGCGGGAATACGAGGAGCTGGTACGGGAGGGGAAGCTCGAGGAGCACCTGGTGGATCCCTACCCGTGGCAGATCGAGCGGTGGTTCCGGATCTTCGCGTATCTGGCGTTGGCGGTGGGGATTTCCCTCGTCGTGCTGATCGTGTACTCGATGGTGTTTGGCTATCGGTGACCTGCACGCCCACGCGGTCGGGCGGGAGAGTGGAGGCGTCATGAATCGAAGAGGGAAGTGGATGCTACCGGTCGCTGCCGCGGCCCTGGCACTGTGGTCGGGGCCGCTCCAGGCGCAGGGCTACCGGGTGCGCCTGGACACGCGGTTTCAATCGTTGTCGTTCCGCGGCGTCGCGTTCGACAGCGTCCTGCGGACCGCGGTGGTCGTGGATCCCACGACCGGCGGCTTCCGGACCGCGGCCGGCGCGGGCGGCTATGCGGTGTCCTGTCCGGAAGCCGCGCTGTACTGCAGTTTCTTCCGCCCCGGCCCCACCACCAGCGCCGCGCCGGTGTCGGGCACGGCGAACGCGACGCTGTGGGGCTTCGGTGTGCCGGGCCTGCAGCTGCACGTGACGGCGCGCGCGGCCACGGACATCAGAGACGTGGGGTGGCCCGGCACCGAGCCGGCGGTGCAGCTGCTCGAGGGATACGCCGCCTACTCGCGGGATTTCCTCTCCCTCAAGCTGGGGCGCACCCATGATGTCAACCGCCTGGGCTGGGTGGGCTTCGACGGTGCCAAACTGGAGATCAGGCCGTTGGGCCGGGCGCTCCACGTGTTCGGCTACGGCGGCCGCGCGCTCGCCAGGAACTTCCCGCTCCCCGTCACCAGCGCGGATCTCAACCCGCTGGGGGATTCCCTGGAGCTGCCCAACCGAGATCAGATTCTGCTGGCGGGCGGGGTCGGATGGTTCATCCAGGAATCCGGACAGCAATTCTCGGGTCGGGTCCTCTATCAGCGGGAGGATCGGCGGGGGGTCAACGCCACCGTGTCCGAACGGGTCGCCGCGGACTGGTCGCTCGCGGCCTCGGAGCAGGTGACGCTGTCGGGGGGCGGGGACTACAACCTCGCCACGGCTGCGTGGGGCAAGGCGGACCTCGCGCTGAACTTCCTGACCACGGATCGGCGGCTGCGATTCACCGCCGGCGGGCGCCGGTATCGGCCCTATTTCGATCTGTGGTCCATTTGGGGTGCCTTCACGCCGGTGGCGTACAGCGCCGGCTTCGGGTCGGCGGCCTGGCAGGCGATGGACGGCCTGGAAGTGCGCCTGCGCGGCGAGCTGTACCAGTTCGACGAATCGGGCGCGGCGACCCCGCTCGCAGCCGGCGAAGACGACGGCTGGCGCGGGTCGGTGAGTGCCACGCTGCTGCGGTTCGCGAATTGGTCGTTCGACGCAGGGTACGAACGGGAGTTGGGCCCAGGTGCGTCGTCCCAAAGCTACGAAGTTGCCGCGACCTACCGGCCGACGAGCACCATGCTCGTCTCCGCCGACGGGTCACGGATGGTGCGCCCGCTGGAGTATCGCTTCGCCGACGCGCGGTTGTGGACCTACGGCCTGCGGCTCGACTACGAAGCGGCGCAAGGGCTGCGCCTGACGGCCGATGCGCGGGGCTACAGCGAAGAGCGGCAGCGCGACGACGCCGCCAATCTCTCCTGGAGCCAGGTGCGCTTCAATGTGGGAGCGATCATCGAATTCGGGTCGGGCAGCGATAGCCGCCGCCTACACCCTGCGATTCTCCGGATTCCGGAAGGTCGGAGGCCCAAATGAGAACGATGCTGGCGATAGTGACTGCCGCGGTGCTGGGCGTAGTGGGTGGGGGGGTGAGGACGCCGGTGCTGGCGCAGCACGAGCCCGACTGGCTCACGAAGCACGGCACCGATGCTCGCAAGTCCACCGAGACGTGCGCGGCCTGCCACAAGCGGAACAGCTGTCTCGAGTGCCACATCGGCAAGCCGGAGGTGGCGAACGCCCTTCCGCTCGCGACACCGGAGGATCCCGGGCTGGCCCAGGTGCAGCGTAAGCCGCCCGCATCCCACCAGGGGGGATTCCGTAACCGGCACGGGACCCTGGCCGCGGCCGCCCCGCAGAACTGCGCGGTGTGCCATGTGCGATCGGACTGCCTGAGTTGTCACCGGCCCGACGCGGGGTCCGGTGCGCCCGGCTTCCATCGGGCCGACTTTCTGTCCCGGCACGCCGCCGCGGCCTACGGGCGGGAGAACTCATGCAGTGAGTGTCATAGCACCACGGCGTTCTGCGCCGACTGCCACAGGGGCGCCGGGCTGGTCGCCGCCGGCCGCACGCTGCGCGGCGGTTATCACGATGCGAAGCAGTTCTTCCTGGCCGGGCACGGCAAGGCGGCCCGGCAAAGCCTCGAGAGCTGTGTCGCCTGCCACGCCGAGCGCGACTGTCTCCAGTGCCATTCGGCGCTGGGCACGAACCGCTTCAAGCCGCATGGTCCTGGGTTCGACGCCGCCCGGCTCAAACAGCGAAATGCTGAGATGTGCCTGGCGTGCCACGTGACGATACCGGGCGGGGACGAGTAGCATTAGGGGGACGTATGATGGGTCATCTGCTGGTGCTCGCAGCGCTGCTGGCGCTGCCGCAGGACGTCGGCCCCCCCGGCGCCCCGAACCCCTGCGTCACCTGTCACCAGGGACTGCCGGAGCCGTCAGCCGCGGCCCACTCGTTCGCCGAGTGGCGCGCGTCCGCCCACGGCAGCGTGGTCACCTGCGACCAGTGCCACGACGGGGACACGACCGCGACGGAGCGGCAGGCGGCCCATCGCGGCATCTATCCATCGCAGGACTACCGCAGCAAGGTGTACGGCACCCGGATCCCCGCCACCTGTGGGTCCTGCCATCAACAGGAGCTGGGGTTCTTCACCGAGAGCCGCCACTACGCGCAGCTGACCACCACGAGGCGTGGGCCGAGCTGCGTGACGTGCCATGGATCGATGGCGATCCGCGTGCTGTCGGCCGACGAGCTGGGTGCCACGTGCTCGGACTGCCACAATCCCGAACGGGGGGCGCCGCTCGAGGCCCCGGCGGAGGCGCGCCGGTTGCTGCTGCTGCTTCAGCAGGCCGATTCGACGCTCCCGGCGACGCAGGGTCGTCTGGAGCAGGCAACGGACGCACGGCGGCGGGAGGCGGCGGCCCGCTACCTGAGCCAGGCCCGCGACGCCGTCCAACGCGCCCGTCAGGCGTGGCACGCGTTCGACCTCGCCATGTTCAACGAGACGGTTTCGCAGGCGGCCGCCGGCCTGCGCCGGGCGGATTCGGTGCTGATCGGCAGGCCTCGAAGGTGATGAGGCGTCGCTCAGGGGGTCCGTCATGATCGCCTTCCCACTTCTCGTGGCGGTGCTGTTGGCGCTTCCGCAGAATGCCCAAGGCCCGGCCGGCGGGACGTCCCCGAATGCTTGCGTCACCTGTCACGAGCAGCTGCCCGCAACCACCGCGGCCGGGCACTCGTTCCAGGATTGGCGGGCGTCGCCGCACGGACGCGCCGGCGCGACCTGCGACAAGTGCCACGGCGGGAACCCCGATGCCGCGGACCGTCAAGCGGCGCATCGCGACGTGTACTCGTCCCGGGAGTCCCGCCGCAAGGTGTACTACACACGCATCCCCGCCACCTGCGGCTCCTGCCATCAGCAGGAGTTGGGGTTCTTCACGGAGAGTCGGCACTACACCCGGCTGGTCACCAGCGGGCGAGGACCCAATTGTGTTACCTGCCACGGTTCGATGGCCATTCAGGTTCTGTCGCCTCCAGACCTGGAGGCGACCTGCTCCGCCTGCCACAATCCCGAACAGCGCGCGCCGTCTCCGGCGCCCGTGGCGGCCCGGTACCTCCTGGTGCTGCTTGGGCAAGTGGAGTTCGGAATCCGCGTGACGGAAGCTCTGGCGGCAAAGACGCCCGAGCCTTCGATGCGCCAGGCCGCCACCCGCTACCTGCGCCAGGCTGGCAATTCCATGCAGCGCGTGCGGGAGGGCTGGCATTCGTTCGACTTAGGGCTGGTCGAAGCGATGCTGCTGCAGACCGCCGACGCGGCACGTCGCGCTGACTCGTCGCTGGCCGGCGGAGCCAAGCGCTAGCGTGCTTCGCAACGCCGTTGGCCTTCCCCTGGCGGCGCTGGTGGCCGCGGTGCTGGGCCTGGGAGCGCTGGCCGCGGACTTGGGCTGGTTCCAGGTCGCGGTGCCCGCTGGATCCGGCACCAGCGCCATTGACGGGACCGTCGTCTCCGGAGAGTACTCGTATCGATATGTCGCCGAGGACATCGGCATGACGGTGTCCTGGTCGGTCGAGGGCGAGGAGATCCGGCTCGCGGCGCAGGCTCCTGGCAAAGGCTGGATTGCTCTTGGTTGGGGGGGGGAAGGCCCGATCATGCAGGGTTTCGATATCGCCATCGCGTACGTGGACAGCGCCGGGGCGCACGTGGCGGACAACTTCGCCAACGATGCCGCCGGCCACGTCGCCGACACCGAGCTGGGCGGAACGTCGGATCTGCTGGAGAGCGCCGCGACCGAAAGCGCCGAGGGCACGATGCTCGAAGTTCGTCGCAAGCTCGAGACCGGCGACTCCGAGTACGATCGTCGGTTCCCGTCCGGCCCGGTCTCGGTGCTGCTGGGATACGCGGACGCGGACGACTTCATGTCCTATCACGAATCGCACCGGGCCACGGCGCAACTCGATTTCCTGGGCGCGACGGCGGCCCAGCGGCGGCTGATCCCCGAGCATCTCACCGAGTACCACATCGGGCTGCTGGCGTGGGTGCTGGTGCTGGGCGTCTACGGAATCATTGGGCTGGCTTCCGTGTGGCTGGAAGGGGAGGAGCCGGTGCCCGAGCGCGTGGAGCCGGACCCGGGGCTGGGCGCGGTGGTGGCGGTGGGCGTCTT
>Ga0209002_10004175_pt1 | contig 11411 bp, 9 predicted proteins | sample Rifsed16ft2_FD_184010 | JGI IMG/M metagenome (GOLD analysis project Ga0209002, IMG submission 184010) | Soil microbial communities from Rifle, Colorado, USA - sediment 16ft 2 (version 2) | ecosystem: Environmental > Terrestrial > Deep subsurface > Rock core/Sediment | place: Rifle, Colorado...
AAGAATGCCTGGCGTTTCACCCGAATATCCCGAAATCGTCAGGTTCGAGCGTTCCACGACAAAGCCGGTATAGTCACCAGAACGGATATAGATCGTCGCACCGGAAGGTACTGCGCCAACGGCGTGCTGAATGGTACGCCAGGGCGAATTGAGAGTCCCCGCAGCTGAATCTGAACCAGCAGTCGAGACATAATACCCATTGACCACCGGAGCTGCGGCTTTAGTGATGATGACCGGGAGGTAAATTTTATTTTGATCGGATGGTTGCGACTGCTGCAGCTGACCTTTAGGAATTTGGCCGGTCGTGCTAAGACTGCCAATCGCAGAAAGCGGACTGAATGTGGCGCTCAAGAAAGCCAGGGCCACGAGTAGGTTTGTGTAAAAGGACATTACTAAGATACCAATATTGTGCGGTTTATTTCTTGACTGCTGCGATGATGAAGGTAAACCGTCACAGGTCGAACCATTGTAACAACCTTTTCAAGGAGAAAAACCTTTCAATTTTGTTAATGCTGGGGGGTGTCGTCTGCCAGATGGACGATTTAGAAAAGTTGGGGGTCAGAACAGGTTGCCGGTACATCTTGCCTGGCACCGTCGCAATTTTTCTCGCTGGCGCACCATTGGTTAAGGTCAGGAAGTTCCGATTACTTCCAAAAATATTTTTTATACCTAACATGGCGAGGCATGCTACAATTACGATAGAATTTAACCAGATTCTCCAAAATTGGGAGGGAAAAATTATATGGCAAAAAAACAACTTACTTCAGCCCATGGACAACCCATCGCTGACAATCAAAACTCTTTAACCGCCGGTCCGCGCGGGCCAGTTTTAATGCAGGATCATCAGCTGCTGGAGAAAATGGCGACCTTCAACCGCGAGCGCGTCCCGGAGCGGGTGGTCCATGCCAAAGGTTCTGGGGCATTCGGCACACTGACAATCACCCACGACATCACTCGATATACAAAAGCCAAAGTATTCTCGCAAGTCGGTAAACAAACCCCCATGTTGGTTCGCTTCTCAACAGTTGCCGGGGAACGCGGCGCTGCAGACGCGGAACGCGATGTGCGCGGATTCGCTATGAAGTTTTATACAGAAGAGGGCAACTGGGATTTGGTGGGCAACAACACCCCAGTTTTCTTTGTTCGAGACCCCTTTAAGTTTAGCGACTTTATCCACACTCAAAAACGTGATCCAAAAACCAATATGCGCAGTGCAACCGCCATGTGGGATTTCTGGTCGCTCTCACCAGAGAGCCTGCACCAGGTCACCATTCTATTTAGCGACCGCGGGTTGCCGCAAGGCTATCGTTTCGTCCACGGATTTAGCTCGCACACCTATAGTTTCATAAATGCCAATAATGAGCGCTTCTGGATAAAATTCCACTTCAAAACCATGCAAGGTATCAAAAATTGGACGAATGCCGAAGCGGCAGTGGTTGTTGGACAGGACCGTGAATCGTCACAGAACGATTTGTTCAATGCTATCGAGCGCGGCGATTATCCGAAGTGGAAATTCCAAATTCAAGTAATGCCGGAAGCAGAGGCTGAAACCTATCACATCAATCCTTTTGATTTGACCAAGGTTTGGCCGCATGCAGACTACCCGCTGATTGACGTCGGCTTTTTTGAACTAAACCGCAACCCTGAAAACTTTTTCGCCGACATCGAGCAGGCAGCTTTCGAGCCATCCAACATTGTGCCCGGTATCGGTTTCTCCCCCGATAAAATGCTGCAGGCACGCATTATGTCCTATGCCGACGCGCACCGCTACCGAATTGGCGTCAATTATGCTTCGCTGCCAGTCAACCGACCGCTTACTGAGGTCAATACTTACCACCGCGACGGTCACATGCGCTTCGACGGCAATTTTGGCGCCTCTGTCAACTATGAACCAAACAGCGTTGGCGGTCCGGTGCAAAATGACTCTTATGATGAACCTCCACTCAAAATATCCGGAGATGCCGACCGTTACGATCACCGGGTCGGCAACGACGACTATACTCAACCGGGGAATCTGTTCCGATTAATGAACGCAGATCAGAAGGAGCAGTTGTTCAGCAACTTATATGATGGGATGAATAGTATTCCGGAACGGATCAAGGCCCGTCAACTGGTTCATTTTTACAGGGCTGATCCGGATTATGGAACTGGCGTCGCCATCAAATTGGGCATGGATATCAACCAGATCATTCCACTGACTGGACTGTCATTACAAGACTTGTTCGAGCGAACTTCTGAGGAAGGGTATCGCAGGGAATTAGCCCTTAGCAAATAACCGGGGGCATTCTAATAGCTTATATCTCGTGGATTTTCCCGACTGGATCATAAGTCGGGAAAATTTTTTTTCGAATCAAATACCATGCAGGAAAAACCCGATTAACATACCGCCAATGATGAGCCAGGTTGAATTAATCTTGTATTTCAACAACAGGATCATAGACGCCACAGCGATCAAAATGGTTAGCTGGTCGAAGATGGAGGAGCGCCCTAATGTCCAGGTGACGGCTGCCATCAATCCGAGCGATGCGGCATTGACGCCATCCAACAGTCCCCGCAACCAGACCGAATTGCGAATTTTGGGTATCAACGGGTTCGAAACAGCCACAAAGATAAAGGCTGGCAGGAAGATACCAAGGGTTGCCAGCAATGCGCCTGGAACCCCGGCTAACAGGTAGCCAATAAATGTAGCGGTGGTGAACACTGGCCCCGGCGTCACCTGGCCGATGGCGACGGCATCCAGAAGCTGCTGGTTGGTGAGCCAGGCATGGCGCACAACAAAATCGGAATGCAAGAAGGCCAGCAAAACATAGCCGCTGCCATATAAAATGGCGCCAATTTTCAAAAAGGTAAGGAACATCAGCGGCAGACTGAAGGCAGCGGCAGTGAGGTTGGGAAACGCAAGCCATTTCCAGTCAACCATGGCTGGGATGAAAACCAAGCCCCTGGCATTAGATCGCAGAGAAACTAGCCGCTGCAGGTTACTGCCAAGCATCACCACTAACCCGCCAATCACCAGCAGCAGGATCTCATTTATGCCAAGGAAGTACAAAACTGCCACCGAAAGCCCGACCACAGCTAAAAATAGTCCTTTAATCGCTTTGCGGCCTAACATCCACAGTGCCTGCAGGATAATGGCGATTACGACCGGTTTAATACCATACAGCAGCCATTCGGCCTGTGGAGTTGAGCCGTAGCGGACATACACCCAGGCTAACCCCATGACCAGCCCTACGGCCGGAAGGATGAAACAAGCTCCGCTCAGAATTAAGCCAGGCCAGCCAGCACGCAAAAAACCGATATGGATGGCCATTTCGGTTGAATTAGGACCGGGAATCAGGTTGGTAGCCCCAACCAGGTCGAGAAATTCCGCATCGGTTAACCAATTGCGGCGCACCACTACTTCGTCATGCATAATGGCGATGTGCGCCGCAGGGCCGCCAAAAGCCGTAAGGCCCAGCTTTAAAAATAGAAGGAGGATTTCTCGAAGGCGCCGGGCTTGTGAATCAGGCATTAGTGTCAGGTTTCAGGGCAAATTATTTTACGGCGCGGTCGTAATTTCCCCACTTGTTGAATCGATCCACCAACTTTTGCTATTCCAATCCATTACACGCATCTTATCGTTCGCCCCCCAAGCCAAAGGCCGGATAAAGTCTTTGCTCTGGTAAAGAGTTTCGACCTCCAGGTCCGAAATTTGAATGGTAATAAGGTAAAACTCAAGCTGTTTTGTTTCGCAAATATTACCATTGGCAGCTGCCAGAATGATTTGATCTCCGTCTGGAGACCACAAAATGCCGCCCGCCTGGGGAATTTGACCATCTTCAAGTGTGATCGGCAGTGCGACTCTGGTTTCCGTCTGAGTACTTACTTCCAGCAGTACCAAATTCGTTGGTGCAGTTTCAGGGATGTATGCCAGGGTAGATTCATCCGGAGAAAACATGTGTCCGCGCCCGGCGGGCAGGTCAAATTTGTCAACCTGACCGGATTGGACGTCGAACCGCTGCCAATTCGTTTCGATCGAGTAGAAATCCCCGCATCCGTCCACCACCGCGGATTCCAGGTAGTAGAAATATCGGCTGTCAGCAGACCAGCGTTTTGGCTTTGGAAACGAATAGCCGAGGCCATCACCCTGGTAGTCCACCGGCGTCCATACGATGCTTTTATCTTTATTCGTGATTGTCAGGGAGACCCGGTAGCCGGTGGAAAGAGTCTCGAATGCGGGTAAAGCTGTCCATTCACCATCCGGTGAATTGATTGATTGGTCAATAAATGTCCCCTCGGATGGTGCCGGGGTGATCAGCCTAGGCGTAGGGGTGTATTTGGCTACCAGAGTGATTTGTGGCGTTGTGGCATTCGTGGGCAGCGATGGTTGATTTGAAACTGGAACTGAAGTGTTGGTTGGCTCGCCAATGGCCGGGGGACCAGGCACTGGCGGTGGATTTGAGCATCCAACTAGCCCCACTGTAAATAAAACTAAAGTTAACGCCTTAAATAATCCATTTGGTTTCAATGAAGCGCTCCTGAGTAGTCCGTGCCTAGCTCGGATTGAGCATGGCTGAACTCACACCAGATTTCATCCAGTGCCATTAACCCGATTTTACAACAGATTTATTGCCGTCTGGCAAAAGAAAACCTCGCCTGAATATTTCAAACGGTCTCAATCTCCTTCGCGAGAATCAAGTTCGAGTAAATTTATCTCCCGAAGTTTTCGTTACTCCTGATTTGGCATCTCAGGTGAACAAGATATTGCTTTTACACCACCTGGTGACATTTCATAAGCATAATTTCGCTAGTTACGGCAACGCATTTCCTGCCGAAAGCAATATCTCGTACCACTCGTCGCGAGTCAGGGTGATTTGAGCAGCCTGGCAGCAATCCTTCAGCCGTTCCAGGTTCATGGTACCAGTGATCGGCTGCATTTTTGCCGGGTGACGTAAAATCCAGGCCAGCGCAATCGTGGTGTTCGATACCCCATATTTAAGGGCGACTTCATCTATTTTGGCATTCAATTTCGGAAATTTACTGTTACCAAGGAATACCCCTTCAAAAAAACCATGTTGAAATGGCGACCAGGGCTGAATGGTGATGTCGTGCAGCCGGCAATAGTCCAGGATGCTGCCATCATGATCGATGGATGGCGCGTTTTCCATGTTGACGTTAAAACCGTTGGTAATCATGGTGGCATTGGTGATGCTCAACTGCAGCTGGTTGGCAAGGAGAGGTTGCTTTACATATTTCTTTAGTAAATCGATCTGCATAGGCTTCTGATTGGAGACACCGAAATATTTCACCTTGCCGGAAGTTTCCAATTGGGTAAATGCTTCTGCCACCTCTTCGGGTTCAATCAGCGCATCCGGGCGGTGCAAAAGCAGCACATCCAGGTAATCGGTCTGAAGCCGCTTGAGACTGCCGTCGACCGCATTAAGGATGTGCACTTTCGAAAAATCAAACATCCCCTGACGGATGCCACACTTGGATTGCAGAATGATTTTTTCCCGAACGGCGGGGTTCATATGGATGGCGCTGGCGAAAATTTCCTCACAGGCTCCGCCGCCATAAATATCGGCATGGTCGAAGAAGTTAGCCCCCAGTTCCAGAGCAGTCTGCACCAATTTTTCAGCCTGTGACTGGTTCAATGAGTTGATTCGCATGCATCCCACGGCGACAACTGGAACTTGAAAATTGCTACGACCCAAGCTTATGGTTCTCATTTTCCCTCTTATAAATCGACTTTGTGGTGATTGGTTACCTTGCAGTTCAATTTCTCTGTATCAGCATCATATCATGATCCGAAAACAGGCGTAATCAGCCTGTTTCAGTTCAAGAAATCTCATCAAATGGTACACTTATACGTCCAAGGTGAACCCATTTATGTCCTCAAATAGCGCTACCGCCCTCGCCCATCCAAACATCGCATTCATCAAATATTGGGGCAACAGAGACCATACTTTGCGTCTGCCGCAAAACGGTTCGATATCCATGAACCTGGCGGGGTTGCAGACTCACACCCGTGTTAGCTTTAGCCCGGAATTCACGGACGACTGCTTTACACTCAATAATTCCATTCAAAGCGGCGCCAGCCTGAAAAGGGTAAGCGAATTTCTGGACCTGGTCCGGTCAATGGCTGGAAAGCAATGGCGAGCAGAGGTCGAATCCGCGAACAACTTTCCCACCGGCGCCGGAATCGCCTCGTCAGCAGGTGCATTTGCCGCTCTGGCGGTCGCCGCGGCAAGCGCCCTCGAACTTGATCTCTCTGAGCAGCAACTCTCGGCACTGGCGCGCCGCGGTTCCGGTTCAGCCTGCCGGTCGATTCCTGCGGGGTTTGTCGAATGGCTGCCAGGTAGCAAAGATGCCGATTCTTATGCGGTTTCATTGGCTGGTAGTGATCATTGGCAATTGGTGGATTGCATCGCGATTCTCAAAGAAACACATAAGTTGACCGGCTCTACCGAGGGGCATGTCCTTGCCGATACCAGCGTATTGCAACCGGCGCGAATTGAAGGAACCAAAGATCGCCTTGATCGCTGCCGGCAGGCAGTGCTCAACCGCGACTTCGACGCCCTGGCTGGAGTCGTCGAATTGGATTCCAACCTGATGCATGCGGTCATGATGACTTCCAATCCTCCGCTGTTTTACTGGGAACCGGCTTCCATTACCATCATGAAAGCGATACCGGAATGGCGCAAAGCTGGGATCGAAGCCTGCTATACCCTCGATGCGGGTCCGAACGTGCATGTTATTTGTACAACCTCCAGCGCAGGCGAAGTGCAGAAAAGGCTCAGCGATGTTCCCGAAGTTTTAAACGTGCTGGCTTCTACGGTTGGCGGTGGTGCGCATCTGACCTCTGAAGATTAATCCCACCTGAGGATCTCGGCAGCGGTTCGCCAAAGGCAACCAAAGGCGATATAATCGAATAGTCGATCCAGATATCTCAGGATCGAACTTTTAGAACACCTTCTATGAGGGATTTCCTGCCCGGCACCGATCGTAAATCGATTGGCGCGAAATGGAGCGAGGTTTTTGTGAATTTCACCAACTTATTGTTATTCATCCTGTTTTTTGGCGCGATGATGTTCTTGCACGAACTCGGCCATTACCTGGTGGCAAAATTGTTCAAAATCAAGGTGGAAGAGTTTGGTTTTGGCTTCCCACCGAGGCTGGTCAAGTTATTTAAATTCCAGGAGACGGAGTTCAGTTTAAACTGGATTCCGTTCGGTGCCTTCGTGCGCCTATCAGGTGAAAATGACCCTAACGTAGAAGGCGGCTTCGGTAATGCCAAACCGTGGGTACGTATCGCTGTACTGTTGGGCGGTCCGTTGATGAACCTGGCGACAGGTGTAGTGCTATTTTCATTAATTTTTAACCAGGTTGGCGTACCAGACTATAACAAAGTCCTCATTTCGGCGGTTTCTGAAGCTTCACCAGCTGAAACAGCCGGACTACTGCCTGGCGACATCGTTGTAAGCGTCAATCAATTGCCTGTAGAATCCACCGATGAACTCTCAGCCTTGATCCAGGCCAATAAAGGCTCGGAAATTGAAATCGTTGTGTTGAGAGATGGCGAAACGGTTGTCACCCGTGCCACACCGCGTGTGAATCCTCCGCCAAATGAGGGATCGCTTGGCATCGCCATGACCAACCCGTTGGTTAAAACCAGCTGGGTAAATACCGTGCCCTTATCCTTCCAGGCAACATATGCGCAGGCACGCGAGATTTTCGAAATGCCAGGCCGGTTAATTCGCAACGAAATACCTAAGGAACAATCCCGTGTGGTCGGTCCGGTAGGAATTTACACCATGTTCAGCCAGGCGCGGGATATGGACCAACAGAATGCCGGCTCGGGCGACCCGTTCGCCACCACATTCACCTTGCGGTTGATGGCGGTGATCACCGTGGCGATTGGGCTGACGAACCTGTTCCCGATCCCAGCAGTTGACGGCGGTCGAATTATCTTCATCATTCCAGAACTATTATTCCGCAAAAGAATTCCACCCAAATATGAAAATCTTGTCCATATGATTGGGTTCGTGGCATTAATCTTACTGATGTTTTACATTACTGCCCAGGATATTTTTAACCCAATTCAACTCCCGTAATCTGAGGATCGATGGAAGACAGCGTACAACAATCGGTATCGTTCGATAAGGTAATTTCTGCTCTCCTGGATAATGAACACCCATTTCCGGCAGTTCACTGGCACCGATTCTCCGATATTTCAATTCCTGACCTGGAAAAATTGAAAAAAATCTGGCCGGAAGTAAAACCGGACAGGCGGACCGCTCTGTTGGAAGATCTGGAAATCCTGGCTGAATCGGATACGCTGGTTTCCTTCGACGATTTAGCAAGATTTGCGCTCGACGACCCTGACCCGCGGGCTCGTGAAGTTGCTTTGCGGCTGTTGTGGGAAAGTGAAGATTCCTCGCTCATCCAAAAGATGATGCAAATGGTGGATAACGATCCTGTCGAAAAGGTACGCGCCGCGGCAGCTACGGCATTGGGGCAATTCATTTACCTTGGCGAACTGGAAGAAATACCTGAAACAAGCCTGCACCACATCGAGGACAAGCTGCTGGGATTAACTACCAGTACAACCGAGCCGAAACTGGTGCGCCGGCGTGCTCTGGAAGCGATGGGTTTTTCCAGCCGTTCGGAGGTCAAACCGCTGATCGTGGCAGCCTACAACAATAATGACCTCGAATGGCTCGTCAGCGCTCTATTCGCCATGGGACGATCTGCCAATTCCACCTGGATACCATCCGTAATGGAGATGTTGGATGCCGATAACGAGGAAGTCCTGCTGGAAGCCGTTCGGGCTGCCGGCGAATTGGAATCTGCTGGGGCACGGCGTCCATTGCTCAAACTGATAAGAACGCAGCCGGAGGGTTCCGAAATTCGTATGGCTGCAATTTGGTCACTGTCCAAAATTGGCGGCGAAAAAGTACGAGATACATTCGAAAGACTGTTAGAAGAGTCTGAGGATGAAGAGGAACTCGACATTTTGGACGAGGCTTTGGAGAATCTGGAATTTACCGAAGGATTCAATAAGTTCGGCATGATCGATTATGAGCCAGATAGCGAAGATTCGTTAATGGCCAGCACCGAAGCCGATGCCTGGGAAGAAAACACGGACGAAGAGGACGAGGACGAAGATGACCGCGAGCCAGACGATGAGGACGACGACGAGACCGAATCGTAACATCGTCAAAGGATAAGCCAACCTTGCGCCGCGCAGCTGTTCTCACCCTCTTCCTTTTCAGCTTATTCACCATGGCATTTCAGCCGCGCCAGCAAAACGTGGTGGAGTTTGTGAATGTTCGCCACGAATTTATTTTCGGCGAAGAATTGACGATCAGCGGTTCGATCAAGAGTCCATTACCAGTTACCGAAGCGGTTTTGTTCCTAAAACCCCAGTCAGAAGACACGCAATCGTTTCAATTGACGCCGGGTAAAACCGGAAAAGTCGAATTGATTTACGACCTGAGCAAAAAACCCCTGCGCGCCTTCACACCGGTTGAATACTGGTTTGAGGTCAAAACCGCAGATGGGCAACCAAACTCAAGCGCGGTGTACTCATTTGTCTATGAAGATAACCGTTTTGATTGGCAGCACCTCGAATCCGATGCTTATTCATTGGCCTGGTCGAGCGGGGGTCTAGATTTTGGCACCGAACTTCAGAATGCCGCCGCAGACGGGCTGGCAGCAGCTCAGGGGATTTTAGCGGTCAAGGTCCCGTCTCCGATTCGAATCATGGTCTATCCGAGCTCCCAGGATATGCAGTCCGCAGCTCAACTAACTGAATCACCCTGGGCAGCCGGGCATACCAACCCGGACCTCGGGCTGGTCATGATCTCTGTTGCCCCAGGACCGGATGCCCGCGCTGAAATGGAACGCCAGCTTCCACATGAGATCATGCACATTCTGGAATACCAGGTCGCCGGCACAGCCTACAACCAAATTCCGGTGTGGCTGTTGGAGGGATTGGCTTCCTCGGCAGAGCTCTACCCCAACCCGGAATACCAGCGCGTATTGGAAAAAGCAATTGATGAAGATTCACTGCTGCCAATGAGCGTTCTCTGCCAGGATTTCCCACGCGATCTCTCCGGCGCAGTCCTTGCCTATGCGCAATCAAGTTCATTTGTGCGCTTCCTCAATGATAATTTCGGCAGCAGGGATACACTGACCTTGCTGAATTTGTATGCGGACGGATTAAATTGCGAGGTCGGGGTTCAGGCAGCTTTCGGTTCCAGCCTTACCCAACTCGAAACCCGCTGGCAGCAGGAAATGCTGGGTCGCAGCCCCGCGTCGGCTGCCTGGAAACAATTGTGGCCATATATTTTGTTAGCCGGATTGGTGCTGGTCCCGGTCAGCCTGACGCTCATTCCCGCCCGCCGGAAAACGCAGCCCACGCGCGAGGTTCGATGATGGATATTGCGCCGGAGCAGCGCTTACATGCTACCATTCAGGGACATGTTCAGGGGGTTGGATTCCGGGTTTTCGTGCAGCAATACGCCGCCAACCTCAAATTAACTGGCTGGGTGCGGAATACCTACCTGGGCGAGGTCGAAGTTTTGGCGGAGGGACCGAAACCTGAATTGGAAAGGCTGCTTATGCTGCTCGAAGCCGGTCCCCGCTCGTCTCACGTGATTCAGGTGAATCGCGAGTGGAGCGATGCTTCCGGCGAGTTCGACCGCTTCGCGATCGAACGTTCTGCGTAAGTTGCGACCTAATTAATTTCACCTGAAAGTAATTTGGCTTTTTGCCAGCCCGGCATATCACTCTGCTCCGCCAGCATCATCCGCATTTCGAAAATCTGATCGCGTAACATCGCAGCCTTTTCAAATTCCAGGTCTTTGGCTGCCTGTTTCATTTCCTTTTCCATTTCGTTAATAATGCGCTTCAACTCGTTGGGCGGGATGGGGACGAATTCCTTTTTGCCATCCGCCGAATAGCCGGCGCGCGTTTCTGCCACACCCGGAGCCGGAACACTCAGGCGGTCGGTCAAGTCATGGATAGCCTTGAAGATACTGACCGGTTCGATGCCGTGTTCCTTATTGTAGTTATCCTGTTTGGTGCGGCGGCGGTTGGTTTCGTCGATGGCGAATTTCATCGAGTCGGTTATGCGGTCGGCATACATGATCACCTGGCCATGGATGTGACGGGCGGCGCGCCCGATGGTCTGGATCAAGGCGGTTCCTGAACGCAAGAAGCCTTCTTTATCCGCGTCGAGGATTGCAACCAGTGAGACTTCAGGCAAATCCAGCCCTTCCCGCAGCAGGTTAATACCGACGACCACATCGAAGATGCCCATCCGCAGGTCGCGCAGGATGCCAATCCGTTCCAGGGTTTCGACTTCGGAATGGAGGTAATGAACTTTGACGCCTAATTCCATCAAATAGTCTGCCAGGTCTTCAGCC
>Ga0209002_10004178_pt1 | contig 11406 bp, 7 predicted proteins | sample Rifsed16ft2_FD_184010 | JGI IMG/M metagenome (GOLD analysis project Ga0209002, IMG submission 184010) | Soil microbial communities from Rifle, Colorado, USA - sediment 16ft 2 (version 2) | ecosystem: Environmental > Terrestrial > Deep subsurface > Rock core/Sediment | place: Rifle, Colorado...
CTCCTGTTTCTCGTGAGGCTCCAATGCGAGAGTTAAAAGTGATGTCATGCCTCATCGTACACTGTTCTGGTCCCATATTCAACGGTACAGTCCACTAGTGGCGTGACAGCCGCACGACCGCCGCGGCGGCGGTGAAGCGCACCGTGGCCTCGTCGTCACCCAGCAACGGCAGGAGCGCGGAGAGGAGTTTCGGGTCCCCGCGCTGGGCGATGGCACTCACCGCGGACGCGCGCACCAGCCACTTTTCATCGGAGGCGGCCTTGGCGAGCGCCTCGCCGCTCTTCGGGTCCGGGTCGGTCGCGAGCTTCTGGGCCGCCGCGGCCCGCACCGGTGAGACCTTATCCTGAGTGAAGGCCTTGATCATTTTGTACCCCGCTCCACCGAAAGGAACGAAACCCACGCCAGCCTCGAATCCGATCCGGGCTAACGCCTGGGGGTCCTTCAGCATCTCGAGCTGCGACTCCAGCAGGGCATCACCGGATTTCCTCTGGCCCGTCAGGACCGCGTAGTAGATCTGGTAGGCGCTCGGATCTCCCAAGACAAAGAGGGCGCTCGTGGCGGAGAAGACGACCTCGGACTCCGAATCCTTGATCGCCTCCTGCAGCTTGGGAATCGAGGCGCCGAGCCCGATCTGCCCGAGAGAGGTAGCGGCCGCGGCACGCACGTCGGGGCTTGGGTCGGCCAGGCTCGACTCGGCGAGCCCTCGGGCTCGCTCGTCCTTCACCAGAAGCCCCAGCGCGTGCACCGCCTGCTCGCGTGCGCTGGCACTTGGATCGGCGACACCTTGGTCCAGAATCACCCAGGCTCGCTCGGTCTCGGCCTGGCCGAGGAGCTCCCCGGGCACCCACAACGCGATCGCAAAGAGAAAGGCCAGTCTTCTTGTCATGAATCGTTCCTCCGGAACCTTGCTACTATATCGAGGGTCCATGCTGGACGCCTGGCCGCCGATGGACGCCCGCGACTAGACTAGAATGCACCGCTCTCTTGGAACTACTACCTTTTGGGGAAGGTACCCTTTGGGGAAGGTTGGGTCAGGAAGATAAGGATCCTCGAATCAGGTCAAGTCCGGTCGGCCGGCACCGGTGGACGTAGTTACCTAGAAGCGGTGAGCACAATATCCCGACCGGCTCACACCAGCTCGCGCAAGAACGCCATGGCGGGACGGACTCGAATGCCTTCCGGCGTCTCGTAGTCTTTCTTGCCCGTGCCGTGAATCTGCTCGGCGCGCACCTTCGGGAAACGAGCCTTCAGGTACCTCAGGCTCGGGCTCGGCTCGGCATCGCCCCACTTGCACTCGACGAGGAGAATCGGTTTTCGCTTCTCCGTTACCACGAAGTCCACCTCGCGGCCGGTCACATCTCGGAAATAACGAAGCTCGAGATCTCGTCCCTTGGAATCCTCCTCGAAATGAACCCATTTGAGAAGGTGCGATGCGACGAGGTTCTCGAGCCGGAGGGAAGGCTCACCCACCACGCTCCAGTCGAAGTGGTAGTGTTTTCGTTCCTTCTTCACGGCGCGGAGCTTGGGCGTTCCGAAAGGTGCGAGCCTGAAGATAGCGTAGAGCCTTTCGAAGATATCGAGCCATTTGGCCACCGTCTTGTGGCTCACGTCCAGGTCCTCCCGTAGGGCGTTGATGGATAGAGGGCTCCCCACCAGCTCCGGCAGGCGCAGCATCAGGAGCTCGATGCGGCCCAGATCCTGCACGCGTTCCAGCGAGACCAGATCCTCCCGGATCAGTCGTGTCCGGTACTCTCTCGACCAGCGCTTGGCCTCCGTCTTCGATCCTCCGAGGAACGGCTCGGGGAAACCGCCGAGCTCCAGAAGCTGAAATAAGTCCCGGGGAGAAGCGATGCCGAGCTCCGCGACAGAGAACGGGTGCAGTCTCAGATAGTGGTATCGGCCCTGCAGAGAGTCTCCTCCATGTCGATAGAGATCGAGCCGAGCGCTTCCGGTGACGAGGATCCTCTTTGCGGACCTGTCCGGCGCGTCGTAGAGGCCTTTCAGATAGTTGCGCCATCCACGGTACTTGTGAAGCTCGTCGAAGACCCACAAGGAGGCCGGCGGCAGCTGGCGCCGTAGAATTCGCTCTCGGTGCTCGGGAACGTCCCAGCTCAGATAGCCTCGGTCGGCTCCGGGAATGCTTCGTGCCAGGGTCGTCTTTCCCACCTGGCGCGCACCACCGACGAAAACCATCTTGCGACGCAGGTCTTTTTCGACCTGAGCGAAAATGTACCGTCGAAGAGGCACAAGAGAGGTTATCACTATTTTGGACCCATGTCAAAAATACTTGCGTGTATCTTGGACAGATGTCAAGAATGGGACTACTACCTTTGGGGGAAGGTACCCTTTGGGGAAGGTCGGGTGAGGAAGAAGGACCCTTCATTATAGAAACGGAGCCGTTGCGGGTCGATCGAGAAGGACACCAGCGAGAAGCTCACATCTCCGTTACTGCAAGCAGCATCCAAAAACGGAGCCAAGTGTCTTCAGCTGCGGCTGTCAAATTCCCCAGGCGGCTTTTCCACGTTGATGAAGAGAAGGTGCTCGGCGGCGGCGACCTCCAGTAGACGCGTGTCCGCGGCGGTGAAGGCAATCTTTTCGCCGAGATCGCGTTGCAGAATGAGGGCCGACGCCAAATGGACGGCATCGAAACCTCTCAGGGGATGTTTCTCAGTCAAATCGCGACAAAGGGAGAGGATCTCGTCCTGCAAGTCGACCCGAACATAGGCTTGCCAGTCGTCTTCGAATTCTTCGCAGACCAACCGGTAGTCGCGCGTGGAGAGATGGCCTTCTCGCTTCTTGCGGTTCAAAGCGGCGCAGATCTCGGCGTAAGCGATCTTGCGGTTGCGACAGGTCCCTCTCGGGTGACCAGCTTCTGAACCAGCTCGGACCCTGGCTCGGCAACGAAGCGCTTGATGAGCGCGCTGGTGGCGAGATAATTCACCGGCGGTCTTCGAGGATGATCGCCGAGAGCGGCGGGCTAGATACTTTGACGAGGCTGACTTTCTTGCGCGGCGGCCGAGTCGGGAGCGTAAGGCGGCCCTGAGCGGCCAACTGGGCGAGTCGTCCTTCCCGGCTCCCGACTTCCTCAGCGGAACGGATCGGTTGAATGATCGCGATCGGCTTCCCACGTTCGGTAACGATGATCTCCTCGCCCCCCTTCGTGCGGCGAAGATACGTCTAACAACAGTCCAAAGGATACGCCGTCCTTGTGGCGCAACCAAATCCAGTGAGGACCGCCCAGACGGATGCGGGGGCGGCCATGACCAGGCCTGCCGTGACGAGGTGTGGCGGCGCGGTGTGCCTCACGAGTACCGCGAGCGAGCATCCGTCCCATCCAAACTCACTGGCGAGAACGGTTGACTTCGGACGCAGCGCCGAAGAGAATGTAACGCCGTGCGTTGCCCACTTCTTCACCTAGTGATTTCGGGTCTCCAGGTCGCAGCGCTCGTCCTTTTCTCCGTCCTCGCCCCTCTGGCTCATCTCCATCAAGACCTTACTGCGTACCCGAATCGGCACGACGACGGCGAGCACGCGCCGGATCGGGTAACGACTTTCCACGCGCACCTGGAAGGCCACCCACATGGGAGCCACGACCGTCACCATCAGAGTGAGGGCGAGGAGGGCGCGGTCGGCATTTCGCACGGCAAGCCCGACACGCCTCGCGAACCCTGGTCTCCCGAGCCTCCCGCGGTCCTCGCGTCGTGGATCGAGGACACTCCCCCGCTGCTTAAGGCATGTGACGTCCTCTCTGATCCGAGCCAAGACGCCCACGGACCGCCCGTTCCCTTCCCAAAACCGGTTCGCGCTCCACCCTTCTTCTCTTAACGAGCTGGTGAGTCTGCCTTGCGGAAGGCAAGGCATTCTCTCTGTTCCACAAGTTTGTCCCGGGCTCGCAGCCCGGATCGGAAGGAGGCGCATGTCCAAAAAGGTCAGGTCCGAAGGAGGGTTCGGAGCGACCCCTCAGGGAAGACAGTGTCCGCCGTGGCCCAGGCACCTCGTTCTCGGGATCTTGTTCACTGGATCCTTGGTGCCACCCGTCATCGCGCAAGAGCCGCTGCGACGGGTAACCCTCGAGCAAGCGCTTCAGATGTTCGCGGAGAACAATCTGGAGCTCCGTCTGGTGATGGCCGAGCGGGACGAGGCAGCCGGCTTCGCCCGGCAAGCCAGGGCGCACCCGAATCCGGTGGCCACGCTCACTCATGAAGGGCTATCGGAAAGTGGCCTGGACTATTCGGAAAGCTACTTCACCGCCAGCCAGCGTCTGGAATGGCCGGGGCGCCGCGGCGCGCGGATCGCAAGCTCGGACGACGAGGCGGTCGCCGCGAGAACCCGCGTGGATGCGGAACGCCGGCGATTCGCATTCGAAGTCAAGCGAGCCTTTTTCGAGGCGGCGGCCGCCGAAGAGCAGCTGGTCGCCATCGAAGAAGTTCGCGGCGTTTTTCGGTTCGCGGAGGAGAGCGGCCGAGAGCGTCTACGTGAGGGGGACGTCTCGGGCTATGACGCTCGCAGGCTTCGCATCGAGCGAGCCCGTTACGAGAACCTCGGGGCGTCACAGGCCATCGCCCTGAGGAGTGCCCGGCTGCAGTTCGCCTCGCTCATTCTTCCCGACTCTGCCGACGAAGAACCCGCTGATATCGCGCCCGCCGCGCCGCCCGACGGCTCTCCTCCGTCCCTCCCCGATCTCGACGAAGAAGCGGCGATCGAGCGGGCGCTCGAACGGCGGAGGGAGATGCGAAGCGCTGAGGCGCAGGTGGCTGCAGCCGAAGCTTCTCTGCGTCATCTCTCGACCTTCCGGTACCCCGACGTGACCTTGACCGGAGGCTACAAGAGGCAATCCGACGGCTTCGACGGTTTCTTTCTGGGAGCGAGCCTCCCGGTCCCGATACTCGATCGAAGCCAGGGGGACGTCGAAGCCGCCGCGGCCCGCCTGCGCAACGCCACGGCGCAACTCGCCCTCGCGCGCCGGGCGATCGGGAACGATGTACGGAGAACCCTTTCGACCTATCTCTCCGTCTCCGAGCGCGTGGCGTTGATCCGCGACCAGCTTCTGAGCGGCGTCGGCGATCTGCTCCGTATCGCGCGGGTGAGCTACGGCGAGGGTGAAATGTCCCTCTTGGAGCTCCTCGACGCCGCGGAAGCCTATCGAGAGTCGCAGATCGGGCTCTCGGAGCTCAAGTCAGAACTCTGGATTCGTTACTACGACCTCGAACGGGCGATGGGAGGACTTCCATCGACCACCATAGCATTGGAGAACCAACCATGAAGGCCATGAAGGCAATCGAGCGGCGATTACTAGGTCTTGCGGTGTTGGTCCTGGCGACCGGCATCGTAGCGTGTCGGAACCAAGAGCCTCCCGGCGAGGCGACTCCTGAGGCGGACCACGAGCACGGTGGCGGGGCGGTGGTGACTCTCTGGACGGAGAGCGTCGAGCTCTTCTTCGAACATCCGCCCATGATTGCCGGTGAGCCCGGAGAGCCGTGGGCCATCCACCTGACTTTTCTCGAGGATTTTCAGCCGGTGCGGGAGGGCAAACTGACGCTTCGTTTCGTCGGGCCGGGAAGCGAGCACACGACGGTCGCGGAGGCTCCGGTGCGAGACGGCATCTTCACTCCAGCTCCCTCGCTACCGAAGGAGGGGGTCTACCGGCTCTCGATGACCCTCGAGAGCTCCAGGGGAGCCGTCGAGATTCCCGTCGGCGACGTAAGCGTCTTCGGATCGAGCGCCGATCTCCCGCACGTGGAGGAAGCTCCCGCCGGGGGCATCTCCTTCCTGAAGGAGCAACAGTGGGTCATCCCCTTCGCCACGGCGAGCACGGCCGAGCGTGAGATCCTGCCCTCGATCGTCGCGAACGGTGAAATCCTCCCCGTCCCGAGCGCCATGGCGCGAATGAGCGCGCCGGTAGAGGGGCTCGTTGCGGAGGAGCTAAACCTCCGAGCGCCGGTCCCCGGCACCTGGGTGGAAGCGGGTGCGCCTCTCGCCGTCTTGTCGCCCGTGCCTCAGGAAAATGCCTTCGCCGCGCTGCGGGCCCGGGTCGACCGGTTGGAGCGCGAGGTCGAGCGCGCCGAACGACTGAGCGCGGTCGAGGCCATCCCCGAGAAGCGCCTCGTCGAGGCTCGCTACGATCTGGAAGTGAGCCAGGCCACGCTCGAAGCCATGGGAGGCAGTAGCGAAGACGGGTACGCGCTGACTCTCCGGGCTCCTATCAGTGGGCTCGTAACCGAACGGAATCTGACGATCGGCGAACGGGTCTCGGCAGGTGACGTGCTGTTCACCATCGTGGATCCGGGCACGGTGTGGATCCGGCTTCAAGTGCCGGCTCGCGAGGCTTCTCGCGTCTCGAAGGCCGCGAGAGCTTCTTTCACCGTGGAAGGAAACACGCGCCTCTACCAGGCCGAGCGGATCGTCTCGGTGGGGGCAGTCATCGATCCCGAACGGCGGACCCTTCCGGTCATCGTCGAAGCGCGGAATCGAGACGGAACCCTGAAGGTAGGCATGCTGGCCGAGGCTCGACTATTTCTCGAGGAGACCACCGCCGGCATGGCGATCCCCAGCCGCGCCGTGCGCAACGAGGATGGGCTGAGCGTCGCCTACGTGCAGCTCGGTGGAGAGAGCTTCGATCGCCGCGTGCTCACGCTTGGGCCCTCCGACGGGGAGTGGACCCTGGTGACCAACGGAATCCGTCCCGGGGAGCGAGTGGTCACCGAGGGCGCCTATCAGGTCCGCCTCGCATCGCTCAACGCCTCGGAGATCGCCGATCACGGTCATCCTCATTAGGCGTCTGGCGAGCCCGATAGCGGCAACCACGTCATTTGACGCCAAGCGTCGGCGCCCAACGAGTTGTGGACGCCATGGGCGCTAGTTAGAGAGGAGTCATTGCGACATGTTGGACAGAATCATTCGCTGGTCTCTGCGAAACCGGCTCATCACCCTGTTTGGAGCAGGGGCGGTGCTGGCCGGCGGCGTCTATGCGGCGGCGACGATCCCCGTCGACGTCTTTCCCGACTTGACCGCGCCCACCGTCACCGTGCTGACCGAGGCGCACGGCATGGCCGCCGAGGAGGTCGAGCTCCTCGTCACGTTCCCCATCGAGACGGCGGTAAATGGCGCCGCCGGTGTTAGGAGAGTGCGTTCCTCCTCCGCCCAGGGGATCAGCATCGTGTGGGTCGAGTTCGATTGGGGGGAGGAGATCTATCGGGCGCGCCAGATCGTGAGCGAGAAGCTCCAGATCGTGGCCGCTCAACTCCCTGGCGGTAGCGGCCCACCCGTTCTCGCCCCCATCACTTCCATCATGGGCGAGATCCTGCTCGTTGGTTTGACGAGCGATCGTCACACCGCGATGGAGGTGCGAACCGTCGCCGATTGGACGGTCAGGAAGAGGCTTCTCGCTGTCCCCGGCGTCGCTCAAGTCGTTCCCATCGGGGGAGCGGTGAAGCAATATCAGGTGCTGGTGCACCCGAACAGGTTGAGCTTTTACCAGGTCGGGCTCGACGACGTGCTTCGCGCCGCCGAGCTCTCCAACGCCATCGCATCGGGAGGTGTCTATCTGGAGAGCGGACAGGAGATCCTCGTCCGGGGCCTGGGTCGGGTGCAGTCTCTGGAAGACATCGAGAAGACCGTGGTCGGCCTTCCCAACGGCACACCGGTTCGTATCGGCGACGTCGCCGACGTCCAAATCGGACCCACGCCTCGTTTCGGGACCGCTTCCGTCAACGCCGAGCCGGCCGTCGTCCTCTCCATCCAGAAACAGCCTAACGCGAACACCCTGGAGCTCACCGGGCGCATCGACGGCGAGCTCGCTCGCCTCCAGGAAACGCTTCCCGAAGGGATGGAGATCAACCGAGGGATCTTCCGGCAGGCCGACTTCATCTCCTCGGCGGTCGACAACGTCGTCGAGGCGCTCCGCGACGGCGCCCTTCTGGTGGTCGTCATCTTGTTCGTCTTCCTCTGGAACTTCCGCACCACGGCCATTTCCGTCCTCGCCATGCCCCTTTCGCTCGCCATCGCCGTCATGACGATGCTGCTCCTGGGAATCAGCATCAACACCATGACCCTCGGTGGGATGGCCATCGCCATAGGGGCTCTGGTGGACGATGCCATCATCTTCGTCGAGAACGCCTATCGCCGCCTCCGGGAGAACCGGCGCCTACCGGAAAGAGAACGAAGGCCGGCGCTTTCCGTGGTGGACGATGCGGCGCAGGAGATTCGCGACCCCATCCTGAAGGCGACGATCATCATCTCCATCGTCTTCGTCCCCCTCTTCTTCCTCTCCGGAGTCGAAGGCCGTATGCTCCAGCCCCTGGGCTTCGCGTACATCGTGAGCATTCTCGCATCGCTGGTGGTGGCGGTTACGGTAACGCCGGTGCTCTGCTCGTTCCTCCTTCCCGAGGCCCCCTTCATGGACCGGGAGCGTGAGAGCTGGCTAGTCGAGCACCTGAAGCGGGCCTACGCGCGGACGCTCAAGGTCGTCATGAGGTATCCCACCGCGGTGACGCTAGCCGCCGCGCCTCTCGTCGTGGCGACCCTCGCCGTCTTCCCCTTCCTGGGACGGGGCTTCCTGCCGGAGTTTCAGGAGGGAACGCTCACCGTCTCCGCAATCACCATGCCCGGAACGGGGATCGAAGAGTCGGACCAGCTCGGTCGCCTCGTCGAGCAGAAAATGCTCCAGCACCCCGCGGTCGTCTCCACGGCGCGGCGCACCGGGAGGGCCGAGCTCGACGAGCACGCCCAGGGCGTGAACGCCGCGGAGATCGACGTTCTCCTGGATCTTTCCAAAGGAGAGCTTGGCGAGATCATGGACCAGCTTCGAGCCAATCTTACCGCCGTTCCGGGGACCAACATCACCATCGGCCAGCCTATCGGTCATCGCATCGATCACATGCTCTCCGGCACCCGCGCCGCGATCGCGGTCAAGATCTTCGGGCCCGATCTTCTCGAGCTCCGCCGCATTGCCGAGTCGGTTCGGCAGGCGGTCCAGGACGTGCCGGGGGTCGTCGACCTAGCCGTCGAGCAGCAGGCGGACGTGCCACAGCTTCGCATCCAGGCGGATCGTGACGCCATGAGCAAGTACGGGGTCACTGCCGGAACGCTTGCCGAAGCCATCGACGTCGCCTTCTACGGTGAGCCGGTGAGTCAGGTTCTAGAGGGACAAAACGCTTTCGACCTCGTGGTTCGCTTCAGCGAAGAGCACCGCGGAAGCGCGGAGAAGATCCGGAAGGCGGTTATCGATACGCCGCTCGGCGCCAGGGTCGAGCTGGGCTGGCTCGCCGACATCGCCGAAGACCGCGGGCCGAACACCATCAGTCGCGAGAACATTCAGAGAAAGATCGTAGTGCAATCGAACGTGAGCGGCCGCGACGTGGCGAGCGTGGTCGATGAGTTCCGGCGGAGAATCGAGGCGGGTGTCGACCTTCCCGAGGGCTATTACGTCGAGTATGGCGGCCAGTTCGAAAGCGGCGAAGCCGCCGCCCGCGCCATCACCCTGCTCTCCGCCCTGTCCATTCTCGCCATCTTCCTGATCCTCTACCAGGAGTTCGAGAGCGCTCGCACCGCGCTCCTCATCATGGTCAACTTGCCTCTGGCGCTCATCGGCGGCGTGGCGGCGCTCCTCGGCTCGGGCGGCATGCTGAACGTGGCTTCCCTGGTGGGTTTCATCGCGCTTTTCGGCATCGCGGTGCGAAACGGAATCCTGCTGGTGAGCCATTACAACCGCTTGATCTCCGAAGGCGAGCCCCTGCGGGAGGCCGTCTATCGTGGCTCGCTCGAGCGGCTGAACCCCATCCTCATGACCGCCCTGTGCGCCGCTTTAGCGCTGATTCCGCTCGCCATCGGCGGCGGCGAGGCGGGAAAGGAGATCCAGGCCCCCATGGCCATCGTCGTCCTGGGCGGCCTTCTGAGCTCGACCGCGCTGAACATGGTCGTGGTACCCGCGCTCTTTCTTCGTTACGGGAAGCCGGCACGAGCAAGGGAGATCCTCGGTGATTCGTGACCTCGAAAACGAAGGCTCGGGCACGCCTGGTTCGGCACACGCACTTTATCTTGGTCGAAGAAGGTACCGAGCGTATTTTTAGGGGCTCATCTCCATCGACCCCTATGATCGTCGTACAACCCCCCACCGCCCCGGAGCCGATGGTAAGGGTCGACGATCTCGGTGGCAACCGGGAAGCACGCTCTGCCGCCGCGGTTGCCCGATGTCCTGGCAGAAAATTCCAGACGAGGGAGCTGGCCGAGCCATTCCCCCACCACCGGCGCTTCGTCCTGCCACCTCCGCCCCGGCGCTAGAACGGCCACATCCAGGGTGTGATGACGGTGGTCACGATCCAGACCAAAACCGTCAAGGGAATGCCGATGCGCAGGAAATCCACGAACCGGTACCTCCCCGCGCCGTAGACCATGAGATTGGTCTGGTAGCCGAGCGGGGTTGCGAAACTGGCGGAGCTTCCCATGAGCAGCGCCATCATGAAAGGCATGACGTCCGCTTGTAGCTCCCGTGCGGTGGCCATGGCTATCGGGAAGACGAGGACCGCGGTCGCGTTGTTGGTTACGATAGCCGACAGGGCAGCGCTGACGAGAAACAGCATAGCCAAGGCCAGGCGCGGGTCGCTCCCTGCTAACGGGATCATCGTTTCCGCAAAGGCGCGCGCTGCTCCGGTGGAGTCGAGGGCGTTTCCCAGTCCGAAGGAGGCCGCGATGGCGATGAGAAGGGTCCAGTCGATGCTGCGCCGAGCAGTCTCGTCCGAGCAGCAGCGCGTCGCCAGCATGGCGACGGCGGCCACCAATGCGGCCTGCAGCATGCTGAGAATACCGGTCGCCGCCGCCACCACCATGCCCGCGAAGATGGCGAGAGACACGCCTTGTCGTTCGTGTCTCGGCGGAGCGGAGTTCTCGAACCGACTGACCAAGTAGAAATCACTGCTGTTTCGCTGTTGTTCCACGAACGAAGGCAATGCCTCCAGCAGGAGCACGTCACCGGGGTGCAGCGTGATGTCACCAACTCGGCTGCGAATGCGGGCGCCATTTCTGGCCACGGCGATCACCACCGCGTTGTAATGGGTTCGGAAGCGTCCGTCCCGTATGGTCTTTCCAATCAAGGGGCAACTGGGCGACACGACCGCTTCTGCGAACCACCGCTCGGACCGAGGTGCATCGAGCTTGAAGAGCTGCTGGCGCGCGGGGACCAGCCCCGGCATCTTCTGCAGATCCATGACCGAGTCGACCACCCCGACGAAGATCAGCTGGTCGTCTGCATCGAGCCGCTCGCTCGGTCCCACCACCGGGACGACGTGTCCTCGTCGATGGATCTCCATCAAGTAGATTCCAGGAAGATGCCTCAAGCCGGCCTGCTCGACCGTCTTTCCGGCGAGCGGCCCGCCGGGAAGGACGACCATCTCGAGAGTGAACTCCCGGGGG
>Ga0209002_10004184_pt1 | contig 11398 bp, 7 predicted proteins | sample Rifsed16ft2_FD_184010 | JGI IMG/M metagenome (GOLD analysis project Ga0209002, IMG submission 184010) | Soil microbial communities from Rifle, Colorado, USA - sediment 16ft 2 (version 2) | ecosystem: Environmental > Terrestrial > Deep subsurface > Rock core/Sediment | place: Rifle, Colorado...
TTTTCAACAACCCATCAATCGCATTGGCTGTGATTTGGTGATGGCGATCACGCACGCGTTCAAACAACGGACGTATATACTCCCGCGACCAGTCTGTCTCGATCATTGCGCGTACGATCGGCAGGATGTATAGCATGCGGCCAACCCTTTCCATGAATTGCTCAACGCGGGGCAGAACTGCCTCATAGCCACTGGCAATACAGGTGGCATAGAAAAAAGAGTAATATCCAGCATCATTCCTTTTTTCGAGCTCAAGAATATCCTCAAAGTATGGGCAGTCTTCCACTGGTATTTTCCTGGATAAACCTTGTAAGAAGGAAAAAATTTGAAAGCGGTGCCAGTCCTGCACCTGCTCTTTGGTTGGTCGCGTGCCCTGTTGGTAATCGTTCAGAACCTGTTGAACTTCATCATACAAATAGGATTTTGGTTTGTGCCGTTCCTCGGGCAATCCCGGTTTGTACACCCACTGCTGTACATCTACCTTTTCGAAAACTTTCGGGAGTTCGACTCTCAAGAAATCCAAAAATGCCTCGGTCGTTAGAGATTGAAACTGAAAACTTGCCATGTATTTCTGGATAAAAGCGTCAAAGCGTTCCCGCCCCACCGCATATTCACATTCCTTCAGGAAGAAACAACCTTTATAGTAAGGGATAATGGTTGTGAAGGAATCCGCATCCTTTTCGTCGGCAGGTAATTTCAGGCAGGTAAGCGGCGAGTCCACGCCGATACGTTCCATGACCGCCATAAGTTGTTTTTCACTAAAAGCTGCGCGTAATTCCTCAACATCTTTTCCCTCCAGCACTTCGGTGATGCGCGACTCTGCATATGTTGTCCAGCCCTCGTTCAGCCAGAAATCCTGCCAGGTGGCATTGGTTACCAGGTTCCCGGTCCACGCATGTGCGAGCTCGTGAGTGATCAGGGACGTCTGCCCGCGCGTGCCAAGAATGGAAGTTGAGGTCAGAAAGGTGAGGCGTGGATTTTCCATCCCCCCATATGGGAAGGAAGGCGGCAATACCAGCAGATCATAGCGTCCCCATAAATATGGCCCGAGCAGTTTCTCGGCCTCAGTCATCTTGGTTTCGTTCTCGGCGAATTCCCAGGCTGCAGCTTCTATCAGTTCCGGCTCGGCATAGATACCTGTTCGCGGCCCCAATTTACGGAAGGTCAGATTCCCTACCGCCAGCGCGAACAAATAGGATGGGATTGGCTGTGGCATCTTAAAAGCGAAGAAACTGGCGTAGCCGTGTCCGCTTCCTTCCTGACCCTTCGACACGGCTTCGCCAGTCAGGGCGTCGCTTCTAACCTGCTCAGCCGCCATAGCCGCTACCAACCCCTGAGGGACCTCCACTTCTGCCGAATACGTGAACCGCACTGAGGGAGTATCCTGACAGGGAAAGATACTGCGCGCATGGCTTGCCTGACACTGACTGTATAGGAAGGGATGATTTCCGCCTGCCGTTTGAGTTGCATTGAGCCACTGTAGAGCCCGCGCTTCGGGTGCAGTGCGGAACATCAGCGTAAAGGTTGAGTCGCCCTCCAACCCCTGCAAATGCAGGCGCTCTCCCAAAATATCGTCCCTGGTATCGAATTCCCACTTCAGTTCGCGACCGTCCACATGAGCCTGTTTCAGGTTTATCTTGAAAGTATCCAAATAAAGCGAGCCGTGAACCGGTTCTTGCAGTTGATATTTGGCTTCGATATCCAATGTACGCGTGGAAAAATCAACGCGGATTCGAAAGTCGATATGCTTGATCTTGCCCTGGGTCAGGTCAGTGTATGAGGTTGAGTCCTTGAATTCCATGTTGTATTCTCCAGGATTAGATTCACGTTATTGAGTAACCGCGGTCACAAAATCTGCAAAGAGACCATACGCCGTTTCGATGGGGCCGCCTGCCATGCCCTCGCGCTCAGAGATTGTGATCGAATAATCGGGCAGGACGTCCGTGCGGAAGGATACGCCCGTGGATGAATTCATCACCCCATACAGTGGCGAGGATGAATCCAAGAGTTCGGGCGCAACACGGGCTTTAATTTGCCCCCAAGCTTTCTCAGCAGAGCAGACCAATTTATAGCGCTTGCCTTCAGCTTTTGCCCTGGCGACCGTTTCAGGTGTGATGCCGCGAATGCCTGTGGGATTCACCTGCTGTGGTGTGAACGGAGTATCCATTAGGACTGTGATCAGCGCGGCGACTTTGATGGCTGCATCCCAGCCATCCACATCATTGGTGGGGTCGGTCTCTGCCACGCCGGTGGATTGGCAGAACTTCACGGCGTCTTCATAGGACTCGCCGTTCTCCATTCTTGAGAGAATGATATTTGTGGTTGCATTGAGAATCCCCTTGAATGAAGAGAGTTCTGCCAATGGAAATGTTTCGCGAAATACGGAGAATACGGGTGCGCCGCCCAGTACGGTTGACTCAAATCCAAATATTTTGCCTTTTGATTTTGCAAGCGCGGTCAATTCGCGATAGCCGTACACGACAGGGCCCTTGTTGGCAGTGATGGCGTGCATGCCGAGTTCCAGTGCAATACGGATGTGATCGAGCGCGGGTTGGCCAGTCTGTGTGTTGACTGGGGAGTTTTCAAACAGGACGTGGGCGGATGAATGTTGAATCACCTCAAGTGAGTTGTTTACCTGGAAAGTGGAAAGTGGAGTAATGGACTTTCCACTTTCTACGAGTCCCAGGGCTTGTTTAATGTCGAGTCCGTTTGGGTTGACTGCAAAGCCGTGTCGCCCCGTGGCAATGCCTGTTAATGAAAAGGTGACGTCGTATTTTGATTTGAGCAAATCCTGCTTGCGAATCAAAAGTCGCGCGAGCGCGCGGGCAACGTTTCCGAATCCGATGAAGGCGAGGTTGCAGTTCATGAGTGCTCCTGTGTCATGTGTCGTTTGCGCTTCGTCTGCGTTCCTCGCTTCTCTCGTCTCTCCGCTCAGCGCGAGGTGATTATAACGGCGGCCAGGGCAGGGCGCGTCGGTCACGGGGCTGGCGGGGGAAGACTCCCTTTTTGAGTATGGATTCCGCGCGAGTGCAGAGAGCAGTGATCTCACGCGGGCTGAGATAACGTTCAAGGTCGGTGAGCAGGCTTCGGCCGTGGTCCTGACTGGCGAAGCCGTGTCGAAGGATCAGAGAGAGGCGGGAAAGCAAGTCCTCGGGAATCTTTTGCCCAGCGAAATCCCAAAGCACAGTCCGCAATTTGTCGTCTTCGTGAAAACAGATCCCATGATCGATGGCAAAGAGCTTGTGCGTCCCGTTCTCAAAGAAAACGTGACTGCCCTTTCTGTCCGCGTTGTTGCAGAGCAGGTCGAAGAGCACGACGGGCTCGAGGAGCTGTTTGTCATCGTCGGTGAAGTTGAAGTAGTGATATTCGGGGTCGTATTCGATGAATTGCTGGAGCGAACCCGCGCCGTGCGGGCCATCTTCACGGAGCGTGGTGAATGGGACAAAGTGAAAGCCGAGACGCTCGCTGACGACATACGCGGCCACTTCGCGCAAGGCGAGCGTGTTCTCTTCAAAGTCCCATAAAGGTTGTTCGCCTTTGGTTGGTTTATAGACGGCGCGATATTCGGCTCCGTCATAATGGACCGCGACCAGGAAAGTGTAGTTTGAGCCAAAGGTGAATTTGCCTTTGAGTTCAACGTCGCCGCATTGTAAAGCAGTTTGGAGTTTGGAGAATGATTCGTTCATCAAAATTAACCACGGAGACACCGAGTCACGGAGTTTTTTGTTCTCTGTGTCTCAGTGGTTAGATCAATGCCTATGCCCATTCTTCTTGGGGCAAAAATGTCCCTCGGGTTCCTCGGGTTGTCCACATTGCGGGCAGATCGGCCGCCCGCGTGTGATCACTTCCACGCCCCAGCGCGCCATCATCCGCACCTGGGTCCGCGAAGCCCAAAAGCGGACCACGGCGGCGGTCTCGGGATCCTCCTCTTCGGTCAACAACTCCTTGACGAACAATACGACCAGGTCGCGGTCCTTGTCGTAGCCAAGGCCGATCTCTCCAACACGGAAGAGCGGGTCCACAGGCGGGTTGATGCGCATCACATCTTCCACGTAATCGCCTGAGGCTTCCGGGAGCTCGGGGTTCTGCTCGTTGACCTGCGAGAGGAACTGTTCAACTCCAATTGCAAGTGAGTGCAATTGCGTCTTCTCGATGATCACAGTGATCGTGCGCTGGTCCTGAAAGGCTTGAATATAAAAAACCCGCTGACCTGGCTGGCCAATTGCGTCAGCAGTTAGATGGTCACATGGGTCGACGTCAATTTCAAAACGGGGCATGAGTTACCTTTGTTGAGGGGAGTATACCAGTCAAGTATAATGCAATTATCCCGCCAAAGGAGAGAGCCATGTACGATAAAAGCAAACTGGATGAGTTAAAAAACTCGCTTGAAAAATGGGAGGAGACCACTTTACAAAAAGCTTTATCATCCCTGCCCGAACGGGCCGCTCCGCAGCACTTCATTACGACCTCCTCCGAACCGATCAACCGACTCTACACCCCGCTGGATGTGGCAGATTCAGATTACGCTTCCGATCTTGGACTTCCGGGTGAGTACCCCTTCACGCGCGGAGTCCACCCGACGCTGCATCGCTCCAAACTCTGGACGATGCGCATGTTCGCGGGCTTCGGCACCGCGGAGGAAACGAATGCGCGCTTCAAATATTTGCTGAGCCAGGGACAGACGGGTCTATCGGTTGCCTTCGACCTGGCAACGCTGATGGGCTACGACACCGACCAGCCTGAAGCACTGGGTGAGTTCGGCAAATGCGGGGTGGCAGTCTCCTCGTTGAAAGACATGGAGATTCTGTTCGATGGTATTCCGCTCGATAAGGTCTCAACGAGCATGACCATCAATTCACCCGCCGCGATCATCTGGGCCATGTATATTGCCGCGGCGGAGAATCAAGGCGTTAGACCAGATAGATTACGCGGTACCATTCAAAACGACATTCTCAAGGAATTCATCGCGCAAAAGGAATATATCTTCCCGCCCGAACCTTCGATGAGACTGGTGGTGGATACTATGGAATTCGGCGCGCAAAAAGTTCCGCAGTGGAACACAATCTCGATCTCTGGTTATCATATCCGTGAAGCAGGTTCCACGGCCGCGCAGGAACTGGCTTTCACGCTCGGCGACGGGCTTGAGTATGTAAGATGGGGAATCGGGCGCGGCATGGATGTGGACGAGTTCGCGCCGCGTCTTTCCTTCTTCTTCAACGCGCACAACGACTTCTTCGAAGAGATCGCCAAATACCGCGCTGCGCGTCGCATCTGGGCGCGCGAGATGCGTGAGACATTCAAGGCAAAGAATTCACGCTCGTGGCTGCTGCGTTTCCATACACAGACGGCTGGGGTCTCGCTCACTGCCCAGCAACCTGAAAATAACGTGGTGCGTGTTGCGATTCAGGCTCTGGCCGCTGTATTGGGAGGCACACAATCCCTCCATACAAATTCCCTCGACGAAGCATTGGCGCTTCCCTCTGAACATGCAGTGACGATTGCCCTGCGCACGCAACAGATCATCGCGGAAGAGTCCGGGGTGACGAACACAGTCGATCCACTCGGAGGCAGCTTCTTCGTCGAGGCATTGACCGACCGCATCGAACAGCAGGCATACGATTACTTCCGCCGCGTCGAAGATTTGGGCGGGGTTATTCCTGCCATTGAAATGGGATTCTTCCAAGGCGAGATCGCGGACGCGGCCTATCGCTATCAACGCGAAATAGATAAAGGCATTCGCAAGATCGTGGGCGTGAACGCCTATGCTGAAAAGAAACCACTCACCATCCCCATCCTTGAAATGGATCCAAAAGGTTATGAAAGACAGGTGAAGCGTCTGGAAGACCTGCGCAAGACGCGTGATAACGGCCGTGTTGGCCAGGCGCTTGACAGATTGCGCATCGCGGCGGAAGGGACCGAGAACAGCATGCCATGCCTCATGGAAGCAGTCCATTCCTACGCGACGCTGGGCGAGATTATTCAGGTAATGAAGGAAGTGTTCGGGATATATGAAGAACCGACGATGATATAAAGCCAGACTCGATTAAAATAAGGTGATAACCCTTCCCATTATGAATAATGTCCAATATGATAAATGCAGCAAGATAAATTCATCACAGCAAGCATCCATGAAAGGCAGATATGAACGCAAAAAAACCAGGTGTCATTGGCATTCTAACAGGCGGAGGCGACGTTCCGGGACTCAACCCGGCGATCCGCGCTGTAACCATCCGTGCTACGCGCGAGGGCTACAAGGTGATTGGCATACGTCGCGGCTGGGCAGGATTGATTGACGTTGTCCGTGATCCACAGGCCGATAACAGCAACAACTTCCAGGTATTGACCGAGGAAATTGTCAACAAGGCCGGACGGACAGGAGGCACCTTCCTGCATACCTCGCGCACGAACCCATCCAAAGTGCGGAATGATCGGCTTCCCCCGGCGCTCCAGGAAAAATACACCGAGGACGTCAATGATCTCACCCCGGAGGTCCTGAAGAATATTGATTTCCTCGGGCTGGATTACCTCATTCCCATCGGCGGTGACGACACACTGAGTTACGGCGTCCGCATGTATCAGGAAGGCGTGAAGGTCGTTGCCATCCCTAAAACTATGGATAACGATGTGCCCGGCACCGATTACTGCATTGGATTCAGCACCTGCGTCACACGCACAATTGAACTATCCAACAGCCTGCGTACGGTAGCCGGCTCCCATGAGCGTCTGATGGTGCTGGAGGTATTTGGGCGATATGCCGGTTTTACAGCCATGCTGCCGGCCATGGCAGGCGCCGCGAATCGATGTGTGATCCCTGAGTTCAAGTTCAATCTCGAGAGACTGGTCGAGTTGCTTATGTATGACCGCAACAACAATCCCAGCCGGTATTCCGTTGTACTGGTTTCGGAAGGCGCCATGTTCGAGGGCGGAGAAATGGTTTTTGCAGACCGGACAACAGATGCTTTCGGCCATATGAAACTGGGAGGCATTGGAGATCTTATTTCAGCCGAACTGAAAAAGATGACAGCCAAACATAACAATGGCCGCATGGTGGATACCGTGAACCAAAAACTGGGTTATCTTGTCCGGTGCGGCGACCCGGACGCGATTGATTCCATAGTCCCAATGGCATATGGGAATCTTGCACTTGACCTTATTCTCAAGAGGGTACACGGACGATTGGTTGTGCTCAAAAATGGGCGTTACGACAACATCCCCGTTGATATCGTGACCAGCACAAAGAAAACTGTCAACGTGGAGCGGTTTTACAACAAGGATCGTCTGCGGCCGAAATTCGAGAGTTTCGAGATGACCCCATTGTTCATTATGACAAGTGAAGGAGTATAACGTCATTGCGAGCGAAGCGAAGCAATCTCCTCGCGACCTTAGGGATTGCTTCTCGAAGATTCGCAATGACTGATTCTGTTATTCCTTCCGCTTGATCTGGAACGAATCGAAATCCCGTGCCACTGTTGTATTGGGGAAAATGGCCTGGGCCTCCTTTAGAACATCCTTCTCTCGATACCTTCGGGAGATGTGTGTCAGGATTAGTTTCTCAACCCCTGCTTTTACTGCCAGTTCCGCCGCCTGGCGTGCGGTGAGGTGCGAGAACTGGCGCGCCATTTCGGCCTCTTCATCCAGATAAGTGGATTCGATCACGAGCGCATCCGCCTCCTTACTGACCTCGAGCAGGTCTTCCGTTTTCCCCGCGTCGCCCACCACGACGAGTTTCAGACCCTTTTGAACCGGACCAAGCACATCATCCGGTTTGATGCGTTTGCCATCGGACAGAGTAATTTCCTTACCCGCGACCAGGTCGCGGCGTTCGGGGCCAAACGGGACTCCGAGTTCATCCGCTTTTTCAGGCAAAAACGGACGGCGCGCTTTTCCCTCAAAAACATATCCCAGGCAATCCGGCCCGCGATGGGTGACAGAGAACGCGGTAACCGTAAAATCATCCGATTCGAAAAATGTGCCGGGCCTGATCTCATTCAAGCGAAGTGGCATGGGAGGCTGGTTGCCGCGCAGGACAACACCATAAATCAGGTCATGAACGCGATCGAGGGTGGAACGTCCACCGAAGATGTCGAGTTCATCAATTGCTTCCCAGCGCAGTAACGTGGACATCAGCCCGCCAAGCCCGAGGATATGGTCGAGATGACCGTGCGTAAGCAATATGCGCGTGAGATTCTTGAAACCAGTGCCCGATTGCAGGATCTGACGCTGCGTGCCCTCACCGCAATCGATCAGAAAACGATACTCATCGTGTTTAACGATCAGTGCGGAAAGGCCGCGTTTCGCGGAAGGTGCAGATGCGGAAGTGCCAAGAAAGAGGATTTCGAACAAGTTGAATCCTTCAGCAACAGAATCTGCCACAGAGAACACAGAGTCTTTTGAGTTTTTCTCAGAGTTCTCTGCGAGCTCCCCTGGCACCGCCCGTGATTTGCTCACCTGCACTTGCCGCTGCGCGGCCAAGCGCATGCGCACACCTGCCCTGGCGGGCGGTGCCAGGGAGTGTGGCAAATCAGGCAGGTGTGTGGCGAATTATTAAATGTTACGTTGTTTTGCAATTTTACCCTAAAAGAAAAACAGACCATTTGTGCTACAATCAGCCATATGCCTCTCAAGACTCCTTCCTCTGCATCCTCCAAATCAGGTGCAAAGCCCAAAGGCAAAGTTGTAACTCCTTCGCGTGGGAAAGACAAAGCCGCATCGAAGAAAAAAACACCTGCTCAGCCGCCGGTTGTTTCCATTTCGTGGTGGGAAACCCTCTCCGCCGAACGTAAACTGGATGTGGTCGGCGCGGTTATGTCAGTGGTGGGTTTGCTCACCCTGCTCGTCCTGTTCTCCGCGCAGCGCAGTGCACTGACCGGCAACATGGTGCATTTCCTCGCGCAGCTCTTCGGGTGGGGCATTTACATCCTGCCCATCGGGTTCATCCTGATGGGCTTGTGGCTCATCTTTCGCCGCATCGAGAGACTCCCTCCACTCACACTGGAACGCGGGACAGGCATCATTCTGTTTTTTTTCTGGTTGCTGACCATGATGCACGCCATTGCAATCCCGCTCGAGCTGGCCGTGCAGGCTGCCGCGGATGGATGGGGAGGCGGATATATTGGCAGTCTTTTCGAGCGCATCCTGTTCAACAACCTCGGCACAGGCGGAACTGTTGTCGCATTGCTGGCATGGGTGCTCATCACGCTGACAATGATCTTCGATATCTCCGTTCAGGATCTGTTCCGATGGATCAACCCGCTTGCCATAAAAGTTCGCCAGATGCTTGCAAAACGAAAAACACAAACAGCCTTTTCAATCTCACCCGAAGATGCGGAATTCGCGTCCAATGGATTTACGCCATTGAACCGCCCTGAACCCGTGGTTGCCGCCACAAGGCCGGGCGTGCCGGTCACAACCGTCAAATCGGCTGAGGCGATCATCAACTGGCAACTGCCCGAGGTGAAAAATATTCTGGACCCGGGTTCAGCACCTTCCGTCAACGAAGAGTTCATCCAACAACGGGCGCGATTGATCCAGGAGACGCTGGCGTCGTTTAGCGCTCCCGTCCAGGTTGTGGAGATCAATCGCGGGCCGGCGATCACGCAATTCGGCGTGGAGCCGCTCTTCGTCGAGACGAGAAGCGGGCGGACGAGAGTGCGCGTCAACAAGATCGCATCCCTGGTGGATGACCTTGCCCTCGCGTTGGCCGCGCCGCGCATCCGTATTCAAGCGCCGGTGCCCGGTCATAGCTATGTGGGAATCGAAGTTCCAAACGATGAGATGACGCTGGTCGCATTGCGCGACATCATCGAGAGCGAGCCGTTCCAGCGCAATAAGAATCCCCTGAAATTTGCACTGGGCCGCGATGTGACTGGACACCCGATCAATGCGACACTTGAGACCATGCCGCATTTGCTGATCGCAGGTACGACAGGTTCCGGCAAGTCCGTTTGTGTAAATGCGATTTTGACCTGCTTTTTGCTGCACAACACGCCCGAAGATCTGCGAATGATCCTGATCGATCCCAAACGTGTTGAGTTAACCGGCTACAACGGCGTGCCTCATTTGCTTGCGCCCGTTGTCGTTGAGATCGACCGTGTGATCGGTGCATTACAGTGGATGACGCGCGAAATGGACAAACGTTATCACATGTTCGCCCAGGCCGGCGCGCGCAATATCAGCGATTACAACACGCGCATGAAATTGCAGGGAACGAAAAAACTGCCATTCCTTGTTGTGGTCATTGACGAACTGGCCGATTTGATGATGATCGCGCCCGGAGAAACAGAGCAGACGATCACGCGTCTCGCGCAGCTGGCGCGTGCCACCGGCATCCATATGATCCTTGCCACCCAGCGCCCCTCGGTGGATGTTGTGACCGGTCTTATCAAGGCGAACTTCCCGGCCCGGATTGCCTTTGCTGTCGCGTCCAATACGGATAGCCGCGTCATTCTCGATCAGCCCGGCGCGGAACGGCTGCTGGGCCGCGGCGACATGTTGTTCCAGGCACCGGATGCGCCCGCGCCCGCGCGTTTGCAGGGTGTTTTCGTTTCAGATCATGAGATCCAGAATCTTGTGGAGTTTTGGCGTGCCCAGCTTGGCGGGGCAAGCCCGTACGCTGCGCCCGCCGCGCCCGTCCCTGCGGGTATTCCCAGGTCCAACCTGCCGCTCAAACAAACCGCGATGTTCGAGGATATGACCCCTGCAGACACGAACACAGATCCGTTACTTCCGGAAGCCATTGACCTGGTCCGCCGCGAGGGGCGCGCCTCCGTTTCCATGCTGCAGCGCCGCATGAGGATTGGATACACGCGCGCCGCGCGCATCGTGGATATGATGGAGGATAAAGGCATTGTCGGTCCGTCAGAGGGGACAACACAGGTGCGGCAGATATTGGATTACGGTCCCACTGCGCCACCGAAAGATGATGGCGCGTAAAAACAATTCCAATGGATTCTTTGTTCTCAGAGTAGTTGAACTGCTGTAGTAACAGGGACATATTTTGATATAATCCCCTTATCGCCCCGGTAGTTCAATGGACAGAACAAGGCACTCCTAAGGCTTAGATGTAGGTTCGATTCCTACCCGGGGCACAAAAGAAATTTTCTAACAAAACTTTAAGATAAAAGGCCTTGACTCCAAAATGGATTGTAGTAGACTATGGGCTGACGGACACTAGGGTGCCCCCCTCACCCTGGTGTTCGTCTTTAAAGCGACTGTCTTTCATCCCTGTAACTTAACCCATAAAGTGGCCGCTTTGGCCACTTTATGTTTCCAGAACATATAATTTGCAAATGGCACAATTGTCAGGCTAATCAGCTAATCTCAACTCCTGAAGCATTTCGCGCCAAAGTCTTGAGATAACACGGTCACGCATAATGGCGGGGTCACTCAGGAGTAAACC
>Ga0209002_10004185_pt1 | contig 11398 bp, 9 predicted proteins | sample Rifsed16ft2_FD_184010 | JGI IMG/M metagenome (GOLD analysis project Ga0209002, IMG submission 184010) | Soil microbial communities from Rifle, Colorado, USA - sediment 16ft 2 (version 2) | ecosystem: Environmental > Terrestrial > Deep subsurface > Rock core/Sediment | place: Rifle, Colorado...
AGCTACCAGCGTGTCGCCTCCATTATTTCCAGGCCCAACCAATCCCAGCACAGCGGTCGGTTTGTGGAAATGCGCATGAACGGATTCAGCCAACGAGCGCCCGGCGTTCTCCAGCATCTGCGCGTAACTAAGGCCGGCTGCATCCGCGGCCTGTTCAACCGCGCGCATTTCTGAAACCGAGACCAGTTTTGCCATCTCGAACCAAGTATACAGGCTGACGAGCGCCAAGGTAAACAAAGACCTGCGAAACAGGACTCGCAGGTCTGCTGTGCGCTCGGTGGGAATCGAACCCACACGCCTTGCGGCACATGGCCCTCAACCATGCCTGTCTACCAGTTCCAGCACCAGCGCGGACCTCGGTATTATAATGCCCGAGATTCTCAAGTCAAGACAACTCTGGACAAAAAGCAAAGTTGATTGATCAACCCGGAATAATCTCGAATTCAAGACAACCCCTTGATATCCTACATTTTCCATCACACCCTGGAGCCTTAAAGTGCGCATCGCCTTAGACGCGATGGGCAGCGATACCCACCCCGGCCCTGAAGTCGAAGCCGCCGTGGAGTACACGCATCTCTTCGGCGCTGACTTATTCCTGATTGGCGACCAGCCACGTATCCAGGAACTTTTGGGCAGCCAGTCGGCGGGGATAGAAATCGTCCACGCACCGGAAGTATTCGAGATGAGCGAACACGTTTCGCTCTCCAATTTGCGCCGCGCCCAGAATTCGATGGGCATCGGCTTGGATCTGGTGAAGAATGGCCAGGCAGCGGCCTTCGTTACCGCCGGTAACACCGGAGGGGCGATGGCCACCGCCCTTACCCGCCTGGGCCGGCTTAACGGCGTGCAGCGGCCGGGGCTAACGGTGCTATTCCCCACCAAGGGCGGCCGCTGCGTGGCGTTGGATATCGGCGCCAATGCCGAATGCAAACCCGAATACCTGCTGCAATTCGCCCTGATGGGCTCGGCCTACGCTGAGAAGGTTCTGGGAATCAGCAAACCCCGGGTTGGTTTGCTCTCCAACGGTGAAGAAGCGGGCAAAGGGAATGACCTGGTTAAGGCCACCTACCCGCTGTTGGCTGCCAGCAGCCTGAACTTCATTGGGAATCTTGAAGGCAAGGAATTGTTCGGGGGCGGGGCTGATGTAGTGGTTACCGACGGCTTTACTGGGAATGTCTTGCTGAAGGGCACCGAAGCGGTAGCCAAACTGATCACCGACCGGCTGCGCGAGGAACTGAGCGCCAGCTGGCGCACGAAGATCGGCGCGCTGTTGGCGCGGCCAGCTTTTCGGGCGCTACGCAAAGACCTGGACCCGCGCGAAGTAGGCGCTGCCACCTTGCTGGGGGTCAACGGCCTGGTCTTTGTGGCGCACGGCCGGTCGGATGCCCAGGCTATGTTCAGCGCGCTCACTTTAGCGCGCCATTCCATAGAAGTTGAGCTGCTCAATTCTTTGCGAGGCGCTATTGAAAAGGGCTTAAGCCAAATGGCCGTCAAGGAGTCCGACTAATGCGCATGCTGACCAACGAGCGGCTGTATAAGAGAAACACACGCCTGGCCTTTGCGGCCAACCTGGCAGGGATGTTCTTCCTGGTGGCTTCGATCTACGTTTTGTTCAGCGGCGACGAGCAGTTTGGGCTCTATCTGCTTTTCCTCATGCTCGGCATCATATTCATGCAGGTGGGCATCTATTTCAACCGCTGGAACCGGCGCCCTGATCTGGGGCTTAACCATGCCTTGAAGTCTCTGGATGACAGCTACACGCTCTACCATTACCGCACACCGGTGTCTCACCTATTGCTTGGACCCACAGGGGTTTGGATCCTGCTACCGCGCCACACCCGAGGGACGATCACTTATGAGGCAGACAAGAAGCACTGGCGAGCGAAAGGGGGCGCCTGGCTGGCACGTTTAAGCCAAGAGGGGATCGGAAAACCTCTGCTCGAGGCGGCGTGGGAAGCCGAAGCGCTGGATAAATTCCTGGAGAAAAGCTGGAAGGACAAGACCGCCTTGCGAGTGCAGGCTGCGCTGGTGTTCGTCGACGAGCAGGCCGATGTCCAGGCGGGAAATGCTCCAATTCCCACGGTCTCCATAAAGAAGCTCAAGCAGATCCTGCTAAAAGCGGACGAGAAAAGCCGCTTAACCCGAGATCAGATAAAAGCGCTTAGCGGTCTATTCGAGGCGAAGTAGAAATCCCAACAGGGCAACGCACGGTATCTTGTTGAATGGCATCAGCATGAATTCCACCCCGAGGAACCAGCATGCAAAACAAACTCAATGAATTAAAAGATCGGCTGCGAGAGGTTTACGACCTTAACTCCGCCGCGGCGGTATTGAGCTGGGATCAGGCCACCTATATGCCGTCCGGCGGAGCTGCAGCCCGCGGCCGCCAGATGGCGGTACTGGCCACCTTAGCGCAAGAAAAATTCACCGACCCGGCGATCGGCAAACTGCTGGACGCGCTGCAGAGTTACGCTGAAAGCCAGTCCTATGATTCAGATGACGCCGCGCTCATTCGCAAGGCGCGCCGTGATTACGAAAAAAAGATCAAAGTCCCCACCAAATGGGTGACAAAGTTCAGCGCTCACACCGCTGAAATCTATCAGGCGTGGACGGAAGCGCGGCCTGCAAATAACTTTAAGGGCGTGGCAGACCTATTGAAGAAAACACTTGATTTCAGCCGGGAATATGCAAATTTTTTCCCCGATTACGAGCACATCGCCGACCCATTGATCGACGTCCTCGACCCGGGCATGAAGGCTTCCGACATCCAACGCGTATTTGAGGACCTGCGCCAACAATTGGTACCGGTGGTCAAGGCGATCACCGAACAGGAAATGGCTGACGACAGCCCACTGCGCGCCGGCTATGCGGGGAGCGAGCAGATCGCCTTCGGAGAAGGGATAGCCAGAGATTTTGGTTTTGATTTCTCACGCGGCCGCCAGGACCTAAGCCCCCACCCCTTTACCACTAACTTTTCAATTGGCGATGTGCGCATCACCACGCGCATCAAGGAAAACGACCTATCGGATGCGTTGTTCAGCACGCTGCATGAAGCCGGGCACGCCCTATATGAACAGGGCATCGACCCGGCGTTGGAGGGAACGCCGTTGGCTGGCGGCACATCTGCCGGCGTGCACGAAAGCCAATCGCGAACCTGGGAAAACCTGGTCGGGCGCAGCCGGGGCTTTTGGCAGCATTATTTCCCCAGGTTACAGGAACGCTTTCCCAAGCAACTTAGCCAGGTAAGCCCGGAAGCCTTTTACCGCGCCATCAACAAAGTATCCCGATCCCTGATCCGCACCGATGCCGATGAGGTCACCTATAACTTGCACGTCATGCTGCGGTTCAATCTTGAATTGCAGCTACTTGAAGGCAAATTGGAGATCAAGGACCTGCCTGAAGCCTGGCATAGCCGTTACCAGGCCGATCTGGGCGTGCATGCACCCGGCGATGTGGATGGAGTGCTGCAAGATGTGCATTGGTACTCGGGAGTGATCGGGGGCGTCTTCCAAGGATATACGCTGGGCAACATTATGAGCGCATTGTTTTACGACTCTGCATTGGCAGCTCATCCCGATCTTCCTGAGCAGATTGCCCAAGGAAAATTCGATACGCTGCATAACTGGCTTAAGTCAAACCTTTATCGTCACGGTTCCAAGTTCACGCCCAACGAACTGGTTGAGCGCATTAGCGGAGGGCCATTGCGCATTGAGCCGTATATCAAGTATCTAAAGACGAAATATGGTGAACTGTATAGACTTTAGGCTTGGTCAAGGCTAATTAGCTCGCCGCACCTAACAGTTCCAGGGGCACTTAAGACCTCAAAGCAGGTCTGATTCTGGTATAAAAACAGCGGTTAAACGCCGCATTAATAAAAGCCAGAGCAGAATAGCAACCCGCCCAGGTGGGTAGAATCTAGCACGAGGAGGCACCCAGATGAACAAATTGCCATTGATTGGCTTAATCTTTGCTGTATTCTTTCTCACCGCATGCGGCCTTTCGGAAGCGGACGTACAGGCAACCGTTAGTGTGGCGGCAGGCGATGCGGTAAATACTGTGCACGCGCAATACACTGAAATTGCGCTTCTGACCCCCAGCCCCACCAATACGTTGGCAGCCAGCAGCACGCCAGCGGTCACGAGCACCCTGGCGGCTACAGCTACCACCTCCGCCCTAGGCACCAGCACCAGCGGCTGCGATGTAATGACCTTCGTGGCTGACGTCACCGTGACAGATGGCGAGGAGATCGCGGCCGGTACGCCGTTTACCAAGACCTGGTCCGTTAAAAATAGCGGTACCTGCGACTGGACTACGGCCTACACGTTGGCGTACAGCAGCGGCGAGCAGATGAGCGGACCGACCAGCCAGCCGTTGACGGCGGCCGTGGTTGTGGGCGCTACCGCGGATATTTCCGTCCAGCTAACCGCCCCTTCGACCTCCGGGGAATACACGGGATGGTGGGCGATAACCAACGCGGCCGGTCAGCCCTTTGGCTTCATCTCGGTAGTCATCAAAGTACCCTAGTCTTAAGGTCGATTTAGGCTTCAGGCCTTGGAGTGATATCCACCGAGGCCTGCAGCAGAGCGGCAATCTCAGGAGAGTCCATCTGGGCCAGTTCGCTGACCCGCAAATGGCGGGCTCTCTTTCCTGTCCCCTGAAGCAAGCCCTCGGAATCTGGCAAATCAACCCCCCGGGGAAAGCCTAAATTGACGTATTCGTCGTAGAGGATGATCACGCAGACCAGGTGGGTATAGGTCTTTGCGTAACCATAAGCTAATAGATGGGCGGGAACGTCGATCTGTTCTATAGCCTCGGGCTCGATCTCGAAGACCAGATCTCGCAGAGCTAGGGCTAAATTGCGGACTTCCGGAGCAAACTTTGCCAAGAAGTCTTCCAGTTCGACAGTGATCGTTTGGCTAGCGCGCGCCATGTTAGAAACCGGTAAGATCAGGCCAAGTATAATCGTCTCTCCCGGAGGCAGAACTACATGACAGCAACTAAGCACAAAGTACGGGTCGCGCTTATCGGCGTCGGCAATTGCGCAAATTCGCTGGTGCAGGGCGTCGAATACTATAAAAACGCCGTGGAGGGTGACCAAGTCCCCGGCTTAATGCACGTTAACCTGGGCGGTTACCACATCCGCGATATCGAATTTTCAGCCGCGTTCGATGTGGTCTCCACGAAAGTGGGCAAAGACCTCAGCGAAGCCATCTGGGCTTACCCCAACAACACCATCAAATTCGCCGAAGTGCCACGTCTAGAGATCCCCGTGCAACGCGGCATGACCCACGATGGATTGGGCAAGTACTTGCGCGAGGTGGTGGAGAAGGCGCCCGGCCCTACGGCAGATATCGTACGTATTCTCAAAGAGACCAAGACGGATGTGGTGGTGAATTACTTGCCGGTCGGTTCGGAGATGGCCACGAAATGGTATGTCGAACAGGTGCTCGAAGCGGGTGTGGCCTTTGTAAACTGCGTTCCCGTTTTCATCGCCAGCCAAGCTTATTGGGCGCGCCGCTTTTCCGAGCGCGGATTGCCCATAATCGGCGATGATATCAAGAGCCAGGTGGGCGCCACCATCACCCACCGGGAACTGGCGCGGCTCTTCGTGGAACGCGGTGTACATTTGGACCGAACCTACCAGCTCAACTTCGGCGGCAATATGGACTTTTACAATATGCTGGAGCGTGAGCGGTTGGAATCCAAAAAGATTTCCAAAACCGGCGCGGTGACCAGCATGCTCCCCTATGAGATGGATGCCGCTGATGTGCATGTCGGCCCCAGCGACTACGTGCCCTGGCTCACCGACCGCAAATGGGCGCACATCCGCATGGAAGGCCGCGCCTTTGGCGATGTGCCGCTGAGCATGGAGGTCAAGCTGGAAGTGTGGGATTCGCCCAATTCGGCAGGTGTGGTGATCGACGCAGTGCGCTGCGCCAAACTGGCCATGGATCGCGGCATCAGCGGCCCACTGGTTGAAGCCTCCGCTTATTTGATGAAAACGCCACCCCAGCAGTTTCCTGATGATGTGGCGCGCATGGGTATGGAAGCCTTCATTGCAGAAAAAGCTCCCGTCGCCGAGTAGCTCAGAGGCGAATCGAGATCACCCGCGAGCGCCGTGGCTATCGGCCGCTCGTTTTGTTAAGGAATATCGCCAGATCATCACTTGTTGGCGTCGATCAGCCACATATGCTATTATCAGCCGGCCTTAATTACATTCTTCACAATGTCAGTTGGAGGTTGAGATGACGGCTTCAGACACAACCCAGAGCGCAAGCAAACACCCAGTCCCCCTGCTTGCCCGCTGGAAGATGGTATTGGATGGCTGTAATGTTCCTAACATCGAGTTGGCGGACCCAGTGACCCGCTGGCTGGTGATCTCCCGCTCTTGCGTGTTTTCGATGTCGCTTACATCCGGGCTGCTCGGCCTGATGATCGCAGCCGAACAGGCTGCGCGCGGCAAGGGTGAGGTCAACTGGCTGCTGGGTGTTTTGGCGGTGCTTGGCGTGGTCATCGCGCACGCTTCCAACAACCTTATCAACGATTTCCTGGACGTGCGCCAGGGCGTGGATACCGAAGATTATCCCCGCGCCCAATATAGCCCCCATCCCTTGCTGGGTGGGCTAACTACGTCCAGAGGGCTGCTTACCGCGGCGTTGATCTTGAACTTGATTGATGCAGCCATCATGCTCTATTTGTACCTGCAACTAGGCATTACCGTGGTCTATTTCGCAGTGGCCGGCCTCCTGCTCAGCCTTTTTTACACAAGCTTCTTAAAACGCGCCGGGCTGGGTGAACTCACCGCGCTCATTGTGTGGGGTCCATTGATGATCGGCGGGACGGCTTACGTGGCTCTGGGCCAGCCCTTAACGCCCGAAATCTGGCTGCTCACCCTTCCCTATGGCCTGATCGTCGCTTCCGTCCTGGTTGGCAAGCACATCGACAAGATCGGTCCAGACACCAAAGTGGGGGTGCGGTCCATCCCGGTCTTACTGGGAGAGGAACGCGCCCGGGTGCTAAACAAGGCCTCCTTCATCCTGTTCTATGTTTTGATCCTGGCCCTGGTACTGCTGGGTTTCACCGGTCCCGGCGTGTTGCTCACCTTCTTGGCGGTGGGCCGTTTGCGCACTACCTGGATCATGTATTCCGAGCCCAAGCCGCAGAAAGCCCCCGAAGGCTGGACGGTGTGGCCGCTTTGGTACGTGGGTTGGGCAATGCACTTCAACCGGCAGGCAGGCGAATTCTTTACCATCGGGTTGATGATCAATATCGCCCTCCCCTACCTTACATCGCTTTTCAGCTAAAACTGACCATAGATTTACAAGCGCCCTGGCGGAACCGCCAGGGCGCTTTGTTTGACGCCAAAGCAAAATCCAGAGCCAAGATTAAGGTTATCATTCGAGAATTAACCGTGCTGACCTATACCCGCGAGCGCAAGGCGCACTGGGACAAAGTCTTTACCAAGAAACGCACCCATCGCCTGGCTTCCCACTATCACCATTTATTGCAGCGCTGCTACCAGTTCCACGTCCCAGCGGGACTGCGGGTGCTGGAGATCGGCTGCGGCAACGGCTCTTTGCTGGGCAGCCTGAAGCCTGCTTTCGGGGTCGGCCTGGATTTCTCCATGGAGGCAATTTCGGTTGCCAGAGATCAGCACCCGAGCCTCATGTTTGTTCAAGCCGACGCTCATGTTCTCCCTTTTGAAACCAGCTTCGACGTCATTATCCTTTCGGACCTAATCAATGATCTGTGGGATGTGCAAAGAGTCTTTGAGGCCTTATCGTTTTATTCGCACAACCGCACACGCATCATCATCAATTTTCACAGCCGGCTGTGGCAAATCCCACTCGCCTGGGCAGAAAAGCTGGGCTTGAAGAACCGCACCTTGGCGCAAAATTGGTTCACCATCGAAGATATCCGGAATTTATACGGGCTCACTGATTACGAACTGGTGAAGCATGAACGCGAGGTCCTGCTGCCGGTCGGCATCCCCGGCCTATCCTGGCTACTGAATAGTGTACTGGTGAGATTCTGGCCATTTTGGATCATGGCCATGACCAACCTGTTAGTGGCCAGGCCGCTGAGAGCCAAATACAGCCTGCGCCCGGAACGACCGTCAGTTTCCATCGTGATCCCGGCGCGCAATGAAGCCGGCAACATTCAAGGCATTTATGCGCGGCTTCCCGTTATTCGCGAGCAATCTGAACTTATTTTCGTCGAGGGACATTCTCGAGACGATACCTATGCGGCGATTCAACGAGAAATAGAGCAGCACCCAGGCCAGAAAGCAAAGATGCTCAAGCAAAAAGGGGTTGGAAAAGCCGATGCGGTGTGGGAAGGGTTCGCGGCGGCCAACAACGAACTGCTGATGATCTTGGATGCAGATCTTTCGGTACAACCCGAGGATTTGAGCCGTTTTTACGAGGCGGCTGTGCTGAACAAAGGCGAATTCATTAATGGAACTCGCCTGGTTTATCCGATGGAAAACCGCGCCATGCGATTTGCCAACCTGTTGGGGAACAAAATGTTCGGCCGAATTTTTTCCTGGCTGCTGGGGCAACCGATCAAGGACACGCTATGCGGGACCAAGGTGATCTGGCGCAGTGATTATGTGCTGCTCCGCCAACAATGGCCGGCCAGCTTCGATCCCTTTGGCGATTTTGACCTGCTGCTGGGGGCAACGAAGCTCGACCTGAAAATTATCGATATCCCCATTCGTTATCATGAACGCAAATATGGAACCACGAATATCAGCCGGTGGCGGCACGGACTGATGCTGATCCGGATCACACTGGCTGCCTGTTTCAAGATTAAGTTCCGCATGGGGAAGCTGTGAGCGCGATCCACAAAGGAACTTGGACTGAAACAATTGGTAACGCCAAGGGTTGGCTTGGGGTCACTTTCCTCATTTTTCTGGTTGCACAGCTAACTCTGACGGCCGCGCCTATCCTCGGCCGCTCTTTGCCGGTAGAGGTGGACGACGCCTACGGGTACATCCTCAAAGCGGAAGAGATGCGTACTTGTTTCCTGCAGGATTGCCGAGCCTTGGAGGATCTGCGTGCGCAATTCACCAGCCCAACCACGGACGCGGATGTGGCATACACGCGCGCCCGAGAATACCACCGCGTTTTCGTCATCTATCATCCACTCCACTCCATGGCGCTGGTTGGGCTGCGCAGCCTTGGGCTCTCGTATGAAGTTGGTTATTCCCTGTTGGCGATCGCCGGAAAATTTCTGCTTTGCCTGGGGATTGCCTATTGGCTGACCGTTTTGTATGGACCGAAAATCGCCGGGGCCACTTTACTTTTACTCTCCCCCATGGTTTTTTTCGGCCAGGGTATTCACACAATCGTGCCCAGCAATATGGCCCTTGGTCTTGGTTTTATCGCTTGGGGATTGGCGCTTAAACCTCGAAAAGGGGTTGGTTGGTGGCTACTCGCCATAGTGCTTGCCATGCTGCTTTTGCACCAAGCCGGAAAGATTTATGCCGGGTTAGCCCTGGTTATTTACTTCTTTAGTTCAAGTAATCCTCGAACTCGTGAGGAAAAGACGGTCCTGCTCACTGGGACAGGGTTGGTACTCGCCTCTTTTTTGTTACCCCTTTTGATCACCCAACCCGAATTCAACTTCAATCCCGCGGCTTTCTACCCTGGCGAATGGGATTACCTATCCGCCTTCGTCGCCTCGCTAAACACGTCAGTGAGCATAATCTTCGTTTGGCTATCCGCATTTGCCTACAGTGTAGTTGGTCTCTTGTTGCCTATCGCTGGTTTCTTTGGCCTTTCTGCAGAACGCAGGCGTAACTGGTTGCTTACTTTCTTTTTATTTGCCGGATTGTTGATCGCCAGCCTAGGTTATGTTGTGCCTTGGTTCGGAGCCCTTTTCTTCGAACGAGCATGGATCCCATTGGCAGTCCTTCTATTGGGTTTGGTTGGCCAGCTACTTCTGAACTACGCAATTATTTTGTGGAAACTAGTTAGGGCCATCCTTGATCGGAAACGCTCCCAAGTGGACTTCAGCCAGGCCATCGGTACAAGATCGGTATGGCTGCTTGTACTTCTCGCTCCTGCTTTGTTGCTGGGCCTAGCGAACTATTTTCCTTTCTATCTGCGCCATTATTTTTTAACCTTGGATAATCAGCAACAACGCCATAATTTCACCTTGAATGCCGGCCAGCCACTATCTGTTTTTGAAATCAGCTCGACAAAGCCGGAGTCTTCTTTTTTATTCATGGGGGAAATTCCACTTTATTTTTATCTAACCTATGGGGGGTTAGATTACGGTGCCATTTTTTATCCTGCTTTGGATGAGTCTTCAGGCGTGGTCTGGGAGGATGTTCCGGCGGTCGATTATTTGGTAGCCGCCAACCCACTCTATCAAGGATCTAACAATGCGGATTTAGCGGTTGAGCTAGGCGAATCCACACTCCTCAGCATGGAGCCGTTATCCGATTACGAGTTCGACTCCTTCGATTTGTATATCCAAGGGGAAAGCCAAGTAAGTGAACTGGAGCTCGAATGGCGAAACGGAAACACGGTCTTTGTTTCGTCTGTATCAATCCCCGCTCTTACCTCAAATTGGACGCATTTCGCCCAGACGGAATTTGACGCGCAAAGTTTTGAGATCAGGGTCGTCAAAGGCACGGTTCAAATTAGAGGGTTGCGCTTTCACGGCGAAACCAACACTCATTGGCCTTGGGACGTTGGCATCACGTTGCGCTTAACTCGCCCGGATGGAGAGCCAACCAGCGTTGAGATCAGCAAAGACCAACTGGCAAAGGGGCTTCCGCTAGAATTGGATGTCCTCAATGATGATGGCTACACCGTTTTAGCTCGGGTTGTCCATTAATGTTCGCAAGATTCCTCGCCCACCCCTTGACGCGCGATCTTGACATCGATGCGCCGGAAACGACCCGCCTTCGCAGGGAGATCATCAATTCCAAACCATTCTTGCACCGCATCTACGCTGAATGGTATGAATTCATCATGGACGAGGTCAATGCGGTGGATGTTCCCGGCAGCGTGCTCGAGTTGGGATCCGGCGCGGGCTTCTTGTCGAAAGTGGCGCCTGGCGTCATTACCAGCGACCTGTTTGTTGTAGATGGCATCAGCCTGGTGATGGACGCCCAGCGCTTTCCGTTCAAGAGCGGCAGCCTGAAAGCCCTGGTCATGGTCAATGTCCTTCACCATATCCCGGATGCGGAAAAGCTGTTCGCAGAAGCCGCACGGTGCACCCGGCCACGGGGAAAATTCATCTTCATCGAGCCCTGGCTTACTGCCTGGTCACGCTTCGTTTATACGAGGCTGCACCACGAACCGGTAGATGAACATTCACCGGGATGGAATATTCGAGGACAAGGGCCCTTATCGGGCGCAAATACAGCGCTGCCATGGATCGT
>Ga0209002_10004188_pt1 | contig 11396 bp, 9 predicted proteins | sample Rifsed16ft2_FD_184010 | JGI IMG/M metagenome (GOLD analysis project Ga0209002, IMG submission 184010) | Soil microbial communities from Rifle, Colorado, USA - sediment 16ft 2 (version 2) | ecosystem: Environmental > Terrestrial > Deep subsurface > Rock core/Sediment | place: Rifle, Colorado...
TTGAGCTCCTTCATATCCCCCGTCGTCATGAAGACGACGCGCTCGGCGATGTTGGTCACCCGGTCGCCGATGCGCTCCAGATTGTGGGCGCACCAGAGAAGGTAGGTCCCTCGCTCCACGGTGCTGGGGTTGCGGGCCATGATCTCGATCAGCTCGTCAAAGACCGCTTTGTAGAGATCGTCGATCTCGGTGTCCCGGCCGGCCGTTTTCTTGGCCATCGAGGCATCGCGCGTCACAAAAGCCTTCAGGCAGTCCGCCAGCATCTCGCGCGCCGCCTGCGCCATCTTGGGGATGTCGATCAGAGGCTTGAGCAGCGGCTCGTCACCCATCCGGATCACCGTCTTGGCGATCCCGGCCGCATGGTCGGCCATGCGCTCCATGTCGACCACGATGTTCATCGCCGCCACCACCGCGCGTAGATCGCCGGCGGCCGGCTGCTGGGTGGCGATCAAGGCCAGGCAGGCCTCCTCCACCCGGAACCTTAGCTCGTTGATCGCGGCATCATCCTCGATCACCTGCTTGGCCAGGAGCCGATCCCTCTGGCGGAGTGACTCGAGCGCCCGCTCCAGCGCCTGGTCGACCATGCCGCCAAGGCGCAGGATGTCTTCGCGCACCCGCGAGAACTCCCGATCGTAGAGCGTCCGCTGCACTCGCACCTCGCCCACCTCCTCCCTCCCGGCTATCCGTGACGCCCGGTGATATAGGCCTCGGTCTGCGGGTTGCCGGGACGGGTGAAGACGTTCTCGGTCTCACCAAACTCCACCAGCTCGCCAAGCCAGAATAGGCCCGTCCGGTCGGAGACCCGGGCCGCCTGCTGCATGTTGTGGGTGACGATGACAATCGTGTAGTCTTGCTTGAGTTGCTGCATCAGGTCTTCGATGTGCAGGGTGGCAATCGGATCCAGGGCCGAGCAGGGCTCATCCATCAGGATCACATCCGGCTCCACGGCCAGCACACGAGCGATGCACAGCCTCTGCTGCTCGCCCAACGACAGCTCCAACGCCTCGGCCTCCAGATCCCCCCGGACCACATCCCACAGCGCCGCCCGACGCAACGACTCCGCCACTCGCTGTTGTAGCTCCAACCGGCCGGAGGCCATGCCCAGGACCCGCGGCCCAAAGGCCACGTTGTCGAAGATCGACTGCGGAAACGGGTTCGGTTTCTGGAAGACCATCCCCACCCGGCGACGCAAATCGGCGACGTCGACCCCCGGCGCGTAGAGATCGGCTTCGTCGAGCAGGATCGTCCCTTCCAGCCGAGCCCCCGGGATGACATCATTCATTCGATTCAGGCAGCGAAGAAAGGTGGACTTCCCACAGCCGGAGGGGCCGATCAGGGCGGTGATCTCATTGGGGAGGATGTCAATCGAAACCCGGCTCAGCGCCCGCACCTCGCCGTAGTAGAAATCCAGATCGCGGACGCGTATCTTCGGGGCTCCATCTTCCGGGCTCATCTTGCGCATTGTACACCCATCCCCCCGGCGGCCCTGCGAAGAGCTCCTTGAGACCAGAATGGGCCGGCGCTATAATCTCGTCCGAATGCGCCACCCAGCCCGGTCCGTCATCCTCGCCTTGATCCTCAACCTTGCTCTCACCGGCTGCGCGAACTCAGGCGGCGCCGGAGGGACCCCTGGCGTCCCTTCCACCACCATCGAGAACAAGGGCTCCGATACGATGGTGAATCTCGCCCTGGCCTGGGCTGAGGCCTATCAGGCCCAGCGCCCGGCGGTGCGCATTTCGGTCACCGGCGGGGGCTCCGGCACTGGGATCGCCGCGCTCATCAATGGCACGCTCGACCTGGCCAACGCTTCCCGCCAGATCAAAGACGAGGAACGGCAAGAGGCGGAAGCCAACGGGGTGGCTCCGGTGGAGGTTGTCGTCGCCCGCGACGCCATCGCCATCGTCGTCAACCCTGCCAACCCGGTCGATCAGTTGACCATCGCTCAGATCTCCGATATCTACAGCGGGAGGATCAACAACTGGGCCGAGGTCGGCGGGGAAGACCGCCCGATCGTGCGCCTTTCCCGGGAGACCAACTCCGGCACCCACGTCTATTTCCTTGAACAGGTGCTGCGCGGGGGCGCCAGCGACGACTCGACCCTCTTCTCCCCCACCACCCTGCTGCTGCCGTCTTCGGAGGGGATCAGCGCCGAGATTCGACAGAATCCCAATGCCATCGGGTACGATGGCCTCGGATACGTCACGCCCGATATGAAGGTGGTCGCGGTGGCCCCCACGCCCGAGGGCCCTTTCACCTACCCCTCACCCGAGACGGTGAACGCCGGCACCTACGCGATCGCGCGCGACCTCTACATCTATACGAACGGCGAGCCTCAGGGCGAGGTGGCCGCCTACCTGGAATGGATCCTGGGGCCGGAGGGCCAGGCGATCGTGACCGAGCTGGGATTCGTCCCCATCACTCCTTGAGGTAGAGATGCGCGAAGCGACTTGGGGAGAGTTCGTCGTCACCCGTTTGATCCGGGCCGCAGGCTATTCGGCGATCCTATTCATCGCGCTCATCTTCCTCTTCCTGGTGCGCGAGGGCGTCCCCGCCCTTTTCGAGGCGCCCCTCTCGGTGTTGGCCGGGGCGCGCTGGTATCCGATCGAGGGGCATTTCGGCCTGCTTCCGCTGATCGGCGGCTCGGCCGTCGTCACCCTGGGCGCGGCTATCATCGCCGTCCCGTTCGGCCTGGGCACGGCGATCTTCATCGCCGAGATCGCCCCGCGCTGGGTGCGCGAAGTCCTCAAGCCGCTGGTGGAGGTGCTGGCCGGCTTGCCCTCCGTGATGCTCGGGTTCCTCGGCATGCTGGTTCTCGCCCCCTTTCTGCGGGAGGCCTTCAACCTTCCCACCGGTCTCACCGCGCTGGCGGGAGCGGTGCTTCTCGCTGGCATCTCGCTCCCCACCATCGTCAGCGTCGCCGAGGACGCACTCGACACGGTGCCTCGCTCGTATCGGGAGGCCGGCCTGGCACTTGGCGCCACAAAGTGGCAGACGATCTGGCGCGTCACGCTGCCGGCGGCCGGCTCAGGGGTGCTCACCGCGATCATGCTGGGGCTGGGGAGGGCGATCGGAGAGACCATGGCGGTGATGATGGTCACCGGCAACGCCCCGGTCGTTCCCGGCGGCCCGGGAGCCCTCTTCGGCCCGGTGCGCACGATGACGGCCACCATCGCGGCCGAGATGGGTGAGGTGGCCAACGGCAGCATTCACTATCATGTGCTGTTCCTGATCGGCATCCTTCTCTTCTTCATTTCCTTAATCGTGAACCTGATCGCCTCCAGCCTCGTCTTTCGGCAGCGCAAGCGAGCCGAGAGGATCCTCTCCTGAGCGGCGATGATGAGAGGCGCCGCGGAATCCCCTTCAGGCAGCGAGACGGGATGACGGCCTCCTCCCCCACTTCAGCCTCGATTCGTCAGGCAAGGCGCAAGGTCATGCAGCGCCTGGGCTTCGGCGCGCTGGCCCTCCTCACCCTGGCAACTGCCGCGCCCATTCTTCTCGTGCTGGGCTACATCCTCCTGCAGGGGGCCCCGGCCATCTCCCGGGAGTTTCTCACCGGCTTCCCAACGGACGGGATGCGCGCCGGGGGCATTCTCCCGGCCATCGTCGGCACCTTCTGGCTCACGCTCGGCACCGCGGTCGTGGCCGTCCCTCTTGGCGTCGGCGCGGCAATCTACCTGGCCGAGTATGCGCCCGAAAACCGGCGCACCCGAGCCATCCGGATCGCCATCGTCAATCTGGCGGGCGTCCCCTCCGTCGTCTACGGCCTCTTCGGGCTCGGCCTCTTCGTCCTCTTCCTGCGCTTCGGCACCAGCATCCTGGCCGGCTCGCTCACGCTTTCGATCATGACTCTCCCGGTGATCATCAGCACAGCCGAGGAAGCCCTGCGCGCCGTCCCCTATAGCTTCCGAGTGGTGAGCATTTCCCTGGGGGGCACGCGCTGGCAGACCGTCCGCCGAATCGTCCTGCCTCAAGCCCTGCCCGGGATTCTCACCGGCGTCATCCTCGGCCTGGAGCGCGCCGCCGGCGAGACCGCCCCGATTCTCTTCACCGTGGCGGCCTTCTTCTTGCCGCGCCTGCCCCACTCGCCCCTCGACGCCACGATGGCCCTGCCGTATCACCTCTTCGTCATCTCCACCCAGGTGCCCGGAATGCCGATCCGAATCCAATACGGCACCGCCCTGGTGTTGCTCACCTTCGTCCTCAGCATGAACGTGATCGCCTCCCTCATCCGCTTGCGCGCCCGCGCCCGGAGACAGTGGTGAAGAGGATCCAGGTGATCTAGGCCGTGAATGATCGGACGAGGTCTTGCGCCGTCACCCTCGGACCGATTGGACCGACGCAGAGCCCTTCATGTTTTGTAGCTTTCCGCCTCACCCCCCTCCCCCCCTCTCCGCTTCGCGCGATTCCTTCATGGATTGGACCAGAGCGGAGAGGGGGATGAAGGCCCAAGGAGGCAAGGGGCGGCAAAGCCGCCCCTTGCCTCCTTGGGTAACCTCCCCTCCCCCGGCAGATCCTCATTGCACAGGCGATGAGACCAAATGCCGGGGGAGGGGTCGGGGGTGGGGGCCATAGATGTCGCGCCAGCCGTAGACAGGGCGCAGCTTGGGCGAACTGGGACTACTTCACAGGCTCATAGCATGACAACGTCAGACGACAAGATCGTCATCGAAAACCTGAACGTCGCCTACTCGGACGGCACCGAATCCCTCCGCAACATCAATCTGCGAATTCACGCCGGCACGATCACCGTTTTCTTCGGGCCGGCAGGCGGCGGCAAATCCACTCTGCTGCGCACCATCAACCGCCTCAACGACCTGGCCGATGTCGTCGCCCTCACCGGCCACGTCTGGCTCGACGGACAGGACGTCCTTTCCCCCGCTACCGACACGATCGCCCTCCGCCGCAAAGTCGGCATGGTCTTCGCCCGCCCCGTGGCCCTGCCGATGTCGGTCCGTCAGAACCTCACCTACGGCCTCGAGCTCGCCGGCGAACGGCGGCAGGATCAACTCCAGCACGCCGTCGAGCGCAGCCTGCGCGCCGCCGCCCTGTGGGACGAGATTCGCGATCGCCTCGATGAGCCGGCGGCGCGCCTCTCGGGCGGGCAGCAGCAGCGCCTGTGCCTGGCTCGCGCCCTGGCCCTCGAGCCGGAAGTGATCCTGCTCGACGAGCCCACCTCCGGCCTCGATCCGATCTCAACCGGAAAAGTGGAAGACACCCTCCACGATCTCAAGCAGCGCTACACCATCGTCCTCGTGCCCCACTCGATCCAACAGGCGGCCCGGATGGCCGACTTCGCGGCGTTCTTCCTGGCGGGCGAGGTCATCGAGTTTGGCGTCGGAAAGGAGATCTTCACCCATCCTCGGGAGAAGAAGACCGAGGATTACGTCGAAGGCCGTTTTGGCTAGCCTCGCTGCCAGCACCTTGACGATCCAAACCAACGGGCATAGACTTCGATCAACAGGCGCCCCCGTCGTTTCGCGGGACACCGCGGGCCGACGGGGTTTCGTTTCTCGAGTGACCCTGCGCGCCGGCTCCGCCCTCATGCTGCTCATCCTTGCGGGAGCATGCTCGTCTTCGTCACCGCTCCGCCCATCGCCTTCTCCCTCCCCGTCGGCCACGCTCACTCAAACACGCGCCCCTACTCCCACCCGCACGTCGACCCCCGCTCCCACACGCCCCGCCTGCCTTTCGCAACCGGGGGAGATCCGCACCGGTGAGCTCGACGATCCGGCCCTCTTCCGCCCCCTTCCCTACCGGATCTACCTTCCGGCCTGCTACACGGACTGGCCCACAGCTCGCTTCCCGGCGCTCTACCTGCTTCACGGCCTCCAGGCCACCGATGCGCAATGGGACGACCTGGGCGTGGATGAGACGGCGGATCGGCTGATCGCCGCCGGGGAAATTCCGCCATTCCTGATCGTGATGCCGTGGGAGCGCCGCGGCCTCGAATACGAGCCCGCGATCGCCGAGGTCCTCGTGCCCTGGATCGACCACTCCTTCCGTACCATCGCCTCCAGCGAAGGGCGTGCGATCGGCGGTCTCTCCCGAGGGGCGGGCTGGGCGCTTCGGATCGCCCTGGGTAACCCCGGCCTCTTTTCCGCCATTGGGTTGCACAGTCCCGCTGTCCTTTCTCCAGATCTCTACAACATCCCCTACTGGCTCGAGGGACTTTCCCCTGACGATCTCCCGCGGATCTGGGTCGACATCGGCGACCGCGACCCTTTGCGGCCCTCCACCTTGGAGCTGAACGGGCTCTTCGACCAGGCGGGTGTTGCCTACGACTGGCACCCGAATCAGGGCTACCACGCGCCTGAGTATTGGTCGTCCCACATGGAGGAATATGTGATCTGGTACAGTCTTGGCTGGGATTGAGTCCCACGGAAAACGAAACCGCGCTTGGTGCTTGCTCAAGGCGCCAGCGCGGATTCCGTCTAGGAGGAGAATGCACCTCCCATTATGATCCGATGGATGAGTGGGGGATGAGCCGGCGTTTAGAGCCTTCTTAGAACCCGTTCCGCTAGCCTAGCGCCGCCTGAATCTGCCCCATCGATACGGGCCCCTCCCGCAGGACCACGGGTTCGCTGCCCGTGCAGTCCACGACCGTCGACGGTCGTCCGCCCGGGCACTCCCCACCGTCGAGGACTAGGTCGATCCTGTCATCCAGCTCCGCCTTCACCTCGTCGGCTGTGCGCGGGCTGGAGCTCCCCGAGCGATTGGCCGAGGTCGTTGCCAGGGGCCCCGCGGCCTCGAGCAATCGGAGTGCCACCGGATGGTTGGGAACGCGCACGCCCACCGTGCCCGCCAGGCCCACCGCATCAGGGACCTCCGGCCGTTTCAGAACCACCAGGGTGAGCGGGCCCGGCCAGAACGCCTCGGCCAGACGGCGAGCCATTGCCGATGCCGAGCCAACGGTCTCGAGAGCGCTCGCCTCCCCGAGCAAGACCGGGATCGCTTTCTCGATCCCCCGCTCCTTTGCCAGATAGAGCCTCGCCACGGCCTGGCCTTCGAAGGCCAATGCGCCGAGCCCATAGACGGTGTCGGTCGGAAAGGCCACCAGCCCGCCGGCGCGCAGCACTTCCAGCGCTGCCACCAGCGCCGAAGGATCGTCGGCTTCGATGACTTGAGTCCTCACTCTACGCGGCATCACGTTCGATCACCAGGAGCCGGTCGCAGCCGGCAAGGTCGGGCAGAACCCAGCTTCGTAGCCCGGGCTGCGTCGCGCCGATACACGCGAGGATCGCCTCACCCTGGCCGGCGCCGATCTCAAGCAGCGCCCTGCCCTGCGGGGCCAGGCACCGGGGCAAATCGCCAAGGAATCGACGGAGAAGGAGCAGACCGTCCGGGCCACCGTCCAATGCCAGGCCAGGCTCTCGCTTTCCCACCATCAGGCCCGCCAGCTCCTTCGATGGGACATACGGCAGGTTGGCGCAGATCAAGGGGAGCGGTGACCGCGTGCCGCTGAGGAGATCCATTTGCACGGCGTGAAACCTCCCCGCCACCCGATGAGTGATCGCGTTCTTGCTGGCGACTCGGAGAGCCGGCAATGAGAGGTCGGTGGCGAGGAAAGTGATGCCTACGATCTCGGCCAGGAGCGTGATGGCGATACAGCCGGAACCGGTGCCCACGTCGGCCGCCAGGCGGATCCCCGGCCAATGGCGAAGGAATTCCGTGGCGCTCTCCACGAGGAGCTCCGTTTCCGGCCTCGGGATCAGCACGTCGCGCGTGAGGTGAAAGGCCCGGCCGGAAAACTCCCACTCCCCGAGGACATACGCCAGCGCTTCGCCGCCCCGGCAGCGGTCGAGGAAGAGCTGGAAGTCACGGGCATGTTCTGGAGCCAGTGGCGCTTCGGGATGGGCGAGGAGCCAGGCGCGATCGGCACCGCTGGCCTTCGCCAGGAGCACCTGCGCATCCAGCCCTGCCGTCTCGCTGGCCACGGTCAGAGCCCGCCGGCCGGCCTTCAGCGCGGCGCCGATGGTGAGCGGAGGCGAGGCGAGGGCCAACGTTCAGCCCTGGGCGGCCTGAAGCCGTGCCGCCTCGTCGTGCGTGGCCAGCTCGTCGATGAACAGGTCGATCCCGCCGTCGAGAACGGCGGGCAGGTTGTGGGAGGAGATGCCGATGCGGTGATCGGTGACCCTCGATTGAGGGAAGTTGTAGGTGCGGATCTTCTCGGCTCGGTCGGCGGTGCCCACCTGGGCCCGGCGGGAGGCCTCCTCCTCGGCCTGGCGTTTCTCCACCTCGATCTCGTAGAGCCGGGCCCGCAGGATGCTCATGGCCCGCACGCGGTTCTGCAGTTGCGAGCGCTCGTCCTGACACTGGACGACGATCCCGGTCGGCAGATGCGTCAGCCGCACGGCAGTCGAGTTCTTCTGGACGTTTTGCCCGCCTGCCCCGGCAGAACGAAAAACGTCCATCTTGACGTCCTTCTCGGGGATGCTGATCTCCACCTCATCGGCCTCGGCCAAGACGGCGACCGTCGCGGTCGACGTGTGGATCCTGCCCTGGGCCTCGGTCACCGGGACGCGCTGCACCCGGTGGACACCCGACTCATACTTGAGGCGGGAGTAGGCTCCTTTCCCTTTGACCAGGAAGATGATCTCCTTGAAACCACCGATGCCCGTGTCGTTTTGGGAGAGGACCTCAACCCCCCATCTCCGTCCCTCGGCGTAGCGGCTGTACATCCGGAAGAGATTAGCCGCAAAGAGGGCGGCTTCCTCGCCGCCGGTTCCGGCGCGAATCTCCACGATCACATTGCGGTCGTCGCGAGGGTCCCGCGGCACGAGCAGGGAGCGCAACCGCCTGCCCAGCCCCTCCAGCTTCCCCTCCAGCCTGGGGATCTCTTCCTCGGCCAGGCCCTTGAGCTCCGGGTCATCCCCCTCCAACATCGTCTTCGCCTGCTCTAGCTGATCGGAGGTCGAGCGGTACTCGCGGAAGGCCGCCACGATCGGCTCGAGCTCGGCCCGCTCCCTGGCCAGCCCCGCCACGCGCTGAAAGTCGTCGCTGGCTGTCGCCAGCTTCTCTTCGATGGAATGGAACCGGGTTTCGATGCCCGCAAGCTTCTCGAGCATGGCATTCACACAAGAAACTCCCACGGCCAGAGTGGGAGGTTGAAATTATACCACGCCCCCGCTCCCCCCTCTTCGCCGGGGAACCCGCCAGGGAGATCGAGCGTCTATGAATCAACCGACTATCCTGGAGGAGGTGCCTCATGCGCCGCGTCGTCCTCTCCTTGCTCCTTGCGCTTGCGGTCGTTCCGGCTCTCACCCCGCCGGCTCCGGCCTACGCCGACGGGATCATCATCCCCGAACCTCCCATCTGCGATATCGGCCCGTGCCCTCCCGTGCCCATCTCCCAGCTGGCCATCGAGTACCACCGGGTGGAGGTGACCATCGAAGACCAGGTGGCCGTCACCCATGTCGACCAGGTCTTCCGCAACGACAATGATTGGACTGTGGAGGGCACCTACATCTTCCCCCTGCCGCCGGATTCGGCCGTCACCAACTTCACCTTGTGGATGGACGGCTCGCCCATCGAAGGGCGGGTGCTCGATGCGGCCGAGGCGAGGCAGATCTACGAGGACATCGTGCGGACGATGCGCGATCCCGCACTTCTCGAGTACGTCGACCGGGGGGCCGTTCAGGCCTCCATCTTTCCGATTGAGCCCGGCGATACGAGCCGGGTGGAGCTCGAGTACACCCAGGTGCTCACCGCCGAAAACGGCCTGCTGCATTATCGCTACCCTCTCAACACAGAGCGCTTCTCCACCGAGCCTCTGGAAGACGTTCGCGTCACCGTCGAAGTGACCTCACGCGAGGCCGTCCGGGCTGTGTACTCCCCCTCCCACGCGATCTCCGTCGACCGCCAGGGAGAATTCCGCTTCACCGCCAGCTACGAGGAGAGCGGGGTGACTCCCAGCACCGACTTCGACCTCTACTATTCGGTGGCCGAATCGGAGATCGGCCTCAACCTGATCACCTACCGCGATCCCGAGTCCGACGACCCCGACGGGTTCTTCTTGCTCCTGGCCGCCCCGAGCATCGAGGTCGATCCCGACGACCGTATCGCCAAAGACGTGATCATCGTGCTCGATCAATCGGGCAGCATGGAGGGCGAGAAGTTCCGCCAGGCTCAGGAAGCCCTCCGATATGTGCTCGACCACCTGAACCCGGAGGATCGATTCAACGTGATCACCTTCAGCAGCGGCCTGCAGGCGTTTGCGGATGACCTCCGGCCGGCCTCCGAAGCAGCCGCGGCACGTCGCTGGGTGGACGGGCTCTCGGCCGCGGGCTCGACCGACATCAACCGGGCCCTACTCGAGGCGATGGCTCAGTCCCGCGGCGAGCGCCCGACGATCCTGCTCTTCCTGACGGACGGCCTGCCCACCGAAGGCGTGACCGACAGCCAGAGAATCCTCGAGAATGTCGCCGAGGCGGCGCCCGACAGCCTGCGCCTCTTCGCCTTCGGCGTCGGCTACGATGTCGACACCGTGCTTCTCGATTCGCTCGCCCAGGCCCACCACGGATCGACAACCTACGTGACGCCGGAGCAATCCATCGATGAGATTGTCTCGGCGTTCTACGCCCGGGTGAGCGCGCCCGTGCTGACCGACCTGGAGCTCGATCTCGGCGACGTCGGCGCCTTCGATCTCTATCCGGCGACGCTGCCCGACCTCTTCGCCGGCGGCCAGCTTGTCCTCGTCGGCCGCTATCGCGAAGCCGGCGGCGGGACGATCCGCCTCTCCGGCTCCGTCGAGGGCGATACTCAGACCTTCGCCTACCCAGATCAGACCTTCCGCGCCTCCGGCGGCCCCGATTTCCTGCCTCGCCTCTGGGCCACCCGCAAGATCGGCTCCCTGCTCAATCAGATCCGGCTGAGCGGCCCGGAAGAGGAGCTGATCGAACAGATCGTCCGCCTGAGCATCCGCTACGGCATCGTCACTCCCTACACCTCCTATCTGGTCACCGAAGCGGAAGCGCTCGGCGCCGACGCGCTGGAAGGGATCATCACCGAGGAATATCAGCGAATGCTGGCCGCGCCCACCCAGGTGAGCGGGCAGGCCGCGGTTGAGCAAGCGGAAGCGGTCTCCGGCTTCGGGGGCGCGGATGTCGCTGTGGCGCCTCCGACCGAATACGCCGACCTCGTGCGCGTTGCGGGAACGAGAGCCTTCCGCCTGATCGATGGTGTCTGGATCGATACGGCTTTCGACCCCGACTCGATGACCACCTTGAACGTGTCGTTCGCCGGGGAGGACTACTTCGCCCTGGCTGCAGCGCGGCCCGACCTCGGGGCGGCCTTCGCCCTGGGTGAGCGCGTGATCGTCGTCTTCGAGGGCGTGGCGTACGAGGTCGTGCCGAGCGATGAGCCCTCGGACCCCATCACCCTGCCCTCCCCGCTGGATT
>Ga0209002_10004196_pt1 | contig 11383 bp, 7 predicted proteins | sample Rifsed16ft2_FD_184010 | JGI IMG/M metagenome (GOLD analysis project Ga0209002, IMG submission 184010) | Soil microbial communities from Rifle, Colorado, USA - sediment 16ft 2 (version 2) | ecosystem: Environmental > Terrestrial > Deep subsurface > Rock core/Sediment | place: Rifle, Colorado...
AAAACCTTTCCTATCATTTCCTCTGGGATGCCTGTCCCGGTATCGCTAACCTGGACCAGAAGGGAGGGGGAGTCCACGCTCTCCCCGCGGGCGAGTCGGATCGTTAGTTGCCCGCCAGGCTCCATAGCTTCCAAAGCATTCATGAAGAGGTTCAAGAAGAGCTGCTTTAGCTGTGCCGGATCGCCGGCCACCGGGAGAAGGGTTCGCTCATAAAGACGTCGGACTCTGACTCGCTTTTGTTCCAGCTGGCCCCGCAGAAGAACAAGGGTCTCCTCGATAGGCCCCCGAAGATCCAGAGAGGGCAGCGGTCGGGTGGCAGGAGCGGCAAGTCCACGAAGGCGAGCTACCAGATCATCGATACGGGCGATCTCGCGGATGACGACTTGCGAAAAGTCCTCTCGAAAATCCTTTTCCGTGAACCGTTCCGGAAGTAGTTCCGCAAAGGTCTTGATGGCCACGAGAGGATTCTTGATCTCGTGTGCAATCCCAGATGCCAGGGCTCCGATCGAAGCTAGCCGTTCAGCTCGGCGTTTCTCACCTTCTAGCTCCTTGAGTCGTGTGAGATCGCTGAATACAGCGACAGCGCCGAGGACGCTGCCCAGGCGATCACGCAGGGCATGGGTCGAGGAGGAAACTGGTGTGTACCGCCCGCTAGCATCAGGAATTGCGGTTTCGGCCTGAAGTCTCGGCTGGCCGTCGGTGAGCGTGGCTTGCAACGGGTGGGCTAAGGCAGCGGGTAGGCTAGTGGCGTGTCCGGATCTGATCGCCTCTGCGCTGAGGCCCGTTATCCGCTCTGCAGCTGGATTGAAGAGTGTCACCTTGCCCTCACCATCCACAGCGATGACTCCGCTCTCCATTGTTGCCACGATATTTGTAACGTACTCGTTTACAAGAGCCACTTCTCGGTATAGCTGGGCGTTCTTGATGGCAATGGCAGCTTGGCCTACCAGTGTTGAGAGGAGGTCAATGTCCTCGGAGAAATACGGGTCGCCTGATAGCTTAGGGGCAACGATGAGGAAACCCGTAAGTTGGTCCTCATGGAGGATGGGGAGAGCTATCTCACCTCCCAACTTGGCGAGCTCTCCAAGTGCATCGTTCTGGGAGGGGTCAGACTTTGCCCGTCTAAGATCATCTCGAAGGAGGTAGCTCCTAGTTCCGGAAAGAACATCGACTAGAGGCGAATTCCCTGACAGTCTTTCTCCGAACTGTGGACTGCCGTTGTCTTCGATGAACCTGCGTACAGCCATTTGTGTGTAGTCAAGATTTTCTGGGTTCTGTATGTAGATGGAGACGACTTCTGGCCGGACAGTCCGACCGATGACCTCGCAAATGTAGTTCGATAGTGATCTTAGGTCCAGCATGCTACCAATCGTTCGGCTCGCCTCTCGAATTGTGCGATGGTAGTCATAAGGTTCTCGATAGAGATATCGGTCCAGAGAGGTTTGGATCCATTGTCTGAGTGGCTGAAAAAGAATGGCGATGAGAACTACGAGCGCGACCTCTACCCACAGTGGAAGATCGCGAGGGCGCACCAATGTGGCCGTTGTTATCAGGCCGAGGAGACTAACAAACACTCCGCCGGCGATCGCCACTGCTAGGAGCAGCATGACACCTCTTCGGATGACGAAGCGAATGTTCATGAGCCGGTGGCGGACGATTGCGTGCGCAGTCATGGCGATCATGAGGCAGGAGAAGAGAGGTCCGTACTGGCTGAACTGTGATGTCCCGAATAGAAGGGGGACAAGAAGGTTGGTAACAGTGGCGAGAAGCCCGGGAACTAATAGGCCCACGAAGAGGTATTTCAACTGGAGACGCTCGACCCCCCGGGCCGCCTTCATCTTGTGGAGTATGACCGCGACGCTGTAACCGACGCACGAAAGTATGTAGGCTGCATAGAGTGGGTAGAGCGGGCCGTAGGCAACTTTTAATCCTCGCTGAGTCATCGAGAGTTCACTGACCATCCATGGCGTGAACGACAGAAGAGCTAGAGCGGCCGCGCTGATACCAAAGAGGATTATGGGAAGAGACCGAGGGGGCCCTGGACTGTAGGGAAATACATGGAAAAAGGCGAGTAGTGCGTAGACGCTAAGACCTGCCATTGCAAAGGCCACGCGGGCCCAAATTAAGCCGGGGTAGAGCCCGGCGTAGAAGTTACCGATGGTGGTGCCTACCGTCCATCCGGCTACAGCCATCGCGAAGAAAGAGAACATCCGATTCACCCACCGAGACGGGTTTTTCCAATATACGAGGAGGGCAAGACTAAGGTTCAAAACACTGACAACACCGAGAATTACGAGACTCAACCGCAAGGTTATATCCCCGGCCGGCTGAGTATGATCACAGAGTGCGTCCCACCCATAGAATGCGCATTGGCTAGAGCACGCTGTACTCTGGCGACCCGAGAGCGATTCGGTACGTAGTCAAGATCACAGTCAGGGTCTGGGGTCTCGTAGTTTATGGTTGGTGGGATTACGCCATGTCGAATCGTTAATGCGGTAGCGATCGCCTGTAGGGTCCCACTGGCAGCGAGGGGTTGACCGATCATGGATTTGATGGAACTAACCGGAATAGAATATGCTCGATCGCCGAATGCCCTCTTGAACGCGTTGGTTTCCGCAAGATCATAATCTGGTAAAGAGTTGCCGTGAGCGTTTATGTAGTCGATGTTGTCGATAGAAAGTTCGGCATCTGATAATGCATGCTGAATTGCCTTGGCAAGTGCCTGACCACTAGGGTCCACTTTTCGAAGATGTACAGCCTCGCTGGCGATGCCGTAACCTAAGACTTCAGCATAAATTGATGCGCCGCGATCGAGCGCCGAATCGAGAGGTTCTAGAACTACTGCGCCACCGCCCTCGCCTAGAACTAAACCGTCGCGATTGAGGTCGTAGGGACGAGAAGCCTTGGTTGGTGCGTCATTACGTCGGGATAATCCCTCGATGGCACAAAAGGTAGCAAAGGCTAGGGGAACCAACGGCGCTTCGGTACTGCCCGCCACGACCGCATTAGCGGTGCCTGTCCTAATTTGATCGTATCCCCACTTGATGACGTCCAAGCCCGTAGAGCAGCCTGAAGCAAGTGTCATCGTGGGGCCTTTGATTCCGAGCTCAATAGACACGTGGCTCACTGGCGCATGGGTCGAGTACTCGAGGCAAGTTAGAGGGTCGAGAGAGCGGAAGCCCTTCGTCAGAAACGTCAAATGGGATTCCTCGATTTTTTCGAACCCGTTAATGCACGTGCCGAAGCAGGCTGCCACTTGGTGGGTATTGGCGGGGGTGATTTCGAATTTCGCGTCTTCCAGCGCCATTCGCGCTGAGGCAACGGCGAACTGCGAAAAGCGCCAGATCTCCTTCGCCCGCCGGCGGGCCATGAACTCTTCGGGCCTGAAATTCTTGACCTCCGCCGCGATCCGGCAGGGGAACGGGGTCGGGTCGAAGGCGGTGATCCAGTCCACGGCCGATTTGCCCGCGATGAGGTTCTGCCAGAAGGCGTCCTTGCCGATCCCGTTGGGAGCCACGACCCCCAGGCCGGTTATCACCACCCGACGGGTTTTCCTCATCACCGAACCGACCTCCGCCCTCTAAGTGCGCGATTGGAAAAGGGAAGGCACGGATACCCTAGCAAGGAATGCGCGGAATTCCAAATTTCTTTCGGCTGCTGGCTCAGGTAGAATAGGTTGCGGTCGTTCTGAGGGCCGCCCCTATATGTAGGAGGCACGATGGTCCTGACTCGTCGAGAATTCTTGACTACGATCCCGCTGGTCCTGCTGCTGCTGGATCGGCGCCTCGCCGGGGCGGGGGACCAATCGCGCCGCGGGGCGACCTACCGTGTGGACGCCGGCGTCTTCTTCGGCCTCTTCGCCTTCAACATAGACGGCTCCATCGAGGAGCAGATCGACCGCGCCGCGGGACGGTACCGCGTCGTTATGGCGGGCCAGGGCTCGCAGATCGCCAACCGGCTGGAATCCGCCGGGATCATCCGCGGCGGGCGGTTTCTGCCCACCGTGACCGATATTTTCCTGAACTTCCGCGGCCGCGAGAGTCGGACGGTGATCGCCTACGATCACGATCGGGGTCTGATCGATTACCATCACGTCAGCCACACGTTCTTCCTCGGCCGCCGGCGGGAAGTCCACGATCTCGTCCGGCCCAACGCCGATCAGCCGGTGGATGACCTCATCACGACCGCCCTCAATTACGCCGAGGGCGCGGTGGGGACGGACGCCGAGGGTTCCCTCCGGACCTTCGTTGTGCGGCGGACCCGGCCGGAGAACGAGGGCCCGGACGACGTCCAGCTCGGCGGCTACCGGGCGGAGATCGTGCCGCTCGTGATCAGCATCGCGCCCGAGGCGGCGGGCGGACGCGACGTGGGCCGGCTCGACCTGACGCGGCTCTCGTCCTGGGCGCGCCGGGGGAGTCCCCTGCGGATCACCTTCGGCGCCGACCGGCGCCCCGAATCCATCCAGGCCGACCTCGTCTTCGGCACGAGCGTGCGGATCACGGTGCAGTCCACCTCGTGAGGGACAATGCCCGGCACTGAGCGGATCCTCGAAGGATTGAATCCCCGCCAGGCCGAGGCGGTCATCCACGACACCGGCCCCCTGCTCATCGTCGCGGGCGCGGGCACCGGCAAGACGACCGTCATCACCCGCCGGATCGCGCACCTCATCGCGACCAAGCGCTGCCGTCCCGAAGAAATTCTCGCCCTGACCTTCACCGACAAGGCCGCGGCCGAAATGGAGGAGCGGGTGGACACCCTTGTCCCCTACGGCTATGCCGACGTGTGGATCTCGACCTTCCACGCCTTCGGCGACCGCCTCCTGAAGGAGAACGCGCTGGAGCTGGGGCTGACGCCCGACTTCCGCGTGCTGAACCGGGCCGAGCAGGTGATCTTCTTCCGCGACCACCTCTTCGAGCTGCCGCTGGATTACTACCGGCCGCTGGGCGACCCGACCAAGCACATCCAGGCGATCATCTCCCTGATCAGCCGGGCCAAGGACGAGGACGTCTCCCCGGAGGAGTACCTGGCCTTCGCCGAGCGCATCCGGGCCGAGGCCGCCGCGCGCCCGGATGACGAGGAGCTCCGCGACCGGGGGGCCCGGCAGGGGGAGCTGGCCCGGACCTACGCGAAGTACCAGGAGCTGCTGGCTCGGGAGGGGTGCGCCGATTTCGGCGATCAGATCGTGTACGCGCTGCGCCTCTTCCGCACCCGGCCGTACATCCTCCAGGGGTACCAGCGGCGCTTCAAGTACGTCCTGGTGGACGAGTTCCAGGACACCAACTACGCCCAGTTCGAGCTGGTGAAGCTCCTGAGCACGCGGCACCGGAATCTCGCCGTCGTGGCCGACGACGACCAGTGTCTTCCGCCAGGCACACAGGTAGAAACCCCCGGGGGTCCCCGTTCGATTGAGGCGATTCAACCTGGGGACCAGGCCATAACGGCGGTGGGGAAAGGCTTGCTCGGGGTGAGCGTCGTGACTCGCGTCTTCCAGAGAGAAAAGTATGCCCGCTTCTTGACCTTCGAGACCGAATCGGGCCGCCGCATCACCGTAACTGATAACCACAAGATGTTCTGTCGGGTGCCAAGGGTGGCCGCCTCCAAGGAGTTCACTTACGTGTATCTGATGGAACGGCGCGACCTGGGCTGGCGGATTGGCGTTACGAATGACCTGTCCGTTCGGCTGTGCCTGGAGCGCTCTGCGGATCGCATCGTCGGCCTTCGTGCTTGCCGTTCCGAGCAGGAGGCCCGGTATCTTGAAGCGCTCTGGTCGCTCAAGTATTCGATCCCGACCCTGCCGTTTAAGCCTCGGCGCAAGATGATGGTCGTCGGCGAGTACCTGGAGCGGCTCTACCGGGAGCTGGAGACGAGAAAAAATGCAGAGAGGTTGGCCTCCGATATCGGTGTAAACCTCGATGCGCATCATTTTGCTCTGGGTGGTGTGCGCCGCGGTGGCCAGTCACGAGTGAAAGTCATCGTCAAGATGTGCTATCGGCGGTACATCCCGAAGAAGCGCCGTCCCCTCCTGAAAGCGCCGCAGATTCTGCACGCGGTGTCGTGTGAGACATCGGATCGGACTGTGATCGAAAGATTGCGGGCGGGTGGGTTCCCGCTGCTCAAGGCCAGGAGGGGGTGGCGGGTTCAGATGACCAGCCCATCCCTACGGGAGACAGGCGCAAGAGCTGAACTTCTTCGCGATCTGTCGGAAGGAATTCTCGAAGCTCGATTCGACGTCGGCACAACGAACGTGCAGCACAAGTCGGCGCTGGTCATGCCGGCTGGGAACGTGCTTCCCGGGCACTACTTGCCGGTCGTGAGGGGCAATCGTGTTGTCTACGAGCGCGTTGTGAATGTGTCGGAAGAGATCCGAACGAGTGTGGTGTACGACCTCGAGGTGGAGCGGACCCACAACTTCATCGCCGACAGTGTGGTCGTCCACAACTCAATTTATAAGTTCCGTGGAGCGGCGATCTCGAACGTGCTCGGCTTCAAGGAGGTCTATCCCGACGCGCGGGAAATCGTCCTCACCAAGAACTACCGTTCCCACCAGGAGGTGCTCGACTCGGCCTACCGGCTCATCACGTACAACAACCCGGATCGGCTGGAGGTGAAGTACGGCATCGTCAAGAAACTGGAGGCCGAGCACGGCCCGGGCCCGGCGCCGGTTCACCTTCACTACGACACGCTGACGGCCGAGGCTGACGCGGTGGCCGCGCTGATCGAGGAAAAGGTCGCGAGCAAGGCCTACCGTCACGGGGACTTCGCCATCTTGGTCCGCGCCAACAACGACGCCGATCCGTTCCTCCGCGCCCTCAACCTCAGAGGAATCCCCTGGACCTTCTCGGGCAACGCCGGCCTCTACGGCCGCCCCGAGATCCGCCTGCTCACTGCCTTCCTCCGCTCGGTGGCTCACCCCGACGACTCGATCAGCCTCCACCACCTGGCCTCGTCGGATCTCTACCAGGTCCCCATCGTGGACCTCACCCGCTGCGCCACCTACGCCGACCGCCGGAACCGCTGGCTCTACGACGTCCTGCGCCGCCTCGATGAGATTCCTGAGGTGGCTGACGGGATGACCGCGGAGGGGATGCTCGCCATCCGGAAGCTGCTCAAGGACCTGGAGCGCTACATGGAGCTGGCGCGCGAGATGCCCACCGGCGAGCTCCTCTACCAGTTCCTCCAGGATTCGGGGGAGGTGGCGCGCTACTCCAAGGCGCCCCCGGAGAAAGAGAGCGAGGTCCAGAACGTCGGCAAGTTCTTCCGGATCATCCGTGACGCCTCGCGGGTGCTCCGCTACGATAACGTCCGGGAGTTCGTCAACCATCTGGACGCCCTCATCGACGCCGGCGACGACCCACCGGTAGCCGAGGCCGACTTCGACACGCCCGCGGTCCACGTCCTCACCGTGCACAAGGCCAAGGGGCTCGAGTTCCCCGTCGTGTTCCTGGTGAGCCTCGTCGGGCAGAAGTTCCCGTGGCCGCGCCGGCGCGACGCCCTCGAGCTCCCGGACGAGTTAATCAAGGACACGCTGCCCATCGGGGATTTCCACATGCAGGAGGAGCGCCGCCTCTTCTACGTCGGGATGACCCGGGCGAAGAAGGAGCTCTATCTCACGTCGGCCCGCGACTACGGTGGTGCCCGCGAGAGGAAAGTCAGCCAGTTCGTCCTGGAGGCCCTGGACCTTCCCAAGGACGCGGTGCGCCCCTTCAAGTCCAGGGCAGTCGAGGAGCTTCACCGGCACGCCCCGCCGCCCGTGACGGCGGCGGACGCGCTCCCCCCGCTCGCCCCCGACGAGCCGATCACGGTCAGCTTCCGGCAGGTGGACGACTACGAGACCTGCCCACTCAAGTACCGGTACATCCACATCCTCAGCGTGCCGATCATGCGCCACCACTCGGTGGCCTACGGGAGCACCCTCCACAAGGTCGTGGAGCACTACCTCCGGCGCCGCGTCGCCGGGCTCTTCACGCCGATCGAAGATCTCCTGGCGGTCTTCGAGCGCGAGTGGCGGAACGAGGGGTTCCTGACGTGGGAGCACGAGGAGGCGCGGAAGGCCGCCGGCCGCGCGGCGCTCACCCGTTTCTGGCACGAAGAGGAGGCCTCCGGGACGAAGCCGACCCATGTCGAGCGCGAGTTCGGGTTCGCCCTCGGTCCCACCAAGGTGCGGGGGCGCTGGGATCGGGTGGACGAGACCGAGGCAGGCGTCGCAATCATCGACTACAAGTCCTCGGACATCCGCACCCAGAAGGACGCCGACCGGCGGACCCGCGACAGCCTCCAGCTCCAGATCTACGCCCTCGCCTGGAAGGAGATGTTCGGCCGCCTCCCCGAGAAGGTCGAGCTCCGGTTCCTGGAGTCCGGCCTCGTCGGGACGCACGCGCCGACGGCCGGGGACCTGGCCGAGGCCGAGGCGGCCATCCACGCGGCGGCGGCCGGCATCCGCGCGCGGGAGTTGGCGCCAACTCCCTCCTACCAGGTCTGCCGCTACTGCGCGTACAATCAGATCTGCCCCAGCACCGCCACCCAGGAGTAAACTTCGAAACGGGGGAGGGACCGTACCGCGATGTCGGCCATTCAGATGCCCGCCACGGGTGCCGCCAGACGCTCGCCGAGGCGCGTCCAGCCGCGGGTAGTCGGGGCGGCCGGAGCGCTGCTCCTGGGCGGCGCGGCCTGGTTGGGGGCGCAGTACGGGTTCCGGCACGCCGGGCTGTTCCTAGTCGGGGCGGGCTGCGGCCTCGTCCTCTATCACTCCTTCTTCGGCTTCACCACGGCGTTCCGCGTATTCGTCACCGCCGGCGACGGCCGCGGCCTCCGGGCCCAGATGCTGATGCTCGCCGTGGCCACGCTCCTCTTCGCTCCTATGCTGGCTGCGGGCGAAGTCTTTGGGACGGTGGTCGGCGGGGCAGTGGCGCCGGCGGGCGTGTCGGTCCTGGTCGGGGCGTTCATCTTCGCCATCGGCATGCAGATGGGGGGCGGCTGAGGGTCGGGCACCCTCTTCCAGTTTGGAGGAGGCGCGACGCCGATGACGCTGACGCTCCTGGCGTTCATTGCGGGCTCCGTCGTGGCGACGTTTCACATGCCCTTCTGGTGGAACACCCCGTCGCTGGGTGAGGTGTCGCTGGGGGACACGCTCGGGTGGACCTGGGCGGTGGCGGCGCAGCTCGTCGCGTTGTTGCTCATCGCCGCCGCGACGTGGTGGATCGAGCGGCGCCGCCTGGGCGTGCCGGCGCCTGCGATGCCGCCGGTTCGAGGCTGGGCGCGCGTCCTCCGTGGGCCCTGGCCGCTCCTGGCGGGCGGGGTCGCGCTCGCCGTCCTCAACGCGCTCACGCTCGTCCTCGCCGGCCACCCGTGGGGGATCACGTGGGCCTTCGCGCTCTGGGGGGCCAAGGCGCTCCAGGCTGTGGGGTACGACCTCTCGACGGTGGCCTTCTGGAGCGGCGAGTTCCAGCAGGCGGCACTGGCGGCTCCGGTGCTCGCCGACGTGACGACGGTGATGGACCTGGGGATCATCCTGGGGGCGCTTCTCGCGGCGGGCCTGGCCGGGCGCTTTGCCCCCGCGCGGCGCGTTCCCCTCCGCATCGTCGCCGCCTCTGTTCTGGGGGGACTCATGCTGGGCTACGGAGCCCGGCTTGCCTTCGGGTGCAACATCGGGGCGTACTTCAGCGGGGTCGCCTCCACGAGCCTCCACGGCTGGCTCTGGGGCGCGGCGGCCCTCCTCGGCACGCCCATCGGCGTCAGGCTGCGCAAGGTCTTTGGCGTGGACCGGCAGCAGGTCAGCGCGTCGTCGTGCTGAGCGGCGCGGCGCAGGAGAGGCCATGAAACTCACGGCCAACGGCATCGAGATCCATTACGCCTTCGAGGGCGAGGGCCCCGTCGTGACGCTCGGCCACGCGCTCGGCACGAACCTCTCCATGTGGGACGAGCAGGCCCGCGCCCTGAACGGGCGGTACCGCGTCCTCCGGTTCGACACCCGCGGCCACGGCCAGACCAGCGCCCCACCAGGACCTTATGCGCTCGAGCAGCTGGCCGAGGATGTCCACGGGCTCCTCACGGGGCTCCGCATCACGGAGACACACTTCGTCGGGCTCTCCATGGGAGGCATGATCGGCCAGATCTTCGCGCTCAAATATCCCCAGATGGTCCGCAGCCTAGTGCTCTGCGATACCACGAGCCGCTACCCGGCCGGTGGCCGAGCTGGCCATCCTGCGGTCGGCCTCACACCTGTCCAACATGGAGCAGCCCGAGGAGTTCAACCGGGTCCTGCTGGGCTGCCTCGACAAGGTGACAGGCCGGTGCCCGCTGTAGGATGAACCGGCACGCGGGGCCGCCACCCGATCCTCATCGGCCGCCGGCGCCTGAGCCGACTTACGCGGAGCGCGCTCGGACGCTGGTCTACCTCGGGAGGACGGGGATGCTCTCCACGCTCTCGCTGAAACACCCGGGTCACCCGTTCGGTTCCCTCATGCCGTATGCCCTCGATGGGCAGGGCTGCCCGCTCTTCCTGATCAGCGCCATGGCGATGCACACGCAGAACCTCCAGGCCGACCCGCGCGCCAGCCTCCTCGTCATCCAGCCCGGTTGGGCGGGCGATCCGCTCGCCGCCGGGCGTGTGACGCTGATGGGCGAGGCAGTGCCCCTCGGGAGGGGCGACGCGGGAGAGGCGCGGACGGCGTATCTGGCCCGCCATCCCAACGCCGAGTATTGGGTGGACTTCGAGGACTTCGGCTTCTACCGGCTGGAGGTGGCCGACATCTACTTCGTGGGCGGCTTCGCCGCGATGGACTGGGTCCCGGCGGCGGACTATCTGGCCGCGCGCCCGGATCCGCTGGCCGACGCTGCGAGCGGGATCATCGAGCACATGAACCGCGACCACGCCGACGCCCTCGTCACCTTTGCCCGCGTCCTCGCCGGCGCCCCCGCCGACGAGGCGAGCATGGTCGCAGTGGACCGGCTCGGGTTCAAGCTCAGGATCAAGAGCGGCGCGCGCCTGCACAGCGCGCGGATCGCCTTCCCCGGCGAGGTGACGACCGCCGAGACGTGCCGGGGCGCGCTGATCGAGATGCTCCGGAGCGCGAGGAGGTCACCATGAAGCGCTTCAGCGTCTAACGCGCCAGGCAGTAAACGAGACGATAGACGCCGAGCGTAATGTCGCCGGCGGCGCCCCGTCGAGCGAGCGCCCCGGGGCTCAGGTGGTCGCGGCAGGCGGTTTCGACGGCGTCCCGCTCGGTCCCATCGACGAGCACCACCCAGCGGGCGACCGCGTCTTCCTGGGGGCGCAGCTTCCGCTCTTCGGTCGGGACCCGGGTGGCCGGGAGGTCGGCCTCGCAGAGGTGGGCGCCGACGATGCCCGGGCGCTCGATCAGCGCGGGCAGCGTCGTGCCCGTCA
>Ga0209002_10004200_pt1 | contig 11378 bp, 8 predicted proteins | sample Rifsed16ft2_FD_184010 | JGI IMG/M metagenome (GOLD analysis project Ga0209002, IMG submission 184010) | Soil microbial communities from Rifle, Colorado, USA - sediment 16ft 2 (version 2) | ecosystem: Environmental > Terrestrial > Deep subsurface > Rock core/Sediment | place: Rifle, Colorado...
GATTCTGAGCACCGTACCCAAACTGGGAGAAATCAGGTTCTTCTCGATCTTCTGGATGGTGCTCGGAGAGACATCGGCCTTCTCGCTGAGCTGGCGAAGGGTCAGGCCCCGCTGCTCGCGCAGCTCCCGGATCCTGCGGCCAACGTTTATGACCAGTTGCTCCACCATGTTTCTTTCTAGAAACAATATAGGAACATAGTCAACACATGTCAAGGCAGGGAGGACTCGAGTCAGCACCCGCGCGGACGAACCCCACATACGGCACAACCAGAAAGATCCTCAAAAGGTCCGGTTCGCTGTCGTGGCGGTGCGTGCCCCCTAGTAGCCCTTTTTCTGCTGGCCGGGAGGGCCGCCGCCTTTCTTCTTCTGTCCCGGGGGGACGCACCCTTTCTTGGCGAGCCCCGGCGGGCAGTGGGCCTGATCCTTGGGAATGGCCACGATGATCGCGGGGGGATGCAGATCGGTGATCCAGTTGCCGGCCTCGAGCTTCACCCACGTCCCGTCCTTGAGCTTCCACTGGACCCCTGCGTGCCAGAAGAGGTCGTCTCCCCGCGCATGGACGCCCCACTCCGGAATGAACTGGAACCCCTCCGGTGGCCCGGCCGACGCGCTTCCCGGCGCCAGCACGCAGAAGACGAGTAGCCCGAACACCACGCATCGTGCGATTCTCATCATTCCCTCCTTGTGCGGTATACCCGATTCGGTCCCTTTCATCCTTGCAATTCATGCGCCAATTGACATAAACTTCTTCCATGAACGGAGAGTCTGCGTGACCGCCGACGATACAGAGAGACGGTGGCGGAGAAGTCGCCGACACCGACGCTCACGATCGACGGAAAGGGGGAGGATCCGATGATGCGACGGTGTATCCATCTGAGAGCAGCGGTCATATTCCTGGGCGTGTTCCTGATGCTGGCCGGCTGCGGCAGGAGAACCGCGCAGACGGGAGGACCCGGGGCAGGAGCGGGAGCACCGGGCGAAGGGAAGGTGACCGAGGAGCAAATCGCCAAGCAGGCACCGATCCGGGAGGTCCCGGTCACGCCCACACCCGGAGTGCGCGAAGGCGGCCCGGGAACAGGCACGGAGGGGCCGCTGAAGGATGTCTTCTTCGACTTCGACAAGTCCGTCCTCACCGAGGACGCGAAGCGGACCCTCGACGACAACATCCGGTGGCTCAGGACGAACCCGGCCGCCCGGTTCACGATCGAGGGACACGGCGATGAGCGCGGGACCAACGAGTACAACCTGGCGCTCGGGGAGCATCGCGCCAAGGCGGTGCGCGGGTATCTGACGGCCGCCGGCATCGACGACAAGCGGATCTCGACCATCAGCTACGGTGAAGAGCGGCCCTTCGTCCTCGGCCACGACGAAGCCGCCTGGAAATGGAATCGCCGGGGCCACTTTGTAGTCGTCACCCGGTAGCGAGGGGTGCGGCGCCGTGACGCAGGCGCATGTCTGCTGGCACGGAATTTGCTGCCCCTGCACGAGACCGACCCGAAACGGAGACTCGAATGGCTTCGGATCCGAACGTCCTCGTCCGGCACTACCGCCGATTCCTGCGCTTTGCCCGCTACCTGTCCGTCCGTTGCACGGTCCTTGAGGGCGAGAACACACAGCCGGAGACGCTTGCCGGGATCACCCGGTGCGTCAATGCCGGCGGCCTCGAGATCCTGCTTCCCGAGGCCCTGCCCGTGAAGTCGGTCGTATCCCTTCAGGTCTTCGAGGGCGCCCCCCTCCGCGGGCGCGTCGTCTCGGTCGGCAAGGCGCTCACCACGGTCCTCGGGCCCCGATTCCCCCACGGAGTGGCCTTCGAGGAGCCGGTCGAGCCATCCCTGGTCCGGCGATGGGTCTCTCACCCCAAGCGCCGGGCCCACCAGCGGGCAGAGATTCAGTTCCCCGTCGAGTACACGCAGTCGGGGACGACCCTGCGCGCGACGTGCCTCAACCTGTGTCAGGGAGGGATGTTCATCGCGGCCGAACGCCCCCTCCCGCCGGACACCCAGGTTTCCCTCCGCTTCACGCTGCCGGATTCCCCCCAGCCCATTGCGGTCCGCGGGCGTGTCGCGTGGGTCTCCGGGGACACCAAGGATCCGGACGTCATCGTCGGCATGGGCGTGCAGTACCTCAACCTCGAGCCGTCCGCGGCGGCCGCGATCGGCGCTCTCGTCGACCGCCTGACCGCAGAAGCCTTGAAAGAGGCGTCTCCCTAGTCTCACCTGCCTTCCTGCTTTTTTTCCTTTACCGGGAGTTCCCGTTCGGTTTAGAATGGGGTCCTTCCAGCGTAAGGCGAGGGCCTCCCTGAAGGTTTTCATCACCGGTCTGAAGACCTGGTTGGCGGGGAATATTAGCTCTGGAGAGGAGGGTTGCGATCATGCCCAGCCAGAAGATCACCCTCAGCGTGATCAAGGCGGACGTGGGGAGCTACGCCGGCCACAACCGGGTCCACCCCGAGCTCCTCAAGAAGGCCGCCGAGTCGCTCGAGGCCGCCAAGACCAAGGGAATCGTCGTCGATTACTATGTGGGCCGGTGCGGGGACGATATCGACCTCGTCATCACCCACCGGCACGGGGTGGACGCCGAGGTCATTCACGGCCTGTCGTGGGATACCTTCATGGCCTGCACGGCCGTGGCCAAGCGGCTCCATTTGTACGGGGCCGGGCAGGACCTCCTCGCCGATGCCTTTGCCGGCAACGTCAAGGGGATGGGCCCCGGCGTGGCGGAGATGGAGTTCGTCGAGCGGCCCAGTGAGCCGATCGTGGTCTTCATGGCTGACAAGTGCTCGCCCGGCGCCTGGAATTTTCCCCTGTACCGCATGTTCGCCGACCCCTTCACGACGGCCGGACTCGTCATCGATCCGAAGATGCACGTGGGATTTCAATTCGCCGTGCTGGACGCCAAGAAGGATGCCACCATCGTCCTCCGGTGCCCGGAAGAGCTGTACGACCTTCTCGTCTTTCTCGGGGCCTCGAACCAGTTCATGGTTACCGACGTGCGCCGCCGGACCGACGGAGAGATCGGGGCGGTCGCCTCCACCCAGAAGCTCAGCCTGATCGCCGGGAAATACGTCGGGAAGGACGACCCGGTCATGGCGGTCCGGTGCCAGGCGGGATTCCCGGCCGTCGGCGAGGTCGTCGAGGCCTTCACGTTTCCGCACCTCGTCGAGGGCTGGATGCGCGGATCCCACTGTGGACCGCTCATGCCCTGCGCCTTCGAAGAGGCGAACCCCACCCGCTTCGACGGTCCGCCCCGCGTCGTGGCCGCCGGGTTTCAACTGGCCGACGGACATCTCATCGGGCCGGTGGATCTCTTCGACGACCCCTCGTTTGACGAGACCCGTCGCAAGGCCAGTGAGATCGCGGACTACATGCGGCGGCACGGCCCGTTCCAGCCTCACCGCCTGCCCCTGGAGGAGATGGAGTACACCACCCTGCCGCAGGTCATGGGCCGGCTCAAGGACCGGTTCAAGGCGGGGAAGCGTTAGCGGCCACTACGCGGGACGCCTGCGGTCACGCGGACGTGCATCCGATCGGCCCTACCGCATCACGACCACGGACCCCGGGCCCGCAATCTTTTCTACCGCGGCAACGAACTCCGGTCCCGGCGTCACCGAGACGCCCTCGCCGGCCTCGATCACCACGGCCGTCGCCGGATCGAGATGGAGTCGCAGACGCAGGGGGACCGGTCCCTTGAAGTGTGCGGCGGCCGTGCGGATCTGCCGCAGCACCTCTCCCGAAAGGGCCTCCGGCCTCACCGCAATCGTGAGCTCCCCCTCCGGCTGTCCCTGGAGATCGCTCAGGGGCTGGACATCGGTGAGGAGGAGCTTCGCCACGTCCTCGCCGACGTCCACCTGTCCCTTCACCAGCACCGGATTGTCCTTCACGAGGAAGAGCATCTTGCTCCGGTACAGATCCGGAAAGGCGATGGCCTCCACGGAGCCCCGCAGGTCCTCGACGGTGACGAAGGCCATCCGGTCGCCGTTCTTGGTGGCGATTTCCTTCACGGCGGTGACAATGCCGCAGAGGGACACCGTCTGCCTGTCCCGGAGGCTGGCGAGCTCGTCGGTGGTGGCGGTGGCATGCCGCGCGCGGATCGCCTCGTACTCGCTGAGGGGGTGCCCGGTGATGTAGAAGCCGAGGATCTCCCGTTCGCCGTGGAGGCGCTGGGCGTGGGACCACTCCGGAATGTCGGCAAGGTGCGTCGTCTTCGCCTGCGCTGGATCTCCCCCGAGCATGTCCAAGAGCGAGGCCTGGCCCTTGGCGCGGTCCCTGAGCGCCGCGGAGCCGGCGTCCATGGCCTGATCCAACGACGCCATGAGCTGGGACCGGCGGGCGCCGAGCGAATCAAAGGCCCCGCACTTGATCAGGCTCTCGATCACCCGCTTGTTGACCAAGCGCAGATCGACCCGCGCGCAAAAGTCATGCAGACCCGTGAGCTTCCCCCCGGCGAGACGGGCGTCCAGGATTGACTGGATCGCGGTCTCGCCCAGGTTCTTCACCGCCACCAGCCCGAAGCGAATCTTCTCCCCCACCACCCGGAACGTGCTCCCCGATTCGTTCACGTCCGGCGGAAGGATGTCGATCTCCATCTGCCGGCATTCCTCGATGTACTTCACGGTCTTATCCGTATCCCCCATCTCCGAGGTCAGGAGGGCCGCCATGAACTCCGTCGGATAGTTGGCCTTGAGATAGCCGGTCTGGTACGCGACGACGGCGTAGGCGGCGGCGTGGGACTTGTTGAAGCCGTAGCCGGCGAACTGCGCCATGGCGTCGAAGATCTTTTCCGCCTTCGCCTTGGCCACACCCCGACCCACCGCCCCCGCGACGAACTTCTCCCGCTGTCGGGACATGAGCTCCGGGTTCTTCTTCCCCATGGCCCGCCGTAAGATGTCGGCCTCGCCCATGGTGAACCCGGCCATGTCGCCCGCGATATGCATCACCTGCTCCTGGTAGACCATGACCCCGTAGGTCTCGCGCAGGTGCTTCTCCATGTGGGGGTGCTCGTACGTGATCTTGACCCGGTCGTGGCGCCGGTTGATGAAGTCGGGGATCATGTCCATGGGGCCCGGCCGGTACAGCGCCACGAGGGCGATGACATCCTCCAGGCGTTCCGGCCGCAGCCGCCGCAAGAGGTCCCGCATCCCCGCCGACTCCAACTGGAACACCCCCGAGGTCCTCGCCTCGGAGAGGAGGTGAAAGGTTCTCGGGTCGTCGAAGGGGATCTGGTCCGCCTGCAGCGCGATCCCCCGGGTCTCCTTGATCAGCTTCAATGTATTGGCGATCACCGTGAGGGTCCGGAGGCCGAGAAAATCCATCTTGAGGAGGCCGATCTTCTCGATGGCCCCCATGGCGTACTGGGTCGTGACCTCGCCTTTGGCCCCCCGGTAGAGCGGCACGTGCTCGATGAGGGGGTCGCCTGAGATCACGACGCCGGCCGCGTGGGTGGAGGCGTGACGGGTGAGCCCTTCCAGCGACCGCGCGATCTCCCAGAGCTCGCCGAGCTCCGCCCGGGACCGGATGGCCTCCTTGAGCGGCGGGCTCTGCGCGATGGCGTCGTCCAGGGTGATGTTCAGGATGTTCGGCACCAGCTTGGCGATCCGGTCCACCTCGCCGTACGGCATGCCCACGACCCGTCCGACGTCCCGGATCACCGCCTTGGCCCCAAGCGTCCCGAAGGTGATGATCTGGGCGACGTTCTCCTTGCCGTACTTCTGCGCGACGTACTCGATCACCTCATCCCGGCGGTCGTCGGCGAAGTCGATGTCCATGTCGGGGGGCGAGATGCGCTCGGGATTCAAAAACCGTTCAAAGAGGAGGCCGTACCGTAAGGGATCAATGTTGGTGATCCCCAGGGCGTACGCCACCAGACTGCCGGCCGCCGACCCCCGGCCCGGGCCGACCGAAATCCCGCGGTCTTTCGCGAAGCGGATGAAGTCCCAGACGATCAGGAAATAGCCGGCGAAGCCGATCTTCGCGATCACCTCAAGCTCGCGCGCGAGGCGCTGCTCCGCCTCCTCCGGGATCGCCCCCCCGTAGCGTGCGTGGAGCCCCCGCCGGCTGCACTCGGTGAGGTAACTGTCCAGGGTTTGCCCCGGCGGGACCTGGTAGCGGGGGACGTGGATCTTGTCGAACTCGAGCTGGAGATTGCACCGCTCGGCGACCGCCAACGTGTTGGTGAGCGCCTCCGGGAGGTCGGGAAAGACGGCCTGCATCTCGTGCGGACCCTTGAAGTAGAACTGATCCGAGGTGAAGCGCAGACGGTCCCGGTCGGCCACGGCCTTGCCGGTCTGGATGCAGAGGAGGGCGTCGTGCGCCTTGTGATCCCCCGCATTCAGATAATGGACGTCATTGGTGGCCACGACCGCCACCCCGAGTGTTTTCGCCATCCGGAGCAGACTCTGGTTGACCGCCCGCTGGGGCTCGATCCCGTGGTCCTGCAGCTCCAGAAAGTAATTGTCCCGGCCGAAGAGATCCCGGTGCCAGGCGGCGGCCTCGACCGCCTTGTCCTCCTCCCCCTGCGCGAGGAGCCGGCATACCTCGCTGTTGAGGCAGCCGCTGAGCGCCAACAGCCCCTCGTGGTGCTCTGCGAGGAGCGCCTTGTCGATCCGGGGCTTGTAATAGAAGCCCTCGAGGTATCCCGCGGTGACCAGCTTGATCAGGTTCTTGTAGCCGCGCCGATCCTTCACCAGGAGCGTGAGATGATTCGCCCCCTCGTACTGCCCGTCCTGGGGAGAGCGCTCGAGCCGGGACCCGGGGGCGACATAGACCTCGCACCCGACGACCGGCTTGATCCCCTCCTTCTGGGCCAGGCGGTAAAAGTCGATGGCGCCGAAGAGGTTGCCATGGTCCGTCACGGCCAGGGCCGGCATCTTGCACTCCTTCGCCTTCCGGACCAGCTTGTCGAGATGGCACGCCCCGTCGAGCAAGCTGTACTGGCTGTGGACGTGCAGATGCACGAACTCCGCGCGCGGCATGGCTACTCCCACTCGATGGTGCTGGGCGGCTTGCTGGAGATGTCGTACACCACCCGATTCACCCCTTTGACTTCGTTGATGATGCGGTTCGAGATGACGCCCAGGACCTCGAACGGCAGCCGGGCCCAATCCGCCGTCATCCCGTCCTCCGACGTGACGGCCCGGAGCCCCACGACGTTCTCATAGGTCCGGGCATCGCCCATCACCCCGACCGTCTTGACGGGCAGGAGCACCGCAAAGCCCTGCCAGAGGTCCCGGTACAGCCCCGCCCCCGTGAGCTCCTCCTCCACGATGGCATCCGCCGACCGGAGGATCTCCAGCCGCTCCTGCGTCAGCTCGCCGAGGACCCGGACCGCGAGGCCCGGGCCCGGAAAGGGGTGCCGCCAGAGGATGCTGTCCGGCAAGCCGAGCTCCCGCCCGATCTCCCGGACCTCATCCTTGAAGAGCTCCCGGAGCGGCTCGATGAGACGGAAGGTCATGGTGCGGGGGAGGCCGCCGACGTTGTGGTGGGTCTTGATGGTCGCCGAGGGGCCGCGAACCCGCTGACTTTCGATCACGTCCGGGTAGAGGGTCCCTTGCGCCAGGAACTCGACGCGGCCGAGCTTGCGCGCCTCCTCCTCGAAGACCCCGATGAACTCGGCCCCGATGACCTTGCGCTTTTCCTCCGGGTCGGTCACGCCCTTGAGGGCCCGGAGGAAACGCGCCGAGGCGTCCACGGCGATGAGCGGCAGCTCGGGCCGCTCGCGGAAGGCGCGCATCACCGACACGGCTTCCCCCTGGCGCAGGAGGCCGTTATCGACGAAGACGGAGACCAGGCGATCTGCAATGGCCCGGTGGACCAACAGGGCGGTGACTGCGGAGTCGACCCCGCCGGAGAGCGCACACAGGACCCGCTCCCCGCCCACCGTCTCCCGGATGCCCTGGACCGCCTTCTCGATGAAGGACCGCATGGTCCACGTCGCGGAGCATCCGCACACCGTGAAGAGGAAGTTCTCGATGATCTGCCGCCCCCGAGGGGTGTGGACCACCTCCGGATGGAACTGGACGGCGTAGAGCGGGCGGGAGGTGTGCCGCATGGCGGCGTAGGGGGCGTTCTCCGTGTGGGCAATGGGCGTCCCGTCCGGCGGCAGGCTGAGGATCTTGTCCCCGTGACTCATCCAGACCCTCGTCTCGGCCCCGAGACCCGCGAGCAGGTCCGAGGCGTCGTCGATCCGGAGCTCGGCCCGGCCATACTCTCTCGCCGCGGCGGCGGCGACCCTGCCCCCGAGCAGATGCGCCAGCGCCTGCATCCCGTAACAGATCCCGAGGACCGGTCGCTCGAGGGCGAGGACGTCCGGATCGAGCAGCGGGGCATCCTGATCGTAGACGCTGGCCGGACCTCCGGACAGGATGATCCCCCTGGGGTTGAGCCGCCGGATCGCCTGGACCGACGCGTGGCAGGGGAGGATCTCGCAGTAGACCCGGCACTCCCGGACCCGCCGGGCGATGAGCTGGGTATACTGGGAGCCGAAATCCAGGATGACGATCGTGTCCGTCATGGGCGGTGAGGGCCTGTCGATCGAGGCAGAGGCCGCCGGGGGGAAAGCAAACGCACATAGTGCGTTTACTTTAGCTCTCCATGCGGTAATTGGGCGCTTCCTTGGTGATGATCACGTCGTGGACGTGCGATTCGCGCAGGCCGGCGTTCGTGATCCGGGTGAAGCGGGCGTTCCGCCTGAGCTCTTCCACGCTGCGGCACCCGCAGTAACCCATCCCGGACTTGAGACCTCCCACCAACTGGTAGACAGTCGCTGCGAGCGTCCCGCGGAAGGGGACCCGCCCCTCGATCCCTTCGGGGACCAGTTTCCCCTCCTCCATTTCCTGCTCCTGAAAGTAGCGGTCACGGCCGCCCCGCTGCATCGCCCCCAGCGACCCCATCCCGCGGTAGACCTTGTAGCTGCGCCCCTGATAGATCACCGTTTCCCCGGGGCTCTCTTCCGTGCCGGCGAAGAGCCCGCCGATCATGACGGCATGCGCTCCCGCGGCGATCGCTTTTGTGACGTCTCCGGAGTACTTCACCCCGCCGTCGGCGATGAGGGGAACCTGGTGCTCGTCGCTGACGCGGGCGCACGCGGCGATGGCGGTGATCTGCGGGACTCCCGCCCCGGCGACGACCCGCGTGGTGCAGATCGACCCGGGACCGATCCCTACCTTGATCCCGTCCGCGCCGGCTGCGATCAGGTCCTCGGTCCCTTCGGCGGTGGCCACGTTCCCGGCGATGACCTCGGCCTGCGGGTAAGTACGCTTGATCCAGCGGACCGTGTCGAGGACCGGCTGCGCGTGGCCGTGGGCCGTGTCCACCACCACCAGATCGGCCCCGGCCTTGAGGAGCAGGGGAACCCGGGCCTCGGCATCCTCCTCCACCCCCACGGCCGCCCCCACCCGAAGCCGGCCCAACACATCCTTGCACGCATGGGGGAATTTCCGCCGCTTCTCGATATCCTTGATGGTGATAAGGCCCTTGAGCCGGAACTGCTCGTCCACGACCGGAAGCTTTTCGATCCGATGCCGGTGGAGAATCTCCTTGGCCTCCTCCAGCGAGGTCCCGACCGGCACGGTCACGAGACGGTCTTTCGTCATCACCGCCGAGATGGGGAGGTCGAACTTGGTCTCGAACCGGAGATCGCGGTTGGTGAGGATTCCCGTGAGCTTCCCCTCTTCGTCCGTCACCGGCACCCCGGAGATGTGATATCGCTCCATGATCTCGAGCGCATCGTAAATCTTCTGGGTGGGGCGGACCGTGATGGGATCCACGATCATCCCGCTTTCCGACTTCTTGACCTTATCCACTTCCGACGCCTGCTTCTCCGGCCCGAAGGCGCGGTGGATCATCCCGATCCCCCCTTCTCGCGCCAATGCGATGGCCAGGCGCGCCTCGGTCACCGTGTCCATGGCCGCCGAGACGAGGGGGACATTGATGAGGATCCGCCGCGTGAGGCGCGTTGAGACGTCGACTTCGCGGGGATGGATTTCCGATTTGGCCGGGATCAGCAGGACGTCGTCAAAGGTGAGCGCCTCTTCGAGCGGCCCGCGTATCATTGGACTACTCCTCTCATTGCCCAGAAGTTGAGATGTTGCCCTACCTTACCACGATATCTGGTACCGGTCAACAGCCCGTCACCTCAGATTCCGATCGCCTCTCTTGCCGCCGCGAGCGTCGCGCGCGCCACCTTGCGGGCACGCTCCGTCCCTTCCGCCAGGATCTCCTCCACCCGTCCCGCTTGTCCGGCGAGCGTCATCCGCCGCTCAGCGATGGGGCCCAGCACCGGGAGCATGTGCTTCAGCAGGACCCCCTTGCAGTCGAGGCAGCCGATGGCCGCGGTCCGGCACCCCGGGACCACATAGCCCTGCCGCTCTTCCGCGGGCGTAAAGATCTTATGCAAATCATAGACCGGACAGACGTCGGGGTTGCCCGGATCGGTCCGGCGGACGCGCGCCGGGTCCGTGATCATCGGCTTGATCTTCTCTTCGACCACCGCGGGGGGATCCGAGAGGTAGATGCAGTTGTTGTAGCTCTTCGACATCTTGCGGCCGTCGGTCCCGGGAATCTTCGGAAACTCGGTCAGGAGCGCCTCCGGGATAGTGAAGACCGGCGTGTAGAGGTGATTGAACCGGCGGGCGATCTCGCGGGTCAGCTCGACGTGCGGGAGTTGATCCACCCCCACCGGGACAAAGTTGGCCTGATAGATCAGGATATCGGCGGCCTGCAGGACCGGATAGCCGAGGAACCCGAAGGTGCTGAGGTCCTTGGTGGTCACCTCCCGGAGCTGCTCCTTATACGTCGGGTTCCGTTCCAGCCACGGCAGGGGGGTGATCATGGAAAAGAGCAGGTAGAGCTCCGCGTGCTCCGGCAGGCGGGACTGGATGAAGAGGACCGCCTTTTCGGGGTCGATGCCCGCACTCAGCCAGTCGAGGACAATCTCGTGCATGTACTCGCGGAGGTGGCCCGCATCGGCATAGTCGGAGGTCAACGCGTGCCAGTCTGCGACGAAGAAGTAACATTCGTACGCGTCCTGGAGCCGCCTCCAGTTCTCGAGAGCCCCGTACAGGTGGCCCAGATGGAGCCGCCCCGTCGGTCGCATGCCGCTCAGGACCCGTCCCTTCCGCATCCGACGCTCCGCTCTCCCCCGCTAGAGCAGCAGGTTCTCCACCATGGCGATCATAGGCCAGATCACCCGTCCCACCGTCCCGGTCAGGATCAGCACGACCAGCAGAGCCACGCGGTACGGTTCCATCCGCACCCGGCTCCCGTCGAGGGGAGGGATGGGAATCATGGGGTCGCCGAGCCTTTCGGCGACCCAGGCATGGGCGTACTCGTGAATCGCCAGGGCCAGGAGGATCGGTGGGGTGATGATGATCAGATGGCGGA
>Ga0209002_10004201_pt1 | contig 11372 bp, 15 predicted proteins | sample Rifsed16ft2_FD_184010 | JGI IMG/M metagenome (GOLD analysis project Ga0209002, IMG submission 184010) | Soil microbial communities from Rifle, Colorado, USA - sediment 16ft 2 (version 2) | ecosystem: Environmental > Terrestrial > Deep subsurface > Rock core/Sediment | place: Rifle, Colorado...
ACGAGGCCGCGGACGAGCAGCTCCCAACCGTCGACGAGCACGAAGAGCAGCAGCTTGAACGGCATCGAGATCGTCACCGGCGAGAGCATGTGCATCCCCATCGCGAGCAGGATGTTCGAGACCACCATGTCGATGACGAGGAAGGGGAGGAAGAGCAGGAAGCCGATCATGAAGGCCTCGGTCAGCTCGCTCACGGTGAAGGCGGGGACGAGGACGAGGAGGTCGTCGTCCTTCAGCGAGTCCTTCCACCCCGGCGGCCCCATCCGCACCGCCATCTGGTGGAAGGACGCGCGCTCCCGCGCATGAGCGTGCTTGCCGAGGAAGCGCCGGAGAGGATCGCGCGCCCGCTCGACCGCCTGCAGCACCATCTGGGCCCCCCCTGCGGAGACGACGTCCTGCCCCGAGGACTGCACGAGCAGCGGCTCGACGGCGGTGTAGACCTCCGCTCCCACCGGGGACATGACGTAGACGGTCATGATGAGCGCAAGGCCGAGGGTGACCGCGGGGGGCGGAACCTGCTGCATGCCGAGCGCGCTCCGCAAGATGGAGAAGACCACCGCGAACTTCACGAACGAGCTCGACATCATGAGCAGGAACGGCAGCAGCGACAGGAGGGCGAGCATCAGCACCGTCGTGAGCGGGTTGCCCCCCCACGACGTCGCGGCGGCGGCGAGCGTCACCGCGATCATGCGACCCCTCCCGGCTCCGCCGCCTTTGGGGCGGGGGCGCGCGCCAGAAGCGCCACCCGCTCCGGAGAGGCCGCCAGGAGCAGCCGCTCGTCCCGCCACCGCACGACGTAGAGGCGGTGGCGGCGGTCGAGGAGGCACGTCTCCTCGACCTCGATCTCGCGCGGACGGCCCGCTCGCTGTCGCTCGACGAGCCACGGCAGGCCGAAGCGCAGGGCGAGGACGGCGAGGGCGAGGACGACGAGCAGGGCCACAAGGCCCCGGAGCAGAAGCCACGCCTCCTGGCCCGCCTCCATCGTCTCCCTCTTCAGGAGGTCGCTCGTCCTTCGGCGCGGGCGAGGACCCGGACGAGCTCGATCCCCAGCCGATCTCCGACGACCACGACGCGTCCCTCGGCGAGCACGCGCCGCTCGGCGCCGGTGTCCACCACGAGGCGCACGGGGTCGCCGGGGCCGCGGCGCAGGCTCAGCAGCTCACCCGCGCGCCAGCGCCCGAGCTCGGCGAGGGTGACGGGGAAGCGCTCGAGCTCCACCGTGACCAGGAGCTCGAGCTCTTCGGGGCGCGGAGGCGGGGCGCCGCCGGAGAGAGGATCCTCGTCGCTCATGAGCCCTGTATCTCCCGCCTTGGTGAGCCACAGCGCGTCGAGGCGGAGCTTAGCACCCGCCTCCGAGCGCAGCAAACCCGCGGCGTGCCAGAAGCGTCCGGTGCGCACGAACGCGGATCCGGTCTCGCGCGCGGCCGCATCCGTCCAGCCCGTCGCCCACCACTCGTCGGGCACGATCGCGTCGCCCGCCTCCACCTCCGCCCACTCCCGCGGGCGAAGGCGGACGAGGCCGAGGACGACCGAGGCCGGGAAGACGAGGTCCGAGAGCGCTTCGAGCCCCGGCGGCGACGTCGGCTCCGGCGCCAGGGCGCGCACCGAGGAGGCCGCCTGCCGCTCGCCGTCGCGGATCCAGATCTCGCTCGCGAGGAGGACACCCTCGTCCTCCGTGGCCCGAAGCGCCTCCGCAGCCGTGAGCCATCCCGAGAGCTCCACCGGCTGCCCGATCGCGTCGGAGACGGCGCGCGCGGCGCGGGTCAGGACGAACTGTGCCGCGCCCTCCTCCATCGGAGAGATCTCGCCCGCCTCCGCGTCGACGTCAGCCGTTCGGCGCCAGCAGGCGCGCATCCACGGCTCGGTGATCTTGAGGTAGGCGGTCTCCCCTGCCCAGCGCACGCACACCCAGCGGTCCACCGGGTGTGCCCCCAGAAACGCTGCCCCCGGCGAGACGGCGGTCGGGGCGCTGGCGGTGAGCGCGAACGCGGCGGCGGGCGTCGCGTTCGAGCGCACCTCGAGCAGCGTCAGCGCAAAAGGTCCGATCTCGATCCGGTCCCCCCGCTGCAGCTCCGCCGGCACGAGCGGCGTCAGCCGCTCGCCGCCGCGCAGCGTCCCGTTCGTGCTCCGCAGGTCCATCAGGAAGGCCCGCCCGTCCTCGACCTGCAGCTCCGCGTGCTCGGAGGAGACCTTGGGATCGGGCAGCTGCACCGCGCAACCGGCGGCGCGGCCGATGCGGAGCGGGAAGCCGCGAAGCTCGACCTCGCGCCGCCCGCCCTGCGGCCCCTCGAGCGAGGCCTTGACCACGAAGCCCTCCTGCGCGTCGAAGGGCCAGAGGCCCTCGAAGGCGGCGGGCAGGGCGGCGGCGAGGCGCTTGCCCCATTGCCGAAGGCGCTCCGCGGCCGGGCCCGCACGCCGCCGCACGTCGATCTCCGGCGGCGTGAGGCGGGGCAGGGCCTCGGCCCAGGGCGTCACGGCTCGTCTTCCGCGGGCGCGGGCGCCTCCGGCTCGCGCCGCGAGTGCTGCCGGCGCTGATCATCGCCTTCGCGCGACGGCTGGCCCTCGCGCTCGGCGGCCTCCTCCCGCGGCGGCTGGAAGCGGAAGGTCGTCTCGTCGTTCCCCTCGACGCTGATCTCGCGGAGGTGGACGCCCCGGGCCTCGAGCCTTTCCGCGAGCTCGGAGGCCTGAGCGCGGAGGAGCCCCGCCGCCTCCGCGCCCGCCTCCTCGAAGCGCACGGCGAGACCTCCCTCGGCGTCGCGCTCGAGCGCGACCTTGAGCGAGCCGAGCTCGCCGAGGCTCAGCTCGAGCCGCGCCTCCGCCGCCCCCCCAGGGCCGAGACGCACCTCGGCCGCGCGCACGATCTGCTCCGCCAGACGCTCGATCTGGGCGATCGTCTCCGAGACGTCCGCCCGCGCCGTCGCCTCGACCGGGGCTTCCCACCGGACGGCGGGCGGCATCACGACGTCTCCGGGGAGGGCCCGCGCCTCCAGGACCGCGTCCCGGCGGGTCTCCGCCGCGGACGAGGTCCTGCCCTCCGCCCCTTCCTGGGCGTCGCGGGCGCCGGGGCGCGCATCCCTCGGCGTCGAGTGCTCCCGCCCCGCCGCCTCCGCCGCGCGCTCGCGCGCCCCCGGGCGCGCCTCCGCCGGGCGGCGGGTCTTCTCGGCGAGGATTCCTTCGAACTCCCCCGCCTTCCCTCGTCGCTCGCCCGCCTCGGCGGGGACGGAGGGAGACGTCGCACCGCTCACGGGCTTCGACACGTTGGTCATGACGTCTCCGACCCTCCTTCCCCCGCGGGCCGTGCCGCGTAACGCGCGAGCACGACCTCCTCGCTCTGCCGCTCTTCACGCCGCGTCTGCTCGCGCCGCTGCTCCTCGAGCCAGGCCTCCCGGTGCGTCTCGACCGCCTTTCGCTCCCGGTCCGCCTCCACGAGAGCGAGGCGGCTCCGTTCCAGCTCGGCCTGCGCGCGGGCGACCGCCGCCCGGCGCTCGTCGAGCGCACGCGAGGCCTCGGCGAGACGCCGCTCGACGTGATGAAGGCCCTCCGTGCGCCTCTCGATGAGCGGCAGCGGGAGCATCCCCGTCTCGTCGGGGTCGTAGAGGTGGCGCTGGGCCTCCGTCCGCTCCCGGGTGACGACCTCGCGCGCGCGCTCCGCTTCCGCGAGGCGCCGCTCCTCCTCCTCGAGCGCCCGCACCGCCTCCGCGAGGGCGAGCCGCGCCGTCCCGCACGCCGCCTGGCGCTGGTCGAGCACGGCCTGGAGCGGATAGCGCTTCACGCCCCGCCTCCGGCCGCGGTCATGGCGGCGAGGCCGTCGTCGAAGCCGCTGCTCTCGTGCGTCCCCTGGCGCAGCCAGGCCTCGATTCCCGGCCAGCGCTCGAGGGCCTCGTCGGCCCGGGCGTCGGTGCCGCGCTTGTAGGCGCCGAGCAGGATGAGGTCGCGGTTGCGCTCGTAGGTCGCGACGAGCTCCCGCACCTTCTGCGCCGCCTTGAGATGCGCCTCCGCCGCCACCGTCGGCATCACCCGGCTCGCGCTGCGGAGCACGTCGATCGCCGGGTAGTGGCCGCGCGCGGCGAGGTCGCGGGAGAGGATGATGTGGCCGTCGAGGATGGAGCGGGTCTCGTCCGCCACCGGCTCCGTCATGTCGTCACCCTCCACGAGCACGGTGTAGAAGGCGGTGATCGATCCGCGGTCGGAGTTGCCGGCGCGCTCGAGCAGGCGCGGCAAGGTCGCGAAGACCGAGGGCGGGAAGCCCGCCCGCGCCGGTGGCTCGCCGATCGCGAGCCCCGCCTCGCGCTGCGCGCGCGCGAAGCGGGTGATCGAGTCCATGATCAGCACCACGCGCTTGCCCCGGTCGCGGAAGTACTCCGCGACCGCGGTCGCGACGTAGGCGGACTTGAGCCGGACGAGCGTCGGCTGGTCGGAGGTGGCGACGACCACCACCGAGCGGGCGAGGCCCTCTTTCCCCAGGCTCTCCTCGATGAAGTCGAGCACCTCTCTCCCGCGCTCGCCGACCAGCGCGATCACGTTGACGTCGGCGGCGGTGTTGCGGGCGATCATCCCGAGGAGGGTCGACTTGCCGCCCCCGGCGGCGGCGAAGATCCCGATGCGCTGGCCCTCCCCCACGGTCAGCAGGCCGTCGATCGCGCGGATCCCCACCGGGAGGGCCGAGAGCACCCGTCGGCGCGTCATGGGGTCCGGGGGCGGGGCGTAGATCGGGTACTCGTCGCCCTTCCGCACGTCGAGCGGTCCCTTGCCGTCCGCGGGCTGGCCGAGGCCGTTCAGCACCCGGCCGAGGAGGCTGGGGCCCACCTTGACCGTCATCACGTGACCGCTCGGGCGCACCTCGCTGTCGGGTCCGATCCCGGTCAGGTCCCCGAGCGCCATGAGGTAGACGAGCTCGCTCTTGAAGCCCACGACCTCCGCCCGCACGGGCTCGTCCCGTAGCGGGGTCTCGATGTGGCAGAGCTCACCGATCCGCACCCCGGGCACGCGGGCCTTGATGACGAGCCCCGTGACCTCGACCACGCGCCCGCGGACGCCGATGGGGACGACCCCGTCGAGGCGGTCGAAGACGGGGCCGAGGTCCATCCCGTCGCGGGGGCGCTCGCTCACGGTGTCTTTTCCCCTTCGCCGAGCAGGTGGCGCTCGATCGTCGCGAGCTGCGTGTCGATTGTCGCGTCCACGGTGCCGAAGTCGCTCTCGAGCCGGCAGCCACCGCGAGAGACGGCCTCGTCGGCGACGATCGACAGGCTGCCGATGAGCGGCTGGCGGTCGAGCCAGCGCTGCCGCCGCGCCTCGAGCACGGTGTGGTCGGCGGGGTTCGCATGGATGACCAGGCGCATCGGGTTCTGGCCCTGGAACGAGCGGAGCGCCTCGTCGATCATGGGCACGATCGCCTCCGGCGCCGCCTCGATCCTCTGGCGCAGGATCTTCTCCGCCACCTTGAGGGCCAGGCGGACGATCTGGGGCCGCGCCTCCTCGAGCGCGCCCTGCACGCGCTCGCGCGCGGCGCGGATCGTGTCCGCCCACTCCGCCGCCGCCCGGCCGAAGCCCTGGCGGTAGCCGGCCTCGACCGCCGCCGCGCGCTGGCCCTCCGCCGACGCCACGATGTCGGCCGCTTCCTTCTGCGCCGCCTCGAGGAGGTGCCTGGCCTCCTCCGAGGCCGCCATCACCTCGCGCGGCACGACCCGTCCCGGGGCCACCGCGGTGGCGTCGCCCGTCCTCTTGATGATGGGGCTCACGCGCGGGCCTCCCTCGGTGGCGGGCCGGCCTTGGCCCCGGCGAGGGCGTCGCTCCAGGCCTCCAGGCTCGGCCGCACCGGCATGTCGATCCAGGCCGGGCGAGCCTCCAGGGCTTCGAGCATCCACTCCCCCCAGCGACGCGGCAGGCGGAAGGCGAGCCTCCGCAGCGCCGGGTCCTGCCCCTGCTGACCGCCCGCGCGGAGCCAGTCCGCGAGAGCGGCGCGGAAGAGCCGCGCCTCAAGCGCGGGGAACTCCGTCTCGAGAGCCTTGAAGATCTCCGGCCAGAAGGGATCGTCCACGATGAGGCCGCGCTCGACCGTCTCCTGCGCCACCCCCTGGCACTGGGGCGGCAGACGCCACATCCACTGTTGGGCCTCGGCGCGGGGGAGCCGCCGCAGGCCGGAGACGAACCCGCGTGTGCCGTGGAGGGCGAGCAGCCGAGTCAGCTCCGCCTCGCTCCGCTCCCACAGACGCCCCGGCAGCTCCGGTCCGTCGCCCGCCCAGGGGTCGGGGTCGGGGTAGCCGAGGCGTCGCTTCACGTCGGCGGCGAACCAGGCCGGCCACCAGGCGGGGGCGCGAGAGGCGAGGAGCGCGGGATCGCCCTGGGCGCGGTCCTCGTCGAGCCGCTCCTTGAGCGACGCGGGCAGACTGCCGAGCGCCCAGAGGCGGCATTGCGGCGGGTAGCCGGCGAGGAGGGGCTCGAGCCAGGAGGGATGGATCGCGGAGAAGGGCACCGCGGAGGCCCGCGCGCGCAGCACCTCGAGAAGCGGGCGCCGCGTGTTCGGCGGCGTCTCGCGGAGCTGCCGGGCGAGGGCACGGGCGCGCGCGTCGTCGCCGCCCTCGGCGAACGGGTAGGCCGCCAGGCGCTCGTCTACGGGGGCGCCGAGGGCCGTGTACCAGAACGAGACGTGGGCGAGCGGGCTCCGCATGGCCGCCTCAAGCCGGCTTCGGCGGCTTCTGGATCGCCCGGGCGTGGCGCTGGGAGGAGAGGAGCTGGTAGCGCAGCTCGTTCATCACCCGGCCGCTCCAGTAGAGCGAGCCCCCGAGCGCCAGCACGACGAGCACGACCCCCCCGGTGAGGAACTTGAAGGCGGTGACGGAGGGCGCGGCGACGATGATCGGGCCGTAGGCCACGAAATCGTAGGCCTGCTGCGTCCGCACGAGCTGGATCGGCTTCATCACGACGGCGACGCTGTCGGCCTTGAGGTCGTTGACGCCGCTCGCGACCAGCCGCTGGACCTCCTCTTCCCGGACCGGCGAGCGCCCGGAGGCGTCGGGGTGGTACTCGAGCATCACCGAGGCCTTCACGTCGTGCACCGTCTGGCCGGAGAGGTCGGGCTCGGGGATGGCCACGTGCACGCGCGCCGAGACCACCCCCGCCACCGACTCCAGCGTGTGGGCGATCTCGCCCTGGAGCGCCTCCATGTAGAGGGCCTTCTCCTCGAGGGGGGTGGTGATGAGCTTGCTCTTGCCGAAGACGTCCTGGAAGCGGCGGCCCCGCGCGCTCGGGAGCCGATAGCCCTGCAGCACGCTGAAGGCCCGGCTCGCGTCCTTCCGCGCGACCACGACCTTCCAGGTGCCGGTCTCGGGGTTGTCGGACTCCTTGGTGGCCATGATCCCCTGGTCCTGGAGCACCGCGATGACCTGGTTCGAGTCCTGCTCCGAGAGCCCGTGGAGAACGGCGGTCTGACAGCCGGCGCCGGCGAGGGCGGCGAGGAGGAGAATGACGAGGCCGGACCGCCGCACGCCCGCGCCTCCCCTCAGGTCTGCTGCTGCATGAGGTGCTTCACGCCGGAGACGGTCTCCGCCACCACCTTCGTCGTCACCTCGATGCTGAGCGTGATGTCGTGGACCTCGGCCTGGACGGCGAGGAGCTCCTGGGGCGTGAAGGTCCGCCCGCTCTTGAGCTCCCCGACCAGCTCCTGCAGCCGTACCGCGCCCCGCTCCATCTCGAGCCCGAGCTTCTCGATCCCGCCCGGGGCGCGCGCGATCTCGAGCTTGCTCTCGCGCAGGGCCTCCGCCCTCGCCGGGCCCTCCTGCAGGCTCGGGACCGTGGCCTCGGGGGGATGGAGCCGGGCCTGCGAGAGGTCCACCTCGGAGAGCACCTGGTCGAAGGGCTTGCCCCCGCTCGCCGTCTCCGCCGCCTCCTGGGCGGGTGCCTTGACGGCTGCTGCCGCCGCGTCGGGTCTCACAACGTCCATGGTCGGTCCCCCTTCCTCCCTATCTAGGCGCGCTGGAAGATGCCGCGCTCGAACGCCGCGAGCAGCTCGCGAGCGAAGCTCGTCGCCGCCGCGTGCCGCCCTCGTTTCACGACCTCCTCCAGCAGCGTCTTCGACTCCGCCCACCGCTTCTGGGCGATGAGCGTCTCCGCCAGAAAAGCGCGCGTCAGGTCGTCGTCGTGCGTCTCCAGGACCCGGCGGTAGGTCCGCTCCGCCTCCGCGTAGCCGCCGGAGGCGAAGTGCGACATCCCCAGGAACAAGCCCGGCGCCGGGTCCTTCGGGCGCAGGACCTGGGCCCCCCGCAGCAAACTCTGGGCCTCGGCGGTCAACCCCTGCTGCACGCAGAAGTAGCCCAGCTCCACGAGGAGCGGCGAGACGTCTTCGCTCATTGCGGCCCCGCCCGAAACGGCTAGCTGCGGATGTTCCGCGCCGCGGAGAGGCAGGCCTCGGAGCGCGCCTTCATCACGTTGGAGAGCGCGGTGTAGGCCTGCTGCTCCTCGAGCATCGCCTTCTGCAGCTTGAGGTAGTACGACATGTCCTTCTTGCCGTTGTCCTCGCCGCCCAGCATCTTCTTGAACTCGTCCGTGTTGCGCTGGGACTCGTCGATGGGATCGTTCCCGCCGCGATTTCCCGGACCGCCCGTCGATTCCACTCTGCTCATCTCACCCTCCGAAATCCTTCTTCAGCTCGGGGAGCAGCCGCACCGCGGTCTGCAGCGCCTGCTGCACCTCCCCCGATCCCTCCTGTCGGGCCCTCTCCGCGAGCGCGTCCACGCGCGCGCGGAACTCCGAGGCGGGCAGCTTCAAGAGCGCGGCGAGGGCGGGGAAGACCGCCTCGTCGAGCCTCGCCCGCGCCGACGACGACGGCCCGCGCTCCGCCAAACCCGATTGCACGTCGCCGATCCTGAACTCGCGCTCGTCCGGCATCTGTCGCTAGCCTCGCGCCGCCGCCGCCGGCGGCGGCGCCTTCGTTTCGTGGGCGCGCCGCAGCATCCGCGCCCGGTTCGCGTAGGGGTCCTTGCCCTCGGGGTCGAGGGAGATCGCGGCGTCGAGGTGGGCCGCGGCCACCTGCACCTCGCCGCGGGAGAGCCTGAGCTCGCCCGCGTAGGTGTGGGCGGCGGCATCCCGGGGATCGAGGCTCAGCGCGGCGGCGAAGCGCTCGAGCGCCTCGTCGTCCTTCTTCAGCTGCATCAGCACGCAGCCGAGGGCGGTGTGGAGGTAGGCCACCTCGGGCTCGAGGACGATCAGCCCGTCGAGCAGGATCCGGGCCTCCTCCGCCCGGCCGTGCTCGGCGTACTGGCGCGCGACGTCGGCGAGGGACAGCGCCTCCGGAGACGCCACCCTCACGGCCTCGCGCGTGCCGCTCCCGCCCACGGGATCTTCCCCCTTCAGACGATGTTGCGGATCGAGGCCTGGGCCATCTCGTGCCGCGAGCGGATCATGTTGCTCACCAGCTCGAACAGCTGCTGCACCTTCGTCATCTTGAGCTGGAGCTGCATCATCTTCGCGGGGTTGATCTGGTCGGAAGGCTTGCCCGCGAGCTCCGCGATCTCCTTCTCGAGATCGCTCATCATCGAGCCCGCGCGGTCGATCAGGCCGTCCAGGCTCCCGCTCGCCGCCGCCGGCAGCGTGGGGATCGCCCCCGCGGCCGCGACCGCGTTCGGGGCGGGGGCCGTGGAGTCGAAGCTGCGCGTGCCCGTGGCGCCCGGGACGCATTCGTCGCGCTCGCTCGCCGTGGGGCGCGCCGCCGCCTCCGATTGCGCTTCCGTTCTCTGTGGTTGGACGGGCTTTTGGCCCACTCCCGAAACCGCGCCCATCGTCCACCCTCCTTCTCTCATCAACCGGTGTCTCGCCGGTGAGGGTTCTTGTGCGGTGCCGGTCAAGACTGACCCAGAGCGCTGAGAGAGTCAAGCCTCTCACAGGGCGGGGTGCTTGGCGGTGACGGCCGTCACAACCCGCGCTGCAGGAGGAGGTTGCGCCGCGGTTTTTCAGCGGGTCTCTTCCGATTTGTGCACGAAACATGGGTACCCAGGGACCATCCGTGTCCACGATCCCGGCGCGGATCTCGCCGGTTGGGAATCAAAGGCGTCGCCTTTCTTGTCGGGGCCGCCTCACTCCGCTAGAGTAACGGGGGAGCGCGTTTCGCGAGTCCCTCCCGGGACGAGCCCGAGGACGCTCGTTGCCGCCAGGGGGTCGGCGCGGGGATGAACTGTCCGCACTGCGGAGCGGAGAACGAGGCCGCGGCCGAGGCCTGCACCCAGTGCGGCGATGGCCTGCTCCTCCTCGGGGTGGGCTCCGTCCTCGCCGACCGCTACGAGATCCTCTCCGTGCTCGGCGCGGGCGCCCTCGGGCGCGTCTACCGCGCGCGCGACCGCATGCTCGAGGAGACGGTCGCCCTCAAGGTCCTCCACCCCGAGGCCACGCACTCGCCCGAGATCGCCCGGCGCTTCCGCTCCGAGGTCAAGCTCGCGCGCAAGGTCCGCCACGTCAACGTCTGCGCGTTCCACGAGTACGGCGAGCACGGGCCGCTCCGCTTCGTGAGCATGGAGCTCGTGGACGGGGTCGATCTCCACCGCGAGATCCGGGAGAAGGGACCGCTCCCGCCGCGGGAGGCCTTCGACGTCGCGATCCAGGTCGCCAAGGGCCTGGAGGCGATCCACGCCGCGGACGTCCTCCACCGCGACCTCAAGACCTCCAACATCATGCGCGACGCGCGGGGCTACGTGCGGCTGCTCGACTTCGGCATCGCCAAGCGCGCGACCCCCTCCGGCACCCTCGCCCTCACCGGCGTCGAGAAGGTGGTCGGCACGCCCGAGTACATGAGCCCGGAGCAGATCCGGGGCGAGGACCTCGACGCGAGGAGCGACCTCTACTCGCTCGGGATCGTGATCTTCGAGCTCTTCACCGCCGGCGTGCCCTTCCGCGGGCGGACGCCGCTCGACACGATGCTGCGGCACGTCAACGAGCCGCCGCCGCTCTACGGCGAGCGGGCGGCGCGCCCAGGACGTGCCGTTGCCTCCGGTGGCCGCGAGCCTCCCCGCCCAGCCGCCCGAGCCGCGCCTGCAAGTGGCTCCGGCGAGAGACCTGGCTCATATTCGGGCCGAGGAAGAAGCGTTGCTCGACCGCTACGAATGGATTGACCCGAAGAGCGGACTGGTGCGCATCCCGATTGACCGCGCCATGGAGCTCGTGGCGGCGCGCGGCCTGCCGGCGCGCTCCCAGCCCTCGGGCGAGAAAGGGAAAGCGAGGCCATGAAATCAAGGAAACCAGCAACGCGCGCACAGGCCGTCCGGGCGCTGGCGCTGGCCGCCTTGTGCCTGCTGGCCGGGAGCGCGCCGCTCGGAGCGCAGTCGGCCGCCGAGGTCATCCGCCAGGTGGCCTTCAAGCAGAGAATCAACCAGCCGCTGCCGCTCGAG
>Ga0209002_10004205_pt1 | contig 11367 bp, 18 predicted proteins | sample Rifsed16ft2_FD_184010 | JGI IMG/M metagenome (GOLD analysis project Ga0209002, IMG submission 184010) | Soil microbial communities from Rifle, Colorado, USA - sediment 16ft 2 (version 2) | ecosystem: Environmental > Terrestrial > Deep subsurface > Rock core/Sediment | place: Rifle, Colorado...
CTCAAGAACCGCGCCCGGGCGGGCGAGCTGTACGAGCCGCTGAGGAACAAGAACCTCGCCATGATTTTCGAGAAGGCCTCCACCCGGACGCGGGTCAGCTTCGAGGTCGCGATGGCCCAGCTCGGCGGCCACGCCCTGTACCTGAACCCGCAGGACCTCCAGCTCGGCCGCGGCGAGACGATCGCGGACACGGCCCGCGTGTTGAGCCGGTACGTCGACGCGATCGTGTACCGCGCGTACCGCCACGGGGACGTCGCGGAGCTCGCGAAGTGGGCGACCGTGCCCGTGATCAACGCGCTCGACGACTGGGAGCACCCGTGCCAGGCGCTCGCGGACCTGTTCACCGTGCAGGAGCACAAGGGCGAGCTCAGGGGCCTGAAGCTCGCGTACGTGGGCGACGGGAACAACGTGTGCCACTCCCTCATCCTCGCGACCGCCGTCGTGGGCATGGCGATCGCCGTCGCCTGCCCGGACAAGTTCCGGCCGAGCCCGACGGTCGTGAAGCAGGCGAAGGAGGTCGCCGCGAAGACCGACGCGAAGGTGTCGATCCTCCCCGACCCCGTCGACGCCGTGAAGGGCGCGGACGTCGTGTACACGGACGTGTGGGTCTCCATGGGCATGGAGAAGGAGAAGGGGGAGCGGGAGCGCGTCTTCCAGCCCTACCAGGTGAACCAGACCCTCGTGAACAAGGCGAAGGAGGACGCGATCGTGATGCACTGCCTCCCCGCCCACCGCGGGCTCGAGATCACGGACGAGGTGATCGACGGGCCGAGGTCGGTCGTCTGGGACCAGGCGGAGAACCGCCTCCACGCGCAGAAGGCCCTGCTCGTGACCCTCCTCGGGGCCGCGTAGCCGAACGCTTTTTGGCCGCGGACGCCGTCCCCGGTGCGTGCCCGCCACGCCCCTCCACGCGAGCGTCCCGTGGCTCGCCTACGCGCGATGGCCCGCCGCCTTCTCGTTCTGGGCCCTCACCCTCGGCTCGATGGTCCCGGACCTCGAGGTCCCGGTCATGTGGACGGCGACGGGCGACCTCACCGCCGCCCGCGGTCCCATGCACAGCGTGATCGGCGTCCTCACGCTGAACGCCGCGGTCACCGTCCTGGCGGTGTGGCTCCTCGTCCCCCCGCTCCTCCGCTGGGTCGACCGAACGTGGCCTGGGACGGATATCCTTCGTTTCGCGGGGAGGGACCTCCGGCGCGACCCCCGGGACTTGGCCACGCTCTACGCGTCCGCTGCGTTCGGCGGCCTCACGCACGTCCTCGTCGACATCCCCACGCACTCGTACAACCCGCTCTGGTGGCCGTGGCAGACCGGGCCCCTGAACCTCGTCCCGTTCTCGGACCAGCTGTGGTACGACCTGCTGACGACGGGCCTGTGGATTGTCTTCTTCGCGCTCGTCTTCCGGGCGTACTGGCGGCGGTGACGCTACTCGACGCCGAAGAACTGGCGGAGGACCGGATGCATCTCCATCATCTGCTCCTTCCCGATCGCCTCGTACAGCTGGATCATGATTCCCACGGTGAGGAGCACGCCGGTCCCGCTCGCCTGCCCGACCGTGCCGATCATGTCCGCGCCCGCCGCCACCGCGCCCACCGTCGCGCCGCCGATCACGGTGACGACGGGGATGTACCGCGCGAGGACGCGGCGGAGCACGCGCGGGTCCCGACGGAAGCCGGGGATCTGCATCCCGCTCCGCTCGATCTGCTTCGCCACCGCCTCCGGTCCCATGTTCGTCGTCTCGATCCAGAACTTCGAGAAGAGGATCGAGCCCCCGATGAAGAGCCCGACATATACGACGAGGTGGATTATGAGCTGCCAGGCCGCGTGGCCCCGCAGGATCGTGCCGTACCTCTCCGGCTCGAGGAGGGGCATGAGCCAGTCGATGGGTCCGTTTAACGCCTGCGTGTACCAGGCGAGGCCCCCGACCGGCGTGGACTGGGAAACGACCCCGCTCACGACGTCCGCGTCGCTCGGACCTAGGTACATCCCGATCATCGGGTTGCGGCCGACGATCGGCCACTCAGGATGCTGCCAGAACAGAAGGGCGAACATGCTCACGTTCGCGAGGACCGCGGCCACGAGGATGACGGGGATGTTCGACGCGTACATGAGGCGGATCGGGTAGCGGCCGCGGGCACCTCGAGCCATGCCGTGCGCCAGCGGGAGCTCGATCCGGGTCGACTCGACGTACGCCACGATCAGGAACACCACGATTGTCCCGATGAGAGCGATGACTGGGTTCGGTGGCTGGATCATGATCTGCTCGATCCCGCCGTTCGCGAGCTGGCCCGCGGAGGAGTTCTGGAAGTAGTAAATCGTCTTCGGAATCGTCCCCGCGGGGACCGCGCTGCCCGCCTGGCCGGGTTCCCAGTTGAACGTGCCCGTGAAGATCTGCTGGGCGACGCCTCCCGCGATGAACAGGGAGATCCCGGATCCGATCCCCCACTTCGAGACGACCTCATCCATCAGGAAGACGACGTACGAGCCCACGAAGAGCTGGATCACGATGAAGATCTTCGCCATCAGGTCTCCGTTCCCGGGTCCGACGACTCCGAAGAGGAGAGAGCCGTTCAGCCCGCTCACGAACGCGGACGAGGGCGTAAGAAAGCCGAACACCTGCGGGACGGCCTCCACGAAGATCATCACGATGACGAGGAACTTCTGGGTTCCTTGGTATACGCTCTTGTCCTCGTCGTCCCGGAGGTTCAGGTTGATGATCTTGGCGCCCGCGAAGAGCTGCATAATGATCGACGCGGTCACGATCGGACCGATGCCGAGGTGCATCAGAGAGCCTTGGGCGCCCGCGAGGATCGCACGGAGACTTGAGAAGAAGTCGATGACGTTCGAGCGATCTAGACCGTAGATGAAGATGTTCGTCATCGCGAAGTACAGGATCAGGATCGCCATGACCCAGAACATCTTCGTCCGGAAGTGGACGTGGCCCTCCGGTCGCGTGACCGCCGGCAGGCGGTCCGTCAGGGGTTTGAGGGCATACAGCCGGCTTTTCTTCTGCTCTTCGAGGGGCATCGCTCACGTCCCTTCGGAGGGGAGCACGACCTCGCCGCCCGCCGCGGACACTTTCGAGACGGCGGACTCCGTCGCGCGGGCGACCGTGATCCGCATCGCCCGCGTTACGCGGCCACCGCCTAAGAGCTTGTCGATTCCCGCCGCGGTAAGGTCCACGTCAATTCGAGAACTGTCCGTCTTCGCGTGCCCCGCGGACTCGAGATCCGGCAGGCGGCGCTCGAGATCCTCGAGGTTGATCGACGTCGTCTCGTGCATCTGCGCGTGCCGAGTGAACCCGTGCCGACCGAAGTGATCCGGCGCGTACTTGATCATCCACTTGAATTTGTGCTTGTGGAGTCCGGCCATCCCGGTGCCGCCGCGTCCGCCGGCGCCGCGGCCGTGCTTCTTGCCCCGGCCGTGCGTGCGGCTGCCGCGCATCTTACGAGTCCTTGACGGCATCCGTGCTCGCCTCCTCGGGGATCATGCGTCTCAGCAGATCGTTGATCGCGGTCCCGCGGTAGCCGAGATCCCCGCCGTCGTTGTAGCCTCGCTTGATCGCTCGGAATCCCTTCCGGGGCGGCGGGAGACGCAACAGGGGACGGAGGTTCGCCACGTCGCGAAGGGACGCCTCTCCCTTCGCAATCGCCTGGCTGAGGTCCCAGATCGACTTGAACCGGCTGTTCGCCTTCACGAAGGCGTCGTCGATCGGCCGGTCTCCGACCGCTCGACCGCGTCGCAGGAGGAGCTTCGCGAGGATCTCCGGGTCGATCTCGCCCCAGGTGACGTGGTCCTTCACGAGGCGGAGCATGCCCCGGAACGTCTTGTCTCCCGGGAGGATCGTACAGTGGTTCTGCCGCGTGAGATGGAGCATCCGGAGGGTGTCCTTCACCTCATGGCGGAGATCTCCTTTCCCTCGGATGCGCACGACTGCGAGGCTCATTCCTCCGTCTCCTCCTTCGCCGCGTCGGCGGGTTTCTCGCCTTCGACGAGATCCTCGCCCTCGACCGCAATCTCCTCGGGAAGTTCGACGGCCCCGCCCGCCTCGGGGGTCGGCGCGAGAGTGCGCACGTAGACCTGCTCCGCTCCCGCCTTGATCTTGAGCCGCTCCCGCTGCTCCCCGCGGATCTTCATGACGCCCGTGTTCCGAAGGGCCTCAAACGTGGCGAGGGCGTAGTTGACCGTCGTCTTCGTGTGCCCGCGAGTAGACCCCCAGGCGTCCGTGATCCCCGCGAGGCGGAGGACGCTCTTCGCGACGTCCCCGACGGCGAGGCCGACACCCTGCGGCGCAGGCTTCAGCACGACCTCCACGGAGCCGCTGCGGCCCGCGACCTTGAAGGGTAACGAATGTGCCCGGTAGCACCCGCACTCCCACGACCCGCACCCCCGCTTGATCTCGATCATGTTGAGCTTCGCGTTGTCGATCGCGCGCCGGATTGACGGCCCGACCTCGCGCCCGCGCGCCCGGCCGAGACCCGCGAATCCGTCCTTGTTCCCCACAATGCACGTGATCACGAAGTTCACGCGGCGACCGGAATCGGTCATGCGTTGGACCATGTTCACGTCGAGGACCTCGTCCTCCGTCTCCGGGAGGAGGATGTCCACGATCTCCGGCTCGCGGATCGGGAGGCCCGTCTTGATCGCGTCCCCGAGGGTCGTGAGCTCGCCGCCCATGACCATGCGGCCGAGCTTCGTCTTCGGCACCCACTCGCTGAGGTCCCGCTCGGGTCGGGCGCCCCGTGGCGCACCGCGCCTGCCGCGTTTCCCACCCCGTCTCTTCGGCATCAGGTCGCCTCCAGCTTCGCCTTCACGTCGTCGAAGAGCTTCGGCAACGTGTCGCCGATGTGCGCTCCACGGATGCGGTCTTTCCCCGGAAGGACGTCCTCGCCATGGGGCACCGCCACGCCGGAGTCGAGGAGGCCTTGGAGCGCCGCGAAGAGCCGTCCGCCCTTCGAGGGTCTTTGCACGCCGATATCAAGGATCGCCTCGGACACCCCCTTCGCCGCCGCCCGCTTGCCCGCGAGGAACCCCGTCAGATACGCGGCCGGAACATTCCCCGTTCCGGCGGTCCATCCGTGCTCCTTCAGCTCGAGGGACTGGGCCGATGCGAGGATGCGGTCTCCCGCCGGATCGATGACGACGATCTGCACGATCGTCTGGTTGAGCGTCTTTCGGACGACCGCCCGCGGCTTTCCGCCTCGGAGCAGCTTCGCTCGCGTCCGATAGTCCGTGAGGCCCTGGCGCCGGCGGCGGAACGGCACGCGATAGTGAGGACCCTGCTTCTTCACGTCTTCGCCTCCTTCACGACCCCGGCGGCCCGGAGCTGTTGCTCCAAGTGTGCCGTGGATTTGAACATGCCGCCGTGTGCCTGGGCGTAGAACCGGCGGTACGTGTGCGCATCGATGCGGCCCTCCGCCTTCAGCTCGCGCAGACGTCGGCGCATCGCCCGGATGAGCCCAACCCAGCGGCTCTTGCGCGGCGTGCGCGCGTTCGTTCCACCCTTGCGGGTCCCGGGGCCTCGCCGCCGGCCCTTGGCGCGCTGGGCGGCGCGGTGTCGTGCGCGGCCGCGCGAGACGCCCTTTTCGGGTCGCTTCTGAAGCACGTTCCGCTGGATGAGCGCCCGAATCTGCTCTCGGGTGATCGCGTCGAGGATGTTCTCCTGCTCCTTCGGGTCCGTGCTGATCCAGACGCGGTTCCGGCCCACGCCGAGGATGGACGCCGCGAGGCGCCGCTGGTAGTCGAACCTCATTCGGTCACCATCCGGTTCAGCACCCGCAGGTCCTTCTCATCGCACGCCTTCTCGATCAACTCGCGCTTTCTCGTGCCGACGCCGTGGGCGACCCGCACGGCTTGTCGAGCGGGATCGAGGCCTTCGAGCTGTCGTACGGTATGGACGAGGACCTCCTGGAATCCGCTCGGGTGGAGCCCTCGGACCTCCCGGGGTCCTCGGTACCCGATCGACGGGATGTTCCAGCGGTACCCAAAGTGGCGACGCAGCTTCGACTGGCCGCCGGCAGGCTTCCTCCATTTCTCCCCGAGCCGGCGGTAGCGGAACCACTCCTGGCGGCGGAACTTCGGCCGCTGCGCGGACTTCGCCGCGCGTAGCGCGAGGAGCTTCTTCATTCGGGGATCGAGCTTCGGCTTTGCCTTCGGCTCGTATTCGGCCTCCTCTTCCGCCTCCTTGGGCTTGGCCGCCTTGCGCTCCTTCTTCGCTGGCTTCGCCTCGGGTTTCGGTGGGGGCGCTTCCTTCGGTGGCGCTTCCTCCTTCGCCTGCTTCTCCGTGTACTTGACAAGCCGCTTCCGGAGCTCGTCGACCTTGCCCTCTGTGCTGAGCCCGAATTCCTCCGCCCAAGCGATGAGCTGGGCCTTCTTCGCCTCGCGGATCTCGTGGGCCGACGGGAGGGTCTTCGCCTCCTCCGTCTCCGGGGGCACGTCCGGCATCGCGGCCTTCTTCGCCTTCTTCTCCGTCTTCTTCGTCGAATCGTCCGCCATCCTCACGCCTCCCCGGCCTTCTTCGTGATGTAGATACCGTCCTGGAACACGCGCGGGTCGAAACCGCGGATCCGGGTGGCCAACTCGATGTTCGCGGCGGTCTGTGACACGGCCTCGATGTCCGGGCCCGTGAGGACGACCAGGTCCCCCTTCACCTCGACCTTTGTATCGCCGACGATGCGTGTCCGGCGCGGGAATTTTTCCCCGAGGAAGTTCTCGATCACGAACTCGGACCCCTTCGTGGTCGCCTTCACGGGGAAGTGACTGTAGACGATCTTCATCTCGTACGTGAAGCCCTCCGTGACGCCGACAATCAGGTTCCGGATGTGGGCGACGAAGGTGCCCACGAGGGCCGCGTCCTTCCGCCGTGGGAACTCGCAGCGTACCCGGATTTCCTTTCCTTGGACGGAAACGACCACGCGCGGGTGGGAGAGCTTCCGCTTCAGGGTGTGGCCCTTCCCGCTCACGACGAGGTCCTCGCCCTCCCGGCGGACCTGCACGCCTCCAGGGATCTCGATCGTTTCTTCCATGAGTCCGGTCACAGGCATCGTGCCACCTCAGTACACGTAGGCGAGGAGCTTCCCGCCCACCCCGATCTGCTTCGCCTTTGCCTGGGAGATCACGCCTTCCGTCGTGGTCAAGATGAGGACGCCGAAGTCCTGCGCGGGCAGGTAGCGGGCCTCGTACTTCTCGAGCTCCGCCCTCTTGACTGCGAATCTCGGCTTGATCACGCCGCAGTTGTTGATGCTGCCCACGAGGCCGACGCGGTACAGGTTCCCGCGGCCGTCCTCGATGAATTCGAAGGACCGGATGTACTCGTGCTCCTCCATCACCTTAAGGACGTGGCCGATCAGCTTCGAGGCGGGTCGGAGGATGACCTCGGCCTTCCCTGCGGTCTCGGCGTTTCGAATCGCCACCATGGCATCGTTGAGAGGGTCTTGGAGCATGGTCTCGCCTCAGCTGTATTTCCGGAATCCGAGCTCGTACGCGATCTCGCGGAAGCATTGACGACACACGTGGAGCCCGTACCGTCGGACGATGCCCCGCTTCCGGCCGCACCGCAAGCAGCCCTTCTTCCGGCCGAAGTCCTTCGTTCGCTTCACTCGACCACCTCCACCTGGAAATGGTCCTTGAGGAACTGCATGCCCTCGTCCTTCATGATCCGATGTCGCTTCGGAATCGGGCGGCCCCGGAACGTGCGCCGGGCGACGCGCCACCCGGGCCGCATGAGGCTCACGCTCACGTCCATCCCGAACACGCCGATCTCCGGGTCGTACTTCATCCCGGGGAAGTCCGTGTAGTCCTGGATCCCGAACGAGAAGTTCCCGCGCGGGTCGAAGCTGTACGACGGAAGGCGGTTGTTGCGAATGGCCAGGGCCTCCTTGAGGAACGCCTCCGCCGCGTTGCCCCGCAGGGTGACGCACGTGCCGATCGGCATGTTCTGTCGCACACCCCAGTCCCGGACGGCGCTGTGGCTCAGCGTCTGGATGGACTTCTGCTTCGTCACGACCTCGAGGACCTTCTGCGCCTTCAAGAGCTTCTCGCCCGCCTCCCCGACGCCGATGTTCACCACGACCTTCTCGACCCGGATCTCCCGCATGCCCGCCATGGTCCCACCTAGAGCGCCGAGACCTCCGGCGTCTTGATCGTCGAGGCTTCCTTGCCTACGACGAACACCTTGTCGATGTCCGTGGAGAATCCCTCTTTGAACGTGACCGTGTTCGCCCTCGGGTTGCGCGTGCGCTGGACCTCGAGGATGTGTGCGAGTTCGCCGACATGCTGTCCGCCCGTCACGAGGACCGGCGCGCCCTTCGCGGGCTCGAAGTGCTCGACGACTTTCTGGCTCGGCACCTGGATCTTGAGCGTCGTCCCGGTCGTGTACGCGTCCTTCGGGAGGAGGATGTTCCGGCCGTCGTGGAGGTTCAGCTGCGTCTTGCCCCCGCGGACCGTCGTCTTGTCCTCGATGCGGCACAGCTTCCATTTCGCCTCCTCGTCCTCGATGGGCACGAGGGCCATGCGCCCGCGCGTGTTGACGAGCATGCGGTAATGGGACTTGACCTCCTCAAGCGTGAGGACGTCCAGCAGCCCGACGGGGAACTTCGGATCGACGACCACGCGGCCGTCGACCTTGACCCCGCGGTCGTTCAGGATGCGCCGCGCCTCCCGCGCCGTGTCGCATACGCGGAGCATGTCCCGCAGGATCAGGCCGAGCGGGACGCTTTGGTCGATGGGGTGCGCCCCGGGCGAGGGCTTGATGACCCAGAATTCCGTCTTCCGCGGCAGCGACCAGCTCCGCGGCGCTGGCAGGCGCTTCAAGTGCTTCTTCACGCTCTCCTCACTCCCCCAACGCCTCGAGCTTGCGGCGACGCCACGCGTCCGTGTCGTCCATCCGGACGATCATCAGGTTCGACGCGTGGATGGGTCGCTCGACCTTCTTCTCGTCCACCTTCTCAATCGTGATGCCTTCGACGACGACCGTCCCCGCGACCCGGTCGACGGACAGGACCTTCCCTTCCCGGCCTCGGAAGCCGCCCCGCATGATGCGGACCGTGTCCCCCTTCCGGACAGGGACCGCCCTCGGCAGACGGCCCTTCGCCTTGTCGTGAATCTCCGGCGAGAGGTGCGAGGAGGTCATCCGGCGCTTCCGGTGGAGCGGGGCCTGCGCCGCCCTCTTTCGCTGGATCCGGGGTTTCGAGCTCACCATCCGTTCACCTCACACAATCATGCTCGCTGTCGCTGCGACCCGCGGCCAACGCTCCGCGGCTTCGCGGGCCACGGGCCCTTTAATGTCCGATCCCTTGACCTCGCCCTCGGGGGTGACGATCACACACGCGTTGTCCTCGAACTGGACCCAGAGGCCCTCCGGGCGGCGGAACGGCCGGCGCTGCCTCACGATGACCGCTTTCATGACCTGCTTCCGTGTCTCTGGCGTCCCCTTCTTGACCGTGACTACGATCAGGTCCGCGATCCCCGCCGACGCGATCCGATTCCGCACGCCGCGATACTTCATGACCTCGATGATCTCGACGACCTTCGCGCCCGTGTTGTCGATACACTCCAGGCGCGCGCCTTTCGGCAGGCCGCGCGTCTGCCGTCCCGGGAGGCCCTTCACGTCGCCACCCCCTGGTTGTGGACCGCGACAAAGTGCACGGTCTTCGCGAGGGGCTTGCATTCCATGATCGTCACGCGGTTCCCGACCTGAAGGCCGATGCACGGCGGCGCATGGACGTTCATGCGACGCGTCCGCTTCTCGTATCGCTCGTATTTCTGGATGTAGCGCAGGTACTCTCGCTCGATCACGGCCGTGTGCTGCATCTTGATCGAGACGACGACGCCCTCGAGCATCTGCCCGCGCACGGGCAGGTTCCCGTGGAACGGACACTTGCGGTCCGTGCAAGCCTTCGGCGGGAGCGGGACGTCAATGCCGATGTCCCGCGCGGACGGGGAGGCCGCGGGAGCGTCCTTCTTCTGCGCCTTCGCTTTCGGCACCGTGATCACCGTGCCTTCTTCACTCGGTCCTCGGGTCGGAAGCGGATCTCGTCGCCTTCGATCTCGAGGCCCCCTTGAACATCAAAGCGGAAGCGGCTGCCCTGCTTCGGGATGTGCTTTTCCTCGCCCAGGACCTCCACGACAAGCATGTTCCGGGTCTCGTCGACGACCCGGCCCCGCAGACTGGCCTGGGTCGGGTCCGTGGCCGCGAGGACCTCGACCTGGAGTCCGATCAGCTCGTGCTTCCGCAGGTTCATCTCAAATCACCACGACTCGATATCCGAGTCCCTCGAGGACTTCCGCGACCCGCTTCCGGTGCTGCCCCTGCAGCTCGATCCGGCCTTTCTTCGCGGTCCCGCCGGCCGCGCACCGGTTCTTCAGGGTCCGCGCGAGTTCGTCGATGTCGATGTCCGAGGCATCGAAGCCCTCGACGATCGTGACCGTCTTCCCGTAGCGGCGCTTGTCGTTCGTGACGCGGATGAGCTGCTGCTCCTTTGCGATCTCCTCGCACATGCACAGCTCGTCCGGGAGGCCGCATACGGCGCAGATCGCCATCAGCGATCCTCCTTGCCGGTCGCCTCGGGCGCAGGGCTCGCGGCCGCGGGGCCTCGGCCGAGCCGTTCCTCTTCCCCCTGGATCGTCAGGATGCGGGCGATGTTCTTCCGGAGCGCGCGGATCTTTCCGGGATTCGGAGGGGCGCCGCCCATCGCCGCGACACCGCGCTCGTGCATGAGCTCATCCCGCAGCTCCGTGAGCTTCTTCGCGCGCGACTCCGCGTCCATGGCCCGGATTTCCTTCGTGCGGAGGAGCGGCATCTACGCGTCGTCGCCTCCTTCCACGTCCACATCGACGTCGACCCCGAGCTTCTTGACTTCCTTGACGACCTTCTTCAGGCGCTTCGCCGCGACCTTGCTCTTCTTCACCTTTTTCGTGGCCGGTTGCGCCTCGGGCAAGGGCAACAGCGGCTCCGCTTCGTCCGCGTCCTCATCGAGAGGTGGCACCACGGCCTTGCCGGTCTCCGCGAGCGTCTCGACGGACTCCTCCGGCTCAGGGGCGACCTCGGCGGCCGCCTCCAGGGAGGGAGCCCGGATCTCGATCTCGTCAGGCAGCTTCGCCCGCGGGTTCATGATCTCGACTGTGACTCCGATGATGCCCGGCTTCAGCTTCGCGGACGCGAAGCCGAGGCCCATCCACAGATTCCGCGGCTCGCCGCAATACTTGATGTGTCCCGCCTTGAACTTCACCGTCCGGTGCCTCTGGCCCGTCAGCTTGCCGGCGATGATCACGAGGCAGCCCTTTCCGCCGGCCTCCATGATCCGGCGCACGGTCGAGTGGCCCGCGCGGCGGAAGTGCCAACCTCGCTCGAGGGCGTTCGCGAGCTTC
>Ga0209002_10004206_pt1 | contig 11366 bp, 12 predicted proteins | sample Rifsed16ft2_FD_184010 | JGI IMG/M metagenome (GOLD analysis project Ga0209002, IMG submission 184010) | Soil microbial communities from Rifle, Colorado, USA - sediment 16ft 2 (version 2) | ecosystem: Environmental > Terrestrial > Deep subsurface > Rock core/Sediment | place: Rifle, Colorado...
TGTCATAAGAATGGAAAATTATTTAATATCAAACAATGTCTCATCTCAAAAAGATTTGTCAGACATTGATGCAGGAATAAAGAAGGAGATTGAGGAGGCTGAGGAATTTGCAGAGAAGAGTCCTTTTCCTGAGGGGGAAGATGCATTGGTAGGAGTATATGCGACGCCGGTATAATATGTTATGAAAGAAATAACTTACTTAGATGCAATTCATGATGCGCTTGATGAGGAGATGGCGCATAATAAGGATGTTTTCCTCATGGGGGAGGATATCGGAAATTATGGCGGGGCATTTAAGGCTACAGAAGGGCTTTATGAAAAATACGGAAGATGGCGGGTTATAGACACACCTCTCTCAGAGTCAGGTTTTACAGGCGCTGCCATTGGAGCGTCGCTCATGGGCATGAGACCTGTTATCGAGATGCAGTTTGCTGATTTTATCTCCTGCGCATTTGATCAGATTGTCACAGTTGCGGCAAAGAATCACTACCGCTGGGGAGGAAGGACCCCAATAGTAGTCAGGACGCCGTTTGGTGGTAATGTCCATGGAGGGGCGTTTCATTCTCAATGTCCTGAAGGTTGGTTCCTGAATGTACCCGGCCTTAAGATTGTTGCGCCATCAAATCCATATGATGCCAAGGGATTGCTTAAAGCCTCCATACGCGATGATGACCCGGTCTTATATTTTGAACATAAATTCCTGTACAGGCGTATCAAGGGTGAGGTCCCCGATGAAGATTACACAGTCCCCATAGGCAAATCCAAGGTTATAAGAGAAGGGAATGATCTTACCGTTATAACCTATTCTGCTATGGTTCATATTGCATTAGAGGCGGCAGAGATACTTGAAGGGGAGGGGATAAGTACAGAGATACTGGACCTGAGAACTCTGATGCCCTTAGACAAAGAAGGTATTTATGCCTCAGTTAAAAAGACTAACAAGGTTATTATACTATATGAGACCCCGAAAACCGGAGGGATAGGGGGAGAAATAGCAGCGCTCATTTCTGAGGATATCTTCGATTATCTTGACGGCCCGATTATAAGGATTGGGTCTAAGGATACACCTGTTCCATACAGCCCCCATATGGAAGAATTCTATTTACCTAAAGCAGATGATGTGGTAACTGCCGCTAAGAAATTAGTTGCTTATTAAGGAAAATAACTTTTAAATATGTCCCTTAAAGTAATAATGCCGCAGATGGGGGAAAGTGTCGCCGAAGGGACTATCCTTAAATGGTTAGTTCAGGAGGGGGAAAGGGTTGCAAAGGACCAGTCCCTTGTTGAGATAAGTACTGACAAGATTGACACTGAAGTCCCATCACCCGTAACAGGGATTCTACAAAAGATCCTTCACAGTGCAGACGAAACAGTGCCGGTTGGTACTGTTATTGCCGAGATCAACGAGCTGACAGGAGAGGTTACAGAGGAGGTTGCAGTAGAGGTTAAAACACCAGTGACTCAATCCGCCAGGCCTGCTCAGGTTACAGCAAGGATTGTTGAAGAGGAAGGAGAAGGTGAGAAGCGATATTCCCCTCTTGTGAGAAAGCTTGCGAGGGAATATGGCGTAAACTTACAGGTTGTAAAAGGCACCGGGGCAGGCGGAAGGATAACGAAACAGGATTTATCCGGCTACATAGAAGGTGTGCAAAAACTGAAAATTCCTTCGGGGCCGGAAGTTGAAGAGGTAATCCCTCTGACGCCTATACGCAGGATAATAGCTGAACGGATGGTACAGAGCATTAAGGCTGCTCCTCATGTGACCACTACCTTTGAGGTGGACATGACAGTTATTGCAAAGTACCGTGAAATGAACAAAGATACTATGCAGAAAAGTCAGGGTGTTCATCTCACCTATCTGCCATTTATCATTATGGCAACAGCATCTGCCCTCAGGGAAAACCCGGTTCTTAACTCTTCATGGTCTGACAGCGGAATAATAATCAAAAAGTATATCAATATCGGGATTGCAGTTTCTTTAGAAGATGGTCTTATTGTGCCTGTAATCAGGAAGGCAGATTCCATGAATCTTATCGAACTTGCCAGGGAGAGTCAGTTGCTGGCTCAGAAGGCGAGGGATAAAAGATTAAAACCCGAAGATGTACACGATAGTACATTTACAATTACTAATTATGGTATTGCAGGAAGTTTGTTCGGGACTCCGATTATAATGCCGCCGCATGCAGCGATACTTGGGATAGGGGCTATCAATAAAAGACCTGTCATTATAAATGACGCTATCGCAATAAGGCAGATGGCTTATCTCAGCCTGTCTTTTGATCACAGGATAATTGATGGCGCTCAGGCTGACAGGTTTCTCTCAAAGATAAAGAATACTCTGGAGGAATGGGGGAGTAAAAGTGAAAAAGTGCCTGTTACTGAATCCGGGTTTGGTGGAGTATGGTAGTGCCTGGGATCTGCAAAAAAGGCTATTTCATGAGCGTTCTATTGGTATGGTCTCAGACACCCTGATCCTGCTGCAGCACCCGCCTACTTATACTCTTGGACGTCGCAGCTTGCCGGTACAGCCGGTACTTGATGACAACTGTGGCAACCGGATTCCTATCTACAGGGTAGACCGCGGGGGAGGTGCAACATATCACGGGCCGGGGCAGGTTGTTGCATACCCTATACTCGGACTAAGATCATACACATTGGATTATTACAACTACCTGCGTTTGCTGGAAGATGTGATTATTCTTACGCTGTCAGATTTCAATATCATCTCTGAGAGGGTTGATGGGTTTACAGGGGTGTGGGTTGATGGAAAGAAGATCGGGTCTATCGGGATCAGGATTATAAGGGGCATTACAATGCATGGTCTTTCGTTAAACGTTAATAATGACCTTACCCCGTTTAGAAAGATTATCCCGTGCAATATACACGGAGTTGAAATGACATCAATGACTCAAATATCAGGTAATACTTTAAATATGAAGGAAGTAGAAATGAGTTTAGTGAATAACTTTTCTAAGGTGTTTGACATAGAAGTGTCCCAGATACATGTTGATAATGAGTACCCTAATGATGTAAAATAATACTCCTGGATAATAAAAAGGAGGAATCTTAGATGCAAATTGTGTTTCTTGAAAAAAAACTTAGCGACGGGAAGTTTGAGATTACTATCCGACAGGGAAGGGATGAGCTGAAAAGGTTGATAGGCAGGAAATATACCTTTCCTGAAAAACTTGTTTTAACCGGGGAGCAGAGGGAAGAAAACAAGGATTGTATGAAAGATATCCTGACCGGCGCATTCTGTCTGCAAGAGCTTGAGGGTGTTACTTTTGTAGTAAAGAATGAGCGGGGAGATACGATAGAGGATTACCATAAGAGCATTTATGATGATATTGAGGGCGGCGTCAGGATGTAAAATATGCGAAGGTTTGTTCCTCTTTATATGCGATACTTTATAGTAGTCATCATTTTATTTATTGTGACTTCTTGCGCCAGCCAGAGAACTATTTTTCGTCCGGAAGAGCTCCATACACCACAGCAATGGACAATGATTGATGATGTTCCTATTGTTTATACAATTCAGGGAGAGGGTGAACCTCTCCTCATCTTATCCTCTTTTCCGCTGAGGGCCGCTTCATGGCAGGAGTTCGTTACGCTGCTCAGCCCTTCTTTTCGAATCATTGTAATCGAGCCGCCCTGGGTGTGGGAACCGCATGCCATGGGTAATGATTACTCATCCGAGCACCTTCTTCAGGTCTACAGGATGTTTGTGAGGAAGCTTGGGATTGATAAGATACACGTCCTTGGTGTAGGAGAAGGCGGTGGTCTTGCTGTCGCCTTTGGGCACCACTTTCCGGAACATATCAAAACAGCCATCAGTATCAATGGGTTCGAAGGAGCAACATGGTCCGGTGATACTCAAAAGATGCTTGACCTTTTCTATTCGTCCACTGAAGAGGGAATAGAGAGACTCCTTAAGGCTTCTTCACTGAGGTACCAGGAGAAGGGACCTTCCTCAGATGATATAAAGTACTTGTCTGAGCCGCTTCAAAAAAAAGAACGGCGCCGGGCAGTTAATGCCAGGATGACTGATTTGATTCAGGATATTAAGTCTTTATATGTCACGTCTATGATCGAGTATATAGACTTTCCCGTTCTGATAATACGTTCAGACAATGATACTGTACTTCCGGAAAAGTATATAGATTATGCACGCAATCGTATAAGTAAGGTGGAGTACCAGAGCATCGGGAAGGCCGGACATTTTGCGTTTATGGATCAGCCTGAGAAGATGGCTGAGATTGTGCGTAATTTTCTTTTGCGTTACCCTTGATCCCCTTCGGGACGGAATTATTTTAAGATCCGCCGCATCCACCTGTGCTGTTACGAGTCGTGAATCTCCATGAGTAACCGGAATCGAGTGTCCTTCCGGATATGGTTTTCACACCGCCTTCCACTGTCACAACATAGTTTGTGGAATAAGACAAGTCACCCTCCGGAATAAAGTACACCGTCCTGCTCTCTGCATCATATCTTATCTTTCCTGGAATTGTGAATTCTGCGAGATTGTCCATGCTGTAGAGGTAAAAGTTATCGGGAGTCAGTGTTGAAGGGTCAATATCTTCGGCAAAGGTTATGCTGACAGGGGTATTGACATCTAACCCTGAGGTACTCTCCTCCGGACTTGTGGATACAATAGCGAGGGGCCTTATTGTATCTGTGGATTGTGCAAGCAGGGGATCACACAATCCAACTAACAAACCTCCAGAAACCAAAAGTCCTAAAATGGCTGAATGAGTTTTCATGAAAACTTCTTTAATATTATTTTATAGTCTTTCCCTTTTTGCTGTAGAAATAATACCTTTGAAATATTATAACACCTTTGCTATAATATAATGCTCTTTTTGTTTGACTGATAAATTCCTTATCGTTAGATCATCAACTAAGTAAATTAAAGGAGAAGTAAAGTGACTCTACAATGGAGCGGAGACTTTGAGACAGGTATTGAAGAGATCGATCTTCATCATGAAAGTATTGTTGAAAAGCTCAATGAATTGCTTACTGCCTTTGAGTCTGGGGAGGAGATATCAACCATTAGGAGGCGGATTATTTTGTTCGAGAGTTTCCTCACATCCCATTTTGTCCTCGAGGAAGTTTTACAAAAAAAGTTTGCCTATCCGGATTATCCATCTCATTATGCCCAGCATGTACAACTTTCAAAAGATTTCTCTGACGCAATGAGGCCTGTTGAAAAAGAGGGTGTATCATCCCATGTCTTAATGGATGTTAAGGATTTTATTATGGTTTGGTGGGAATCATATATCCTACATTTAAATAACGCAGACAGACAACTTGCTGAGTTTTTAAAGAAAAGTTGGTGAGTGCTTAGCCGCATCCTCTATCATACCGGACAGCCGTTCCCACTCTGCCGTCAATTCCTCCACCTTCTTTTTTGCGCTGGCATGGGATTGCATTGTTTGATAGAAGCGGTTTTTATCGTTATATAATTCAGGATCTGCAAGTGCCTGAGTGAGTGTTTGCAGGTTCTTCTCAGCTTCAGCCACCTCGGATTCAATTTGCGGCAATCTTTCCTTTAGTCTGCCTGTTTCCCGGTGCTGTTTGTTTCGGGCTTCGGCCTCGGCCCTTTTCTGTTCCTTTGTCTTCCGCACCTTTACAGTTGAAGTTACAGGGATAGATTCAGGTTCAGCAGGAGATGTGCGGGCTTCCGGATTTGCTGCTCCTGCCTCCGAAGCCTGTGTCTTATAAAGGTAGTAGTCGTAATCACCGTCGTAAGATATTACGTTACCGCTCCTGACTTCAATAATCCTGTTGGCGACAGACCGGATGAAATGCCGGTCATGTGTGATGAAACAGATAGTTCCTTTGAAACTTTTAAGCGCCTCTTCCAGTACATCCCGTGATGGGATGTCAAGGTGGTTGGTAGGCTCATCCAGGAGAATGAAATTTGCCGGACGGACCAGCATCTTTGCAAGAGCCAGGCGGCTTTTTTCACCGCCTGAAAGGACAGCGACCTTCTTTTCCACATCATCACCTGTAAAGAGAAATCGTCCCAGGATAGCACGAAGAAACGACTGATCCTCCAGAGGGGCAGCCAGCATAATCTCCTGAAGGACAGTGTTGTTTGGGTTTAACAAATCTAACTGATGCTGCGCATAATAGGCCATTGTTACGTTATGACCTGGTTTCCGTTCTCCTTTGTCATATGGGATGACATCTGCCAGAAGTTTGAGGAGGGTAGATTTTCCTGCGCCATTCGGGCCGACCAGTGCCACGTGATTTCCCCTTTGCAGTTCTACATTGAGTGACCGGTAGACTGTATTTCCCTCATAGGACTTGTCAATATCAATCAGGCGTATGACCGTCTCTCCGCTCCGGGGCGGATCCGGAAATGAGAACCGCACAGATCTTCTTTGTTGTTGTACCTCAACCTTATCCATCTTCTCAAGCATCTTGATGCGGCTCTGCACCTGACGTGCCTTAGTGGCCTGGGCCCTGAAACGATCAATGAACTGCTGAGTCTCATCAATCTTTTTTTGCTGGTTCCTGGCAGTAGCTTCTATTAACATCTGTGCCTCATCTTTGGCTGCAATGAACCGGTCGTAGTTTCCTGTATATGAAATTAATTGCTGGCGATCCACCTCGACCACACGGGTTACAATACGGTTCATGAAATCACGGTCATGGGAGATGAGGAGTACTGTGCCGGGATATCCGCATAGAAAATCCTCCAGCCATTTGATAGACGGGATGTCGAGATGATTTGTCGGTTCATCCAAAAGCAGTATGTCCGGTTCCGTAAGCAGGAGCCTTGAAAGTAGGACACGCATACGCCGGCCGCCCGATAGCTCCTCCACTGGCCGTGTAAGGTGTTTCTCCTGAAAACCCAGTCCAAAGAGTATCTCACGTGCACGGGCCTCATATGAGTATCCACCGAGATGTTCATATTTAGCCTGAAGCTCCCCGTAGCGTTCCAGAAGTTTCTCTGCCATATCAGGAGAGGCCGTTGAAATCTCTTCTTCAAGAAGCCGAAGGTGGTGTTCTATTGAGGAGACCTCTGTGCCTCCGCCCAGTACCATTTCAAGAACGGTCTTACCTTCATGGGATTCCAGTTCCTGGGCCAGGTAACCAATCACAGCCTTCTTATTGATGATGACCGTGCCGCTGTCAGCAGACACCTTTCCCGCAATCATCCCGAAGAGTGTGGTCTTCCCAACTCCGTTAGGTCCAACAAGTGCCACACGCTCTTCAAGACCGATCTGGATAGATGCCTCCCTGAAAAGTACACGGCCGCCGAAAGATTTTGAAATTTGTTGTAATGAGATCATGTAATATAATACCTCTTAACTTGCTAATTCACTGTAGCTTGCCACAGGATTCTTCATTAGTCTGCATATGATTATACAGGATTTTTTAAGAGCTACCAAACTGTTTTGACATACTGGTAGTTTCTGAGTTTCTGATCCATAGTAACAAGTGCCACGCCCATTGATAAGGCAGTTGCTACTATTATGCGGTCTGCGGGGTCATTGTGAATATCTCCAGTCAACTGAACAGCCTTTATTGCAATGCCGTTAGTAACAGGAACAAATTTAATATACGGTATTGCCTCGCATCTGGTTATCCAATCCTTTACATCCATTGTCAATGCAAGCCTCTTTCTATCAACAAGCATGGCAATTTCCCAGGCGCTAATGGAGGAAATATAGATTGAACCTTCTGATATTGTTCTTTCAATAGTACTTCGCGCCTTCTTCGACAACTGTTCCGGATTGCTGACCCACCATAGCAGGACATGGGTATCAAGGACAATCATTTGAGCGATTCCCACTCGCCGGCTCCTACCGGCTCTGTTGGATTCTTATATTTCAAAACAGAACCGCGAAGTATTTTTAAAATATCAGATGGTTTTTCAGAATAGGGCACCACCTTCAGCACCGGATGGCCGTGGTCAGTTATGATAATCTCTTCACCTGTTTCCTCTATCTTACGGAAATATTCAAGTGCATGAGGCTTGAATATGGATTTTGAAACCTTAAGTGCCATAATATTCCTCCTCCTGATAATAATAAGGCTATGGTCATATTACCATGGTCACATCATGATGTCAATAACTTACCCGGATGAGATTAGAAACCATGTCAAACCTGCAATGATGATTGCCGCAGCAACAATCATAATTCCCAGTAATGCCTTTGCAGTGGCTGGAAAACCCCACTTGACGTTGAAATCCATGGCTGTATATGTGGAGAGTGAGGTATCGGGAATACCGGTATTGTAAAAGGTTGTGAGCAGTTGTTCCGTTGTTGCCGGTATTACTTTCCATACGTCATTCACATGACCAATTTCAGAGAGAATGACCTGATGGCCGTTTCTTAAGTACGGTAGTAATTCCTTTGTTGCATACTCTGCCGGAGTAGAGAAATCCACAGATCCGCTGATGAGGAGTGTTTCAACGTCAGAATATTGCAGCCTGCGGTATTCCTCGGAAATAGGCTTAACTGGCCAGGACGCCAGCGACAGGGGTCCCCACAACAGCTTCCCTAATGGTGAGCCTAAAATAGAATCGGGAGGATCCAATTCATTTAGATAATTACGTGAAGGATCAAAGTCTGCACTGACAGCTTTTGAAGCGAGGTCTCCCCAGGTGAACATAGGAGGCATAACGTAATCAAATGCCAGTGACATCAGCGCCAGACCGCTGGGGTCTCCGTTCTTAGCGGCAACATAGGCATTGAATATTACTGCGGCAGTAGTGCGGTGATAGAGAAGGGCAAATGTAACTGTTCTCACCTTGCCTGGATTGATGGAGAAGAAAAGCCACTTCCGGGGCATGTTTTGAATAACATCACGAATTGTGTTCAGGAGGTCAGGACTCCGTTTAGTCATTTCAGGGTCTCTGGACCATAATTCTGAATAGTATTTCAATTGCGCATCTATTGTTGCCGGCTCCCAGTGAAGCCTGCCGGGAGGATTAACGCCTATCATGGCTGACCTGTGAATGCCTGCCGGATGCCGCACGCCGTAAAGATAAGCAACACGCGTACCGTAGCTCTCACTCAGCAGATTGATACGTTTATAACCCAATGCTGCACGGGCGGCTTCGATGTCTTCAATAACCTCCATAATCGTGTAGCCATTTATATCAATACCATCATTCGTTAAGCGGTTTGCACAATCAGTCCATGATTTGCTTATATTCCTGAGTGCCTGTTCACTCAAAAGATCATCATCTGTCTTGAGCGCCTTCTTTATCTCAGGACAATCGAGCACAGATGAGCCGTCAACACCTCTATACCCGACCATTACAAAGTCGTGGTTCGCAAGAAGCGAATCAAGCGGCTTCCATTTCATATTACTCATTCCTGGTCCGCCTGTAAGACCAAAAACAGGTTCTGCCGGCTTGTCCCCCTGAGAGTGAATCCTGATGACGGGTATCTCAATCAAACGTGAATCCGGCTTATCCCTGTTTTCAGGAACAACAAGCGTGCCGAAGTCAGCCTTGTATTTGGCAGATTTAGTTTTAAATGTGCGATTCTCCGATATCAGACTGCCTGCCTTTGAATTAGCCGGTACAGGTGGATATTTGATTTTGTGATCTCCACAACCTGAGGTTATCAGCGCCATAATAAGGATCATGCTGCTGATGGATAAGACTTTCATTTTGAGTGATCTCACCCCTGTCAGTATCTGATATTTTGTTGACATTATTTGACACAATATAGATATGGCATTACTAAAAGTCAAATTATATTTTTATGTCAACCTGCTATTGCGAAGAGTACCGGATTGTAGTATTCTTTGGCCATTAATCCAGGGGAAATGTATAACATTCAATTAACCTGTCGTTATCCTCGGTATGAATAAAATTCTATATGGCCGCATAGTATACATTGCAATCCTTTGTATATTGGTTTTTACGATTTATCCCTCTCCACTAAGGGGAGAGGGGGTTACAACAGGGCCGCCGGAGGCAGAAGGGATGGTATTTGTAAAGGGCGGTTGCTTTGACATGGGAGAAACGTCCGCTGAGGGAGATCCGGATGAGATTCCAGTACACAAGGTATGTGTTGATGATTTTTATATAGGAATGTATGAGGTAACCCAGAGACAGTGGTTTAAGGTCATGGGGACATACCCCTCTTCTTTCAGGAGCTGTGATGAATGTCCTGTTGAGAATGTGAGTTATCTTGATGTCCAGGAATTTATTCGTAAGCTCAACCGTATGAGTGGGGGGAAGTATCGCCTTCCGACAGAAGCTGAATGGGAGTATGCGGCAAGGAGCGGGGGGCAGAAGCAGATGTGGGGAAGCGCCAACAGTGAAAATGAACTAAAAGATTATGCATGGTTTAAGACCAATTCAGATATTAAACCCCACTCTGTGGGTCAAAAAAAGGCGAACGGACTCGGTCTCTATGATATGTGCGGAAACATACAGGAATGGGTTAACGATTATTATGAGGGCGATTATTATAAGACCAGTCCTAAGACTAATCCTCAGGGACCTTCAGGAAGTCAATACCGTGCTGCCCGCGGCGGCTCCTTTCTTAATGGTTCCTGGGGTATCCGCACATCAATACGATACAGATTTACTAAGGATGACCGGGGGAGGGAATTCGGATTCAGACTTGCAGCGTCACTGAAATAAGGGATTGTATCACTCTGGATTAACTCCGGAAATATTTAATCCAAACAATGTAACTATTGATATGATAGAACATAAGGAGCGGGAGGTTAAATGACGGAAACACATTTAGCAGTTTTCAAAGGAAGGCAAATCAGAAGGACATTGCATAACAATGAATGGTGGTTTTCGATAGTAGATATATGTGATGTGCTGACTGAAAGTGCCGATGCAGGGGCATATTGGAGGAAATTGAAACAAAGACTTAAAGATGAAGGAAGTGAAGTCGTGACATTTTGTCACGGGTTGAAGTTGACCGCGCCCGACGGGAAGCTAAGAGAAACAGACTGTGCCGATACTGAAGGCATCTTCCGCATAATTCAATCCATTCCGTCCCCCAAAGCAGAGCCCTTCAAACGCTGGCTGGCAAAGGCAGGCTACGAGCGGGTGCAGGAGATTGAAGACCCTGAACTGGCAACGAAAAGGACAAGGGCCTTGTATAAGGCCAAGGGCTATTCTGACGACTGGATAGAGAAGCGGATGCGCGGCATTGCCATTCGGGAGGAACTGACGGATGAGTGGAAAAAGAGGGAAGTCAAAGAGAAAAGAGAATATGAGATACTCACTGCGGAGATCGCAAAGGCTGCATTCGGCATCACCCCAGGCCAGCATAAGAATCTAAAGGGGTTGAAGCGTGAGAATCTGCGTGATCATATGACCAACCTTGAGCTTATATTTTCAATGCTGGTTGAAGCTGCGACAACAGAGA
>Ga0209002_10004210_pt1 | contig 11362 bp, 8 predicted proteins | sample Rifsed16ft2_FD_184010 | JGI IMG/M metagenome (GOLD analysis project Ga0209002, IMG submission 184010) | Soil microbial communities from Rifle, Colorado, USA - sediment 16ft 2 (version 2) | ecosystem: Environmental > Terrestrial > Deep subsurface > Rock core/Sediment | place: Rifle, Colorado...
CTCGGCGGGAAGCCGGCGCATCTTGACGAGCCAGTCCACGACCCTGGTCTCGCTCCCGAGCACGAGGCCGCCCTTCTCGTCCAGGCCGAGGGGCACCACCCCGAGGTAGACGTCGGGGGCGAGGCGCCGGTTCCAGAGAACCTCCGCCTCGCAGTTCCGTCTCCGGTCCTCGAGATTCACCAAGTTCAGGAGCTTGAAGCGAACCGGCTTCTTCAGCTTGTATGCGCAATCGTCGGTCAGGAACACCCACGACATGTGGGTCTCGACCGCTTCGACTCCCGTCGTGGGCTCGGCGAAGCTCTGCGGACGCTCGAGGAAGGCGACTTTCTGGGCCAGGGCCGACCAGGAATCCCAGGTGTCTGGGGAGCAACCCGCCTCCTTCCTCTTGGCTCCCGGCTCGAAATCGTCTTGCGTCAAATCGGCTCTCCCGGATCGACTTCAGCGGGAAGCATTAGCAGGCTGGATGAAAAAAACAAGTCCAGCCTGCGCGGGCGAGGCGAGCACTTCCAAAGAATGCGCACCCCCGAATGCAAGCTATACCCCGGCAAGTCGGCCCTCTACGCGGTTTCCATCCTACGAGGTGCATTATGGAACATCCCGTGCAAGTTACCTTTCGAGGTCTCGAGCCCACGGATGCGCTCAACAAGTTGGTCGAGGATAACGCCCGCGAGCTCGAGCAGTACTACGACAAGATCGAATCCTGCCGCGTCGTGGTGGAGTCGACGCACCGGCGCCATCACCAGGGAAATCTCTACCACGTTCGCGTCCTCCTGGCGGTGCCTAGTGAGGAGATCGTGGTGTCGCGAGATCCACCGGAGCACGCACAGCACGAAGACATGTACCTGGCCATTAACGACGCCTTCAAGGAGACGGCGCGGCGGCTCGAGGACTACGTACGCCGCCGTCGGGGCCAGGTGAAGAAGCACGTCGGCCCTCCTCACGGCCGCGTGGTCAAGGTCTTCAAGGACGAGGGATACGGTTTCCTGGAAGACGACGACGGACGAGAAATCTACTTCCACCGCAACAGTGTGCTCGACGGCGCCTTCCCCCGGGTCGAGGTGGGCACTGAAGTTCGCTTCGCCGAAGAGCCGGGTGAGAAAGGACCGCAGGCGAGCTCGGTGAGCGTCATCGGGCGGTAACGCAGGCACGAACCGAAGGAGGGCCTCTAGAGACGGCACTCTTCGGGGTCGCATTTGGAGCCATGGATGTATCGATCGGATCTCTCGGTCGCGCCGAGCTCGATCACCTGGGTCGACCTGCTCCCGAAACGGTAGACGGTGACCCCTTTGAGACCGAGCTCCCAGGCGCGACGGTAGATCTGGGCGACGGCCTCTCGAGTCGAGTCGTGGGGCAAGTTCACCGTCTTCGAGACCGAGTTGTCCACGTGGCGCTGGAAGGCAGCCTGGACCTCGAGGTGGCGGGCGGGCGGGATTTCGAGCGCGGTGACGAGAAGGCGCCTCAGGCTCTCCGGAACTCCTGCAACCTCTCCCAAGTTTCCCTTCTTTAGAACTTCAGCAACCACTGGTGCCGCTGAAAGTCCGCTCTCGGTCAGCACCCGCTCCAGGAGAGGAGTCGTCTCCACCAGGGTCTCCCCCGAAAGAACTCCATGCTTCCGAAAGGCGAGCGCGAACAGCGGCTCGATTCCGGGGCTGGTACCCGCGAGGATACTGAGGGTTCCCGTGGGAGCGATGGCGGTGCAGGTGGCGTTTCGTAAGCGAAGTCCGTGCGCCGCGAGAAGGCTCCCTTCCCACGCGGGAAACGTCCCGCGAGAATCCGCGAGCCCCGACGAGGCTCGATGGGATTTCTCGGCGATGAACTTCATGAGAACCGAGGCGTTTCGAGAGGCCTCATCGGAGTCGTAGGAGATTCCGAGCCGAATGAGCATCTCCGCGAACCCCATCACCCCGAGCCCGATCTTCCTCGTCGCCCTCGTTGCCCGCTCGATCGCTCCCACGGGATAGCGATTCACTTCGATCACGTCGTCCAGGAACCGCACCGCTTGCTCCACGGTGCGGCCGAGGCGCTCCCAGTCGATCTCGCGACCCTTGAGCATGTGAGTCAGGTTCACCGAGCCGAGGTTGCACGATTCGTACGGAAGCAGAGGCACCTCGCCGCAGGGGTTGGCGGATTCGATGCGCCCCAGGTGAGGGACGGGATTCGCCCGCTCGATGGCATCGAGAAACAAGAGCCCCGGGTCTCCGCAATCGAAGGCGGCATCGACGATGGCGTCGAAGAGCTCGCGCGCCCGAAGCCGGCCCGCGACCTCGCCGGTTCTGGGGTGAATGAGCTCGTGGGGCCCGTCGTCGCTCACCGCCCGGAAGAAACGGTCGGTAACGCCGACCGAGAGGTTGAAATTCCGGAAGCTCACGGAGTCGAGCTTGGCGCGAACGAACTCGAGAATATCCGGGTGATCGATATGGAGAACTCCGAGGTTCGCCCCGCGGCGCCGTCCTCCCTGTTTGATGTTCTCGGTGGCGCAGTCGAAGATCCGCATGAAGGACACCGGCCCCGAGGCTTCGCCGCCGGTCGAGTGAACCAAGTCGCTCCTGGGCCGCAGCTTCGAAAAGGAGAAGCCGGTACCCCCGCCCGTGCGCTGCACGAGAGCCATTTGTTTCAGCGTCTCGAAAATGCCCTCCATGTCGTCTTCCACCGGGAGGACGAAGCAGGCGCTCAGCTGACCGAGGCCCGTCCCGGCATTCATCAAGGTGGGACTATTGGGCAAAAAGTCCAGGGCTGTGAGCAGGGCGTGGAAACGCTCCTCCCACAGGGCCGCGTCCGCGCCGTCGCCGAAAGCGAGCTCTGCCTCGGCGACGCCGCGCGCGACCCGCGCGAAGAGCTCCTCCGGCGACTCGACGATCTCGCGGCGATCTCCTCGCCGGAGATAGCGAGCTTCGAGAACGTGCCGTGCGTTCTCCGTAAGGCACAGCACGGACATTTCCCTGATGACCCAGTCAGTGGGTCATGGGCGGTACGAACTTGTAGCGCGAATGCAGAAACGCGACCAGATCGACGAGCTGGCGCACCGTCATCACGTCACTGTAGTCCGGCATTCGCGAGATACCGCCGCTCTTGATGTGCTCCTTGGGGTAGCCCCGCGCCAGCTTGTGAGAGGGGTTGATGATGGAGGTCACGAACCGGCCGTCCGTGGGTTGATAGTCCACGGTTCCTCCGAGAGCCACCGGTACGGGGGGGTCCGCCACCGGCCCCGGCAGATCCATCCCCCTGACCTGGTGGCAGGCGTTGCACTGAAGCTCGAGGAACGCCGCCCGACCCGCTTCCACGTCGCCCTCGGGGAGTCGGAAACCGCTCGGAGACCTCTCCGGCGCGGCGCAAGACGAAATGGAGAGTGCCGCGAACCACAGCGCGGCAATCGATTGACGGCTCATCGCTCACCTCCTGTCACTCCGGTACGACGCCGCCGAGAGGAGCGGCTCTTTGAGCTCGAGCACGAGCGCCTCCGGCAATGCCGCGCGGCGTTCCAGCGCTCTCAGGGTTTCGAGAATCCTCTCCGGCCTCCCCCAATCGATCCACCAGACGCCGTTCATTTCGAGGACTCTCAGCCGGTCTGAAGCTCGTTGGAGCAAGTCGGATGAGAAATCCCGCGCCGGGAGCGTTCGATAGATGTCCTCGAGCACGGCGTCGTCGCGACCGCCTCGCAGAGCCTCCCAGAGCCGCACGAACGCCGGCATGATCTCGGGAAGGCATCGCCAGCCAAGCGCCCAGAGCGCGTCCACCTTGCTGGCCACGATCAGAGTGTTCCAGAGAGCGCCTTTCCGCAGGGCCTCCTCGGCGAGACGCCGTGGGGGCTTCTCGAGAAACGCGTCGACCCGCCGCGTGGGTTCGTTCGGTTCACCCGGCGACGGCACGATCCAACCGTAGTCCGTCTCCGAAGTGCTCGGTCGGACCCCGAGCAGAACGGCCCCGTCCGGGTATCGCTGCGCGCCGCGCACCGCGTTTCGAACCACGTTCAAAAAAGCGCTCTCCGGGTAGACGAAATGATCCGACGGGTAAATCACGACCGTGGCGTTTGGGTCGCGCGCGAGGACATGGGTCAAGGCGAGAAACACACCTGGGGCCGTCCCGCGGTTCTTGGGCTGGAAGAGGACTCGGCCCTCTCCCCTCCCCGCCAATTGCTCGAGCACGTGTCCCCGGTGCTCGGGCGCAGCGACCACCACTCGGTGCTCGGGGCTTCCCAGAGCATCCGCCCGATCGACGGTGTGTTGAAAGAGCGAACGAGTCCCCGCGAACACACAGTACTGCTTCGGCTTGTGATGACCGAGCCACTCCTCGACGAAAGCCCGGGTTCGCTCTCCTTCGCCGCCAGCGAGCACGATCGACCACAAGCGAACCGAATCAGTGCTCATGGGCCCTCCTTGAGGACTTCGCCGCCTCGAGAACAACCCCTTCGTGCAAACAAGAAACGTGCCAGCACACCTTCTGAAATTGCCGCGGTTTGAGAACGATCGAAACGTGGCCTCCGGGGTAGGCTGCGGTATCTCGCCCAGCGGAGTCTCCGCGGTGCGTCCTTTCAACCAGGACGAAGTGGAGGAACCGTCCACAAGAATGGCTTCTCTCGACAGACCGAATGATGGAGAATGACGATGATGCAGCTTTCCAGAATTCTGGTACCTACGGATTTCTCGGATGCCGCTGGCCGCGCGCTGGAGCAGGCCCTTGGTCTCGCCCGCTCTGGGGATGTCGAAATCCTCCTTCTCCACGGTCTTCCGCCGCTCATACCCATGGTTTCGCCGATGGGAGGGACAGGTCTGGTCGAGATGGGGCGTTTGCTGGACGACTACACTCGACATCTACGGGAGGACGCATCCCGGAAGCTGGAAGAACTGAAAGCGAGAGTCCCAAAGAAGGTCAAGGTCGAGACCGCCCTCGACGAGAACGTCGAGCCCCACGAGGCCATTCTGCGCAAGGCTCGAAGCTGGAACGCGGACCTCATCGCGATGGGAACTCACGGCAGAGGAGGGCTCGAGAGGCTCCTGATGGGAAGCATCGCCTCGAAAGTTCTTCACCGCTCCGACCGGCATCTGATGCTCCTTCGGTCCGACTCGATCCTGTTCGCCTCGGGAAAGGACCCCGGCTCGATTCTCGTTCCCGTAGATTTCAGCGACCACTCCCATCGCGCCCTCGCACTCGCCCGATACCTCTCGTCGCGTCACGGCGCCTCCGTCCACCTTCTCCACGTCGTCGAGCTTCTTCATACTCCGCTCAAGCCTGGAGGGCTTTCGAGCCAACTGGAGGAGACGCCCGGGCTGCGAGAGAAGTACCTCGAGGCCCTTCGCGACATGCTCGGCGAGACGTCCGGAGACGTAACGGTGGCGGACGGCTCGCCCGCCGGGGGGATCCTTTGGTGGCGCGAGAAGCTCGGCGCCCGGCTCGTGGTGATGGGAAGCCGCGGGCTAACCGGTATCGAGAGACTTCTGGTAGGCAGCGCCGCGGAGACGGTGGCGCGCTTCTGCGAGGTCCCCGTTGTGGTCGTGAAATAGCGGCATCAAGGGCGCCTCACCAGAGAGGCGATCTCGTCCTGGTAGCGCAGCAGCGTCGGGCTCGTGCGTCTCTCTCCCTTGACGCGACTCGCCGCCTCATCGACAATCGTCGCGGCGTCTGAATCGAGACTCGAGGTAAGTCGATGGCGGAATTCAAATCCGAGGGGGCCGGGGAGCCCGGCATCCACCTCTTCACCATCGCCGGCATCCGCGTCATCATCGACTATTCCTGGTTCGTGGTCTTCTTCCTCGTCGCCCTGAGCCTCTCCACAGGCTATCTCCCGCAGGAGTATCCGGGGGCGAGCGCACTGGCTTACTGGGCAGCGGGGCTCGTCGCGACCATTGCCTTCTTCCTTTCGATCCTCTTCCACGAGCTCGCCCACTCCCTGGTCGCCCTGCGCTCGGGCATCGAGATCCCGAGCATCACCCTCTTCCTCTTCGGGGGAGCCTCCCGCCTATCGGAAGAAGCCAAGGACCCGAAGACGGAGCTTACGATTGCAGTCGTTGGCCCCCTCAGCAGCTTCGCTCTCGCTCTCCTGTTCTGGCTCGCGGGAGAGAAGCTCGAAGGCGTGATTCACCCTCTGGCCCAGGCGGTCGTCGAGTACCTTTCCTTCATCAACCTCGCTCTCGGCATCTTCAACCTCGTCCCCGGCCTTCCACTCGACGGCGGGAGGGTGCTCCGCGCCATCGTGTGGTGGCGCACCGGCTCGATCGATCGCGCCACCCGCCTGGCCGCGGACCTGGGGAAGGGCTTCGCGGTGACACTCATGTTCCTCGGCGCCATGCTCATCTTCCGCGGAGCTCTTCTCGGCGGGATCTGGCTCATCTTCATCGGTATGTTCTTGAGAGGATCGGCGGCGCAGGGGTACGAGCAGATGTACCTCATGCGCATCCTGGAGTCGGTGAAGGTAGGCGACGTGATGATACAGATCCCTTTGACCGTTTCCCCGGACCTGACTCTGAGCGATTTGATGAATCGCTACTTCCTGCGCTACGGCTATCGAGGGTTCCCGGTGGAGGAAGGGGAAAGGACCATCGGATTGATCTCGATCGACGATCTCGCGGGCGTTCCGGAGTCCGAGCGTTCCGCGCGCACGGTGCGCGACCGCATGCGACCCCTGGACGCTTCCTGGATCATCTCGAAGGAGGCTCCCCTTCTGGAAGCCCTGGAGAGGCTCTCACCGGGAAGCGTGGGGCGGCTCCTCGTCCTCGAGGACGGCAGGCTTTCGGGGATGGTCACCAAGACCGGGCTCCTGCGTCTTCTCGAGATCCATCAGATCCTGAAGCGCTGATTCGAGTCGAGGGGAGCCGAGCATCGATCACGGCACGTGCCGTTCGCCGCTTCCGAGCGCTCGACAAAAGGCGGGCAGGTTCGCCAGCTCGTCGTGGATGATGGCCTGGGTGGAGCAGTCGATGTCGCTCGGCACGGCGCCGGGGGCGAGATGCGTCAGCAAGATCTGGCACCCCTCCCACCTTGGCCACTGCGCTCAGCGATGCGTTTTTCGACACCACGGCGAAGCCTCCTGTGGGTGACTTGTTTTCCCTGCTATTCTTGGAAAATGCCAGGCGGGAAGCGTCTCATTGCGGCGCTCACAATGATGGCTGCCGCGACCCTCGGCGCGAGGACGCCCGCCCAGACTCCCCAGGACCGGGCCCTCGACCTCGTGAGCCACGGATTCCTTTGGAAGAGTCGATACCAGTACATCATGGGCGGCAAAGTCCGTTTGCTCTTGTTCTGGGTGGGGAAGGGCGACGTCGGAGGCGGATACATCCTCCTGGGTCAGGGAGCCGAGGACCCGAGCCTCGAGGCGGTCAAGCTCGTTTTCGGCTCGGCGCCGGAGAAAGCTCCCCGACAGATCAACCTCTGGGGAGTGGCGACGGAGGTCGTACAACGGGATCGATGCGATGGCTCTCATCGCACCAGCGCTTTTCTCGGGTTTCGGAAGCGACGCGAGAACGAGATACCGGAGCGCGCGAACGCGCTCCGCCCATCCGAAGAGACGGACAAGGAGGGAGCTCGCGGCTTTTTCGGAGCTTCGCTCAACCACATCGATTCCGAGAGCGCCTTCGCTCGCACCACTCGTTTCTCCACCGAGCGGGACTTCGACCTGGGCGAGCTCGAGGAAGTCGAACGGATGGTCATCTCCCGCATCGCCGAGGTGGAGGGGCAGGACCGGCAGCTCACGGCAGAGGAAAGAAAGATTTGCGCGAGAGTCCCTGGCTTTCTGGTCACCGTCAAGGAGATGATCGACGAGATCGTCCTCGAGAAAGCACCGTCAATCCAGCGCTGTTACGTCTACAACGCTCGCCTGTACACGATCTCCGCGACGAACCTTTCGCCCGTCGCTCGGCATGTGGTCCGCATAGAGCGGGAAGGCGGAGAGAGGATCGAACGAACCTATCGCGACCTCGTCCAGGCGCGCTTTCAAGTTTTGAACCATGAGACCGGTGAGAAGACCTCCTTCACACTGCTCGTGGGAACTTCCGGGCCATGGCGTGGGGTTCCGGTTCGCGTCGTATACCGGCCTAGTTGGTGGATCCAGATCTTCCTCAATCTCGAATCGGTCGCGGCCGAGACCACTACTTCTCCGCCGCCAGCGGTCCAGCGGTGACTTGGTCGAGACGGGGCTCGCCCACCAAACGGGCGATCCGCCCGGCCGATTCTTCTCTCAATCGCACGAGATCGGAAAGGGCGCTCGTGGGAGCAACGAGCGGAGCCTCCACCACCAGCTCGAGATCGGTCCTGCGCAGCAACACTCCGTTCGGAAGCCAGCGGCGCGTGCCGACGAGCGCCACCGGCACGATCGGGCGTCCCGTCTCCGCGGCGAGCTTGAACGCCCCGAGCCGGAAAGGCAACAGTCCGGCGGTTTGAGCAAACGTACCCTCCGGAAAGAAGAAGAGCGACCGCTGCCGCTCCAACACCTGGCGGAGCCGCTCCGCGCTCGCCGCGCTCTCTTTGGGATCGAGCCGCTCGACCGGCACAGGTTCCAGGCGCCGGATGATGGCGCCCAGGACCGGCCAGCCCATCGCCTCGCGCTTCACCACGAAGGCATAATCGCGGGGTAATGCGGCAATCACCAGCAACGGATCGAGATAGCTCGCGTGGTTGGCTACGAAAACGAGAGGACCCGGTGAGACCTCCTGGAGATGCTCGAGGCCGCGCACACGCAAACGGCAGCCGGTGGCCAGGAGCCAGACGCGAACGGCGAGACGCGTTGCCGCCGTCATCGCGCGCCTCGAGGGAACGATGACCGCCATCGACCAGAGGGGCAGGACGCCCAGCGCGGCGGTCGCGAGCGCATAGAGGCCGTAGCCCCACCTTCCCGCGACGGCGAGCGTTCGGCCCAGTGCCACGGCTGCTTCGGCACCTGCGATCTTCAGAAGCATGGCCCGCCCCGTTCTCACGCCACGGAGCTCTCCTTTCGAGTAGAGCGCGCGGCAATCCGATCGGCGGAGCTTCCCACTCGAGGTCTTTGGCACGGTGCGAGGTGAAACGAGAAGAACCTCATCCGCAGGGGCTTCGAAGACCTCGGCGAGCCGCGTCTGGATCTGGTGAGCAATCCGTTGCCTCTCTTCCTCGGCCTCCTGCCTGGTCTCGGCCACGACCACGAGCTTTTCGGTACCCAGATCGGGATCGCTGACTCCGAACGCCGCGACACAGCCGCGCCGAACCCCGTGCACGTCGGAGACCAGCTCCTCGATCTCTTGCGGATAAAGGTTGCGGCCGGCGCGAATGATCATGTCTTTGCTGCGGCCGGTGACGAAGACCTCCCCCTCTGCGAGATATCCCCGGTCCCCGCTCGCCACCCAGCCATCCGCCCTGGTCACCGCCCCAGTTGCCTCCGGGTTTCGGTAATAGCTCAGCATGGTCGAAGGGCCCCGAAACTCGAGGTCCCCTTCCCTTCTTTCCGGCAAGGGCTTGCCCTCGGCGTCCGTGACCCGAACCTCATGCCCCGACAACGGGCGGCCGCATGACACCAGGCGGAGCGGCATCTTCTCGTCGGGTTTCGCCGTCACCGCTCTGCCTTCCGCCTCGAGCAAGAGCCGTGAGAGGGACTGAATGCGCGGTCCGCGGCCGAGAGGTGGCATGGCAACGGCCAGTGACGATTCCGCGAGCCCATAGACGGGCAACATCGCCTCGGCCCGGAATCCATGAGGTCGGAACCGACGGGTGAAGCGCTCGATGGTGGCGGCGGAGACTTGCTCCGCTCCGTTGAGAGCGGCGCGCCAGCTCCCCAGATCGAGTCCTTCCAGGGACTTGTCGGGAATCCTTCTCACGCAAAGCTCGTAGCCGAAGTTGGGCGCCGCCGAGACCGTTGCCCTCTTGGCATGGATGGCCCACAACCAGCGCTCGGGCCGGCTCAGGAAGGAGAGCGGGGACATGATGGCGACGGGCACCCCGAAGTAAAGAGGCGCAAGCCAGCAGCCGATCAATCCCATGTCATGGTAGAGAGGAAGCCAGCTCACCGCCACGTCCGTCGGCTCGATTTCCAGGGCGCGGCCAATGGCTCGTATGTTCGCGAGCAAGTGGCGGTGAGCGAGAAGAACGCCTTTGGGAGCACCGGTGCTTCCCGAGGTGTACTGAATCAGGGCGGGAGAGTCCGGTTCCGGCTCGATGTCCGGCGCGCGAGCCGCTTTCGACACGAGATCCTCCACGGTCGTCACCTGTCGGAGCGAAGGCACTCTCGGGCGCAGCACTCGCGCCACGGACAGACCCGACCGGACGCTCACGAAGATGCGGACGGCGGCGTTCAACAGGATGTTGACTTGCCGTGCGGCATAGTCTTCGATGCGGTCGAAGCTGAAGGGAGGATAGAGCGGAACCGGGATGGCGCCGGCCAGCAGAGCGCCGGCGAAGGCGGTGAAGAACTCCCGGCTGGTGGGGAGCATGATGGCGACCGTCTCGCCTGGAGCTATTCCCGCGGCGGCAAGCCCTCCGGCCAATGCGGTGGCATCGCGGTACAGCTCCCCATAGCGGATGACCAGCTCGGAGGAATCGGCAACCTCGCGACCTGGCTCGCGCAGATAGATGTGCGCCCGCTGCGGCTCGTGCTCCGCGCGAAGCCGCAACACCTCGACGAGCGTTCCCGCTTGGGACGGAGGCGAAAGGCGCGTTACTGCACCCACCGGCCGCACGCGGTACTTTTCGAGCGGAAGAGAAGCCTCCTGGCCGGCGAGAGCGCGGGCGATATCCTTGGGCGTTCTCGCTTCCCCCAGCACGCTTTCAGGAAACGTTACTCCGACCTCGGACTCGAGTCGGGCCAGGAGCTCGACGCGCTCGAGGCTCCCCAATCCCAGGTCGCGGTCGAGCAGGGCGTCCGGCCGCAGACCGGCGAGAGCCCGCTCGGCGCCCAGCTCGTCGAGAAGGCCGGCGAGCGTTTCGAGAACGCGACGCTCCGCTCGAGCGCCGTCCAGCTTCTCTCGTGGCTCCACTCTTTCATCCGTTCCGCATCGCGGCAGACCTCATGCCCCGTACCCTCGACGTTCGCCGACAGAGCGTCCGAACGAATCGGGTTGCCCTTCCCGATTCCTCTTCCGAGCGCGATTCCCAGCTCTTCCGAATAGAGCGGGCTCCTCGAGAGCTCCGAGAGAGAAATGGTTCCTGGGTAACGGCGTTTCCTCGTTCGGACGGCGGACGTGGTCGGAACCATTCGACAACCCTCATCGAGACTCCAACGAGGCCTCGGCGACGACCAAGAGTCCCGACCTGCTTGTGTGTGAATCGAGACCGCTCCGTTTGGGCGGCTTCTTCTGGGCCTCGCCGGTCATGGGAACGAACCGCACGGGGAGCACGCTCTTCGTCTCGAAGCCCTTTTCGGTGCGTTCGATGACCCGGAGCTCCTGGTCGATCGTGCCGACGGGAA